>Ga0222419_100189_pt1 | contig 100114 bp, 80 predicted proteins | sample 1B20Ametagenome_FD_182474 | JGI IMG/M metagenome (GOLD analysis project Ga0222419, IMG submission 182474) | Enriched microbial communities from leaf-cutter ant dump, University of Wisconsin, Madison, United States - 1B20A (version 2) | ecosystem: Environmental > Terrestrial > Nest > Insects nest... | reverse complement strand
TATTTCCAATGTTCTCACCCCGAAAGTTTTGATATATACTACTTCGCCGTCTGTTTCTGAATTCCTTTCGTAAAATGAAAAAACCTCCAAATAATTTTGGAGGGACCTAAGTAGTAACGAGAAATCCATCTATCTGCAATAAGGATATAGGAAATGAGCCATACTGAAACAGAGTGGTGGGAGTTTGCTCCGCAAACTCCCTAAAGCAGGGAGAGTTTGCGGAGCAAACTCTCTATTATAGGAGGGCGATGGACGATGGCGATGAAGCGGGCGAAAATTACGGTGGTTGGCGCGGGATTTACGGGGGCGACGACGGCGCTGATGCTGGCGCAGAAGGAACTGGGAGACGTCGTGCTGCTCGATATTCCGCAGATGGAGAATCCGACCAAGGGCAAGGCGCTCGATATGATGGAGTCGACGCCGGTGCAAGGGGTCGATGCGAATATCGTGGGAACGGCCGATTATGCGGATTCCGCGAATTCCGACGTGGTGATCATTACGGCAGGGATCGCCCGCAAACCGGGTATGAGCCGCGACGATCTGGTCAACACGAATGCGGGCATCGTCCGTTCTGTATGCGAACAGGTAAAGGCGACGAGTCCGAATGCGTATGTCATCCTCCTGTCCAATCCGGTTGATGCCATGACCTATGTGGCCAACAAAGCGCTTGGTTTCCCGAAGAACCGCATCATCGGCCAGTCCGGCGTGCTGGACACGGCGCGGTACAACACATTCCTGGCACAGGCGTTGAACGTGTCGGTCGAAGACGTACGCGGCGTCGTGCTTGGCGGCCATGGCGACGATATGGTACCGCTTGTGCGATATACGACAATCGGCGGCATTCCGGTCGAGAAGCTGCTGCCGCGGGAGCAGATCGAAGCGATCGTGGCCCGCACACGCACGGGAGGCGGCGAAATCGTCAGTCTGCTCGGCAACGGCAGCGCCTACTATGCGCCGGCAGCGTCGCTCGTTCAGATGACCGAGGCGATCCTGAAAGACAAGAAACGTATCCTGCCGGTCATCGCGCTGCTGCAAGGCGAATACGGTTACGACGATCTTTTCATGGGCGTGCTGGCCGTACTCGGCGGGGACGGCATTGAAAAGATCATCGAGCTTGATCTTACGGCGGAAGAGAAGACGGCGCTCGACAAGTCCGCGCAATCTGTCCGCAATGTCATCCGGATCGTAGAGCAGGCGTGAGCGGATTTTTTACTTCTGTGAACATCGGAACCTTCGAATAGAAATGCGTCCGCGTGGGGCAGCTTTAATTTTCTAAACGATTCTCCTGCTATCCGAGACAAACGTACAAGTCCATTCGCCCGAGACTACGTATACTGTCATCGAGACCCGTGCAAAGGAGGAATTGTTGAACATGGAGCACTGCCCGAACTGTCCGACCCAGTCCGTTGTCGATCCGCCCGAGTATATTTACGAAAACTACTATCATCCGCAAATTGTTCAAGTGGTTCACCCGATCCAAGTGATCAAGCAGCATCATTGCGTCCCTGTCCCTCAACATGTTTTCGCCTATTCGGAGCAAGATGTTTGGTGCAATCAGACGGAAATGCGCGGTTCCGCCGCCAGAGTCAGAGGCAAGGCCGCCACTCGCGCAAGAAGATAAAGCCGTATGCGTTCGCAGGCATTGGCCCGGTCAGTCAGAGGTAAAAGCTGCTGCACGCGCAAGGAGATAAAGCCGGGTGCGTTCGCTAGCCTTGGTCCGTTCAAAAGGGCCAAGGCTCTTTTTTTGCGAGCTTAATACTTAATTGATTACAGCAGGTAGTGAAACGTAATCGGATCAATACCGTATGTTGATGTATAATAGATAAATATCATCCAAAGGAGAGAACCCATGGACGTCATCGACATGAACGCAAGAAAGAAGCAGATGAACGACATCCCACCGGGGCTGTTCCGCAAGATCGGTTACGGCGTCATCATTGTGGCCGTGCTGTTCATCGGCTATTCCTGCTTCTACACGGTGCAGGAGCAAGAGAGAGCCGCGATTCTGACTTTCGGCAAGTATACGGGGGAAACGACGGCAGGACTGCATTTCAAGTGGCCGTATCCGATCCAGCAAGTCATTAAGGTGCCTGCGGAGCTGACCCAGCAGATCACGATCGGCTATCGGGAGCGCGGAGGCGGCACTACTCCCGTAGAGGAAGAAGCGATGATGATCACGGGCGACGAAAATATCGTGTCTGCCGACGCGGTTGTGCAGTGGAGAATCAGCAACATTCGCGATTATTTGTATAACGTGGACAACCCGGAGCAGTTTCTCCGCAACGCGGCCAGCGCTTCGATCCGTACCGTCATCGGCTCGGAGAAGCTCGATTACGCGATTACGGACGGGAAGACGGTCATTCAGGAGAAGGTCAAGGAGAAGCTGCTTGAGCTGCAAGACACTTACCAGACCGGCATTCAGATTCTTGATATCAAATTCCAGGACATCGAGCCGCCGGGCGGCCAGGTGGAGGAAGCGTTCCGCGAAGTGACGAATGCCCGCGAGGAGAAGAACACGAAGATCAACAACGCGGCCAAGTACGAGAACGAACGCATCCCGAAGGCGCGCGGCGAAGCGCAGGCGCTGCTGGAGAAGGCGGAAGCCGAGAAGAAATCGCGGATTTTGAACGCCGAGGGCGACGTGGCCAAGTTCAATGCCATCTACGAGCAGTACAAGGCCAACCAAGGCGTCACGGAAAGTCGTCTGATTATCGAAACATTGGAAAAAATCCTGCCGAACGCGCGCATCTTCATTTCGGATTCGTCCAGCGATACGGTGAAATACTTGCCGCTTAACGAATTGCTGCAAGGTACGAGGGCGCCGCAGGGGTCTGCCTCCTCAGGCACAAGCGCGCAGGGAGGTGCGGCGAAATGAACGGAGCAAATAAACGTAAAACCTTATATGGCATCATAGGTGTTATTGCTCTCATTCTCATTTTCAATTCGCTCTATCTGGTGAAGGAAGGCCAATACAAAGTCGTGCTGAAGTTCGGCGAAGCCGTGCGCGTCGCGCACTCGCCGGGTCTGCAATTCAAAATCCCGTTTATCGAGAACACGATGACGCTGCCCAAGCAGCAAATGTCGTACGACAGCAATCCGACGCAAATTTTGACCAAAGACAAAAAGATTATCTTCGTCGATAACTACACGATATGGCGAATCGACGAGCCGGAGAAGTTTCTTCGGACGCTGAAGACGGTTGGCGTCGGCGTGCAGCGGATTGACGCAGCGGTCTACAATACGGTGCGCCGGAAGCTCTCGGAAATCAATTATGACGAGATCATCAGCGAGAATACGGCGCGCGGCGACCTGAATGTCGAGATCACCAAAGATGTGGAAAATGCGCTCAAACGCGACAATTCCGGCATCCAAATCGTGGATGTGCGCATCAAGCGGACGGATCTTCCGCCCGAGAACAAGCAGAGCGTGTACAACCGGATGATCTCCGACCGCCAGTCGATCGCGGCCCGCTACTTGTCCGAAGGGGACGAAGAATCGCGCAAGATCATGTCCAAGGCGGATCGCGAGGCTGTGGAACTGATGGCGGAAGCCGAGTCGAAGGCGAAGAAGATCGTGGCGGAAGGAGAAGGGCAAGCCGCTAAAATCTATAATGATGCCTACGGCAAAGATCCGGAGTTCTACAAATTCTATCGTACGCTGGACAGCTACGTGACGACGCTGCAGAACGAGCCGGTCATCCTGCTGCCGATCGATTCGCCGTACGCGCGCATTCTGATGGGACAATAGGCGGCTGCCGGAATCGGCGGCGGGCGGCCGGGAGGCCGGACGGCATTGGATTCGGCCGCCCGGTTCGTGTATACTGAGGTTGTCCTGGTAGCCCAATGCAATGGAGGTTTGAATGAAATGTTGAAAACGATCATGCTGTTTTTGCACGTGCTGGGGGCAGTCGGGATGGGGACATACCTCATCATGCCGATGCTGGCCGGACTGTTCCGCAAAATATCCGGCGCCGCGCAAGAAGGTCTTGCCAGCGGATTGATGGCCGGGGGCCGGGTTGGCCAAATGTCGCTCGTCATCCAACTGTTGACCGGCGGCTACTTGATTTCCCAGATGGGCCCGGATTACACCGTCGCCTGGATGATCGTCGTGCTCGTCCTGTTTCTCGCGATCGGCGCTTTGTCCGGCATCGTGCAGAAGCCGATCCGGCAGATCGCAGAGCTGTCGCGCGAAGGCAAGGACGCCAGCGGTCCGATCGGCAAGCTGCGGACGTTGAGCGTGCTCATCCTGATTTTGTTCCTCATCGTCATGTGGCTGATGAAGGATCCCTGGATCGCGTAACGCAACATGTCGTTTTAAGGGAATTGCTTGCTCCATACACCTCCTTCGGTACGTATGCTGCCGACCGGAGGTGTATTTTTTCAAAATTTAAGACTTTATAACTTTCACCTGTTATCGTTAAGCTTATATTTTTCGAAAAACGGCACCGTCCGAAGGATGGCAAAGCCGTTTTTTTCAATCAAACATAAAATCATAGGTATCGTATTCCTTGCGCAGCTTGCCCGGCGGCACGCCGAGCGTTTTACGGAATACTTTACTGAAATAGTTCACGTTCTGATGGTCGATTTGCTGCGAGCTTGAGTGGAAACGCCGACGAAATTTTTATGAGAATGATTATCATTCGCGGTAATTTTCTGATATAATGGTCATCGGGAAGTCGGAATCTGAAAGGAGCGGCTTGGCTCGATGCAACCGGGCGATCAAATCCGGCTGTGGAATCAAGCTTCCGCCAAAGTCATGGACGTTCGTCATGCGTTCATGAAGCGGGGGGAAGCGGTGCGTTCCTATTTGCTGCCGGCAAACGCATTTCTATATGCGGTGAATGGCGGCGCCCGCGTATGGCTGGACAGGAGCGAGCATGGCGTGCGGAGTTATCATGTTTTCCATGCAGTCAAAGGGCAGCGCCTGGACATAGCAGTTGAGGATAGCTTCGAATATTACACAATTTTGTACAAGGCGACGCTGCCGTTCCCCGAGCGACGGGATGCGGCGCTGTCCGCGGCAAGCCATCATCCGTTACAGCACGTCTATGCGTTCGAACCTCCGCACCCGCTGTCTCTCCTGCACACGGTCGAACAGATGAGCAAACAATGGCACAGACCGGATGCGCTGGAGAAGCTGCATGTCAAAGCGCTGTTCTATCAATTCGTCTACGAACTGCTGCGGCAATGGCAGGAGGCGGAAGGGGAGCAGGGCAAACAGACCAAGTCCGATCTTGTCGCACAGGCGATTCGCTATATGCAGGATCGTTACGGCGAGCCGATTTCGCTGGAGACTCTGGCCCGCGATTTGGAATGCAGCGTCGGGCACTTGTCGAAGCTGTTCAAGGCGCGGATGAAGACAAGCCCGATTCAATATTTGGGCGAGCTGCGCATGAACGAGGCGGCGGAATGGCTGCTGCGCACGGATGCGACGCTGCAGGAGATCGCTCAGCGTGTAGGCTATCCCGACGGCCACTCCCTCAGCCGCAGCTTCAAGCGATACAAGGGAATGTCGCCCGCCAGGTTCAGAGCGGATCGGCAGCGCGGCCGTCAAGATGAAGATTTGCCACGGTACAGGCGAAGATCTGCTATTCTCCCGGGCAGGGCCGGACGGTATATTGATAATGAGATTGAAAATCATTATCAATATAAGGGAGAAGTGAATGTTTCTATGTACAGAAGTGCGAAGATGACGGCCATGACGATCTTGATGTGTTTATCCTTGCTGCTGGGAGCTTGTTCCGGCGCAACGAATACAAGCGGGGGTTCGCAAGCGCCGAACGCGAGTGCCAATAGCGAAGTGCAATCGAGTGTCAGCCCGGCTAGCGGAGGGGCGGAAGCGTCGGCAACTGCCAAGACGAGAATCGTATCGACGTTGAGGGGAGATGTGGAAGTGCCGGCAGAGCCGCAACGGGTCGCATCGGATCAATATATGGGGCAATTGCTCAAGCTCGGCATCATTCCCGTCGGCGTAAGAGACGGCATGCTGACAGAGGGCTGGATCGGGAAGGCCGGCATTCCTCAAGAGACGTTGTCCGGCATCGAGAGTCTGGGCGGATTTCCGATGAATGCGGAGAAGCTGATCAGCCTGAATCCCGATTTGATTATTGGCTCCATCGAGAAGAACATCGAGCAGTACGAGAAGATCGGCACGACGGTGTTCCTGCCCTATTGGGAAGGGCTGTCCACCGCGGGGCCGCTCGAGAAGTTCCGCAGAATCAGCGAAATTTTCGGCAAAGAGGATATAGCGGACGCGTGGATTGCGGAATACAAGCAGAAAGTCGAGCAGGCGAGGGAACAAATCGCGGGCATCATCAAGGACGGGGAGACGGTGTCCGTCGTGCAGATCGGCACGAAGGCGTTGTACGTGCTGGCTGCGAAGGGCGGAAATTACGGCAGTTCGACGATTTACGAGATGCTGCAATTGCCGCCTACGGATAAAGCCAAGGAGATGACGGACGGATTTGCCAACGTCTCGCTGGAAGTGTTGCAGGATTATTTGGGCGATCACGTCTTCGTCTATGTCAATGACAAGGCAGATGCGGAACAAGTCATGAACAGCTCGTTGTGGAAAGGCGCCCCCGCGGTCAAGAACGGACATGTCTACATGTACGGCGAGTTCGGAGACGAATTCGTAATGGAGGACCCGTATTCGCTGGAGCTGCAACTGGAAACGATCGTTCGTATTTTGCTGGAAAGTCGCAAGTAGTTTGTACAACAAGTAGAAGGCAAGCGCGGAGATATCCGGTTCGCGTGCAGGGAGGATATTCATGCTTCGTCGGTTTTTCGCTTACTATCGTCCTTACAAGGGATTGTTTATTCTGGATTTCTCTTGCGCGATACTGGCTGCCTTGCTGGAATTGGCGTTTCCGGTCGCGATCAACCGGGTGGTGGACGATCTGCTGCCCGGCGGCAACTGGAAATGGATTCTGTATGCCTGTCTTGGCTTGCTCGGCATTTATCTCGTCAGCGCCGTCCTGCATTACGTGGTAACTTACTGGGGACACAAGCTGGGCATCAGCATCGAGTCGGACATGCGCAAGAAGCTGTTCGACCGGGTGCAGAAGCTGTCGTTCCGGTTTTTCGACAATAACAAGACGGGGCATCTCGTCTCCCGTATGACGAACGATCTGATGGATATCGGGGAGATCGCCCACCACGGACCGGAGGATCTGTTCATCGCGATCATGACGCTGGCCGGCGCGTTCGGCATCATGCTAAGCATCAATTGGGAATTGGCCGTGCTGACGTTCGTCATCGTGCCGCTGATGATTTATTTGTCGCTGTATTTCAGCCGCATGATGTCGGCCGCATTCAAGCGCATGTTTGCGGACATCGCCGATTACAACGCTCGGGTGGAGAATAACGTCAGCGGTATTCGCGTCGTTCAGGCGTTCGCCAACGAGAAGCACGAGATTGCCCGGTTCGCGGTGAACAACGAACGCTTCCGCCAGACCAAGCTGATCGCTTACCGCATCATGGCCTGGAATTCGTCGATCAGCTTCATTTTGATGAAATTCGTCTCGTTGTTCGTGCTGGTGTGCGGGACCTGGTTCGTCATAGAGAACCGGATGACGTACGGGCAGTTCATCGCTTTCGTCATGCTGTCCAACGTGTTCCTCGGTCCGATCAAGCAGATCAACTCGGTCATCGAGACGTATCCCAAAGGAATCGCCGGCTTCAGAAGGTATTTGGAACTGCTGGAAACCGAACCGGACGTGGCCGATGCGGCGGATGCGACAGCGGTGAAGCGGGTCAGGGGCGATATCGGCTTTGACGGCGTCACTTTTGGCTATGAGGGCAAGGAAAAGGTGCTCAAAGACGTCCGTCTGTCGATTCGTGCCGGTGAGACGGTCGCGCTCGTCGGACCGTCGGGCGCGGGCAAGACGACGCTCTGTTCGCTGCTGCCGCGCTTCTACGATGTCGAGGAAGGCGCGATCACGATCGACGGGATCGATATTCGCAAAATGACGCTGGAGTCGCTGCGTTCGCATATCGGTATCGTGCAGCAGGACGTGTTCTTGTTCGACGGCACGATCCGGGAGAACATCGCCTACGGCAAGCTGGGTGCGACGGAAGCGGACATCTGGCAGGCCGCGCGGCGGGCGCAATTGGAGGAGCTGATTCTCTCGCAGCCGGAAGGACTTGATACCTTGATCGGAGAACGCGGCGTCAAGTTGTCGGGCGGACAGAAGCAGCGGTTGTCCATCGCACGCATGTTCCTGAAGAACCCGCCGATTCTCATTCTGGACGAAGCTACGTCGGCGCTCGACACCGAGACGGAAGCGGCCATCCAGCTGGCGCTGTCCGAGCTGTCGCAAGGGCGCACCACGCTGGTGATCGCCCACAGGCTGGCGACGATCAAACATGCGGACCGGATCGTTGTCGTGGCCGAGCAGGGCATTGCCGAACAAGGCCGGCACGACGAGCTGGTCGACATCGAAGGCGGCGTATACAGCCGTCTGCATCGCGCGCAGTTCGGGGCTTGAGCGGACGTGTGCAGCAGCAGCTTGGACCATGGCAGGCGGGCCCGTCTGGTTGAACTTAACCTTGACGGCAGCCCGCCTGCTTTCCTCAGCTTTCCCCCGTCTTCTCGTCCTCCGACAGCTCGTCGATCGTCATCTCGAAGCCTGCAGCCATATGTTCGAGCAGCCATTCCACCTCCGGCATCGCAAGCCCGCGGAGCTTCTCTTCGGTCTGCCTGCGGGCAGTGGCAAATTCGCGATTTCCAGCCGCCATCTCGCTTACGCACTTCAGATAGGCGTCCAGCGTGTCGGCGGCTTTGACGTATTTCATAAGCGGCGCGTCTTCGCCGGTGTCGGCATCGTCGCCTGCCACAAGCGGCCGGTAAGCGGCCCGCAGCTCGTCCGGAATCGTCGCCATGAGCCGGTCGGCTGCCAGCGATTCGATCTCGCGGAAGTTGGACAGGATGCGCGGATTATGATGCTTGACCGGTGTCGGGATGTCGCCGGTGAACACCTCGGTGGCGTCGTGGAACAGCGCGTATGCGGCAGCGCGGTCGGGATCGGCATCCTTCTTGCCGAATACGTCCCGGGCGATCGTGCAGAGCACGTGGGTCAGCAGCGAAACGTGGTACGTATGCTCGGCGACATTTTCGGACGTTGTGCTGCGCATCAGATTCCAGCGCTCGATGTGACGCAGACGGTACAAATAAGGCAACAGGTGGTGGGCCATGGACGGCAAGCCTCCGTATGGGAAGTATCTGCTCCATATTATAGCAGACTGCGCATCGCATTCGAATGCTCGGTGGCGGAAGCGGAATTGGCGAGGTCAGCGACATGAAGCCATCGGCCGGATCGCCTCCTAATTACCGACCTGGAGCAGGAGGCAGGCCATCGGCTATGTTGCCAATGGCCTGAATACCCGGGAACGATGATGATGCTGGAGCCGGGGAGGCTTGTGCTTGAAGGGCTTGCCATTCGAGAACGCTGCGTATCGCTCCGCCTAGTATAACGATCCATAAATAATGCAACTATATTCCCAAAAAAGTTTGTGGTGTAATCTTCTATAGAACATTTCGACCGGAGAGATATCATGCCCTTCAAATCCAAGAAAGCCGACAAAACCCGGTTGCAGCACCCCAACGACTGCGAACGTGGTCCCTAATCCGACAAAACCCGGTTACAGCATCCCAGCGACTGCACACGTTGTCTCTAACCCGAGAAAACCCGGTTACAGCACCTCAGCCACTGCACACGTTGTCTCTAACCCGGCAAAACCCTGTTGCAGCACCTCAGCCACTGCACACGTGGTCCCTAACCCGGCAAAACCCTGTTGCAGCACCTCAGCCACTGCACACGTGGTCCCTAACCCGACAAAACCCTGTTGCAGCAACTCAGCCACTGCACACGTGGTCCCTAACCAGACAAAACCCGGTTGCAGCACCTCAGTAACTGCACACGTTGTCTCTAACCCGGCAAAACCCGGTTACAGAATTTAAATAACGTTACTTAAGGATCGTTCGCCTAGCCATGCATTGCGCACGAAGCATCGTTCTTTCGCCTAGCCATGCATCGTAACGGAACACAGCGCCGTTATCCGGTGAAGAGGGTTCCGCTCTGGATTTTAACGGAACACAGCGCCGTTATTCCGCGGTTTTACGGTGATTTTGGTAACGTTTGTCGTTGATAAGGGCCCTCCGTTGCGTTAGCTTTTCCAAAACCCCCTTAATTGCCGATTAAGGCTTCTGAGTTCCGTTGCGCTGCCTGCACAGGTTGTTTTGCCCGATTCACTATCCATCGACAGTCTCGTGGTGTCCGATAGCTTTTGGAAAAGGACAATTTGTCGCAAATAGCGGCTGTGGCGTCCGTTTCGTACTTTCCAGCCTTGGGCGGCGGAAGCCGGTTCAGGCCTTCAACTGAGATCCATGCGCCGATTCGTCTGTCGGTGAGCAGTCACGTTATTTCGGGATCGTTCTATTGATCATTGCTGAGACACTTTTGTATCCTCGTATAAGAATCCTGCAATTGATCTTCACCATACTTACACCTTATTTGCAGCTTCGATGCAAGTTGCAGGCAGCGGCTTCCTTAGCCCGGGGCCCCATTGGGCCCTATTCGGCATGCGCTCTCTTCTGACAGTGTGCTATTATAAAAAGATAGAGCACTTTGATCAGGAGAGGGGAAATCACGCAACATGTCAGCATTCGAACAGAGCGTCTATCAATTGGTCGTCGAAACGTCCACCAACTTGCCCGCCGACGTGCGCCGGGCGGTCGCGGCCGCGCGGGATGCGGAGGACCGGGCTACGCGCGCGGGTTTATCGCTGGCTACAATCGCGCAAAATATCGAGATGGCGGAGTGCAACGTGTCGCCGATCTGCCAGGATACGGGCATGCCGACCTTCATCGTGCATACGCCGGTCGGCGCCAACCAGATCGTGATGAAGCGGGAAATCAAAGAAGCGGTCGCCCGGGCGACGAAGGACGGCAAACTGCGGACGAATTCCGTCGATTCGCTCACCGGCGCCAATACCGGCGATAATCTCGGGCCCGGTACGCCGGTCATCCACTTCGAGCAGTGGGAACGGGACGAGGTCGAGGTGAAGCTGATTCTGAAAGGCGGCGGCTGCGAGAATAAGAACATCCAATATAGCTTGCCCTGCGAGCTCGAAGGGCTCGGCAAAGCCGGGCGCGATCTCGACGGCATCCGCAAATGCGTGCTGCACGCCGTCTATCAGGCGCAAGGACAAGGCTGCAGCGCCGGCTTCATCGGCGTCGGCATCGGCGGTGATCGCACGACGGGGTACGAGCTGGCGAAGCACCAACTGTTCCGTCCGGTGGACGATGTGAACCCGATTCCGGAATTGCGTCAGCTTGAAGAATACGTGATGGACAAGGCGAATGAGCTCGGCATCGGCACGATGGGCTTCGGCGGCAATGTGACGCTGCTCGGCTGCAAGGCCGGGGTGAACAACCGGCTGCCGGCCAGCTTCTTCGTGTCGGTCGCCTACAATTGCTGGGCATTCCGTCGTCAGGGCGTCATCCTGGACGGTGCAACGCATGAAATTAAAGAATGGGTGTACGAGGGCGGATCGGCGGTTCCGATGAATGCCGGTGCGGGGACGGAAGCGTCTTCGGCAGCGACGTCGGGCTCGTCATCGACTGACGGCGCCGGAGACGGCGCAGCGGCTTCCGGCAAGCGCCGCGAAGTCGTGCTGCGCGCGCCGTTGTCGGAAGAGGACGTGCGCCAGTTGCGCGTAGGCGATGTCGTCATCCTGAACGGCGAGATGCACACGGGGCGCGATGCGATGCACAAGTATTTGATGGACCATGATGCGCCGGTCGATCTGAACGGCAGCGTCATCTACCATTGCGGTCCGGTCATGCTGAAGGACGATGAGGGCTGGCACGTGAAGGCGGCGGGACCGACGACGAGCATACGCGAGGAGCCCTACCAGGGCGACATTATCCGCAAATTCGGCATTCGCGCCGTAATCGGCAAGGGCGGCATGGGGCCGAAGACGCTCGCCGCGCTTGCCGACCATGGTGCTGTATATTTGAACGCCATCGGCGGCGCCGCCCAATATTATGCGGAATGCATCAAGCGCGTAACGGGCGTCGACCATATGGAATTCGGCATTCCGGAAGCGATGTGGCATCTGGAGGTGGAAGGCTTCGCCGCGATCGTGACGATGGATGCGCACGGCAACAGCCTGCATGCCGACGTCGAGCAGGATTCCAGGGCGAAGCTGGCGAAGTTCAAGGACCCGGTATTCGTCTAAAAACAAGCAAGCAGACCCGATTCGCGACCAAGAAGGAGCAGGCACCTATCCGCCATGACCAAATTCCGTCTGAAACTGAGCTTGCTGTTCATGCTGCTGGTCGGTCTCTCCGTTCTGGCCGCGGGCTGGTTGTCCGCCAGCTCTTACCGGCATAGCCACCAGGAATCACTTCGCAGCCATATGATTCGCGAGCTGCAAGTGATCAATGCGACGACGCCTTGGCCGGATGGACCGGACCGCGCCGCCGCCGGCGCCGAGCTGCATCGCCGGGCGGCCGATTTCCAGCGGATCGCCGGCATGCGGGTGACTTACATCGCGCCCGATGGCACGGTCCTGGGAGACTCGGATCATGAAGAGGCGGCGATGGACAACCATCTGGACCGCGAGGAAGTGCAGCAGGCGCTAAGGGAAGGAACCGGCAGCAGCGTCCGCGAGAGCGAAACGCTCGGAGAGCGCCGAATGTACGTAGCGATGGCGGTCGAACGGGAAGGCGAGACAGTCGGCTACATCCGGCTATCGATGAGCTTGGGAGAAGTGAACGGGGAATTGAGCCGGATGTGGGGCGCACTCGTCCTTGGGCTGCTGCTGTTGTTCGCGCTCGCCGCGGCGGTCAGCTATCGCCTGGCGCAGAGCGTGACGCGGCCGCTCGAACGGATGACGGCAGCCGCCCAGCGCATGTCGAACATGGACGAATCCGTTCGCGTGCCGGAAGACAGACGCGACGAGATCGGCGCGCTCGCCCGGGCGCTGAATCGGATGTCGGGGAATTTGCAGGAGCAACTGGAGTTGGTTCGCCGCAACGGCGAGCGGCTCCAGGACGTGCTCGACAATATGCCGAGCGGCGTCGTCATGATCGCGGAGGACGGGCGCATCACGTTGTACAGCCGCCAGGCCGGACACTTGCTTGGCCACGACCCGCGCGACAGAGTCGGACGCCCTTATACGGATATCAAGCAGCATCACGAGCTTGTCGTTCTTATCCGTGAAGGACTGGAGACAGGGGCGCCCCTGCATCGGGAGTTGTACGTGTACGATCCGGAAGAACGGCTCCTGCAGGCAAGCCTGATTCCCCTTACGCAGAGCGGTGACAGCGGATCGGCCATGCTGCTCGTACTGGAGGACGTATCGGCGATCCGGCGGCTGGAGCGGATGCGCAGCGAATTCGTGGCCAACGTGTCGCACGAGCTCAAGACGCCGGTGGCCGCCGTCAAAGGATTCGCGGAAACGCTGCTCGCCGGAGCGATGAACGACGAAGAGACGGCGCGCTCTTTTCTGACGATCATCCATGACGAGAGCGAGCGGTTGAACCGGCTGATCGGCGACATTCTGGAACTGTCGCAGATTGAATCCAGACGGTCTCCGCTGCAATTTTCTCCCGTCGACTGCACGGCGTTCCTGACGCGTATCCGTGAATTGATTGCGCCGGAAGCCGCCAAGAAACGCATCGCGCTCGAATGGCAGGCGGAGGAAGGCTTGTTCCTGGAAGCGGATGAGGACCGGCTCGGCCAGATCGTCATCAACTTGCTGCAAAACGGCATCAACTATACGCCGGAAGGCGGCACGGTCAAGCTGACCGCGGAATCGTTCGCTGCGGACGACGGAGAAGACCGGGTGCGCATCACCGTGTCGGATACCGGCATCGGCATCCCGAAGAAGGATCTTCCGCGCATATTCGAACGCTTCTACCGGGTGGACAAAGCCCGCTCGCGCAGTTCGGGCGGGACAGGGCTCGGGTTGTCTATCGTCAAGCACCTGGTGGAGCTGCATCACGGCACGATCCGGGTCGACAGCGAGATCGGCAGCGGGTCCCGGTTCGTGCTGGAGCTGCCCTTGCTGCAGGATTGAACGCACGCATCGATTTCCGCCTTTTACATTCCGTTTACAATTCCTTAACATACGAATAACACGATTGCGTTACAATTTACATGGAGTTGATCCGGAATCTACACGGCAGTGGCTGCCGATTGGGAGGAACGCATGTCGGACAAAGTGCTGATCATCGAGGACGAACCGACGCTTGCTCGCCTTGTCACTTATAACCTGACGCAGGAAGGATACGAGACGGAAGTCGTCGCGAACGGAACGGAAGGCTTGCATCGCGCGGTGCATGAATCGTACGCCGTGATCCTGCTGGATCTGATGCTGCCGGGGTTGAACGGCTTCGAGGTGCTGCAGAAGCTGCGGGCGCACGGCGTGAAGACGCCGGTCATCATATTGACGGCCCGTACCGCGGAAGAGGAAATCGTGCAAGGCTTGCGGCTCGGCGCGGACGATTACATCACGAAGCCTTTCGGTGTCGGAGAGCTGCTCGCCCGTACCGCTGCCGTCCTGAGAAGGTCGCGCAACGAGGACAATCAGGCGCCGGTGCGCCCTGCCGACGGCAAAGTAATCGCACTGGGCGATCTGCAAATTTTCCCGGAGAAATACGAAGTGTTCCTGAACGGGCAATGGATTTCGCTGCGTCCGAAGGAGTTCGAGGTGCTGATGTACTTGGCCGAGCGGCCTGGCATCGTCGTCACGCGGGACGACTTGATGAACATCGTCTGGGGCTTCGATTACGTCGGCGGCCAACGGACGGTGGACGTGCACGTCAGTTCGCTGCGCAAGAAGCTGGAGCTGAATCAGCAGTCGGTGCAGATCGAATCGATCCGCGGCGTCGGCTACAAGCTGGTCATTTCCCGAACATAAGCTTCCAGCCGGTCGTCAAGCGATCCGGGACTCCAGCCCAGCAGACGCTTCGCCTTTTCATTCGAACCGAAGCATATCGGGGTTTCACCCGGGCGCATGGGAAGACGGGAGAAGCGCAGCAGGGAGGAGTCGGCTCCAAGTTTATCGGCCAGCAGGACCAGCAGCTCCTTCAATTCAGTGGCAACTCCGCTGCACAAGTTAAATAAATCGAACAAAACGTCCCGGCGATGAAGATCTGCGACCAGGCGTTCATAGCCGACCACGATGTCTTCAATTGCACAGAAGTCGCGCTGCTGCTCGCAAGGCGTCAGATCGATCGGACGACCCTCCTGCAGGGCTGCCAGGGTGCCGGGGAGCAGTTTGGCCGGCGAGTCCAGAGCTCCGAACGGAATAAAAATTCTTGCAACTCTCGTCATGATGCCGTATTGAATCGCCAGTTGACGAGCGCGAATCGTCTCGGCCAGCTTCATTAAGCCATAGGCCGTGTTCGGCCAGCAGGCATCGGACTCGGTGCATGCCGTGCCAAGTTCTCCATACTCCGACATCGAGCCGGTAACGATTATCCCTTTCGCACCAACCGCGGCTAAAGCGCGGTATATACCTTCGAGTGCCGCGACGTTAACGTTATTCCCCTTCACCAAATTATAATGCGGCGTATCGTAGTCCTTCACATAACCGGCATGCTGCAGCCAAAACTGAGGGCGTTCTCTGACAATAAAGGACGAAACCGCTTGGGCATCCGTCAGTTCAAGTCGTTCGAGCCGAACCCCGGCAGCGGAGGACTCCGCCAGCCTGGCTCCTCTGATGCCGTCATAGCCGGAAGGATCTGCGCTTACCGTGCCGACCACTTCGGCTCCTCGAGATTGGAAATATAGAGCCAGCCGACAGCCCACGAACGAACTGACCCCCGTAATGACCATAACTGAACGATGGATATTCGTATTCCCGGGCGCGTTCAACTGCTGTCACGCAAGTGCTGATGGACTTGCCGCAAGCTGAATTCCATCATATCGCAACCGGAACGATAGGCTTGTACCCAGTCTACGATCTTATCCAATGCCGTTCTGACGTCCCAGGTCGGCTGCCAACCAAGTAAATGGTTCGCTTTTGAACTGTCCAATGCAAGAAAATGATGTTCGTGCGGCTGTACGCTGTTGTCAACTTCGTAGACGTCCGTCTTGCCGAACCGGGCACTCAGATCTTGGGCCATTTGTTCGACAGTCGGCGTATCAAGCGGATTTGCCCCGAAATTCCATGCCGACGCATATTTTACTCCGCAACTCGCCAGCTTCTCTGCCAGCTGCAAGTAGCCGTTGAGGGGATCCAGAACATGCTGCCAGGGGCGTGTTGCACGGGGATAGCGGAGACGAATCTTTTCGTTGTTCAGAACAGCCCTGATCAGATCGGGAATCAGTCGATCCCTGGACCAGTCGCCGCCGCCAATGACGTTCCCGGCCCGCGCAGTAGCGACGGCAACACCATGTTCCCCGTATTTGTCAGGCGGGAAGAAGGAGTTCCGATATGCATCCGTGACAAGCTCGGAGCAGGCTTTGGAGCTGGCGTAAGGATCGAAGCCGCCCAGCCGCTCTGTTTCCCGGTAAGCCCACACCCATTCCTTGTTGTCATACACCTTGTCTGAGGTGACGTTCAGTACCGCTCGAATCGGCGTTCCTGCACGCTGCAATTGTCTGACGGCCTCCATGAGATGAACGGTTCCCATCACATTAATCTCATAGGTTTCAGCCGGGAGGACATACGATTCTCTGACCAGCGCCTGGGCAGCCATATGAATGACGATTTGCGGCTGGGCTTCGCGCATAGCCTGCATCAGCGAGCCCCTGTCGCGAATATCTCCGAAACGGCTGCGGATCACTTTATCCAAACCGCATATTTCGAACATGGAAGGGGACGACTGCGGAGCCAATGCGAACCCTGTTACTTCAGCACCCATGGAGCTTAACAGGATGCTTAGCCATGAGCCCTTGAACCCTGTGTGCCCTGTCAGCAATACGCGCTTGTGTTGCCAAAACGACGGAGTGATCATTTTACCCACGTCTTCCAGGGGGCGGTTCCGGCGTTCCATAGCTTCTCCAGCTCTTGTTTGTCGCGAAGCGTGTCCATAGGCTGCCAGAAGCCGCTGTGCTGGTACGCCATCAGTTGACCGTCCCGGGCAAGCGCCTCAAGAATTTCCTGCTCCAGCACGGCCTCATCATTCTGAATATAATGGAACACTTCAGGTTCCATGACGAAGAATCCGCCATTGATCCAATTGCCGCCGCTTTTGGGCTTCTCTTGGAACGAAAGCACCTCGTTATTCGCTCCAAGCTGTATGACGCCGAAGCGGCCAACCGGCTGAACGGCCGTAACGGTGGCATACTTGCCGTGGGATCGATGGTAGCGAACGAGTTCGCCAAGGTTCACATCGGATAAGCCATCGCCATAAGTTAATAGAAAAGGATGGTTGCCGATATAAGGCTGTATTCGCTTGATCCGCCCCCCCGTCATCGTATTGTGCCCGGTATGGACAAGCGTAACCTTCCAAGGCTCCCCCTTGTAGTGATGAATAACTTCCTGTTGCCGGCCGCTATAGTCGAACGTCACATCGGATTGATTGACGAAATGATGAAAGAAGTATTCCTTGACGGCTTCGCTCTTATATCCCAAACAGATCACAAAGTCTTGAAATCCGTAATGGGAATATAATTTCATAATGTGCCACAGGATCGGTTTGTCCCCGATTTCAACCATGGGTTTCGGTTTGGCTGCAGTCTCTTCCCTGATCCTGGTGCCGAAGCCGCCTGCAAGAATGACGGCCTTCATAGGGCTGAATGATGGATGATTCGCATTCATGGATTGACTCCTTTCCGTGGAGCTGCCTTACGCCTTGTTCTTGAAGGGGGACTCCTTAACCATCGAACGATCTTTTTTGCAGATTTTTTCAGCCTGGATGGAGCTTTTCGCTTGCGTGAAGCGGTCGGCTTTCCGGGGCGTTTGTTTAACCGGCGGGACTTTCTGGAAAATTGCTTGCGGTAGCGGTTGGGTCGAATATTCATATTTTGTTTGAGAAAATCTTCAGCATGTCTTGCGCGGTTATCTGCTTCAACATTCATTGCACGGGTATCTGTTTCCGCAATCGCTGGATTCGGGGCAGGCGGATCAGGTGTCGGAGGAGGCTCTTCTGTCAAAAAAAAAGCATTGGACAGACTGAACGGATTGGGAAGCTCCTGATTTTTGTAAAGACCCCGGAAAACAATCCTTGCTTTATGCTCTATTCTTTCACCGCTGCTGTAAAAGTTGTAGCACCACTCGATCCACTTCAGGTCGGAGAAGCCGACATTGTTCAATTCCTGCAAGTAGATTTCCCGAATGTCATTCATGATCTTCTGCTGGTCATCCGGCAGTTGTTCATTCCACTTATCGAAGTGAGAGTTGACGCCGGACATGTGAAACAAACGAATCGGTTCATTGGATGCCAAAAATGTATCTCCCGCTGCCGAAGCTCTGCGTTCCTGCCAGTTCCACGGGGCGAAATTGTAGCCCGGATGACGCAGGAAGAGGATATCGTCAAAAAAAGCAGAAGCGTATTGCAGCCAGTATTGATCCGAGAAGAGCCCCTTTTCGTAGTCGAAGAACCCGTATTGCTCGACTCTGCGCATCCACCATTGAATGAACTTTTCTGCCGACGGATGACGTTTCAGAGCAAGGAAGCCGCCATTAATAATGCCATAGCTGCGGAAAAATCCGATTTCAAAAGGACGAGCTTCCCATTCGAGCAATTTTTCCGCGATGAAAGGTTCCGGCGATTCAACATAATGCGGCGTTAGAAGGACAGCATGTCGTTTAAAATGATCGTCCAGTTCTTCAAGATCGCTCATGACATACATGTCGGTGTCCATGTAAACGAACTTGCGTTCCCGATCATATTTCTTGTAGACGTAATTGAGTAATTGCGGTTTGCATGAATTAATCCCTTCCTCGGCGTAATACTGAAACAGGAATCGGTGAAAGTCGGCATACCCCATCATGTCTTTGCCCAGAACGATCTCATCGACGCAGGGAAGATGATGCGCAGACTCCGGAACCGATTCTTCTATGAGCCCGATAACGATTGTGCATTTCGGAATGTGCCGTTTTGCCGATTGTGCCATTACTACCGCTTTAGGCAAGAAGGCAGCGCTTGTGACTGTGGTAATGATCAACAGACTTCCTCCTGTCTCGCAATCGTATTGGACAACGTGTATATTTTCATGCTATGAGAGATGTGTTTTTTTGGAAACGGCGTTTACATATTTTTTGGTCTTCACCCATCGCAATTGACAAATCGCATTTGACGGTTGACGAGGGGGCCGGATCGTTATATACTGTGTTCGAACCTAGGGAAGAAGTTGACATCACGGAGGGATTCTATGGTGGCTGTAAGCGTTTGCTGAAATACGATATGGAAGGTGCAGATAAGTGGCAACGATTAAGGATCTGGCCAAACTAACAGGCTTATCTGTTGCAACGATCTCGAAGTTCATGAATGGCGGCAATGTGCTGGAGAAGAACAGGCCGATTATTCAACAGGCGATAGAAGCGACCAATTACACGATCAACGAGCATGCCAGAGCCTTGAAGACGAACCTTAGCCGTACCGTCGGATTCATCACACCCAAATTTTCCGACGTATATGCTTCACAACTGGCTTCCGAGGCGGCCGTATACTTGCGCGAATACAAGTATTCGCTGTTCGTATACGAGAGCCTGAACAGCCTGGAAGGAGAAGTCGAGGCGCTCGATTTCTTCGCTTCGAAGAAGGTCGACGCCGTCATGGCGGCATTCATAGGGGATGACAAGCGCTATTATCAGCAGCTTCTGTCCAAGTATCGGTTTCCGGTCATTCTGTTCGACAAGACTTTCGATAACGTTGCAGGAGATTCGGTGACCATCAATAATTTGAAGGCGGCTTACACGGCCGTATCGAAGCTGATCGAGTACGGTCATCGCGATATTGCCATCGTGCGAGGCAAAGAAGCCCATTTCACCAACAACCAGCGTTATCTGGGCTACCGGCAAGCGCTCGCGGATCACGGCATTCCGTTGCATGAAGATTTCGTCGTCGAAGTGGACTATTCCGGCATCGATGTATACGAGAATATTACCCGGTTGTTCGTCAATTCGCACAAACCGACGGCGATATTTACCGTCAACTACTTTACGACCGTCAGCACGATCATGGTGCTGAACCAACTGGATTACAGCATTCCGGAAGACATTTCCTTGTTCGGATTCGATAACTACGATCTGTTCAAGATCGTTAAGCCCAAGCCGTGGTTGATGGTTCAACCGATGAAGGCGATCGCGCAAGAAGGGGTACGGATGCTATTGGAACGCATCAAGGATCACCAGCATGCTCCCTATCGGTCGGTCGTACTCGAGTCCGAGATGTATGTCGGGGGTTCGATCAAGCGAATACCGCAAGTTGAATAGCAGTCAAAAACATTTTTTTTGAAGGAGAGCTAATCGATTAGCTCTGATGTAATCAATTGAATCTTCAAGGAATGGGGAGGCTCATCATGCGATATTCGACTTGGAACCCCCTTTTTTTGAAGGCTAGAGCTAATCGATTAGCTGTAATATAATGTAAATTAGTCAAGGGGGAATTGATTTGTCGAGCAAATGGAAATGGTGCCTGGCTCTGATCGCCTGCGCCAGTCTGATCATCGGAGGTTGTCAAAGCGGCAGCGGCTCGAAAGAAACCGCGGGGAATCAGAACCCGTCCGGCGACGATGCCGTTACGCTGCGCGTGTGGGTGCAATCCGTTAACCAGCCGGAATATTTTCAATGGGTGAAGCAGCAGTTCGAAGCGCTACATACGGATATCAAGCTGAGGATCGAGCCGCAAGCGCAGAACGCGCTGGGCGAAGCGCTGGATGTTACGCTGGGCGGCAGCGACGCCCCGGATGTCGTCGCCACATGGGGCGGTCTCGTCGCATCCAAGCTGTACAAAGGCAAAAGAATTCTTGAAATCGGCGATGTGATCACGCCGGAAGTCGATGCCAACCTGGTCGAAGCGGCAACGTACAACAAGCTGGACGGCGACGGCCGGTACGTCTCGTTCCCGCTTGCCGGATTCGCTTCGCCGGTCATTTACTATAACAAAACGAAATTCAAGGAGCTTGGCTTATCCGCTCCGCAAACGTTCGATGAGCTGAAGGCCGTATCGGAAGCGATTCGGGCTGCCGGCAAGCAGCCGCTGATCGCCGGATTTTCCACCTGGCCGCTCCCGCACTTCATGCAAGCGATGCATGCCCGCACGATGACGACCGATCACTTCAATCAATTGATCGGATTGCCGACGGACAGCAATCCCTATTCGTTGCCGGGCTTCGCGGAAGGCTTCGAATTGTTGAAGAAGTATAACGACGTCGGCATCTTTGCGGACAATATTACGGGCTTCGACGCCAACATGGCGCAGATGGAATTCATCGGACAGAATGCGTGGATGCTCGCGGCGCCGTCGCTTGACCTGATTACGCTCAACGATGCGGCGACTTTCGAGCTGGGCGCCTTCCTGCTGCCGGCCGGTGACGTGAACGGACCGCTGGCCAGCGGCGTATACTCCGACGTGCTGGTCATCAACGCGGCGACCAAGCATGCGGAGCAAAGCAAGCGGCTGCTGGAGTTTCTGCTCACGCCTGAAGCGCAGACGAAGCTGCTCGAGTTCGATATGTTCCCGGTATTGAAAAATATCGATATTTCTCAAGCCAACCCGGTGCTGTCGGATGTCGTGGCGGGAATCGCCGACCGCGGCGTAAGCGGATTCTATCAAAGCTATTCGGTCACCGGCGTGGACGTGCAACTGGTAACGGCGGGCAGTTCCTTGCTGACGGGCGGGGCGAGCGCCCAGCAGGCCGCGCAAATGATCGTCGATTATTATCAATCCAACGTCCTGAGCAAGAAGTAGAGCCGAACGACGCATGAGCAGACGCAAATGGCTGCAACGGTCGACGCCGTATCTGTACCTCGCCCCCTCGATCGCGTTCATGTTTGTTTTTGTCGGTATTCCGATCCTGATGAGCTTGTACATGAGCTTCTTCCGGATCGAATCGATCTACTCGCCGTTTCGCTTCGTCGGCTTTGCCAATTTCGCGGATGCCTTCACCAACCGGGATTTCATGCCGGCGATGGGAAGGACGCTGGTGCTCGGCGTCTTCAGCGTCGTCACGACGCTCGGCGGCGGACTCGTGCTGGCGAACATGGTCGCGGGACATCGCTGGCTCAGCTTCTATCGTTATCTGTTTTATATCCCGACCGTCGTATCCGCCGTCACGATGGGCCGCTTGTGGAGCATGATGCTGATGCCGAGCCCGTCGGGCCTGATCAACGCCTCCGTAATGAAGGCATTCGGCGTCAAGCAAGCGATCAATTGGCTGGGAGATCCCGCAATCGCGCTCTATGTCGTGATGGGAATCGGGCTTGTCGGTGTCGGGGGCGGCATGACGCTTATCATTTTCACGACGGCGATCAACAATATTCCCGGCGAAATCCAGGAAGCGGCTTCGCTGGAAGGGGTCAATGCCTGGCAGCGGCTGGTGTACATAACGACGCCGATCATTGCCCCCGTCGTCTCTTCCTGGGCTGTGCTCTCGATTATCGGAGCGTTCAAGTCGTTCGAATTTATTTACGCGCTTACGGGTGGGGGGCCGGCAGGCTCGACAAGCACGATCGCCATCATTCTGTACCAAGGCAGCAAGCTGAGCAGCAGCGGCTACGGATACAGCGCCTCCATGGGCTTGCTGCTCACCGCGTTCGTCTCGATTTTCACCTGCCTGTACATGATTGCAACGAGCGTCCGCGGCAACCGGTCGAAGCGAGGTGCGAAGTGAATGAAGCGTAACTGGTACATCATTCCCAGAGAATTGTATTTGTGGATCAATATCGTCCTGATGATTTATCCTTTGTACTTCATGGCGATCTCGGCGATGAAGTCGAATGCGGAGTTTTATAACCATGCCTTCGCGCTCCCCATGAACGCGTGGGACAACTTGCGGCACAACATGGCGATGGCCTGGTCGGGGCAGGTCGGTGCGGTGCGGTATACGGGCTTCGGAACGATGCTCTACAATACCGTAGTCATTACCGGCATCTCCCTGGTCGTCCTGCTCCTCGTTGCTTTGTTCGCCGGTTACGCGATGGGGACGAAGTCGTTCAAAGGAAAAACGTTGTTCTTGATCTTCCTGATGACGCTTCAGACGGTGCCGTTCTTCGGCTACGTGATGCCGATGTTCCTGTTCACGGAATCGCTCGGTCTGAACAATAAGCTGATGGGGATCGTTCCGGTGTACGTGGCGGTGGCGCTGCCGATGACGATCATCTTGCTTCAGGGCTTCTTTCACGGCTTTCCCAAGGAGATCGAGGAAGCGGCGTTGATCGACGGCTGCGGCGAGCTGCGCAAATTGAGTTCAGTCGTTATCCCGATCGCCAAGCCCGCGATCGCCTCGATGGCCATCGTCAATTTCATGGGGTATTGGAACGAGATTGCGATTGCCTCCCTGATGCTGAACGATGAGCGATTGCGGACGATCAACATCGGCGTTCTCTTGACGAATTCGCAAACCGGCATCATGAATTACGCGTACGTGTTCGCCATACTGGTGCTGTCCGCGATTCCCAACTTTATTTTCTTCAACATCTTTCAGAAAAGTATCATCAAGGGCATTGCGATGGGGTCATTGAAAGGATGATGCGACTTGAGAAGACCGGAACGTAAGCGGATCGCCGGCATGCTCGTCCTGGCGGCAATCGGCTTGCTGGGCATGATGCTCAGCCATGACAAGGCTTGGGCAAAGAACGACACCGAGGTTTATATCGCCGCGAAGGACCTGTCGAATACGTCCAGGCATGCCGGCGACGGGATCGTGGAAGCATTTCTCGACCAGTTCAGCAACGGCATTCAGGTCAAGGACAATCTCACCTTGCTGCTGGAAAAGCCGGGAGACTACGTAGAATACGATATCGACCTGGCCGATTCGGCGAAGAGCGCCACGCTGAAGGTCCACGGCTATAACGCGGCGGTATGGGTCGTTCCCGCAGGCGGCGAACCGATCGCGCTGAAGCCGGCCAACGGCGGCCTGGCCAACCGCGGCGTCAATCTGTATGCACTGACGGAGAAAAATGCGTTGTCGGGCGCCGGGAATCAGTTTGCTGTCCGGATTGGCTACAGCACCGGCACGGTCGTGCTCAACGCGATCTATGTCCAGACGACGCCTGCCGAACTATCCGGCGCCTATTCGCTGGATCCGCTCGGCAAGAGCTACCTTCAGCACGTATACGACCTGTCGTCGGAAGTGACCCGGTACTTCGACAACGAGAAGTACCCGACGCTGCACATTCCGAAAGGCAAATTCGTCACGATGGCGTTCGATTACGCCGATTCTACCGAGGATCTTACCTTTGAATATGATGATTTGGGCGAAGCGCTCGTCGTGGAGATGAGCGCGGACCTGACCAAGTGGAGCAGCGTCACGGCGCATTCCGGCAAAGTGTCGGACTATGCCAAGTGGGGCGCGAACAAAAAAATATACGTCCGATTCAGCGCGAAAAGCGGGGACTCGTTCCTGAAAACGCTGAAATTGAACGCGGCGAAAGGCGCAGCCGGCGGGAGCGGTTCAACGCCTGCAGCCAGTCCCGACCCAGTCGCAAGTCCGCCCGCCCGCCCGAGCCCCGGCCCGGGAACGGGTCAACCTTCGGGGAGCGCCGCGCCGACAGTCGGGTTCAAGCCGATCGGCGGCAAAGACCAACGATATGTGTACCTCCCGATCAAGGATCTGTCCAATGCCAGCCGCTATGACGGCAAGCGTATCATGACGGAATTCCTGGATACGTACGAGGGCGGGAACGACAGTACGGTGAATCCGACGCTGCTGCTGCAGGACGCGGGCGAATACGTCGAATACGATCTGGATCTGGTCAACGGCATCAAGCAAGCCCGCCTGAAAGTGAACATGAAGGACGGCATCGTCTCGGTCAAAGCCGCCGGCGGCACGTATGTCCGGTTGAAGGCCGTGAATGATGCCGGCAGCAGCTTCGATCGCAGCGTCGCAGTCTACGAATTGACGGAGAAAGACGCGCTGAGCGATCCCGAGCGCCGGTTCACTGTCCGGATCGAAAGCTCCGGCGTCGCCGTCGTCCTGAATTCGCTGCTGGTGGAGACGGATGTGCCGACGATCGCCGGCACCTATTCGCTGAAGCCGCTCGGCGAGAGCTATATGAAGCACGTATACAACGTTTCGCAGCGGGTGACCCGCTATTTCTACAACAGCGTGGAACCGACCGTCTTCATCCGCAAGGGCGGACAAGTGACGCTGCAATTCGGCTACGGATCCGCCACTCAATCGTTCTCCTACGCTTATGCGAATGTCGGCGAACCGCTCACGGCGGAGGCGAGCGTCGACGGGAAGACGTGGGTTTCCCTGGGGGCGGCCGAAGGACAGTTCCCGGCCGCGCTGGCGATCGGGCAAGCGAGCCGCGTCTATGTCCGGTTCACCGCGAATATCGGCGACAGCTTCCTGCAGAGCTTCACGCTCAAGCCGGAAGCGACGGCGCCGAAGCCGCAAGCCCCGGCGGAATCCGTCGGCCTGCCGGCCAACCAGTCTTACGTGTACTTCAAAGTCGGCACGGCGGAAGAGAAAAAATACATGTTCGGCACCGGCGCCGGAGGCAGCAATGTGGCCAGCTTCGAGAGCACGCATGCCGGCATGGATTACGATGGATTCGAAGGGGGCTACAACACGCAATTGCTCCCTCCGAACGCGCGGGTGTTCAACGGACAGAGCGTGACGTATGCGTTCGATTTGCAAGACAGCCTGAAAACGGCGCAATTGAAAATCAACGGGCTGGCGGGCATGAAATTCGCAGTTGCGCCGGACGGCCAGTCGACGTTCAAGCCGCTCACGACTTCCTATGCGCCATCCGGCAGCGGCAGAGGCTATTACCTATTCAACCTGAACGAGTCCAACGCGCTTGCGGCGGGCAACAACAAATTCAGGCTGATGATCTCGGGGGATTACGGCGTTCTGTTCGAAGTCATGATCGCTTCCGGCCCTCCGGCGGCTGTCCGTCAAGGTGTGCTGCTCGCCGCGCAGACGGAGCCGGGTCTCGCCTATCTGGCGGAAGCAAAAAATACGGGGACGTATTATGCCCATGAACGATTCGCCAATTACTTGATCGGCGGCGAACGCGGTTCCGACTCCTACCTGTTGTATCGGGTTGATGTCGCGGGCGAAGTGAAGCATGCCGTGCTGTTCGCGACGTTCAGCGGCGCGATGACGATCGGCGTCTCAAGCGAGAAGGGCGGGACGTATACGCCGCTTATTCAATCCGATATCGGCGGATCGGGCACGCCTCCCACCAACACGGCCGACTTGTCCGAATTTCTGGACAAAGGAAGAACGCTGTACATCAAAGTGAGCGGCAAGGCGCAGCAAGGCTTCCTGGACAGCCTGGGCATCGCGGTCACGCCGGCCGATGCCTTGAACGGGGCATTCGGCGCGTACTCCCCGGAGGAAGCCTCGTATCTGTATACCATCAGCAACAGCGCGGACGGATACGGCCAGTCGACACGGCAGCATGAAGGCACGACCAAGCTCCGTTCGCTGGATGCCGGCGGAGAGGCCGTGTACAAGATCGATCTGCCCGACGATTACGAAGGCGGCGTCGCCATCACCGTCCAGGCCGTCGAAGGCCAATCGGAGCTGCTCGTCTCGGCCGATGGCGCAGAGTACCGGTCCGTGTACAAGCAAACGCAGAAAGACGCGTACACCGTCCAGGAATACGAGGCGCTGGCGGACAATTCGGCCCGGACTTTATATCTGAAATTGATCAATCCGTCCGAGAGCGATCCGTTTGTGTTCAAAGGGTTATCGTACACGACGGACAACGTGGCGCCGCTTCGGCAGTTCGATCGCCCGGCGACCGGAGACTTCGATTACGGCAACGTGCCGACCGGCAAGCTGGCGGGATTCCCGGCGCTGCCCGATCCGGGGTACGGCAATGCCGTGCAGGAAGACAGCCGATCCATCGCGGGATGGAATCCGGCCGCGCTGATAGCGATTATCGCAGGGCTCGTGCTATTGCTTGCAGGCGGCGGAACGTTCCTGTATATGCGCAAGAGACAGAGAGGGGGCAAGGGGCATGGTTAAGCCATCGAGCAAGCTACGTCTGTGCCTGTGGCTTGCCCTGGCATGCATCGTCATCCTGCTGGCCGGGTGCGAAGACGGCGCGGGCAAGGAAGAAACCGTCGTCAGGGAAAGGCCGCAGTTGACGAACGTAACGGCGGCGGCCGGCGTCATGCCGAAGCCGCCGGAGCAGACGTCTAAGCAGGTGCAGTACATCGACATGGATGCATTTTCGAATTCGGATCTGATGATGGTGACGACGCTGCAAGGGCTCGTCAATCGCGTTCAGCCGAGCCTGTACGTCATTCATGACGAGATCGTCGAAGGCACGTCGGGCTTTAACGGGTCGCAATTCTGGTTCGATCAGCTCGACAAGCAATACACCGGCGACCAAGCGTTTGCGAAGACGGCTTATACCGATCCGTACCAACTGGTCGTGGACAACAAGGACCGATTCAAAGGCGCGATTCTGTATCACGAACGGCTGACGGACGGCGATATGGCCAGCCGCTCCAACTATCCTTCGCGCTACGGCGACATGGCCCTGCTGAACTTGACCTTGATGCTGAGCGCCAAATACGACGCCATCGCACTGGATTACATGCAGTACAACATCCTCAAAGAGGATTACGGGCTGGAGCTTGAAATTCTCGGAGACACGACGAAGTTCATGCCGCGCGGCGAAGACGGGTCGTTCTTGGAGGAGCGGGGCAGCCGTGAGGTGTGGGCGAGCGTGTACCGTTATGCGATCGCCAATCTGGCCGGCGACATGAACGATTCGGCGCTCGGGCATAACCCGGGGTTTCAGGCGGCCAATTTCGATTATTACGTCGCCAACGATATTTTCATCTATAACCGGATCTTCTCCGCAGACGCCTCGGAGGAAGAGCTGGAGATCGAGCAGACGATCCTCGGATTGTCGAAGCCTAGCACCCCGTTCCTCGGCGTATGGTATTTGCAGGCGGATGAAGGCAATTTCGTGCCCATGTTGACGGAGAAGTACAAATTCAACGTCGTCACCTATGAATCGTTCAACTTGAGCTGGACGTCCGGCTTGCCTTACGAACCGTTCACGCCGGAAGAACCGCCGGTGAAGCTGGACAAGACGAAGAAATATATCGCCTTCAGCTTCACGGAGGGCGACAACAACTCGTACCAGCAATGGCGGATGCCGCTGCAATTTCAGAACAAGAAGCGCGGCGAGTACCCGATCGGGTGGAGCATGGCGGCCACGCTGTGGGATACGAATCCGAACATCATCCGGTATCTTCGCGACAACTGGGCGTCCGGGGACGGTCTGGTGATGGGCGAAGCGGGTGCGGGATACGTGTATCACACGCCGCCGCGCGCGTCGCAGAATGAATTTTTCGCGCTGAGCGACGCGTATTTCGAACGGACCGGCGTCGGCGCGATGCGCGTGCTGAACAGCAACAAGTCGGCGCCGCTGGTCTATGCGGAGAAGATGAACAAGCTGGATTCCCTGTTCCTCGGTTATATCGAGACGAACAATGAAGATTACAACAGCGATCTGTCCCATTACTTGTTCCGGGATACGCCGGTTTTCGTCAACTATAACGGCAGAACCGCATCCGCGTTGGCCAATTCGGACGGCGGCAGTCCGGCGTTCTATGCGGTGACGCTTCCGGGGTGGGAGACCGATCCCGGTACGGTAGCGAACATCATGGAGGCGCTGGGGGACGAGTTCGTGGCCGTCACGCCGCAGCAGTTGGCCGGTCTGTATCGGGAATATTACGGCGACGCGTTCAAGCAGGTCGTGCAAGCCGAATTCGACAGCGGGATGACCCGCAGCGAGATGGGTTTCCTGTACAGAGCCGGCGATTACGGCAGCTACAGCGAACTGGACGGCACGCGGATTGCGGACGGCGAAGATTACTTCATTTACAAATTCGATCTGGCGGCTGACGTGACGCAAGCCCGGCTGGATGTGCAGATGGCCGGCAATTACCGGATCGAAGCGTCCACGGACGATCTGCATTGGCATGTCGCGGCCAGCGGCCGACTGGACGGCAAAGGCCATGTCGCAGTCGACGTATCGGAGCAGCTTGTGCCCGGAGAGCCGCTATATGTCCGGTTCGGCGATGCGACCACAGAGAACGATAATGGCGCGGTGCTGTATCATCTGCAGCTAACCACGGACAAGAGCGCGTACGATCGGGCCGATATCGTCGCTTCACACGATGAAGCCTGGCTGCAATCGGGCGATGCGAGAGGAAGCGCAGGCAGAACCGGCGTGTTCGAGTACCGGATTCCGCTGCGGGCGGATTTCCAATCGGGCGATCTGGCCATCGCGGCGAGCGGTCCCGTCACGGCCCTGGTCTCCACGGACCAAGCCCAATACCGGGAGCTGCCCCTGGCGAAGGTGAACAACGGCTATTACGCACAACTGTCCGATATGCAAGGGACGATCTATCTGAAGATTGACGCTGCAAGCAGCGAGGTGACGGAAGTGAAGCTGTCGCCGACGCCGGAGCCGGTCGGCGAATTCAGCTTCAGCCCCGTGGAGAACGATCGCGCCCGCCAATTGTTCATCAGTTCCGATCCGACCAAGGCGGTGAACACCGGCTACAACTCCTATCGGGAAATCAAGGACGACAACGCGATGATTTATCGGTTCGTTACGGAGCCCGAGGTGACGGATGCGAAATTAAGCTTGCAGATCAGCGGGCTGTATCGGGTGATGATCTCGGGCGACGGCGCGAATTACGAGGAATTGATCCGGCTGCAGGAAGGGGACGCCGCGCAAGAAAATCCGGTTGTCGACATTGCGAAGTACGCGGCCGGCGGCAAGAAGGTATATGTCAAAATCGATTCCTCCAGCGACCTGTCCGGCAAGACTGTCAAGCTGCTGAAGCTGAGGCTGCTCACGAACCGGACATCGGAGGCGCTGCTCGGCAAGATCGACAGACAGCGCGAACCGACCGCGGTGCTGCAAGCCGGCAGCAAGCAGGAGGAAGCGTTGCTCGATCAAGAGATGAGCGCCAAATATTTCATGTATGAAGGCAAAGCAAGGGGACTTCAGCCGGATGCCGATGCGGCGATCGTCTACCGTCTGGATCTCGCCGGATCGTCGCTGTTCGACCTGCTGCAGTTGCAGCCCGACAAGCTGACGCGCCTGCGCATGTCGATGAATATCGGCAATGCCTACAAAATCAGCGTGTCCGCGGACGGCAGCAATTGGACGGAAGTCGCGGATTCCGACGATGAATTCGTACAATCGGCCTCCAATCTGAAGGATGTGTCGATACCGCTCAGCACGTATATAGGCGGGCCAGTCTACGTGAAGGTGAGCCAATCGGGCGCTTACGTTCCGAACCAGACGCATGACGGCCTGATCTGGAATCTCAAACTATACCTCAACTAACCTACGAGCGGAGTGAAGCTAATTGTTATCAGCGACTGCATTACAGTGGGAAGACATCGACACCAGAGAAATTCCGGGATGGTTCGACAAGGCCAAGTTCGGCATCTTCATCCACTGGGGAATTTATTCCGTGCCTGCCTACGCGCCGAAACGGTCGGAAGTGGACACGACGGGGCTGGCCTATTCGGAATGGTACGGCTGGCAGGTGAAGCAAAAGTTTCCGCCTTACTACGATTTTCATAAGCGCACGTACGGGGAGAACTTCACATACGAGGATTTCGCCGGACAGTGGCGCGCGGAGCTGTTCGACCCGGACGAGTGGGCGAAGCTGTTTCGCCGGGCCGGCGCCCGCTATACGGTGCTTGTCGCCAAGCATCACGATGCCTTCTGCCTGTGGCCGAGCTACTACAGCTGGAACTGGAACAGCATGGACATCGGACCCAAGCGGGATATCGTGAAGGAATACCTGGATGCCGCAGAAGCGCACGGCTTGCGGCGCGGGCTGTATTACAGCCTGCTGGAATGGTCGCATCCGGTCATGCAAGTGTCGGACCCGGACAACGCGGACATTCCGAAGTACGCCATAGAGAAGATGATTCCTCAAATGAAGGAGCTCGTCGAGGCGTACCAGCCTTCCATCCTGTTCACGGACGGCGAATGGTCGTACACCAGCGAGCAATGGCACAGCAGAGATTTCATTTCATGGCTGTTCGAACAATCCTCCGTCAAGGACGAGATCGTGATCAACGATCGCTGGGGCAAAGACACCAGGGGGGTGCACGGAGGCTACTTAAGCTGCGAATACGGCGAAGTCAACAGTGCGGCGCTCGATGAACAGGAGGCGCAAAGCAACCTGGGCAAGCGCAAGTGGGAGGAATGCAGAAGCATCGGCGCCAGCTTCGGATTCAACCGCAATGAGGACAGCGAGGATTATTTGAGCGAGAAGGAGTTGGTTCACTTGCTGGCCGATGTGGTCAGCCGGGGCGGCAATCTGTGTCTGAATGTCGGGCCGAACGCCGACGGCACCATCTCGCCGATGATTCAGGAACGACTGATCCAGCTTGGCGACTGGCTCGAAGTGAACGGTCGGGCAATCTACGAGAGTAGCCCCGCCGCTGTCGACGGGCTGCCGGAAACGGCCGTATCCACGCAGCGCGACGGCCATCTGTACCTCATGTTCAAACGCTATCCGAAGGAAGCGGTCCATATACGCTATCCGGGCATTACCCGCAATTCGGAAATGACGCTGCTCGGTTACGCGGGGCGCATCGAGCATTCGGTGAAGGAAGGAGAAGCGACATTCGAAGCCCCCTGTCTGTCGATCGATGAGTTGCCTTGCAAGCATGTGTATACCTTCGAGATTCGTCTGGGTTGAACGAAGGGATGATCTGCATCCAAGGAGGATGATCGGTGAAGAAGCTCATAGGGTTAATCGTTTCGCTTTCCTGCTTGCTTCTGTTTCAAACTGCGGTGTCTGCCGAATCGTCAACTGAAAATCCGGCGGCGGTGAAAGCGGCAGCGGACTTTCGCGACATGAACCAAGCCGAATGGGCGCGGGAGATGGTGAAAGCGTTGAACGCCAAGGGGATCGTGTCCGGAACGTCGGCGACGACATTCTCTCCATTGAATTCGATTACGCGCGCGGACTTCATCGTCATGCTGATGAACACGCTGGGGCGGAGTGTCCCGTTCGAGAACCCGTTCGAGGATGTCGCTCCGGGCGCCTACTATTACAACCAGGTAGGCGGCGCCAGACAGTTGGGCATCATCAGCGGCGTCGGCGGCAACCGGTTCCTGCCGGATACGCCGATCAAGCGCGAAGACATGATGGTCATCGCCGCCCGCGCTTATGCGCTGGCAGGCGCGATCGATCTGGGCGGAGCAGGCGCCGGCTCCCCCTCGGACGACGAGGTGCTGGCTGCTTACGAGGATGCGGGAGCGATATCCGGGTATGCTCGTCAGAGCGTGGCGGCGCTGATCCGCGCCGGCATCATTCGCGGCGACGGAAAGCGGCTCCGCCCGGAGTCGAACTTGACAAGGGCCGAAGCGGCGGCGACGGTGTACGCCTTTATGACAAGCTCGCAAGCGGGCGAAGGCGAACCGGCAGCGGAGCCGGATTCGGCTGAGGGGCCGGCGGCCGGCAGCCCTGGCTCGGGGGCGAACTCCGGTGCAGGCGCCGGCGTCCCTCCGGGCTCGAATCCCGGTGCGAATCCAGGATCGAACCCAGGATCGAACCCCGGGTCAAATCCCGGATCGAATCCCGGCGAGGGCAACGGCTCCGGGTCGGAACCGGACGACGAGGGCGCTTACGAAGTGAAGAAAGCTTCGATCCTGAACGTCGCCGCGCTGTATTCGGATGGAACGGAAGCGGCGCTTCAGCCCTACTCCAGGCTGGAATATGCGATCGACGGCGATCGCGATACGATCGTTCAAGCATCCGGTCAATTCAAGTGGCAGCTGGAGGTCGACCTGGGCGAGGTGCAGCGGCTCGATCACATCCGAATTTGGATGGATCCCGGACATTACGCGACGGATTTCCGGGTCCAGCTCGCATCTGCCGACAAGCGATTTGCGATCGTTGACACGGCGACAGGTTTCACGGGACAGGACGCCTATTCTCTGCTATTGGACGGTCAAGCAGCGAGATATATCAGGGTTTCGGCCATCAAGCCGGACGGAGCAGGTCAAGCAGGCGATCAGATGGCGATCGCCGAGATGGAGGTTTATATGCGACAACAAATCAATGCGAAGACGGTTCGAGTGATGCCGAAGCCGGCGGAAGGCAGCAGCGCCAACCCGTATCTCATCGATGCGGCGGCGTTGCAGCCGTGGGAGCAATTTGCGGTATCCGTATTCCAAGGCCTCGCCAACCGGGAGCGGGGGCAGGTATTCGTCACCTGGAATGACGGGGACACGTTCTGGCTGCAGCAATACCAACGGATGAACGAGATGCAGCAAAAGCTCCAATCCGTCGGGATGAATCAACTGCCTGCGCTGATCAAAAGCCAGTTTCAAAAGCAGATTGCCGGACTGCTCGTCTATGACGAGGCGATATTCGCCGATGAGACGCAAACGCTGTTGATTAACGTGCTGACAGCGATCGCAGCCGAAGAGCGGCTCATTCCCGTGCCGGCCGACGAGACGGATTCATGGGAGCTGCCTGTCGCTTTCGATGCGCGCAATCGCTGGGCGAGCCTGGATGAAGCTTATGCCTGGGTCATCTCGCAATATCCGGATATGACCGCGCCGGGGCCGATCGCCCATTTTCATCCGACGGTACTGAATGTCAGGGATTACCTGGTTGCGCACAAGATTCTCCCGCTGTTCTATTGGAAGGGCATGAGCGCAGGGACGAAACAGTTGTTCGACGACGCGCTTGCGGCCACCGGCCCGAACCAACCGATGATCGGCGTCTGGAACATCGCCTCCAAAGACCCGCGCTATGTCAATCTGAACCATCCGGCGGGGATTGGCAACGAGCATTCGTTCATGAAGGAAATATCGGCGTATGCCAAGTATCTGATCGTGGTCGGGGAGCCCGGGCTGGCGAATCTCAGCTACACTTCCGGGATGAATGCGGCGATTCCCGATTGGAGGCAGGGCGCTCCGTCGGCTCAGCCAGCGCCGGACCCGGCCAAGAAGTATGTTTCATTGCTGTTCTCGGACGGGGACAATCTGGGCTATGTCGTTCCCGGCGACGTAGGCATGCCCGGCGACAGGTGGTGGAACGATCCGTCCCGCGGAGATGTCGCCATCAGTTGGACGATATCGCCGATCTTGCAGGATTTGGCTCCCGGCACACTGCGCTATTATTATACGACGGCAACCGATAAGGACAGCTTCACGGCCTCCTTGTCGGGAATCGGTTACATGCTGCTCGACTACTACGGGACGAAATATGTGAACCGGGAACAAATTATGAAGGACTACTTTGCGTTAACCGACACGATGATGGGGCAAGCCCGCTTGAAGTCGCTGCATGTCATTTCGGATTATTTCCGGAAGGACCCGCTCAGCGCTGCGGAACTGGAGCAATTATCGCAAGTAACCGAGGCCATGGGCGACAGCCTGGAAGCGATATTCCTGGACTACGGACGAAGGGAGGTTGCCTATGATCAGACCCATGCGCTCGTCTCCGGGAAGCCGGTGTTCCTGTCGGTGACCGCCAGCGGCAGCAGCGTCGCGGATATGGCAAGCAGCATTCGGGCAAGCACGGCGCAAGCCGGTCCGCTATTCGTGAACGCCTTTATCGAAAATTGGTTCAACACGCCGGATTCTTTGCGGCAGTTGGCGGAACAGCTCGGATCGGACTATGAAATTGTGAGTGCGGATCAATTGGCATCGCTTTATTTGCAAAGCTTGAAGTAACATGCGAAGTGCATTCAACCCAAACGGAAAGGAAGAATGACCTTGAAAAAGCTGACTATGCTCCTTCTGGCGTTCACACTGCTCATGTCCGTCCCACTCGGCGTGCCGGGCATGCCATCCGTCGCGTCTGCCGCGTCGGACGATTCGGCGCCGGTCAATCTGGCGTTGGGCAAGCCGGTGCAGGCTTACGCGCCGGACAATACGATCACCGGCATCCAGCCGAAGCAAGAGTTATCGAATGCGGTAGACGGGAAACTGGATACATGGGTCGAAGCTTACGGCACGTATGCCTGGAAGCTGGAGGTCGACCTGGAATCGGCGAAGCTGATCGACCGCGTCGTCGTGCACATGACGCCGGTCAACTACTCCACGCATTTCGAGCTGCAGGTCTCATCGGGCGGCAACGCGCCGGAGGACTTCGTGACGGTGGCGGAGGCCAAGGGCTTCGACGGCACGCTCGAGAAGCCCTATGAATTCAAGTTCGATACGAGGACGGCACGCTATGTCCGCATCAACTCCTTGAAGCCGGACGGAGCGGACCAGACCGGCCGCGCGATGGCGGTTGCCGAGCTGGAAGTATACGGCCCGCAAGCTTCCTCGGCGGTGGACAGCGCGGAAGGCAAGGTGACGATCTCGACTACGCCGGTGCTCGGAGCGAATAACACGGCTTCCGCAGCGTATGACGCGGCGGAACTGGCGAAGGCGCTGCAAGAAGCGAAGGCGGACGGCAGCGGGAACAAGAACGTTCGGCTCCACATTCTGGGAGGCGATATCGACCGGCTGTCCGTCGAGCTGCCGGCCGCGCTGTTCTCCAACAGCTCGGCAAGCACGCAATTCGTGCTCGATACGCCGCTGGGCTCGTTGATGCTGCCGGGCAATCTGCTGCCGGCTTCCGGCGGCGACGCCAAGCTGACGCTGACCCTGAGCAAGTCAAGCTCGGCTGCGCTGCCGTCGGACAAACGAGCGCAGGCGAGCGGCAAGCCGGTCGTCGACGTCGATCTGAAGCTGAACGGGCAGGCAACAGTCTGGCAGCCGTTCACGATGGCAGTCAACTATGCGCCGACCGGGGCCGAGAGAAGCGCGACTGGCCAACTGGCGGTATGGCACGTCTCGGGCCAACAGGTGCAGACGGTCTCGAACGGCGCCTATAACGCCCATACCGGCAAAATGCACTTTAATGTCGCGAAAGGCGGCACGTATGCGATCGCGTACGTCAACAAAGAGTTCGCGGATATGGATAAGGCGGCATGGGCCAAAGAGATCGTGAAAGCATTGATCGCCAAAGGGGTCGTGTCGGGCACGTCGGATTCGACGTTCTCTCCGCAGAGCCCGATCAAGCGCGCGGACTTCATCGTCATGCTGATGAACACGCTCGGAACGTTCCCAGCGTTCGACAGCCAATTCACAGACGTAGCCCCAAATGCGTACTACTACAATCACGTGGGCAGCGCGAAGCAACTGGGCCTCATCAGCGGCGTGGGCGGCAACCGGTACCAGCCGGACACGCTGATCAAGCGGGAAGACATGATGGTCATCACGGCGCGCGCGTTCGCGCTGGCGGGGATGATCGAGCTGGACATGACGCCTGCAGTGGCCGCAGCAGACGATGCCGGAAATCGCGCGCCCCTGGACGGTACGCCGCATACGCGCGTATTGGCTCCGGCCGGAAGCGGGCAAGCGAGCCTTGCCTTGACAGACCCGAGCGGAATGTCGGACGACGAACTGCTCGCCTTCTTTGAGGATGCGAACTTAATTTCCGGCTACGCTCGCAAAAGCATCGCGGCGCTCATCCGGGCAGGCATTATTAAAGGGGACGGCAACCGCCTTAATCCGGGTGCGAACCTGACGAGAGCGGAAGCGGCTTCGGCCGTATACCAGTTCCTGACTTCCACGGTCGAAGAGCGTGACCAGGTGCTGGAGCAGATCGTGGAAAAGTACGGCATGAAGAACGATGCGGCAGGGCAGCCGGATCCGAAACCGGACGCAGGCGCTAACCCTGGGACGAACCCCGGCGCTAACCCGGGCACGAATCCGGGTGCGAACCCCGGTACGAACCCGGGGACAGATCCGGGCACTGATCCAGGGACGGACCCTGGTACAGACCCCGGCACCGATCCAGGCACCGACCCGGACCCGGGCGCCGTGTACGAAGATCGGGTCCTGAAGGCCGAAATTGCCGGCGTGAGCGCGCTGTATTTGGACGGCTCCGCCGCCGAGCACCAGCCTTATTCGCAGAATGGCTATGCGATCGATGGGAACAACAACACGATCGTCCAGGTTTCCGGTCAATATTTGTGGCAGCTGGAGGCGGACCTGGGCGCCGTGAAGCGGCTCGATCACATGAATATCCGGATGGATCCGGGCCACTATGCAACCGACTTCTCCATCCAGATCGCCCCCGCGAACAAGCAGTTTACGACCGTGAAGACGGTTGCCGGGTTCGACGGACAAACGGCGTATACGCATGACTTCGATGAAGGCGCAACTGCGCGGTACATCCGGATTGTCGCGATCAAGCCGGACGGCGGCGGGCAGCCGGGCGACCAGATGGCGATCGCCGAAGTGGAAGCGTACACGATCGAAAAGGTTAAGGTGGACAACCCGACAGGCGGCGACAAATACGAGATGGTGGTGGCAAAAGCTGCGATTCAGGCGGCCAGAGCTTATACACCGAGCGGCAGCGTGGCCTCCATGCAGCCCTATGCGCTGCCGGGATTTGCCATTGACGGAAACACGAACAGCATCGTGCAAGCCTACGGAACCTATGCGTGGACGCAAGAATTGGAGCTGGCGCAGGTTCAATCGCTGAACCGCATGAAAATATTGTTTGGTCCCGCCAGCTATGCTTCCAAGTTCGAAATCCAAACGGCCAAAGCCGATCGGCTGTTCACGACGAATGCGATCATCGAGGACTATAACGGCCTGCATCCTTACTTTCACGATTTTCATGGCATCGAAGCGAAGTTTGTACGAATCGTAGCGATCATTCCCAATGCTGCGGGGCAACCCGGTACGCAGATGGCCATTCACGAAGTTGAGATATACGTGAATGTGAAGGAACAGCGGCCGGACGAATGGGAACCCCCGGTTGCGGACGAAAACTTGTGGCTGGATATCGATTTTAACGAACAGGCGATGGATCGCTCCGATTCGAACAACCCCGGTTTCGCCTACGGCAAAGTTTACTATGAATCCGGAGTGGAAGGCCAAGCGTTAAGCCCCGTGGATGGTTATCTCGTGTTCGACCAGGAGAAGCTGCCGCTTGGAGCTTCCCAAGATTTCAGCCTGAGTTTCTGGATGAAATCCCAGGACGGCGATCGGGATTCGATCATCATGACGAACAAGCAGGCAGCGGACGCGCAAGGCTGGTTAATCGGCTTGGCGGCTGACGGCAAGCTGGATTGGCAATTCAACGAGATCCGACTGGAAGCCGGCGATCGGCCTGCCGTGGCGGACGGTAAATGGCATCATGTGGCCATCGCGCACGATCGAGATGGTGAAGCTTCGTTCTACGTGGATGGAAATCTTCGAGCACAAGTTGACATTGCCGATTCCGGTAACATCAATACGGACTTTGATGTCATTTTTGGCAATGATCTCTCTTTCGCGCATGCGACGAACCCTTATTCTGCATTCGATCAGTTAAGGATCTACAACAAGGCGCTCAGCGAGGATGAAGTGGGAGAACTGTTCGACCTTCACAAGCTGAATGCGAATGTACCGGATACGATTCGCCTGATCGACGCGGAGCATGCTTTCTTGAATGATACCTTCGATCAAAATGTTCTCATTAACGCGCCGAGCATCAAGTCCATCGACAAAGTCGTCATGGAGGTGGTCTTCGACCCGACCTTGTTCGAATTTGTCAGCGCAGACAATAGCACGAATGTCGATACCCCGTCGCCGGGCAGCGTTGTCCTGACGATCGAGAAGGCTGGCAAAGCGTACAATCAGCCGGAGCCGACAGAAGTCAAACAATCCAAATTCAGCAATCTGAAGTTTAAGGCCATTGCCGAACAAGGAAGCGGCGACATTGTCCTGTCGAATATATCTTTCTATTCGAACGGAGAGCTGCTGGATAAAACGATAGAAGTTCCGGCACAGAAGCATGTCGTCATTCATGCCAAATCGGCAGATGACAAGAACAAGGACGGACTGATTACGCTGGGCGATACTGTGCTGGCTGCACAGGCCGGCGCCACCGATGAAGAGTTGTCCGAACTGGCCGCTCAATCGGTGATGGCGCCGTATAAACGGGTGCTCGTCATCGGCATTGACGGAATGGGAGTGGGCGTTACAAACGATGCACCCTATTGGTCCGGCCCGAATGAAGTCAAAGAAACGATCGGCTCCAAATTGCAGATTCCTTATATTCGCGGGCTGCTTGACGCAGGCGCCGCAACGTATTCGGCCCATACCGTAACGCCGGTCAACTCGGCTCCGAACTGGCAGGCGATGTTTATCGGAAGCGATTATTTTGCCAAGCGGACGACGAACAGGTATGCAGAATACTACTATTATGAAGATGATTCGCCGTATCCGACCATTTTCAATATTCTCAGAACGGAAATGCCGAATCGTCGATTGGCCTCCTATGTATCCTGGGATCAGATCAACATCGGCCTTCATGAACGTTCCAACGGGACGGAATTCTATTTTAATTCGACCGACCAGAACGTGGTCAATAAGTTCAAAGAATATTTGAACAGCGGCAAGATGCTCGATACCTCGCTCTTCTATATGCATCTGGACGGTGTCGACAAAGTCGGCCATTCGAAAGGGTTTTATATGAATGATTGGTATCAGGCGATCAATGCCATCGACAACCAGGTTCAGCAAATCGTCGAAGCGTTGAAGACAAGCGGCTTGGCAGACGACACTTTGATCTTCCTGGTCACGGACCATGGGGGAGCGAAAGAAAACGATGCGGGAAAATTGAGCTTCGCGACAGCTCACGATCAGATCGACAGCGCATTGGCTGAGACCGTATTTTACGCTGCCAACGGAAGGACGGTAGGAGCGACAGGCGGCGGGACCAGTGTGCTGAACGGCGGAAGCACGAAGGATTTGGCGACGAATATTGCGACAGCGCTTGGCCTCCCGATGGATGGGGTGGGAGAGGGGCAAACATTGGAAGGCTTGTTCGGCAAGCAGAAGGATCAGAACAAGGCCGACGCGCCCGATCTTGGCATCAGCCCCGTTATCGATGAAGCGTCCGGCCAGGTAACCGGCTACAATCTTGGGCTGGAAGGCGCGCCGGGCATCCGGGCCGTCGACCTGCTCCTGGATACCGGCAACGTGGCGATTCAATCGGTCGAGCCTCTCCAGACCGGCGTGAAAATCGTACATCGGCAAAGCGCAAATGGACAAACGAGAATCATGCTGCTTGCAAGCAACAACTTGATCGAAGACAAAGCGATTGTCCGGATTGTTGCGCAGCCGCATGATTTGAGCGAGGGGATATCGTTGTCCCAGGCTTTCCTCGCCAATAGTGCAGGCGTGGAAACGATGCCGAATCTGAAGCTTGTCATGGATGCTTATCCGGAGCTTCCGCAGTACGAATATGAAGAGGTTGTCGTGAAGCTGGAAGCGGTCGACTTCCAAGACATCCGGGTATTGAAGCCGAATGGTACGACCGCAAGCCGGAATGCGACTTATACCGATCCGTGGAGCGTCTTGGACAGCGACAATACGACCGGGATTCAAGCGTCCGGCGTGTGGGATTGGCAGCTCGAAATGGAATTGAAAGAGATGAAGAAGCTGGATCACATCAGCATCCTGATGGGTGACAAAAACTTTGCGACCGAGTTTCAAATTTTAACGGCGGGCCCTGACAAGCAATACAGTGTGTCCGCTGCCGTGTATGACTATAGCACGACTGTCGGCCCGTATCCTTATGTGTATGATTTGGAAGACATGCAAGCCAAATATATTCGTATTCTGGCGCTGGCGCCAAATGGCTCCGGCCAGCCCGGATCCCAGATGCGCATCATGGAAGTAGGCCTTTACGCGAAAGAATTGCAGATCGCAGGAGAGGGAGAAGAAGAGGTTGAGGCAGAGGGATTGGTCTTCAATCCCTCAAACAATAATTCCGTAACGCTCAATGCACTGCTCGAGAATGCGCCGTCCACGTTCGAGATGTACGCCAAATTCGCGGTCAACCCGGGCAAGCGTCAGGTACTGTTCGGTAATTATCAAGCCGGAAAGACAACCCAGTTTAATCTTGAACTCAATGACGGCAATCAACTCAGATATTATGAAGTTTCCAATGGAGGAAAGTCAATCGATCGGACGACCACCTTATTGTCGATTACGACCGGTAAATGGACCCATCTGGCCGTGATTAGAGATGTTGCGAACAAGAAAGTCACCGTGATTCAGGACGGAACCATCGTCGCTGTCTTCGAAAATCTGGATTTGCCGGAGCAGGTCATCTTGGAGAGCGTTCATAGTATCGGCACAGATACGAGAAACATGTACCATTTGGATGCTGAGGTTGCAGAAGTGCGTTTGTGGAGCGACGTGCGCACGCAGCAAGAGATTCAAAGCCATGCCAGGACGGAGATTCAAGGCGACGAAGAGGGACTTATGCACGCTTGGACGCTGAACAGCAGCGTGCTGATCCAGGACAAAGCGGGCAAGATCGACGGAGTTCCGAACAACTTTTGAGCGGACGTATTTCTCTCCTGATACGAGGAACTGGCTTACCGATCCGTAAATTACGTAACTGCTCGTAGATCGGTGAAACAGACTTCACAGTGTATTCGATCAGATGTAATTTGTACAGTTCTTTTGCAGGGAAAAGCAGGTTTGGTTGAAAGGTAATGCAGAATGTACAGTTGATTTGCGGTCATTGGGTAAACAGCAGGGGGTGCGGACAAAAGAACTGTACGTTGTGCAGTTGTTAACCTTCAGGCTTGTTTCGGCAATAAAAGGACTGTACATTGTGCAGTTGATTGTCAGTGATTCCCTGCGATTCCCTGAGACTCCCGCTCGAGCTATCCTGAAATAAGTTTATCATCGCCTTCCATCTTGGAGAAACTCAGTTACAAAGCATGTACCGAGTTGGCAGCAGGCCCGAATCTGGCGGAACCCAATTCCGACGATTTAGCAACGTTACTTCAGGACTGATCCACTAGACGCTTCTCCCGGAAATGCACAAAGGCAGCAGGAAGTGATCCTGCTGCCTTTGCGTCTCCTGTCATTCCCGCCCCCACGCCAGCATTTTCCGCTGAAACTCCTTGGGCGAATCGCCGTTGAACCGTTTGAACGTTTTATGGAAATGCGCCATGTTCGCCATGCCGATCCGGCGGCCCACCTCGCTGACGCTTAGGTCGAGCGTCAAGAGCAGCTGCTCGGCGCGCTTGATTTTGCGAAAATGGACATATTCGGTGAACGGCATGCCCATCGCCCGCTTGAAAAACTTGACGAAGTAAGAATAGCTCATATTCGCCATCCGGCTTGCGTCTTCCACCGCGATGCGCCTGTCGATACCCCGCTCCACATAATCGATCACAGGCTTCAGACGGATGCGTTCGACCCGGTCCTGTCCGGCGAGCAGCCCGCGGCTGTCGTTGCGGATCAGGATGAGCAGCAGCTTCTTGATCAGCATATTGACAGCCAGCTCGTAGCCGGCGTCCTTGCGCAGCGCCTCGTCGAGCAACTGCCGGATGCAATTCGCGACTTCGGAGCGGGCTTCCGGGTTCTCTCGGAAAATATAGTTCATCGCGCTGAGCGGCACTTTCGTTTCATTAAAATATTGCAAATAGGGAATCGTACTCTGGTCGAAGAAAGACTGCAAGTCAAATTGCAGCACGATGTATTCGAGCGGTCCTCCGCGGTTGCGATCGCTGTGCAGCTGCATGCTGCCGAGAATGACGACATCGCCTTCCGCCATTTCGAACGTTTCGCCGCCTGCGTCGATCGCCAGCTCGCCGCTCTGTACGAGCAGCAATTCGCATTCCGGATGGTAGTGCCAGAAGTGCGCCCCCGGATCGGACCGTCTCGCCTGCCATATTTTCAGAGACAGCAGCGGGTTCTCGTATTCAATCTTCTCTTCGATGGGCTGCACGGGCATCCTCCTCCTGAGCGAAGGGGATATCGGCTGAGGATGCCCCTTCCAAAAATACGTTAGTAATTGGTTGTGTTTTCATGTAGAATGGGATATGGATGGCAGATGTACGCGCGTACATTCGCAAGCTGTCCTCATTATACAACATAATGGAAAGGTCAGGTGGCATGAAAATGAAACTCGGCGTTTTTATCGTCTTGTTCGGGCAGCAATCGTTCGAGCAAGCACTCGACACCGCCAAGGCGGCCGGCTGCGAAGCGGTCGAGATCGGCACGGGCGGCTACCCGGGCACGTCCCACGTGAATGCGCAAGCCATCGTGAATGACGATGCGGCCATCCGTCGCATCCGCGATGCAGTCGACTCCCGCGGTCTTACGATCAGCGCGCTCAGCGTGCACGGCAACCCCTTGCATCCGGACAAGGAGCAAGCGGGGACATTCCACGAAGACTTCACGGCAACGGTGCTGCTGGCAGAGAAGCTGGGCGTGGACACGGTCATTACGTTCTCCGGCCTGCCGGGAGAATCCGAGCATTCCAAATATCCGTCCTGGGTCACGTGTCCTTGGCCGCCGGATTTCCTGACTGTCCTGGAATGGCAATGGAACGAAGTGGCGATTCCGTACTGGAAGGAGCAATCCGAATTTTGCCGCAAGCACGGGGTGAAGGTGGCGATCGAAGCGCATCCGGGCTTCCTCGTCTACAATACCGAGACGGCGCTGCGGCTGCGCAAGGAAGCGGGCGACAACATCGGCGTCAACTTCGATCCGTCGCACCTGTTCTGGCAAGGCATGGACCCGATCGAATGCGTGAAGGCGCTGGGTGATTCCATCTACCACGTGCATGCGAAGGACACGAAGATCGACGATCGCAACGTGGCGCTCAACGGCGTGCTCGATACGAAGCATTACGGCGATATTCTGAACCGCTCGTTCGTGTTCCGCACGGTCGGGTACGGCCATGACGACGATTTCTGGAAGCACCTGGTCAGCACGCTGCGGCTTGTCGGTTACGACGGCGTTATCAGCATCGAGCACGAGGACGGCATCATGAGCGTGAACGAAGGATTCTCGAAGGCGGCCGGCTTCCTGAACGGCTTGATCCTGAAGGAAAGCGCGGGTGAAATGTGGTGGGCGTAAACAACCGGAAATTGAACGTCGGCATGGTGGGCTACAAATTCATGGGCAAAGCCCACAGCCATGCGTACAAGGACGTCGGCATGTTCTTCGATATGAACGCGGACGTCGTCATGAAGGCGATCTGCGGCCGCAACGAGGAAGGCGTCAAGGAGGCGGCGGACAAGTTCGGCTGGGAAGGCTATGAAACGGACTGGCGCAAGCTCGTGGCCCGCGACGACATCGACCTGATCGACGTCAATGCTCCCAGCGACGCGCATAAGGAGATTACGCTGGCAGCGGTCGCCGCAGGCAAGCATGTGTTCTGCGAGAAGCCGCTGGCGCTGAACCTGGCCGATGGCCGGGAGATGCTGGCAGCCGCCGAGAAGGCGGGCGTGAGGCATGCTGTCTGCTTCAACTACCGCTTCCTGCCGGCCGTGCAGCTCGCCAAGAAGCTGATCGACGACGGCCGAATCGGCGAAATCCACCACTACCGCGCGACCTATCTGCAGGATTGGTTGGCCGACCCGAAGGCACCGCTTGCGTGGCGGCTGAAGAAAGAAGTGGCCGGCTCCGGCGCGCATGGCGACCTGAACGCTCACTGCATCGATCTTGCCCGCTTCCTGATCGGCGAATTCGATCGCGTCATCGGGCACAACCGCACGTTCGTGAAGCAGCGGCCGATCCCGGCGTCGACTTCCGGCTTGTCCGGCACCGGTACGGACGAGATGGGCGAAGTGACGGTCGACGATGCGACCGGCTTCCTGGCGGACTTCAAGAACGGCGCGATGGGTTCGTTCATCGCTACCCGGTTCGCCACGGGCCGCAAGAATGGCAACACGTTCGAGATTCATGGCAGCAAAGGCACGATCCGCTGGGACCTGGAGCGGCTGAACGAGCTGGAAGTGTATTTCAAGGACGACGAGCCAAATGAAGCGGGCTTCCGCACGATCAACGTCACCGAGCCGACGCATAAGTATGCGGGCAACTGGTGGCCGTCGGGACACATCATCGGCTATGAGCATGGCTTCGTACATATCGTGTACGAGTTCGTCCAGCACATCGCGGCCGGCACGCCGTTCGCGCCGACGTTCCTGGACGGAGTTCGCTGCCAGGAAGTGCTCGAAGCGGTCGACCTGTCGATCGAGCGCGGCGCTTGGACGAGCATCAGCGAAGTGTAATCGTTGGCGGAAGAGCGATTTATATTGTTTTCTCGAGGACCCTGATCTTGGTCGGGGTCCTCTTGCGTGTGCGATCGAAGCCGCGTGCTGTGCCGGGCCCGGCGGGAGAGGGGGGAGCGAGGAACGCTAGGAGCAAGGACAGGGAGCAAGAAGCAAGGAGTAAGGAGTAGGGAGCGAGTGGAGAGCAGGAAGTAAGGAGCAGAGAGCAAGGAGTGAGCAAGGAGTGAGCAAGGAGTGAGCAAGGAGTAGGGAGTAAAGAGCAGTTCTAAAGAACTGAGGAGACTTTCGAATGATAGTGGATCGGGCCAAACAACCTGTGCAGGCAGCGTAACGGAACACAAAAGCTTTAATCGGCAATAAAGAGTGTTTTGGAGAAGCTAACGGAACGGTAGGCCTTTATTAGCGACAAACGTTGCCAAAATCACTATAAAACCGCAAAATAACGGCGCTGTGTTCCGTTGAAATCCAGAGCGGTACCCTCTTCGCCGGATAAAGCCGCTGTGTTCCGTTACGACGGATTGCTGGGCTATAGCGCGATGCTTCATGCGGAATGCATGCTGTTAACAATTAATCGACAGTCTCGAGGTGTCCGTTACATTCTGAAGCCGGGGAAATCGGGGCAAATAACGGCCGTGGTATCCGTTGATACAGAAGTTTGCCAAAACCTTTACTCCTCGCTGCCATGCTACCCTCCAATCACGACGCCCTCACCAAACCTGCCGCACCCCCACCGCTTCACCGCCCCCACCGAGCCCGCCACACTCACCAAACTCGCCGCCTCACCACCTTCACCGAGCTCGCTGTTCTCACCAAACCCGCCGCCTCACCACCTTCACCGAGCTCGCTGTTCTCACCAAACCCGCCGCCCTCACCAAACCTGCCGCCCCCCCACCATCCTCACTGCTCCCTCGTGTCCACCAATTCCGCTATCGGACGATTTTGCGCGGTTTGCACTTTTTTGGTCCGAAGGTATCCCGGCAGCCCGCAAGCTTCGTCCGCCAGCCCGATCAAAAATGTCCAATTGTAGGAAAGTCGGCGCGTCCGCATAATGGGAATCACGAAGCGACCGACATCGCAAGCGAGGTGACAACATTGGGCTTGACCTACCAGCGGCTCAAGAAGGACAAGTGGATGTACGTGCTGCTGCTCCCGGGCCTTCTCTACTTTCTTGTCTTCAAATATGTGCCGATGTGGGGCGTGCTGCTGGCGTTCAAAAATTATCAGCCGTTCACCGGGTTTTGGAAGAGCGAGTGGGTGGGGCTTGAACATTTCCGCCTGTTCTTTACCAATTTCGAGTTCGAGATGCTGCTCCGCAACACGCTTATCCTGTCCTTTTACAACCTGGTGTTCTTCTTCCCGGCGCCGATCGTTCTCGCCCTGCTCTTGAACGAGATCGCCTTCACGTTCTACAAGCGGTTCATCCAGACGCTCGTGTACGTCCCGCACTTCATCTCCATGGTCATCGTCGCGAGCTTGACCTATGTGTTTCTGACGACCGAAGGCGGTGTCGTGAACGAGTGGCTGGCTCGGTACACGGGCGACAAGATCAATTTTCTCGCGAGCCCGGACTGGTTCCGTCCGATGATCGTCGCGCAGACGATCTGGAAAGAGTGCGGCTGGGGCACGATTCTGTTCCTCGCGGCACTGGCCTCTGTAGACGTGGAGCAATATGAGGCCGCCATCGTGGACGGCGCGAGCCGGTGGCGGCGCATGTGGCACATTACGCTGCCGGCGATTCGCAGCACGATCGTCATCTTGCTCATCCTGCGCATGGGACATGTGCTGGACAACGGCTTCGAGCAAATCTATCTGATGCTGAACCCGCTGAACCGGGAAACGGCCGAAGTGTTCGATACGTACGTGTACGCCATGGGCATCACGCAAGGGGCGTTCAGCTACAGCACCGCCGTCGGCTTGTTCAAGGCGATCGTCGGCATCGTCCTCGTACTCGGCACGAATTGGCTGGCCAAACGGTTCGGACAATCCGGCATCTATTAAGGGAGGTGCAGCATGGCTAAACAATACCGCACGGTTTCCGGCACGATCTTCGACGGGTTCAACTACGTGCTGCTAGGCCTGCTCGCCGCGGCCTCGTTCCTCCCGTTCGTCTATATCCTCGCGGGATCGTTCGCTTCGGATGCGGAAATTACGCAGCGCCCGGTGTTCTTCATCCCGGAGACGTTCACGCTGAACGCTTACGAGTTCATTTTCTCGTCGAATACGATCGTGCGCAGCGTCGGCGTGTCGGTCTACGTGACGGTCATGGGAACGATGATCAACCTGCTGTTCACGGTGACGATGGCTTACGCGCTTGCTCGCCGGACACTCTACGGACGCAACCTCGTGCTGAACCTGGTCGTGTTCTCGATTCTGTTCAGCGGCGGTATGATCCCGACCTATCTCGTCGTGCGCGAACTGCAACTGCTCGATACGTACTGGGCGCTCGTCCTGCCCGGGGCGATCAGCGCGTTCAACCTGATTATTGTGAAAAACTTCTTCCAGGAGCTGCCGCGCGAGCTGGAGGAGGCGGCGCACATCGACGGGTGTACGGAACTGGGGCTGTTGTGGCGTATCGCGCTGCCGCTGTCCAAGCCGGTACTGGCGACATTCGCGCTGTTCTACGCCGTCGGGCATTGGAACGACTTCTTCCAGGCGCTGCTGTACATGAACGATCCGGCCAAATGGCCGCTGCAGGTCATGCTGCGCCAGATCGTGCTGCTGTCGCAGGCGGCGGCGGGCGATCCGTCCGCGATGGACCCGAATTTCGTCACGCCCCCGGAGCAGTCGATCAAGATGGCCGTCATCGTCGTCGGCACGATCCCGATCATGTGCGTGTACCCGTTTTTGCAGAAGCATTTTGCTAAAGGCGTGCTGATCGGCTCGATCAAAGGCTGACGACCCAACCGTCCGAAGTAACGCCGCGCTCCGATGGGTCTTGCCTGCGTTAAAATTTGCGCACATCGGCAGCGGGTTTTACGATACAATAATTCAAGGGAGGCTTCATGTTTCATGAACAGACACTTGCAATGGAAGCGGCTTGGCACTCTGCTTATGGTTATTGCCCTCGTCTCGGCGGTCATGGCAGGGTGTGCCGGCAATAACAAGGACGCGGAAGGCAGCCCATCGGCTTCGCAGCCAAGCGCAAATGCCAGCTCCGGCGCGCCGGCGCCGTCCAGTGAATCGCCGAAGGCGGAAGAACCGCTGAAGCTTGACATCATGCTGCCGATCTTCAAGACGAACTATCCGAAGGACGGCAGCCCGGTCGTCGCCGAGCTCGAGAAACGCACGAACACAAAGATTCATCTGGAGTGGGTTCCGAACGCCTCCTACACCGACAAGTTCAACATTACGCTCGCATCCGGCAATTTGCCGTCGATCATCTACGTGCCGGACGTGAAGTCCTCCAGCTTTGTCAACGCGGCCAAATCCGGCGCGTTTTGGGACGTCGGGCCGTACTTGCAGAATTATGAATATTTGAAGCAAGCGAACCCGGTCATCCTGAACAATTCCTCGGTCGAGGGCGCCAATTACGGCGTCTATCGGGGCAGGGCTTTGGGCCGCAACGGCATCGTCTTCCGCAAAGACTGGCTTGACAAAGTCGGGCTGCAGACGCCGCAGACGGTGGACGATTTCTACAATATGCTGAAAGCGTTTAAAGAGCAGGACCCGGACGGCAACAACAAGGCGGACACGTACGGCATGGTGCTTGTCAAGTGGACCGGCGGTTGGGCGAGCGGCTTCGATATTATGAAGTTGTGGTTCGGCTCGCCGAACAAATGGGGAGAGCGAGACGGCAAGCTCGTGCATGAGGCGCTCACGCCGGAATATCTGGAAGCGCTCAAATTCATGAAGAAGCTGTACGACGAGAAGCTGATCAACCCGGATTTTGCCGTGTTTGACAGCGCCAAGTGGAACGACCCGATCGTCAACAACCAAGCGGGCGTTATCGTCGACGTCGCCGACGGAGCGGCGCGGCTCGACGATAAGATCCATGCTGCGCTCGCCAAGGAAGGCAAAGACTATCCCGACATTCATTATATGGATGTCATCGGCGGCGTCAAAGGCAGCGACGGTCAACTGCACGCGCTTCCGACGTCGGGCTTCGCCGGCATGCTGGCATTCCCGAAATCGACGGTCAAGACGGAAGAGGAATTGAAGCGCGTCCTCGCTTTCATCGACCGGATGAATGAGCCTGACTTGGAGACGCTGCTCACGTTCGGGCTGGAAGGCACCCACTACACGGCAGAGGACGGCGCTGTCGTCCCGTCGAAGGATACCGTGCTGCTGGAATCCGAAGTCGAAGGGCTGAACCAGATGCTGACGTTCATACCGGCTGCGAAGGGACTGCTCGTGAAGCAGACCGAGCTGCGGAAGAAGCAGACGCAAGTACAGCTCGATAACGAACAGTTCGTCGTGGCGAATCCGGCCGAGCCGTTCATTTCGGAAGTGTATTCGCAGAAGGGGCCGCAGCTCGACAACATCATCAACGACGCCCGCATCAAGTTCATCGTCGGCCAGATTGACGAAGCGGGGTTTCAGGAAGCGCTGGAAGTGTGGAAGAAGAGCGGCGGCAACGATCTGATGGACGAGATGAATAAACTGTACGCGGCGGCGAAGAAGTAGCGAAAGACGCGCCGACGGCTTCGGGTCGGGAGACCGCGGAAACCGTCGGCGTCACTTGTCGTGCATGGCGAAACGGGAAGAGGACGGTGAGCGGGAGGATGACGGAGAAGCTCCGATTGGGCAAGCTGGGCCGATGGCTGCGCGGACCCGGCAGGAAAGGCAGATTCTACCGGCGCAGCCTGATCATGATCCTCCTGGTGTCCGGAATTCCGGGGCTCATTACCGGTGTGCTCGTCTACGCGACGGCCGTCGGCAGCCTCGAATCCGATCTGAATCGCATGCACAACAAGCAGATCGAGCAGCGCGCGCAGGATATGGACGAACAACTGTCGAACCTGGAGCTCATGCTGTCCCATTGGGCGTTCGATTCGAAGTTCGATTATTCGCTGAACGGGCACAATTTCGTCAAGGATTTCGAACGGACCCGCGATATCACGAAGACATTGCTCGTCATGCAGGGCTCCAACACGATGATCAAGCGCGTCGAGCTGTATCTCGGCGACAAGCAGCACTTGATCTTCAATCCGGAGTACAACGTGCTGGACAAGGCGGATGCGGCGAAGCTGTACGATCCGCTCGTCGCCTCGAAGCATACGACCTATTGGGCGCAATGGTCGCTGAATGCCGCCAAGCCGGACGACAAGGCGCTCACGCTGGTGCACCATATTCCCGGCGGCAGCCTGCAGCCGTTCGGAGCATTGGTCGTGCAGCTCGACCGGGACAAGGTCGGCGCCATGCTCCGTACGATGATGCCCTACAATGACGGCGAGACGTATCTTATGCAGACAGACTCCGGCGGCGATCTGTTCGTATCCGCGAGCCGGCAATCTCCGGAATCGCCGTTTATCACTGCGCTGAACGAACGGATCGCGGCGAGCGGCCGGGAGCACGACTCATTCTTCTTCCGCTGGGACGGTACGACGTACACGGTGTCCTACGGCGGCTTCTCCCGCATCGCCAGCAGTTGGCGGTACGTATCGGCCGCGCCGATCTCCAGCATTACCGCACCGGTCGTGTTCGCCTCCAAGATGATCGTGGCGATCAGCGCCTCCGCGCTGCTGCTCGCGGCTGTGCTCGCCTGGCTCGCTTCCCGCAGCATCTATACGCCGGTACGCCGCATGATGAATGTGCTGGGGGCTAAGCCGGAGACGGCGTCCGGTGAGCACGACGACGAATTCAAGCTGTTCGAACGGCAATGGCAGCAGATGCATACGCAGAGCAACGAGCTGTACGCCCGGCTGTCGGAACAGCTGCCCCGCGTGCGGGAGAGCTTCCTGCACCAGTTGCTGCAAGATTACCTTCACGCTTACACCGAGCAGGACCTGCGTAAAATGATGACGCGTTACAAGTGGACGGTGGACGATCACCGGTTCTTCATTCTGTACTTCCGCTTGTCCGGCATGAATGACCAGGACGGCAAATTCAGGCGGGGCGACGAAGCGCTCGTCACGTTCGCCGCCGCGAATCTGATCGGCGAGCTCGCTGCACAGCATTTCAGTCAAAGCCATGCGATCAACTTCCACGATTTGACGGCAGGTCTGCTGCTCATCGTACCGCTCGGCGAAGACGATCGCGCAGGGTTGGCGGCTTATGCGGATGAGCTGACGCAGATGATCAACCGGATGCTCAACATGCGGGTAACGATCGTCATCGGCGAGGCGACGGAGCGCATCTCGGAGGTGCCGCCTGCTTTCGAAGCGGCGAAGCAAGCGGCCGCCTACCGCGATTACGCCAACGAGAACCAACGGATCGACCTGGCGGATTGGGGCGCCGAGCACCGGGAGATGCATGAGGTCGGATATCCGTTCGCGCGGGAGAGGGAATTGATCCAGGCGATTCGGGCCGGCAAAGCTTCCGCATCGCACGAGCAGTTGGCGATATTCCTGGACGAACTGGCCGGCCGCGGCGCCAAGGAATGGGATGTCCAGCAAGGCGTGATGCACCTTCTGGGCGCGATTCAGCGAGCGGTCATGCAGTGCGGCATTCATCCGAACCGGCTGTACAACGGCACGAACCTGTATGAACAGTTGGCCCAGATTCGCGAGACGAAGCATATGCTGGTTTGGTTCGAAGAGACGGTCATCGGACCGTTCCTGCAAGAGATGAGCCTGCGCAACGATACCCAGGCGAAGCGGCTGATCGATGCGGCGATGCTGTACCTGGAGCAGCATTACATGCAGGACGTTTCGCTGGAGCAGTGCGCGGAGAACGTCGGCACGAACCCGTTTTATCTGAGCAAGTCGTTCAAGCAGGTCGCCGGTACCAATTTCATCGACTATTTGACGGAACTGCGCATGGAGAAGGCGAAGGAGCTGCTGCGCGAATCTGAGATGAAAATTCAGGCGATCGCCGAACAGGTCGGTTACCAGCACAGCTATTTTAATCGGATCTTCAAGAAGCTGGAGGGCGTCACGCCGAGCCATTACCGGGAGCAGAGCCGAAGTTCGTGACAGACTGTCAGACGATGGAGGAATAGGCAAGCGCCGCGGCGAATGAATAGAGAGGCAACCACACAGCCAAATGTTCAGACAGGGGATGTTTCCATTGATCGTAGGCGATTTGCAGCATTGGGAGAACGAGAGCGCGCTGTATCCGGCCGCTATATGCCGCGGGCTGGCTTATATTCGGGATTGCGACGCGGAGAGCTTGGCGCCGGGCAAATATCCGATCGAGGGGGATTCGATGTACGCGCTCGTGCAGGAGATCGACACGGAACCCGCCGAGCAGCGCAGGCCGGAGGCGCATCAGTCGTATGCCGATATCCAATGCCTGATTCGCGGAGAAGAGCGCATCGGAGTGCTGCGTCTGTCGGACGACCTGGCACCCGCCGAGGACCTCCTTGCGGATAAGGATGTCGCGTTCTACGCGTTCGCGCCGGAGCGGGAAAGCTCGCTCGTGCTGCAGCCGGGCATGTTCGCCGTCTTCTTCCCGAACGATATCCATCGCCCCTGCTGCCAGGTTGCGAATCCCATGAAGGTGAAGAAGGTTGTCGTGAAAATCCATCGGAGCTTGTGGGCGGAAGGATAGAGGAAATTCATTGCAATAATAGGCATGCACTGCCGGTTCTGAGCCGCTTTAACAGCGGTTTGGCGCCGGTTTTTTTCGTGATTCGGGAAGTGTCAGATCGTAATCTTTCCTGAAGGAGGTCGGCGGGGCAAATAGGCGATCACATCGGCAAAATGGCGTGGTGCGGCGGTCGGGATAGGGAACCGGAAAGATTGCCAAGACTTACACAGGGTTTACATTCGCTGAATCGCGGGATGACAAGACCTCGTTATGCTAGACATAAAACTGCCAAATCGCGGGGGTTGCGAAAAATGAGCGTATCGATGCCCGTATTGAGAACCGTCTCCCTAAGGACGGTCGAACTTGAAGAAACCGTCAGCCGGTTGACTGCCGTCCACCTTGCCGACTGGATCCGGCCGTGTCCGGCCGTGAGCGCCGACCTGCCGTGCGAGGATTTGCTCGCCCTGTTCCGCAGTCGTACGGAACTGGAGTGCGTAGCGGTATGCAACGGGAAGGAGCAGCCGATCGGGATCATGATGAAGCATCGCTTCTTCCGGTTGCTTGGCTCCTTGTACGGCATGTCTCTATTCAGCCAGAAGACGATTGAAGGACTGATGGACCCGAATCCGTTGACCGTGGACAGACAGGCGCAACCCCAGGCTTTGATTGACAGGGCGCTGTCCCGCGAAGATGCGACTTTCTACGACGCGGTGCTGATTACGGATCGGGAGCGGCTCAGCGGCATGCTGACGGTCAGCGACGTCTTGCACCTGTCCCGCCAACTTCAGCATGACGTCGCCGAACGGCAGATCCGGACGGTGCGCGGCGCCGAAACGAGATTCGCGGACATCCATCGGGCAATAGAAGGAATGGCTGCATCGGCAGAGGACAGCCGGCATCGCAGCGAACGGATGGATCGGTTGACTGAGCGGGGACGTGCGGAATTGGCGGAGATGCTGCGGTTGTTCCGGCAGTGGACCGGGCATGCGGACCGGCAAGAATCGTCGTCGGGACAACTCATGGAGCGTACGGCGTCCGCCGATCAGATCGTCAAGCTGATTGCCGATCTGGCCGACCAATGCCAACTGCTTGCGGTCAACGCGGCGATCGAGGCTGCGCGCGCGGGCGAGCACGGCAGGGGATTCGGCGTCGTCGCGGAGCAAGTTCGCAGCCTGGCAGATGAGACGAAACGTTCGGCCGGGCAGATCAATCGGCTGCTGAAGACGATGGCGGAAGCGGTGGCGGACTCCGTCTCGCTTGTACGAGAAGGGAAGCAAGGCGCCGATGCGGGTATCGCGCAAGTTCGCAAGTCGGAAAGCACGTTCGACGAGCTGTGGCAATCTGCGGAAAAAAGCCGCGATGCGGCGGATCGGCTGGCCGTTTCTGTGCGCGAAACGATGGGCATCTCTGCTCAAGTGCGTAAGGAATTCGGTGTGCTCATCGGCCAGATCAGCGCCTCGAACGGGGCGGAGCGCTAGCGGCGACTGCCTGCAATTTACACCGCGTTAACAAACTTCGAGTTTCCGCTTAATACTCCTCTTGTATACTTCCTGTTGCATGAACAATCGATAGACTCCATGCGACAGGGGGGCCAACTATGCAACATCTGATCGAGATCGATCGCTTGAACTTGTTCTACGGCACGTTCCATGCGTTGAAGCGCATTACGCTGCCGATTCCCGAGAAGGCGATCACCGCATTCATCGGGCCGTCCGGCTGCGGCAAGTCGACGCTCTTGCGCTCGCTCAACCGAATGAACGACATGATCCAGGGAACCCAGGTGGAAGGCAACATTCGGATTTCCGGTAAAGACATCTACGGCAAGGACGTGGACGTGGAAACGTTGCGGAAGAAGGTGGGCATGGTGTTCCAGCAGCCGAATCCTTTTCCGAAATCGATCTACGACAACGTGGCGTACGGCCCGCGCTTGCAAGGGATCAAAAGCCGTCAGAAACTGGACGAAATCGTCGAATCGTCGCTGAAAGGAGCGGCGTTGTGGACGGAAGTGCGGGATCATCTGAAGCGTTCGGCGCTCAGCCTGTCAGGCGGACAACAGCAGAGACTATGCATCGCCAGGGCGCTCGCCGTGGAGCCGGACATCTTGTTGATGGATGAAGCGACATCCGCGCTCGACCCGATCTCTACGCTGAAGATCGAAGAGCTGGCGCAGGAATTGAAGGAACGCTATACGATCGTGATGGTTACGCACAACATGCACCAGGCCGCCCGCGTCTCGAATCGGACGGTGTTCTTTCTGAACGGAGAAGTGGTGGAATATGCGGATACCGAGAAACTGTTCTCGAATCCCGGCGATCAGCGTACGGAAGACTATATTAGCGGCAGATTCGGATAACGGAAAATTCGGGTGAACGGTCGTCGTGTCCGGAATAATTAACACCGAGTTAACATTTAGAAAATACGGCGTTGAAACAGGGGAGCTAGAATCTAGTTGTACACAATGATACGCATATGGAGAAAGGGGAAAACTTCAAATGAAGAAATCTTTACTGCTCGTACTCTCACTGGTATTCGCACTTACGCTGGCCGCTTGCGGCCAGAACAACAATTCGCAAACGCCGGGCAGCGCGGCGTCGAACAGCCCGAGCGAGCAGCCGGCAAGCAGCCAGCCCGCATCGGAAACTCCCAAAGCGCTCAGCGGCTCCATACTGGCAGCCGGATCGACGGCGTTGCAGCCGCTTGTCGAGCAAGTTTCGCAGAAGTTCATGGCGATCAGCGAGAACAGCAAAATCGCGATTACCGTGCAAGGCGGCGGCAGCGGCGGCGGATTGACGCAAGTGCAGGCAGGCCAGGCGGACATCGGCAATTCCGATATTTTCGCGGAAGAGAAATTCACGGATGCAGATGCGGATAAAGCGAAAGAACTCGTCGACCACCAGGTCGCCGTCGTCGCGATGGCAGCCGTCGCTCACCCGGACGCCGGCGTGGACAATTTGACGAAGCAGCAGCTGATCGATATTTTCACCGGCAAAACGACCAATTGGAAAGACGTCGGCGGCATCGATCAACAGATCGTCATCGTGAACCGTCCGGCCAGCTCCGGAACGCGCAAGACGTTCGAACGGTATGCGCTCGGCGCCGCAACGGAGGATTTGCCCGGATCGATCCAGGAGGATTCTTCCGGTACGGTACGCAAGCTCGTTGCCGAAACACCGGGTGCGATCGGATATCTCGCGCTGTCCTACCTGGACAAGAGCATCAAGGTGCTGAAGCTTGACGACATCGAAGCGAATGCGGACAACGTTGCAGCCGGCACTTATCCGGTATGGGCATACGAACACATGTACACGAAGGGCGAGCCGAACGAAATCGTGAAAGCATTCCTGGACTATATGCTGTCGGACGAAGTGCAGAAGACCGACGTAATCGAACTGGGCTACATCCCGGCCAATCAGATGAAGGTCGTCCGCGACGCGGCAGGCAATGTAAGCAGCAAATAATCGAATATCGCCAGCAAGCAAGGCGCAACAAGACCACCATAAGAGGCTGACCCCTATGTCAGTCTCCTCTTGCTGCCATGGGAGGGGCCATTCATTGAACAATCCTGCAAATACAGAAACGACGCACAAGGCGGACGGCGCCCGCTTCGGCGGCGGACTGTTTCCCAAGCATATCCGGGAAGAATGGATAGGTCGCACATACGTCTATTCGTGCGTCGGCCTGCTTGTCGTCACCATCTTCTCCATCGTCTGGTTCATCGCCTCCAAGGGTCTGTCTCCCTTCATGACCGGGGGCGTATCCTTGCGTGAAATGCTCTTCGGACTCAAGTGGCAGCCGGAAGGCAAGCCGCCGCTGTTCGGCGCGCTGCCGTTCCTGTTCGGCTCGACCGCGACTTCGTTCATGGCCGCGCTGATCGCCGCCCCGTTCGGCTTCTGCGCCGCCGTGTTCATGACGCAAATCGCGCCCAAGGCGGGCCGCTCCGTGCTGCAGCCGGCGATTGAATTGCTGGCGGGCATTCCTTCGGTCGTCTACGGGTTCGTCGGCCTGTCGGTCGTCGTGCCGTTCCTGCGCGAACACTTCCCCGGCCAAGGGATCGGCATCATGGCCGGATCGCTCGTGCTTGCCGTCATGATCTTGCCAACCGTTACGACCATCGCCACGGATGCGTTGGCTACACTGCCCGCCGGTCTCAAGGAAGGATCGTTTGCGCTCGGCGCAACGCGCTGGCAGACGATTTACAAGCTGATTCTGCCCACGACGCTGCCCTCCTTGCTGACGGGGATCGTACTCGGCATTTCCCGGGCGTTCGGAGAAGCGCTCGCGGTGCAGATGGTCATCGGCAACGCACCGCATATTCCCCGTTCGCTGTTCGAGTCGGCGACGACGCTCACGAGCGTCATTACGCTGGAGATGGGCAACACGGTCGGCGGCTCGCTGCACAACAACGCGCTGTGGAGCCTTGCGCTGATCTTGCTGCTTATGACGTTCCTGTTCGTCTTCATCGTTCGCATGCTGGAGAGGAGGGCGCGCAGATGAATGCCAAAACAGCGGATCGCATCGCGATCGCCGTCGTGATCGCCATCGCGGCAGTCATTATGGCGGTGTTGGCCGGCCTTCTCGGCTACTTGCTCTTTCGCGGCCTCAGTCACGTCAGTTGGCATTTTCTTACTTCCGCTCCGCAGACGATCAAGACGGGCGGCGGCATCGGCCCGCAGCTGTTCAACTCGATTTTTCTGCTCGTTCTGACGATGCTCATCACGGTGCCGCTCGGACTCGGCGCAGGCATCTACATGAGCGAATATGCGAAAGCCAATCGTTTCACCGCATTCGTACGGTTGATTGTCGAAGTGCTGTCTTCCTTTCCTTCGATCGTCGTTGGACTGTTTGGCCTGCTTATATTTGTCAACCAATTCGGCTTGAAATATTCACTTGTATCCGGCGCGCTCGCGCTGACCGTCTTCAACCTGCCGCTGATGGTGCGCATCACGGAGCAGTCGCTTGCGGGCGTCCCGCGCGAGCAGAAGGAAGCGGGGCTGGCGCTCGGGCTTTCCCGCTGGGCCGCAATTCGGTCGGTCATGCTGCCGATCGCGTTCCCGACAATTCTGACGGGGACGATACTGGCGGCAGGACGCGTGTTCGGCGAAGCGGCAGCGCTGTTGTTCACCGCGGGCATGAGCTCGCCGCGGCTTGATTTCACGGACTGGAACCCGCTGCACCCCGCTTCGCCGCTCAACCCGCTGAGGCCGGCAGAGACGCTCGCGGTTCACATTTGGAAAATCAACAGTGAAGGCCTCGCGCCGGATGCGCCCGAGATCGCGGCAGGCGCATCCGCGATGCTGATCGTAATCGTGCTGCTGTTCAACTTCGGCGCGCGCTGGCTCGGCAGGGTGATCTACCGGAGGATGACCGCATCCAAGTAGAGGGGGAGGGAACAACCGTGAGCAAAAGCGCAGCTCCGTCCGCGGAAGCGGGTGAAACGGCATTTTATACGAAGGACTTGTCGGTCTATTACGGTGAGAAGCAAGCGATCAAGCGCATCAGCCTGAATTTCCCCGCTCGCGAAGTGATTGCCCTGATCGGCCCCTCGGGGTGCGGCAAATCGACCTTCCTGCGGTCGTTGAACCGGATGAATGACGTGATTCCGGGCGTGCGCACCGAGGGAGAGGTGATGATCGACGGCAGCAATATCAACGCGCCGGGCACGGACGTCGTGAAGCTGCGCCAGAATATCGGCATGGTATGGCAGAAGCCGAATCCGTTCCACAAGTCGATCTATGACAATGTCGCGTTCGGTCCGCGCTATCATGGCATTCGCGGCAAGAAACAGCTCGACGAGATCGTGGAGCGCTGCCTGCGCAGAACGGCGCTGTGGGACGAAGTCAAAGACCGGCTCGGAAGCTCCGCGCTCGCGCTGTCCGGCGGGCAGCAACAGCGGCTGTGCATCGCGCGTTCGCTGGCAGTGCAGCCGAGCATTCTGCTGATGGATGAACCGGCCTCGGCGCTGGACCCGATCTCGACGGCCAAGATCGAGGAATTGATCGCGGAGCTGAAGCGGGAGTTCTGCATCGTCATCGTCACGCACAATATGCACCAGGCGGCGCGGATCTCCGAGCGCACGGCGTTCTTCCTGTTGGGAGACCTGGTCGAATACGGACCGACGCAAGCCATCTTCACGAACCCGTCGCAGCGCGCGACTGATGATTATATTTCCGGACGTTTCGGATAAGGGGGCGACAGGCTGTGGTGAAGCGCAAGGAATTGGATGACGGATTGAAACAACTGCAAGACATGCTGGTGGAAATGGGAAACCGGGTGGAAAAGGCGCTGACGGATGCGATGGAGGCGTTGAAACGGCTGGATTCGGCTGCGGCGCGAACGATCGTCGCTTCGGACCTGGCGTTGAACGGGCTGGAGGAGCAGGTGGCGGAGCTTGGCGCCAAGCTGATCGCGACGCAGCAGCCGGTCGCGACGGATTTGCGGCGCATTCTGGCCGCGCTCAAAATCTCCTCCGACCTGGAGCGCATGGGCGATCTGTCGGTCGACGTGGCCAAGGCGGTGCTGCGGCTGGAAGGCCAGCCGCTGATGAAGCCGCTGATCGATCTGCCGCGTATGGCCGATATCGCCCGGACGATGATTCGGGAATCGATTCAATCCTACCTGGAAGAGAACGTAAATCTCGCTTACAAGATGGCCAAAGACGACGATCTGGTCGACACGATCTTCGCGCAAGTGTTTCGGGAGATGCTCACGATGATGGCGGAGGACACGGGGCGGATCAATCAGGCAATGCTGCTCAGCTTCGTCGCCCGATACCTCGAGCGGATTGCCGACCATGCGACGAATATCGGGGAAAGCGTCGTGTTCCTCGTCATGGGCAATCGGCCCGATTTGAATTAGACAACGAAGTTCAAGGAGAAAGCAAAGCGTGAAGCGAATCGCGGCAGGCAGCCGGAAGGACCCTTCTCAGCCGAAGGGACGATTCGACGTGTTTTACGCTCCGATCGCGTCCCTTCTGGACGGCTCGTTGTACGGTTACGAGGCCGTTCCATGCAATCGGATTACCGGGAAACAGTGGACGGCGGATCGGTTCTTCGAGGTGTCCGAGCGGGAAGGCGCCTTGTATGAGAACGAACGGAATTTCCGAGAGAGGGCCATGCAAGGCATGCGGGCGGCACCGGGCTCTGTCAAATGGTTTCTGCCTATGTCAGCTTGCATGACGGGCGATTTGCGCTCAGGTTCCGGGATCACGCTCCGCCTCGCCGAGTCGTCTGTCGTTCGTCCGGAACACATCGTCCTGCTGTTGGCCGATGACGGAGCCGCGCACTCGGACGCCTTCTATGCGGAAGTGCGGCAATATCGGACGCAAGGCTTCCGCATCGCGCTATTCGGAATCGGAACGGACCGCGACTCGCTCGATCGGCTGGTCGCGCTGAAGCCGGACTATGCCTGCATAGGCCGCGAGTGGATGCCGGACGGTCCGCAAGACGCCGTCGGCGTCAGTCTGCTTCAGGCGATCGGCGCATTGGCGCGCAAGGAGAAGATCGTTCTTCTGGCTAACGGCTTGAACTGGGAAGATCAGCTGAGTCCGCTCATCTCCTGCGGGGTCGGATATGCGCAGGGAGCCTGGATCGGCCCGGCATGTTCAAGCCCGGCAGGTATCGACTCGACGGTTGCGAAGCGGATCAGGCAGGAAGTGCGCCGCAGGTTCCGCGGACCTTCGGGAATTCTGAGCGAATTGATCGAGCCGGCGCTAATGCGTCTTAGCGGCACAACCGTCTCCAGCATCGCCCAGGAGTTCGAAGCCCGCCGGGAAGCAAACGGGCTGGTGATCGTCGAGGAAGGCGGCAGGCCGGTCGGCTTGCTCATGAAGGACAAGCTGCATCAGATGCTGGCAGGGCAGTTCGGGCAGCCTCTCTACTGGAATCGCCCCGTCGACAAAATCATGGACACGCAGCCGCTCGTTGCGGAAGCCGCAACGCCAATCGATCAATTGTCGCAAATGGCGATGTCCCGAGAACCGGACAAGCTGTACGACGCGATCGTGGTAACGAAGGATGGGATTGCAGTCGGCATCGTCTCCGTAGGCTCCCTGCTGGAACAAGTGACCAGCGTTCGGATCGCGGCGGCGCAGTGGGCCAACCCGCTCACGGGCTTGCCGGGCAATGAACCGATCCGCAGGGAAATCAGCCGCAGGCTGGAGGAAAGAAGGCCCTTCGCGATCCTCTACGCGGACCTGGACCACTTCAAGTGGTACAACGATCAGTACGGTTTTCATCGCGGAGACGATGTGATCCGGTTTACGGGGGAAACGCTGCAAGCGGTCGTCGACGACAATTGCCCGGAGAACAGCTTCGTCGGACACATCGGCGGCGACGACTTCATCGTTATGATCGAATATGGCAACCCGGTAGCGGTCGCGGAGCGGATGTTGGACCGATTCGCCAAGGGTGTGCGATCGTTCGCCGACGGAACAAAGGGTCCGATTCGCGACCGGGCCGGCATGCAGATCGAGGGCTCCGAGCTGTCGCTTTCCCTGGCTATGCTGCTGTATCAAGGAGATGGCAACTGGACGCCCGAATGGCTGGCCGAACGCTCGGCTTTGCTGAAGAAAAAGGCCAAAAAACAGGCGGGGAACTCGCTCGCGGTGGATACGCTGGAAAGGTGTGTGGATCATGATGAAGGACATCCAGACCGATGAAGGATTTCCTTTCCCGCTGCGTCGCGTCTGGCCGTCCGGCACGAAAGCTGTCGGACTTATCGGGATTGAAATGCCGGCCGGGCGGCCCGCGATTGCCGATTGGGAGGCTTGGTTGTCCGTGCAATTGCCGGATCGGCCGATGTTGCGGTTCGGGAGCCGAATCGGCGGGCATTTGTGGGTTTATGCCTTGTTTCGCGAATCGAATGATAGAGCCGATGCCTCAGGCTGGGAAGCGCTGGCTCGCAGGCTGTGTGCCATGCTCGGGGCGAGGCGATTCGGCGCGGCCCTTGCCGAGAGCGCCGGCGACGGCTGCGTAACGCCGGTTGAGGCGTTATACGCGGCCTTCCTGACCGCGGTTGCCGGACTTGCCGGAGCGCCGCCAGGCGCGCAACCGGCGACCTTGGAATCGGACGAGATGCAGCGGATCTTGAAGGAGAGCAGGATCCGCAGCGTCTATCAGCCATTGTTCAGGCTGAGGAACGGCAGCTTGTTCGGATACGAGGCGCTGACGCGCTGCCTGCCGGGAAGCCCGTTCGATGGTCCGCTGGCCTTGTTCCGCTATGCAGAGCAAGAAGGGTGCAGCTTCGCGCTTGACCGGATCGCGCGGGAATCGGCGGTGCGCTCCTCCCCGACGCTCGCCGACGACCAGAAAATTTTCATCAACATCAACTCCGGCATCATGAAAGACCCGCACTTCGTCTCCGGGCAGACGCTGCAGTGGCTCGCGGAGCGGGGGCTTACGCCGGGACAGGTCGTGTTCGAATTGACGGAGCGAAGCTCCATCGACGACTTCGAAGAAGCGAAGAAGACGCTCGACCATTACCGCAGTCAAGGGTACGAGATCGCGATCGACGATGCCGGGGCGGGCTATTCTTCCCTGCAGGCGATCGTGGAGCTGCGGCCGGATTATATCAAGGTGGATCGCTCGCTCGTGCACAACGCCGACCGTGACGAAATGAAGAAGCATATGCTCCGCACGTTCGTCCGGTTCGCCAAGCGCATGAGCATTCGCATCGTAGCGGAAGGCATCGAGCGACCGGAGGAGCTTCGCCTCGTGAAGGCGCTCGGCATCGACTTCGGGCAAGGGTATTTGATCGGGCGCCCGAGCGAGAGGCCGTACTCGACTTTCCGGCCACAGGTATACAAGGGTTAACAATGTAGAAGAAGCAAATAATCAATCAAGTCCGGCAAGGCGCTTCCTGATGTTCAGGCAGACGCCTTCCGTAATTCCTCGATTTTTTCGATCAACTCCGCCACTTTCTCGCCGAACAGCGGTAATTCCTCGATTTTTTCGATCAACTCCGCCACATTCTCGCCGAACAGCGGTAATTCCTCGATTTTTTCGATCAACTCCGCCACATTCTCGCCGAACAGCGGTAATTCCTCGATTCTTTCGATCAACTCCGCCACTTTCTCGCCGAACAGCGGTAATTCCTCGATTCCTTCGATCAACTTACCAATAAATCCGCAAACGATTGCCCTGTAGTCTCCCGTTAGGGGATAGACGGGCGATGAGCTCTCCTGCTATAATTCAGATATGCGGAACATGGTTTTATAATATAAAACAGAGGAGGGCCGCTGCGATCCATGCCCATCATCCAATCGCTGGACCGTGCGCTTACGATTCTGGATTTGTTCGACGAGAATCATCGCGAATTGAAAATTACGGAAATCAGCGCGCGAGTCGGGCTGCACAAGAGCACCGTTCATTCCTTGCTGAAGACGCTGCAGTTGCACAGATACATCGAACAGGACAAGAACGGGTTATACCGGCTGGGCATGCGGCTGCTGGAGAAAGGGCAACTGCTGCTCAGCGGCTTCGATATTCGGGAAATCGCCGCGGCTCCCATGCAATCGCTGTCTTCCGAAACGGGTCAGACGGTTCATCTGGTCGTCAGGGATGAGGCCAGCGGCGTCTATATCGACAAGGTGGAGGGGAGGAAGGCCGCGATCCGGTATTCCCGCATCGGCCGCCGGGTTCCGCTGCACAGCAGCGCGGTCGGGAAGGTGCTGGCGGCGTTCATGCCGGAGACGGAGCTGCGGCAGCTATTGAAGGACTATGTTTATTCGAAACATACGTCGAAAACGATCGTATCGGAAGCAGACTTTCTGGCGGAATTGGTTTCTGTGAGAGAGTCGGGTTTGGCCTATGACCGCGAAGAGAATGAGCCGGGCGTGCGGTGCGCGGCGGCTCCGGTGTACGATCACGCCAACCGGGCCGCGGCGGCCGTCAGCATCTCTACGATGGCAGCCACCGTCAGCGAGGAAGAGTTGGCCGAATTGGCTGCCCGGATGAAGGAGACGGCGGAACAAATTTCGCGCGGACTTGGCTGGAGGAATCGGTAGCTCGAACGCCAACGAATGTACACGTTGGTTTGTTTCATACTCATTTTTCAGAACACTGTTCTATAATGTAAAACAAAATTGAAGGAGGACTCGTTCATGCTCATTTTCCGTTATCGGGAAGGAATGCAAGTTCGCTTGGGAGTCGCCACGGCTGAAGGGGAGGGATACCGGCTGAACGTGGCGCCGGATTTCATGTCGCTGGTTGACCAGGCGCGCGCCGCAGGGAAATCGACGGAAGCTTACGTCACGGGCTGCTTGATGGAATCGGAACGGATCGGGCAGCCGCTCGAAGCTTTGCAGCTCGTTGCCCCGCTGGATGCGCCGGAAGTATGGGCGGCCGGCGTCACCTACCAGAGGAGCCGCGAAGCGCGCAACTACGAAGCGACGGAGGGAAGATTGGATCAAGCAACCTTCTACGATAAAGTTTACGACGCCGATCGCCCGGAGCTGTTCCTGAAATCGACGGGTTCCCGCACGGTCGGCCCGGGCGATCGGGTCGGCTTGCGGAGCGATTCGGCCTGGCAAGTGCCCGAAGCGGAGCTGGGGCTGGTGCTCGATCGCAGCGGCAGCATCATCGGCTATACGGCGGGCAACGACATGAGCTGCCGGGATATTGAAGGCGAAAATCCGCTTTACCTGCCGCAAGCCAAAATCTGGCGGAACTCCTGCTCGATCGGGCCTTGCGTCCGATTGGCGGAGACGTTGCCGGATCCTTATCGTCTCGGAATCGCCTGCCGGATCTATCGGGATGGCGCGAAGGTCGTCGATGAATCGGCGAATACCGCGCAATTGAAGCGCAGGCTCGATGAGCTCGTCGCGTATTTGAAACGCGACAATCTTCTGTTTGACGGCACGGTGCTGCTGACTGGCACCTGCCTGGTGCCTCCGAACCAATTTACGCTGCAATCCGGCGACCGGATCGAAATCGAGATCGAGGGCATCGGAACGTTGGTCAATACGGCTGCGTACACGCACGAATTGGAACCGTCCACCCTACTTCAATGAAAGAGGTGATTCGCATGATCAATAGCACCGAAGTATCCGTACAGGAACCCGCTGCGGTCGATAATTACGTCGGAGGGAATTGGAAAGCCCCCCGGTCAGGCCAGAGAACGCCCAACCGGAATCCGGCACGCAAGGAGGAGATCGTCGGCTTTGTACCGGCATCGGACCGCGATGATTTGAACGATGCCGTCGCGGCGGCGGATTCCGCGCGCATGGCCTGGCGCAAGCTGTCGGGAGCTGCGCGCGGCGCCTTGCTGTACAAGGCGGCGGATCTGCTGGACAGCCGGACGGAAGCGATCGCCCGGTCGATGACGCGCGAGATGGGCAAGACGCTGAACGAAGCGAAGGGGGAGACGGCCCGCGGCGCCGCCATCCTCCGGTACTATGCGGGGGAAGGGATGCGGCCCGTCGGAGACGTCATTCCGTCGACGGATCCGAGCGCGCTGATGTACACGACCCGCAAGCCGCTTGGCGTGGTCGGGGTCATCTCGCCCTGGAATTTCCCGGTCGCGATTCCCGTGTGGAAGATCGCTCCCGCGCTTATTTATGGCAACACCGTCGTATGGAAGCCGGCCGTCGAAACCGCGGTTACGGCAGCGTTGATCCTGACATGCTTCCACGAAGCCGGCTTTCCTGCCGGGGTTGTCAACATGGTCATCGGAGACGGCGCCGTCATCGGACAAGGCATCGCGGAGCATCCGGGCATTCACGGCGTCACGTTCACGGGCTCGAATGCGGTGGGCAAGCAGGTCGGCCGGACGGCGCTGGAGCGTGGCGCGAAATATCAGCTGGAGATGGGCGGCAAAAACCCGATCATCGTCGCGGCCGATGCCGATCTCGAGCTGGCGGTCGAGGCGACGATCAGCGGCGGATTGCGATCTACAGGGCAGAAATGCACGGCGACCAGCCGCGTGATCGTGGTGCATGAAGTGTACGAGTCGTTCAAGGAAAAGCTGCTTGCCAAAGTAGAGGGCTTGCGGGTCGGCGACGGGCTTAAGCCCGATACCTGGCTGGGACCGTGCGCCAGCGCAAAGCAGTACGACACCGTGCGGCGCTATATCCGCAAGGGAGTCGAAGAAGGAGCCGTACTGCTCGCCGGAGGCGAAACAGCTCCCGCTGATCCGGCGCTGGCAGATGGCTACTTCGTAGCTCCGACTGTATTCGACCGGGTATCGCCGACCATGACGATTGCGCGCGAAGAAATATTCGGGCCGGTGCTTGCGCTGATCGAAGCCCGGGATTTGAAGGAAGCGATCGACCTCGCCAATGATTCGGAATTCGGTCTCAGCGCTTCCTTGTATACTCGGGACATTTCCAGCGCTTTGACGTTCATAGACGAGATGGACGCGGGCCTCGTGCGCATCAATGCGGAGACGGCCGGCGTGGAGCTGCAGGCGCCGTTCGGAGGCATGAAGAGCTCGAGCTCCCACTCCCGCGAGCAGGGTCAGGCTGCCATCGAGTTTTTTACGTCCGTGAAAACGGTGTTCGTCAAGCCTTAATCACGAGGGGGAACAAGCATTGGCCGATCGGTTGAAGGACATTATGGGCACGGGGGATGAAGTCGACTTCGACGTGGCGACGCACGCGCCGGGGCCTTCCGGCAAGTTGCCGCTGACTTCCGAACAACTGCTGAACGCGCCAAGCGGCGACTTGTTCGGCTGGAGCCAGAACGTGGGGATGGGCTGGAGCCCGGAACGGCTGAGGGCGAAGGAAGTGCTTCTGCTGGGGACGCAAGGCGGCATCCGCAACGAGGACGGGACGCCGGCCGCGCTCGGCTACCATACGGGCCATTGGGAAATCGGCTTGTTGATGCGGGCGGCCGCGGAAGAGATCAAGCAAGCAGGTCATATTCCGTTCGCGGGCTACGTCAGCGATCCTTGCGACGGCCGCACGCAGGGAACGACCGGCATGTTCGATTCGCTTCCCTATCGCAACGATGCGGCTATCGTCATGCGCAGGCTGATCCGCTCGCTGCCGACCCGCGCCGCCGTTCTGGGCGTGGCCACTTGCGACAAGGGCTTGCCCGCGATGATGCAAGCGCTCGCCGGCATGCCGCATGTGCCGGGCGTCATCGTCCCGGGCGGCGTGACGCTGCCGCCGACGCGCGGAGAGGATGCGGGCAAGATCCAGACGATCGGCGCCCGCTATGCGAACGGCGAGCTGACTTTGGACGAGGCGGCCGATCTTGGCTGCCGCGCTTGCGCGACTCCCGGCGGCGGCTGCCAGTTTCTCGGCACGGCCGGCACTTCCCAGGTCGTGGCGGAGGCGCTCGGCATGACCGTGCCGCACGCCGCGCTCGCGCCGTCGGGCCAGCCCGTATGGGCCGAGATGGCGCGTCAATCCGCCCGGGCGGCTTTGGCTCTCGTCGAGCAAGGGATCGCGATGAAAGACGTGCTGACCGATGCCTCCATCCGCAACGCGATGGTCGTTCACGCCGCTTTCGGCGGTTCCACCAATTTGCTGCTTCATCTGGCGGGGATCGCCCATGCGGCAGGGCTTCGCATCCCGGAAGCCGGCGACTGGGCGGCCGTCAACCGCCAGGTTCCCCGGCTGGTCAGCGTGCTGCCGAACGGCCCGATCCCCCATCCGACCGTGCGGGTGTTTCTGGCAGGGGGCGTGCCGGAAGTGATGCTGCATCTTCGAAAATTGGAGCTGTTGGACGTGCAGGCGCTGACGGCAGTCGGCTTGACCATTGGCGAGGTGCTGGATTGGTGGGAATCGAGTCCGCGGCGGGGACGTATGCGCGCGTACTTGGCCGAACGGGAGGGCGTGGACCCGGAAACGGTAATCTTCCGTCCGGACCGGGCACGGGAGGCCGGTCTCACGCCGACCGTCACGTTCCCGAGCGGAAATCTCGCCCCGGAAGGATCCGTCATCAAGTCGACGGCCATCGATCCTTCGGTCATCGACGATGACGGCGTGTACCGCCACGTGGGCAGGGCGAAGGTGTTTACGACCGAGCGGAACGCCATTCGCGCGATCAAGACGGGCGGCATCGCCGCTGGCGATATCCTTGCATTGATCGGTCGAGGGCCTTCCGGCACCGGCATGGAAGAGACTTACCAGCTCACGTCGGCCCTGAAGCATCTGTCTTTCGGACGGCAAGTATCGCTGCTGACGGATGCCCGCTTCTCCGGCGTGTCGACCGGCGCCTGCATCGGCCATATCGGTCCCGAAGCGCTCGCGGGCGGACCGATCGGCAAGCTGCGCGACGGCGACTGGATCGACATCCGGATCGACACGCGTTCGCTGGAAGGATCGATTCACATGGTCGGCTGCGGCGAACAACCGGAATCGCCCGAAGCCGGGGCGCGGATCCTTGCCGCGAGATCGCCTCATCCCGGATTGGCGGAAGATCCGGATCTTCCGGACGATACGCGGCTGTGGGCGGCGCTTCAGGCGGCAAGCGGCGGCACATGGAGAGGCTGCGTCTACGACACGGACCGAATCATCCGCACGCTGCAGGCGGGCATGCAGGCGCTTGCCGCGAATTCCGACGCGGACGGGGCGTAGGGTCGTAGGGGCGTAGGGTCGCGGTATCAATCGGATTCGTCAGGGAAAGCTCCGAACTTGTTTCGGGGCTTTTGATTTTGGTACATCAGAAAGCATAAGTTTGAGGACCTGGCCGGTGTCCTTTCTCAGGGTATTTTGTGCAAGTTCTCGGCGATTAACTGCATTTATACAGATAATTTAACCATTTCTCAGCATAAAGATCGAAATAACTGCAATTGTCCAGTTGAGGGAAGAATCTGCATCGATAAAGCCGGATTCATCCGGAAAAATAAATGTACTTTTCCAGTTAATTGCCTCATACTGCTCTATCTCCGATGAAATTAATGTACTTTTCCAGTTAAATGATCATGCTGTCTTCATCGATAAAGCATTTCAAACGAAACGGGAAGGCAAAGCCGGTTTTCTTAGCAACATCAGAAAGTATAAGTTGGAGGGTCAGAGCAGCGTTTTATCTTAGCGTGCAGCGGCGGTCTGTTGGGGGAAATAGTCGCTGACGTCGCCAAATTGGCAGATGCAGTGGTTGGTTGGGAGAAATAGTCACTGACGTCGCCAAATTGGCGGATGCGGCGAGTTGTGTTAACACATCTTAATCCGCATTGTGCCGCGCCGGTAATGCGCAGTTTAGCCGCCTTATGGTATGATGCTTCATATAAGATAAGAAGCAATCTGTCGGCGAGGTGGATGCGATTCATGGGTAACTCTTCGGACAAGCTGATGTTGATCGACGGAAACAGCATCATTTATCGGGCGTTCTTCGCCATTCCTCCTTTAACGAACAGCAGCGGGCTGCAGACGAACGCGGTGTACGGCTTTACTACCATGCTGCTTAAAGTGTTGGAGGAAGAGAAGCCTACGCATATTCTGGTCGCCTTCGATGCGGGCAAGGTGACGTTTCGCCACGAAGGCTATGCGGAGTATAAAGGAGGGCGCGAGAAGACGCCTCCGGAGCTGTCGCAGCAGTTTCCGGTGCTCAAGGAACTGATCCAGGCGTTCTCGATCCCGCAATACGAGCTGGCCGGGTACGAGGCGGATGACATCATCGGCACGTTGTCCCGGTTGGCGGAGGCGGAGGGCAAGCAGGTGGTCGTCGTGTCCGGCGACAAAGACTTGCTGCAGCTCGCCTCGGATCAGGTGACCGTGCTGCTCACCCGCAAGGGAGTCAGCGAAGTGGAGAAATATACGCCGGCAGGCGTGCAGGAGCGATACGGCCTCCAGCCCTTGCAGATCATCGATCTGAAAGGGCTGATGGGCGATGCCAGCGACAACATTCCGGGCGTGCCGGGCGTCGGCGAGAAGACGGCGGTGAAGCTGCTGCAGGAGTTCGGGACGGTCGAGCAGGTGTTGGAAAATGTTGCGAGCCTCAAGGGCAAACTGCGCGAAAACGTCGAGACGAATGCGGACAGCGCGCGAATGAGCAAACAGCTCGCCACGATCTTCCGCGAGGTGCCGCTGGATCGGACCGTGGATGACGTGGCCTGGAGCGGATACGACGGCGCCTCGCTCGGCGGCATGCTCCGCAAGCTGGAATTCAAATCGCTGATCGAGCGGCTGGAGCTTGACGGCGAAGCGGTGCCGGCAGGAGAACTGGCCGCGGCGAATTACGAAACGGTGACGATCGGCGAAGATGCAGACGGCTGGACGCGGCTTGCGGCCGACTTGCCGCATGCGGAGTCGCTGCTGGTCGAGGTGAATGGCGACAATCCGCATCAAGCCGAAGGGATCGGGCTTGCCGTCGCGGCGGGGTCGCATATCTATGTGCTGGCATTCCCGCAACTGTTCGCGGACAAAGCCGGCCCGCTGCGGGAATGGTTGGCCGATGCGGACAAGCCGAAATACGGCTACGACCTGCATCGCGCCGAGCTGGTGCTGGCGCACCGGGGCGTCAGGCTGCGCGGACAAGTGTTCGACGTGCAGCTTGCCGCCTGGCTGCTCGATCCGACGGAAGCCGATCCGTCGCTAACGGGATTGCTGCAGCGGCACAGCTTGCCGTCCGTTGTGTCGGACGAGTCCGTCTACGGCAAAGGAGCGAAATTCCGCGTGCCGCCGGAGGACGAGCTTGCCGCCCATCTGGCCGCGAAAGCGGACGCCGTCCGCAGGCTTCACCCGCTGCTGGACGAAGAGCTGGACAAGGTAGGCATGCACAAGCTCTATTATGAGCTGGAACAGCCGCTTGCCATCATCCTGGCCGGAATGGAATTGCAAGGCATCAGGTGCGAGCGCGGCGCGCTGCAGGAGTTGGGCCGGGAATTCCAGGCGCGGATCCAGGAAATCTCCCGTGAGATCTATCAGCTCGCCGGCGCGGAGTTCAACATCGGCTCCACGAAGCAATTGGGCGACATTCTGTTCGAGAAGCTCGGCTTGCCTGTCATCAAGAAGAACAAGACCGGCTATTCCACGGATGCCGACGTCTTGGAGAAGCTGGAGCCGTATCATGAGATTGTCCGGCATATCCTGCTTTTCCGGCAGCTGGCGAAGCTGCAATCGACGTATATCGAAGGATTGACGAAGGAAATTCGCGAGGACACCGGCGGCAAGATCCATACGTTCTATCGCCAGACGATCGCGCCGACCGGACGTCTGTCCAGCCAATTCCCGAATTTGCAAAACATCCCGATCCGCCTGGAGGAAGGACGCCAGATTCGCAAGGCGTTCCGGCCATCGGAGCCGGGCTGGCACATCCTCGCCGCCGACTATTCGCAGATCGAGCTCCGCGTGCTGGCGCACATTTCCGGGGACGAGCGGCTGAAGGAAGCGTTTGTGCAAAATTTGGATATTCATACGAAGACCGCGATGGACGTGTTCGGCGTTGCGAAGGAGCAGGTCGACGCGAATATGCGCCGGTCCGCGAAGGCGGTCAATTTCGGTATCGTGTACGGCATCAGCGATTTCGGCTTGTCGCAGAACCTTAACATCACGCGCAAAGACGCGGCGGCGTTCATCGAGCAATATTTCAGCGTATTCAAGGGCGTTCGCCGTTACATGGACACGATCGTGGAGCATGCGCGGCAGAACGGCTATGTCACGACGCTGCTCGAGCGCAGGCGGTATTTGCCGGATATTCACGCTTCGAACTTCAACGTGCGTTCGTTCGCCGAGCGCGTTGCGATGAATACGCCGATTCAAGGCACGGCTGCCGACATCATCAAGCTGGCGATGGTCAAAATGGATGAGCAGTTGCGCGAGCGCGGCATGCGCAGCCGGATGCTGCTGCAGGTGCATGACGAATTGGTGTTCGAGGTGCCGGAAGAGGAATTCGAGCTGATGAAGACATTGGTGCCGCAAGTGATGGAATCTTCGCTCAAGCTCGATGTGCCGCTCAAGGCGGACGTCAGCTTCGGCGATAATTGGTACGAGGCGAAGTAGACGGTTGGTTTTGGGCGGAAGCCTGAAGGTGAACGGGATTGCGATTACGAACCGACGACGGAAGCCTGCGTGAATGTAATTGCAGGGTTAGGGAAGGTTGAAATTTTGCGACGAGAGCGGGAAGGGGAACGACGGTGCCGGAGTTGCCGGAGGTAGAGACAGTATGCCGTACGCTGGAGAAGTTAATTACGGGCAAAACGATCGCAAGTGTAACGGTGAGCTTGCCGCGCATCCTGCAGCGGCCTGACGATCCGGTGGCGTTCGCGGCTCTGCTCGAGGGACGATCGTTCATCGGCGTAGAGCGGCGCGGCAAGTTCATCCGGCTGCTGCTGGATGGTTGCACGCTCGTCTCCCATCTGCGCATGGAAGGGCGATATGGACTGTTTCGCGACGATGAGCCGGTGGAACTGCATACGCATGTGATCTTTCATTTCACGGACGGGACGGCGCTGCGGTACAAGGACGTCCGCCAGTTCGGCACGATGCATGTATTCGCGTCCGGCGAAGAATGGCGGCATCCGCCGTTGAATAAACTGGGAATAGAGCCGCTGTCCGAAGCGTTCACGCCGGCGGCGTTCGCCGCCGCGCTGGGCGGCAGGACGACGAAGATCAAGCCGCTGCTGCTGAACCAGGAAGTCATCGTCGGCCTTGGCAATATTTACGTGGACGAGGCGCTGCATGCGGCCGGGATCCATCCCGAGCGGACGACGGATTCTCTCAAGCGAGCGGAGAAGGATCGTCTGCACGGGGCAATCCTTGCGACGCTGGGCGCCGCCGTGGCTGCCGGGGGCTCCTCGGTGAAATCTTATGTAAACGGGCAAGGCGAGATGGGACTGTTCCAGCACCAACTGAGGGCGTATGGACGCACGGGCGAACCGTGCCCGGCGTGCGGCAGCCCGATCGAGAAATCGGTCGTGGGCGGCCGCGGCACGCATACGTGCCCGCGCTGTCAGCGCCGCCCGCGTGACTCGGCTTCGTTGGCCGGGCGCACCGCCAGCGGGCGCCAGGCCAACGCGGTGAAACGCCGCCTGGACGGCGACGGCGGTCGGTGAGGGAGAAAAGTCGCCGTGGTCGCCTAATCGGAGGGTGCGGCCGGTCGGTGAGGGAGAATAGTCGCTGTGGTCGCTTAATCGGAGCAGGCGGCGGTCGGTTGAGGGAGAATAGTTGCTGTGGTCGCCAAATCGGTGCAGATGGCGGTCGGTGAGGCGAAAAAGTCGCTGTGGTCGCCAAATCGGTGCAGATGGCGGTCGGTGAGGCGAAAAAGTCGCTGTGGTCGCCTAATCGGTGCAGATGGCGGTCGGTGAGTGAGAAAAGTCGCTGTGGTCGCCTAATTGGTGCATGCGACAGGCAATCGGTTATTTTCGGGGCATTCGCCCGGTTTCCCGCATAGGATGATTCAGAACATCATCCGAGGGGAGAACGGCATGCTGGCATCGCTTGCTTCTATCGCTTCTCTGTTGCTGCTTGCTTTCGCCGTCAGTCTGGACGGCTTCGGAGTCGGCATTACGTACGGCATTCGGCAAATCCGCATCCCGCCGCGATCGATCTGGATCATCTCGTGCTGCTCCGGATTGGTCATTCTGCTCGCGATGCTGGTCGGCAAACTGTTGGTCCGCTGGATTCCTCCGAATGCCGCATCCTCCGTCGGCGCCGCGATTCTGATCGGCATCGGCTTCTGGGCGCTCATCCAGTTTGCGCGGGGCAGGGACTCCGAGTCGGAACGAGCGGACGAACGAACGAATGAGCAGACTAACCATCACAAGGATGAACAGCCGACATCGGAACTCGACGGGACGGATGGAAATGTCGCAGCCGCCGAACCCGCCAAAGCCACTACAGCCACCGCTGCCGACGCAAATGCTGCCGAACCCGCCGAACCCGAACCCGCCGTAGCCGTTGCAGCCAACGCAGCCGACTCAAATGCCGCCGATGCACCTCAGCGCGCGGTTTGGACACTGGAGATTCGCCAATGGGGCATCGTGATCCAGATTCTCCGCACGCCTGCCGCGGCGGACATGGACCGATCCGGCACGATCACGGTCGGCGAGGCTTTCCTGCTCGGCACCGCTCTGTCGCTGGACGCGTTCGGCGCCGGCATCGGCGCTGCCATGGTCGGCTTCTCACCGCTTGTCACTTCCGCGACGATTGCGGCTGCCGGCGGATTGTTCCTGTGGATGGGAACGCGCGTCGGCTTCCGCGTGGCCGGCTGGCGCTGGGTGCGGCCGCTCACTGTATTGCCTGGCATCATTCTGATCGCGATGGGATTGTTGAAATTGTTCTGACAAAGGATGGGCACGATGAACATTGGACTTACCGGCGGTATCGCCACGGGCAAGAGCACCGTGGCGAAGCTGCTGACCGATAAAGGCGCCATGCTGATCGACCTGGACCGGATTGCCCGCGAAGTCGTTAGCCCAGGGCAGCCTGCGCTGGAGCAAATTGTCGGGCAGTTCGGACAAGCGATCCTGCAGCCGGATGGCACGCTGGACCGCAAGCGGCTCGGCGGGATCGTGTTTGCCGATCCGGACAAGCGCAAGCAGCTTGAGGCCATTACGCACCCGGCCATTCGGGCCGTGATGCGGGAGCGCATGCAAGAAAACAAGCGTTTGCATCCGGATCGTCTGACGGTCGTCGAGGTGCCGCTGCTGTATGAATCCCGTCTTGCTGCCGAATTCGATCATGCAGTCGTCGTTTACGTTCCCCGCGTGGAGCAGCTTCAGCGCTTGATGGCAAGGGACAAGCTGTCGCAAGAGGATGCCGAGAAGAGGCTGGCGGCTCAGATGGACATTGAGGAGAAGCGAGCGCTTGCGGATTACGTCATCAACAATAGCGGAAGCCCGGAATCGACGGCGCTGCAGGTGGAACGGCTGTGGCGGGAATTGGGGCTTGCATGAGCAAGAAAAGAAGACAGTCCGGCAGGAAGTCCCGCAAGCGATGGTTTTTGCTGCTCCTTCTCGTCGTACTCGCGGTCATGTTCGTCCGCTCGGAATGGATCGGGCGCACGATCTATCCCGTTCATTTCAAATCGGAGATCAGGCAGCATGCTGCAGCATTCGGCCAAGACCCGCTCTTGATCGCCGCGATCATCCGTGTGGAATCGAATTTCAAAGAAGATGCGGTTTCGCGCAAAGGCGCGCTCGGCATCATGCAGCTCATGCCGGATACGGCCGCCTGGATTTTGCAGAAAGAAGCTTCCTTCAAGGACGTGACCGTGCAAGATGCGGGCAGCGCGGCGGATGCCGGCATTCGCCTCGGAACGTGGTACATCAAGGAATTGAACCGCCAGTTCGAAGGCAATCTGCCCGTCATGCTGGCCGCCTACAATGCCGGTCCCAATCGGGTGAAGCAATGGTTGAACGACCGCGTGTGGGACGGGAGTGAGCAGACGGTGCAAAATATTCCATACGGCGAGACTAGACACTACGTACAGCGGGTGTTGTATTATTATAAGAAATACCAAGAGGTATACGATTCGCTCTAATTTGCCGATATACAAGAAGGAGCGGTTTTGTCCTTCTGTATATATAAGACAAGAGAAGCCTTGAAGCACTGCGGCTTCAAAGCTTCCCGTCTATTTCATGCATGATGCGATTTAGCGGTTGCCGAATTGACCGGCAAGCTGCTGTTCAGCGATTTGCACCAGCTGGCGGGTAATGTTGCCCCCGATGCGGCCAGCTTCTCTCGTCGGCAGGTCACCGTTGTATCCTTGGTTCAGCTGAACGCCGAGCGATTGTGCAACTTCGAATTTCATTTGATCCAATGCTTGCCCTGCTTGAGGGACTACATGTTGGTTGCTGTTAGCCATGATGTTCACCTCCTTGCGGTTGGTAAATGTATTGTGTCCGTTATTTCAGTTTTCATGTTAGGAAACCCTTGGAAAAAAAAGAAAGGAGCAACGTCTCCCATGAAATGCCCCTATTGCGACTATATCGGCACCAAAGTGCTCGATTCCAGGCCGGCCAACGACAGCAAATCGATCCGGCGCCGCCGGGAGTGCGAGAAGTGCAGCCGCAGATTCACCACGTTCGAGACGGTGGAGGAGACGCCGTTTGTCGTCATCAAGAAGGACGGCAGCCGCGAGGAATTCAGCCGGGACAAGCTGCTCCGCGGCTTGTTGCGCGCTTGCGAGAAGCGTCCCGTGTCCGTCGGGCAGCTGGAAGTTATCGTATCCGACGTGGAGCGCGAGGTGCGCAATACCGCGCTTGCCGAAGTGGAGAGCCGCATCATCGGGGAACTTGTCATGGAGATGCTGTATCCGGTCGATGAAGTCGCATATGTTCGCTTCGCATCGGTGTATCGCCAGTTCAGGGACATCAACATGTTCCTGAAGGAATTGAACGGGCTGATCAACAAACACGGGATGTAACTTGGCAAGCAAAAATACAGCGATCCACAAAAATAGTCAAACATACGGTGACTCCAGGGCCGAATTAAGAGGCCTTGGAGTTTTTTTGTTTTATTTGTGAGTCAAAAATAACATATATAAATAACTATTGATTTATAAATGACTCATATATTATAATTGTGACACACAAATGGAGGGGGATGACGGATAAGTGCGCGTTGGTCTAAGCGGTACAGGAAGAATCGGCAGGCTCATCATGCGCAAGACGTTGACGCAATCGCCGGGGAATTTGGAATTGGCGGTCGTCAATACGACAGGCTCGGTGGCGGGGCTGGCCCATTTGCTTCAATACGATACCGTTCACGGCAAATGGGATGCGGAAATCGAGACGGGCCAAGACGAGGGTGAGCTTGTCATCAATGGAACACGGTTGCGTGTCGTTTCGGAAAGAGAGCCGGAATTGCTTCCATGGCGGGAACATGGCGTGCAGCTTGTTATCGACGCGACCGGACGCTTTACCGAACGCCATGCGATGGAGAAGCATTTGGCTGCCGGCGCCGAACGGGTGCTGCTGACTGCACCGGGAAAAGACGCGGATTTGACCATTGTAATGGGCGTCAACGAGGAGCGGTACGATCCGGTCAGGCATCGGCTGGTGTCTGCGGCTTCCTGCACCACGAATTGCGCGGCCCCGATTCTACATATTCTGGATGAAGCCTTCGGGGTGAAGCGCGGCTGGCTGACTTCGGTGCACGCCTATACCAACGATCAGAATCATTTGGACAATTTGCACAAGGATTTGCGCCGCGCCAGATCTTGCACGAGTTCCATCATTCCGACGTCTACGGGCGTGGGCAAAGCCCTGATCGACGTGCTGCCGCGGCTGGCATCGCATATTAAGGGGATTTCCGTGCGCGTGCCGACGCAAAATGTTTCCTTGCTCGATATGCAGCTTGTGCTCAAGCGTCCGACGCAATCTTCGGAAATCAAAATGGCGTTCCAAGCCGCGATCGGCGGGAAACTGGGCGCTTACGTCGATTACAACGAGCTGCCGCTGGTGTCCGCAGATTACGTCGGCAACGAGAAATCGGCGGTGGTGGACGGACTCAGCATCATGACACAGGACGATCAGGTGAAGGTGCTCGCTTGGTATGACAATGAATGGGCCTATGCCAGCAGGGTGCTCGATATTGCCGGAATGATCGCAAAAGCTGAAAAATCGCTTCCCGGAGAAGGAGGACAATCATGCTTGATCACAATAGCGTAAAACAGGCAGTCGGCGCGAATAACGAGCTCGGAACGGTCATTTGCAAATATTGCGGAGAAGTGCTGTATACGCTGCCGACGAACGGCGTGAAGAAGCTGTACGGGGTGTGCGGGGGCAAGGCATGCAAGGAAAAAAACGGACAGAGCGGGGAAGATGGCAAATGACGAGAAATGCGACGAATGTGACGGTAAAAATGATTTACGCCTTTGAGGAAGGCCATGCGGGTATGAAGGAATTGCTTGGCGGGAAGGGCGCGAATTTGGCGGAGATGACACGTGCCGGTCTGCCGGTGCCGCAAGGGTTCACGATCACGACGGAAGCGTGCCGCGCGTATTTCCGTGCCGGGAACCGGATTCCGGACGGGCTGGAGCAGCAAGTTGAGACGGCCATGGCAAGGCTGGAAGGGCAGCGAGGCCAAGCTTTCGGCGACCCGGCCCGCCCGCTGCTCGTATCGGTGCGTTCGGGCTCGGTCACTTCGATGCCGGGGATGATGGACACGATTCTCAATCTGGGACTGAACGACCGGACGGTGGAAGGATTGGCGGAGTTGACGGGGAATGCGAGATTCGCCTATGACTGCTACCGGCGGCTGATTCAGATGTTCGGGAGCGTCGTGTCGGGCATCGAATCGATCGCGTTCGAGCGATTGCTCGTGCGCATGAAGAAGCAAGCGGGCGCGGTGCTGGACCAGGAGGTGACGGCTGACGGCTGGAAGGAACTCATTGCCGCGTACAAGACATGTTACAGAACGCATACCGGCAGCGATTTCCCGCAGGATGTCCGCGTTCAGCTCGCGCTCGCAGTGGAAGCCGTGTTCGCATCGTGGCACAACCCGCGCGCGCAGGTGTACCGATCCGTCCACCGCATTCCGGACGAACAGGGAACAGCCGTCAACGTGCAGGCAATGGTATTTGGCAACCGCGGGGACGATTGCGGAACGGGCGTCGTGTTCACCCGCAACCCGTCCACAGGAGAGCGCGTGCTGTTCGGCGAATACTTGATGAACGCGCAGGGCGAAGACGTCGTCGCCGGGGTGAGGACGCCGCTGACAATTGCGTCGTTAAAACACGCGATGCCGGTCGTCTACGACCAATTGGAGCGTGTATGCGGTCAACTGGAACGACATTACATGGACATGCAGGATATCGAATTCACCGTAGAAAACGGGAAGCTGTACATGCTTCAGACGCGCAACGGCAAGCGCAATGCCCAAGCCGCGCTGAAGATCGCAGTGGACCTGGTGAACGAAGGGCTGCTCGGCAAAGAAGAAGCGATGCAGCGGATCGAAATGTCCCATCTCGACCAGCTTCTGCACCGGGGCATCGACGAGGGTCATGTGCAGGGAGTGTTTGCGACCGGGCTGCCGGCTTCGCCCGGCGCGGCGATCGGCATGGCCGTGTTTGACGCTGACCGCGCCGCCGAATGGAAATCTGCCGGGAAGCAAGTGATTCTCGTGCGCGCCGAAACGACGCCTGAAGATATCCATGGCGTGCTTGCGGCCGAGGGCGTGCTGACCAGCCGGGGCGGGATGACGAGCCATGCCGCTGTCGTTGCCAGAGGGATGGGCAAGCCTTGCGTATGCGGGTGCGAGGATATCCGGATCGATCTCGAAAACAGACGGATGATAGCGGAAGCGGGCAGCATTGGCGAAGGCGAGTGGATCACGCTTGACGGGGCGAGCGGACGCGTGATCGCGGGCGCTATGCCGCTCAAGGAAGCGGAGGTCACCGATGAGCTGAGGAGGATGCTGGAATGGGCGGACGGCATTCGCCGCCTGCAGGTGTATGCGAACGCGGATAGCCCCGAGGATGCGCGAATCGCGCGGTCATTCGGAGCGCAAGGGATCGGACTGTGCCGGACGGAGCACATGTTCTTCGCGCCTGAGCGGCTGACGGTGATGCAAAGCCTGATTCTCGCCGATTCGCCGGAAGCGAGATCAGAGGCGCTGCGAAAGCTGCTGCCGATGCAGCAATCGGATTTCGAGGGCATCTTCGCGGAGATGGACGGGCTCCCGGTGACCGTCCGCCTGCTCGATCCGCCGCTGCACGAATTTTTGCCGAGGATCGACGAGTTGAAGCGGCAGATCGAGACGGCGACCGATGCCAAAGAGCAGAACCTGCTGCAGCGAACCGTCCGCAAAATCCACGAACTGCACGAAGCGAATCCGATGCTGGGCCAACGGGGCTGCCGTCTGGGCATCGTCTATCCGGAAATTTACGACATGCAGCTTGAAGCGATATTTCGTGCGGCTTCCGCCTGCATCGATCGCGGCATTTGCGTGCTGCCCGATATTATGATCCCGCTGGTCGGCCATGCCAACGAACTGAAGCGGTTGCGGGAATTGGCAGACCGGGCGGCGCAGCGAATTCTGGGACAGGATCGGCTGTCCGGCTGTCCGTACAAAGTAGGGACGATGATCGAAGTGCCGCGCGCCGCACTGACCGCCGGCCAAATCGCCGAGCATGCGGACTTCTTCTCCTTCGGCACGAACGATCTGACGCAGATGACGTTCGGCTGCAGCCGGGACGATGCGGAGGGCAAATTTCTGTCCTTTTACGTCGATCAGAAAGTGTTGCCCGCCAATCCGTTTCAGTCGCTGGACACGGAGGGGGTAGGACGGTTGATCGAGCTGGCAATCGTCTCCGCAAGCGCCGTAAAGCCGGGCATGAAGACGGGCATCTGCGGCGAACATGGAGGAGACAAAGATTCGATCGCTTATTGCCACCAGGTCGGGCTGCATTATGTCAGCTGTTCGCCGTACCGGATTCCGATGGCCCGGATCGCCGCCGCGCAAGCGGCCATTGAAAAAGTGGTGTGACCGCGGCAGAGAATCCGTTACAATGGGGTAGCAGCTATTATGACTCAGGCAGGAGGGAACGGAGATCGAACTGTCGTCTCGCCAACAGGAAATCATCGATCTGGTCCGACAGCATGCTCCGATCACGGGAGAGCAAATTGCCGAAATGCTGGGCGCGACCCGGCCGGCTATTCGGTCCGACCTGGTGCTGCTTGGGATGCTCGGTTATTTGGATGCCAAGCCGAAGGTCGGCTATTTTCCGGGTTCTATTGCAAGAAACGGTCGTTCGCACGTGCCCGGCTTTATGGAACGCCCCGTCAAGGAAGTGATGGGCGTTCCCGTCGTGCTGCGAGAGACTGCATCGGTCAGCGACGCGGTTGTCACTTTGTTTCTGGAGAATGTCGGGAGCGTTGCCATCGTTGACGAAGACGGCGCGCTGGCGGGCATCGTGTCCCGCAAAGACCTGCTCAAGGTGACGCTTGGGAATGCGCAGGCGCAATCCATCTTGCTCGGCATGGTCATGACCCGCTATCCGAACGTGACGACTGTGGCGCCGGACGATACTGTCCTCGAAGCGCTCCGCAGAATGATTGCCCACCAAGTGGACGGGCTTCCCGTCGTGCGGCCGCTGTCGTCCGCGGAGGGCGCCGGCAAATGCGAAGCGATAGGCAGAATTACGAAAACGACGATTGTCAGGCTGCTTCTCGAATCGGTTGTGGCAGAGGGCGAGGAGGAACAAATTTGAACGACCAGGCGAGCACGATCTTTGTCTGCTCCGATTCTGTTGGCGAAACGGCCGAAGCTGTCGTCAGGGCGACGATGCGCCAATTCGACGCCGATCGCACGCAAATTAAAAGATGTGCGCATATCAAGTCGGAAGAGGAAATACGCGAACTGATGGAAGAGGCTGCCCGCAGCGGAACGTTCGTGGTGTATACGCTCGTGATGCCCGAATTGCGGGAGATGATGCGGCAGGAAGCGCTGCGCTTGCAGGTTCCTGCAGTGGATATTATGGGGCCTGTCATGGAGGCGTTCATCCAAACGTTCGATTCCGTACCGAAGCGTCAACCGGGCCTCTTGCATCGGCTGGACCAGGATTATTTCCGGCGGGTCGAGGCCGTCGAATTTGCCGTCAAGTGCGATGACGGACAACATGCGGCATTATGGCGGGATGCGGACCTCGTGCTGGTCGGCGTCTCGCGAACGTCGAAAACGCCGCTCAGCATCTACCTCGCGCACAAAGGCTACAAAGTGGCCAATTATCCGCTCGTTCCCGAGGTCAAGCCGCCCGAGGACTTATACGGGCTGGCCGCAGGCCGGCTGATCGGGCTGACCATCAGGCCGGAAAGCCTTGTCAACATTCGGACGGAACGCCTGAAAGCGATGGGCCTCCCGTCCGATGTCAACTACGCATCGCTGAAGCGCGTCGCGGAAGAGCTTGAACATGCCGAAACGCTATACCGCCGGCTGAACTGCCGCATCCTGGATGTGACGGACCGGGCGATCGAAGAGACGGCCGGCACGATTCTGGAAGCGTTGCGACAATAGGTCTGTCTAATGAGAACTCATGAACCGCCGCCAGCCTGCTCGATGCGGCTGATGAATTCCTCCGCCGCGCTGTAGCCGTGCTGGCGCAAGTACCAATTGTTCGCCGCCGCCTCGATCAGTCCGGCCGTGTCGCGGCCGGGCTGCAGCTGGACCTCGATATGCGGGATGCGAACGCCCAGATACTCCGTGAATTTGGGCTCGAGCTCCAGATCGTTGTTCAACTCGTTGTCCCGCCAGCGGGTCAACTCGATATCGAGCACGATGCGCGTCTCATCCTGGAACGCCGCGCGTCCGTAAAGTCTTACTACATTAATCAAGCCGATGCTGCGCAGCGCGAGAAATTCCTTCGTCGTCTCGTTGTGCGTTCCAAGAATCGTCTGCGAGCTGAGCTTCTTCAAAGTGACGATGTCGTCCGCAACGAGGCGATGCCCGCGACGAATGAGCGTATGCGCCGTTTCGCTTTTGCCGATCCCCGATTTGCCCCGCAGCAGAATGCCTATGCCCGACACATTGAGACACACGCCGTGTACCGAGATTTGCGGCGCCAGCATCTTGATCAGATAGGCGTCGAGCTTGGCGATGAATTCCGTCGTCGGATCGGACGTCCGCAGCAGCGGAATGCCTTCCTCCTCGCAGTATTGCGTCAAGTACTTCAGCCCATCCTGCTCGGCGGTCACGATGAAACAAGGCGGGTGATAGCGCACGATATTGCCGATATGAAGCTGGCGATCCTCATCCGATTGCCGGTGAAGATACGTAATTTCTTTGCGCCCCAGAATTTGCACGCGCTCCATCGGGAAGAAATCGAAGTACCCGACGAATTCGAGTCCGGGACGATGGACTTTCGGTTGGGCGATCGTCCGCTCCTGATGGGCGGAACCCGCCAGCCATTCCAGCGAGAAGCGATCTGCCACTTGTTTGACGGTTACCGTTCTCATCCGTGTTGTCATCCTTCCCCGGCATTTGCTTTCCGTTTCATCGTACCATGAATGCAGCAAAAAAGCATAGTCTCGCAAGTGTGCAACCACAGTTAAATTTACGATGGAAATGAACGCGTTCAGTCAAGTCCGAGCGGCGCTGTCGTGATACAATGGAAGGGCAAGCAGAATGGGGAAACGACGACAGGGGAAGGGTGTTCGCGATGGATTTGGTACGCGTAGGCATCGTCGGAATGGGCAATATGGGTACAGGACATGCGAAATACTTGGGCGAAGGTCTGGTGGAAGGCGCGGTGCTCGGCGCCGTATGCGACGAGAGGACGGAACATTTGACTCAAGTGCTGGAGAAGCTGAAGTTGGGGGACGTACAGAAGTTCGCCGACCCGAAGACGATGATGGCATCGGGCGCGGTCGACGCCGTGCTGATCTGTACGCCGCATTACAGCCATCCGGAGTTGGCCATCATGGGATTCGACCACGGTCTGCACGTGCTGATCGAGAAGCCGGCGGGCGTCTATACACGGCAGGTACGGGAAATGAACGAAGCGTCGGCGCGAACGGACCGCGTCTTCGGCATCATGTATAATCAGAGGACGAACCCGTTGTACCAGAAACTGCGGGAACTGGTGCAGGCGGGGGAACTCGGCACGATCCGGCGGGCGAACTGGATCATCACCGACTGGTACCGCTCGCAGAGCTACTATAATTCCGGGGGATGGCGGGCGACGTGGGCAGGCGAAGGCGGCGGCGTGCTCGTCAATCAGGTGCCGCATCAGCTCGACTTGTGGCAGTGGACGATGGGCATGATGCCGACACGCATCCGGGCGTTCTGTTCGTTCGGCAAGCACCGCGACATCGAGGTGGAGAACGAAGTGACCGCCTACGCCGAATACGCGAACGGGGCATCCGCAGTGTTCATTACATCCACCTGCGAAGCGCCGGGCACGAACCGGTTCGAAGTGACGGGAGACCGGGGCAAGATCGTCATCGAGAAAGGGCAGATGAAATTTTGGCGGCTGCGCGTCTCGGAGACGGAATTCAACGCGACCTATACCGGCAGCTTCGGCCAGCCGGAATGCTGGCAATGCGACATTCCGATCAAATCCGGCGACGGGAACCAGCATATGGGCATTACGTGCGACTGGGTAAACGCGATCCGCAAGGGCACCCCGCTGCTCGCTCCGGGTGTGGAAGGCATTCACGGCTTGACGCTGTCCAACGCGATGCTGCTGTCGTCCTGGACGGACGACTGGGCGACGCTGCCGCTGGACGAAGAGCGCTTCTACACGCTGCTGCAAGAACGGATTAACAGCTCGAAGGCGGTGAAAGCATGAACCGCAAGGACGGCATGAACTATGCGCCGCAATCGAAGGCGCAGCCGGTCGTGGCACCGGGGGAATTCGTATTCGCCGCGGCCGCGCTCGATCACGGGCATATTTACGGCATGTGCAACGGGTTGACGGAAGCGGGCGGGACGCTCAAATGGGTGTATGATCCGGATCCGGCGAAGGTGCAGGCGTTCGCAAGCAAATTTCCGCAAGCGAAGCCGGCTGCGTCGCTGGAAGAGATCTTGCAGGATCCGGAGGTCCATCTCGTCGCGGCTGCGGCCATACCTTGCGACAGAGGGCCGCTCGGCGTGCGCGTCATGGAGCATGGCAAAGATTATTTCACGGACAAGACGCCGTTCACGGAGCTGGATCAGCTGGAGCAGGCACGGGCGGCATGCGAGCGGACAGGACGCAAGTATGCGGTGTATTACAGCGAGCGTTTGCACGTGGAGAGCGCCATTCACGCCGGACGCCTCGTGCATGACGGCGCCATCGGCCGCGTCGTGCAGGTGCTCGGCCTCGGTCCGCATCGTTTGAATGCGCCGTCGCGGCCGCAATGGTTTTTCGAGAAGGCGAAGTACGGCGGCATCCTGTGCGATATCGGCAGTCATCAGATCGAGCAATTCCTGTTCTTCTCCGGCAACACGGATGCGCAGGTGCTGCACAGCAAAGTCGGCAACTATCGCAACCCGGCGTATCCCGAGCTCGAAGACTTCGGCGACGCGACGCTGCTCGGCGCCAACGGGGCGACGAATTACTTGCGCGTCGACTGGCTGACGCCGGACGGGCTGTCGACCTGGGGCGACGGCCGCATGCTCATCCTCGGCACCGAAGGCTATATCGAGCTGCGCAAGTATGTCGATATCGCTCGGGACCCGGGCAGGGACCAGTTGTACCTGGTCAACGGCGAAGGCGAACACCATCTGTCCCTGGCCGGCAAGGTCGGCTATCCGTTCTTCGGGGAATTGATTCTGGATGTGCTGAACCGGACGGAAATCGCGATGACGCAGGCGCATGCGTTCAAGGCGGCGGAATTGTGTCTTCGGGCGCAGGCGCAGGCGATTCGCACAGCAGGGGAGGGAGCGGCACAATGAGCGATATCCGGTTATCGGTGTTTACGGTAGCGGCTCCCGACCTGTCGCCAGCCGAGCTGGCATCCGCAGCGAAGCAGGCGGGCATTGCCGGCATCGAGTGGCGTTATCAGGATATCCCCGCCGGGCGCGAGCAGGAAGCGCCGTCGTTCTGGGGCAACAACCGCTGCTCGATTCCGACCGGCTGGTCGGAGGCGCAGCTCGCAGCATTTCGCGACGCGGCGGCGTCCGGCGGCGTTCGGTCGCTTGCCGTCGTACCTTACTTGAAATGCGGCGACATCGCCGGAACGCGACGAGTGCTGGAAGCGGCCAAGCAGCTCGGCGCTTCGTTCATTCGGCTGGGAGTCCACCGCTACGATCGGTCCAGACCGTATCGGGAATTGTTCGACGAGCAGCGCCGTTATTTGCAAGAAGCTGCTTCTCTGTGCGCCGAATACGGCGTCAAAGGATTGATCGAGCTGCATCACGGCACGATCTCGGCCAGCGCGAGCGCGGCATCCCGTCTGCTCGAAGGGTTTGACCCCGCGGCGCTGGGCGCCTTGTACGACCCGGGGAACCTGGTGCATGAAGGGTACGAGAACTACCGGATGGGCATGGAGATACTGGGACCGTATCTGGCGCACGTTCATATGAAGAACGCCGGCTGGACGTCAACGGCGGACGATGCGGGCGGCATGCGCTGGCAGGCCGGCTGGGTCGGCATCGACAAAGGCGTCGTCGACTGGGCGCAGGTCGTCGCGGATTTGCGGGCCGTCGGGTACAGCGGCTGGATCGGCGTCGAAGATTTCAGCGGCGAATTCGGCACGGTGGAGATGCTGAACCATTATGCGGCCTATATGAATCGCTTGCTCGGGAATTGACGCTTGCTGATGCGAACGGAAGGAGGGACGGGCTGCATGAGATCGTTTTGCGACACGGAGTGGCTGGATTTCGGCTACCGCAACGAAGGACCGATTCGGCCCGTCTTCCACTCGCACATCCGATATGAGGTATACTACTTTCATTCAGGCGTGTGCACGTATCTGATCGGGGACCGCATCTACAATTTGTCGCCGGGCGATCTGATCCTGATGAACGGCATGACGCTGCATTGCGCCAAGATCGATCCGGATGTGCCGTACGTGCGGTCGGTCATCCATTTCGAACCTTCTTCGCTTCAGCCTTTCATGGACTTACCGTACGCGGTTCCGTTTTTGCAGCCGTTTCAGCAATTTGCCAACTATCGCTTGTCCTTGCGAGGTACTGAGAGGGAGGAAGCCGAGCGGCTGCTCGAGCGGATGCATCAGCACGGCACGGCAGGCGGGGAAGTCGGCCGCAGCCGGATGCAGCTGGCGTTCGTGGATTTGCTGAATTTCATCTACGATCGCTGTCTCCAGCCGCTGCAGTCGCTGCCCGAGCTTCGTTCGGAGAAGGAACGGACCGTCCAGCGGATCGTGTCGTACCTGGAGAAGCGATACTCGGAGGATCTGCATATGGAGCAGCTGCAGTCGGACCTGCACGTCAGCAAGTTCTACCTGTCACGGCTGTTCAAGGAAGTGACCGGGGTGACGATCTTCGACTTCGTCTTTCAGCGGCGGATCAACCAGGCGAAAATTTTGTTCCTGCTTGACCCCGGCATCTCGGTGACGGACGTCAGCCTGCAGACCGGGTTCAAGCATCTCGCGCACTTCAGCCGGGTGTTCAAAAGCCAGGTCGGCATGACTCCGGAGAAATACCGCAAGCAGCTTAAAGTTCAGGGTTGACCGGCGCAGTGGAGGCACGCACAACCAGCTTCGGTTCCAGAAATATCGTTTTGCGCGCGTTCGGGTTGTCCACCAAGTCCAGAATCGTTCGTGTGATCGTCTGCGTCATGTCGTCAATAGCCGCGCCGACCGCGGTCATCGGCACTTCCAGCGTCTCCATCTGCGGCAGATTGTCGTAGCTGACGACGGACAAGTCGCGCGGGACGGAGCAGCCTTGCTCGATGGCGGCCCGCACGATGCCTCGCGTCAAATCTATGCCCCCGGTTATGACAGCCGTCGGGGGCTTTTTCCATTGCAGAAAAGCCTGCGCGGCTTGATATCCGTGATGGTATTCGAGCCCCTCGATCGGGAGGATCGGGTGCCAGCCGGGGCCGGCAGGCAGTCGCAACTGCTGCGATTCCTCACGGAACGCCTCGATCTTGACCGTCTGCAGCGGGTCGTCAATGCATGTGTCCCCCACGTAGGCGATGCGGCGGTGGCCAAGCTCAGCCAGATGGCGCATCGCAAGCCGGATTGCCTGTCCGCGGTTGACGTCGACGGTGGAGTATGGCGTGTAGCCAGCAGCGCCGTAGATCAGGATCGGAATGGGCGAGGCTGAGAGGATCGGGACTTGGGGATCGCTGCCCGGGTTGGGCGGCCCGGCCTTATCCCCGAACATCAGAATGGCGTCCACATGGAAACGGCGGAACGTCTCGACGGCGGAATCCGGGCTGCCCATGGACAGCAGCATGGAATAGCCCGTCTGCTCCAACTGTTCATGGATGCCCGTGATCAGCGTGGAGAGTGCCGCGCGTTCGATCGAAGGCCAGACGACGCCGATGGCGCCCGTCCGTCTGGAGACGAGGCTGCGCGCGGCCATGTTCGGCTGGTAGCCCATTTCCCGGGCGATGGCGAGCACGCGCTCCTTCGTTTGCGGCTTCACGAGCGGGCTGCCCGTCAGCGCCTTGGAGACGGTGGAGAAGCTGACGCCCGCGCGTTTGGCTATATCTTTGATCGTCACCATGATGATGCGAACCTCCAGGCGGGATTTCCGTGCAATGGGGAGTGGACAGTATTAGCATAATCGAATATGATGAAAATAACAACGTTGTTATTTCAGAAGAAGCGGGAGGGCAAAGGGGAGTAAGTTACGCTTGCAGTTGTCAGTCGGGCAGCCAGGTGCGGGAACAGAGCAAGCATGATGTGTTATAGTTGGCGGAGGTGCATCCAAGTGTTCAATTTAACGAATTCGGTTGGCGTTGTCATCGGCGGCAACGGCGTGCTCGGCAGCGCGATGGCGAAGGCGCTGGTCGGTGCGGGCGCGAAAGTCGCGATTGTCGGACGCGATATGGAGAAAGCTGCGCGCGTGTGCGCGGAGATCGGGCAGGCGGGCGGCGAAGCGATCGCGCTGCGGGCAGATGCGTCCCGCAAGACGGACCTTGAGGCGGTGCTGACGGAAGTGCTCGCATGGGGCGGCCGCGTGGACACGCTGATCAACGCATCGGGCACGAACAGCACGACGCCGTTTTTCGATTTGGAAATGGAAGAATGGGACCGGATCATGGACGTCAACCTGAAAAGCGTCGTCCTGGCCAGCCAGGTGTTCGGCAAGCGCATGGTCGATCAGGGCGAAGGCGGCTCGATCATCAACATCTCGTCCGTATCATCTGAACCGCCGTTGTCCAAAGTATTCACTTACTCGGCTTCCAAAGCCGGGGTCAACAGCGTGACGCAATTTCTTGCGCGGGAGTTCGCGCCGCACCGCGTTCGTGTGAACGCGATCATTCCGGGGTTCTTCCCGGCGGAGCAAAATCGCAAAATTTTGTCTCCCGAACGCGTAGAGTCGATTATGCGCCATACCCCGATGAACCGATTCGGCGATCCGGAGGAGCTGCAAGGGACGGTCGTCTATCTGGCTTCCCCGAAAGCTTCATCGTTCGTGACCGGCGCGCTTATCCGGGTAGACGGCGGGTTTGGAGCGATGACGATATGAGCGATTTGCTCAAAAGCTTGGTGGAACATACGCCGCTGCCGCGGATGTACCGCATTCGCCAGAAGTTCGACGATGCGAAGCTGGCCGATCCGATCGGCGAGCTGAACGCGCAATTGCAATCATCCCCGGCTGTCGCCGCGATCTTGCCCGGCCAGCGGGTCGCCGTTGCCGTCGGCAGCAGGGGCGTATCGCGCATCGACGAACTGACGAAGGCGACCGTGGATGCGCTGAGGCGCATAGGCGCACAGCCGTTCATCGTACCTTGCATGGGCAGTCACGGCGGCGCCACGGCGCAAGGGCAGACAGAGGTGCTGGCGCATCTGGGCGTGGACGAGGCCCGGATGGGGTGCCCGGTCCGCTCGTCGATGGAAGTCGTGGAGCTGGATCGGCTGCCGAACGGCTTGCCGGTCTATTGCGACAAGATCGCCGCCACGGAAGCGGATGCGATCGTCGTCATCAACCGGATCAAGCCGCACACCGCGTTTCGCGGACCGATCGAGAGCGGCCTGTTCAAGATGATCGCGATCGGCCTTGGCAAGCAGAAGGGCGCAGAGGCGTGCCATCAGCTCGGGTTCAAGTACATGGCGGAGAACGTGCCCGCGATGGCGCGGATCATGATCGACAAACTGCCGATCCGCTTCGGTGTCGCCGTTGTCGAGAATGCATACGACCAGATTTGTCGCGTCGAGGTGCTCGGCACGGACGCCATGGAGGCGCGGGAGCGGGAGCTGCTCGTGGAGGCCAAGAGCCGGCTGCCGAAAATTTTGTTTCCGGCGCTTGACGTGCTGGTGATCGACTATATCGGCAAAAACATCAGCGGCGACGGGATGGACCCGAACATCACGGGACGGTATCCGACGCCTTACGCTTCCGGTGGACCGGACGTCAACAAGATGGTCGTGCTTGACCTGACGCCGGAATCCAAGGGCAACGCGAACGGTGTCGGCACGGCGGACTTCACGACGAGCCGGCTGGTCGCCAAGACCGATTGGCCAGGCACGTACGCGAACGGGCTGACCTCGACTGTATGCGCCCCGACGAAGCAAGCGACGACGCTGGCGGACGACCGCGATGCGATCAAGGCGGCGATCAAGACGAGCAACATTCTCGATTACACGCAAGTCAAGCTGGCGCGCATCCGCGACACGCTGCATTTGGGAGAGATCGAGATTTCCGAGACGCTGCTGGAGGAAGCCGGGCAGCATCCGGATATTGAAGTGCTGGAAGGTCCATATGAATGGACGTTTGACGACGAAGGCTATTTGCCGAAATGAGCGGGGAACGGAAAATGGAGACATCGGGGAAAATCGTCATTGCGGCAGATATCGGCACGACAAGCACGAAGGCGTTGGCCGTGGATTTGTCGGGACGCATACTCGGCAGCCATTCGATCGGTTATTCGCTTAACACGCCGCAGTCCGGTCATGCCGAACAAGATCCGGAGGCCATGCTGAGTGCGGTCGTAGACAGCGTGTCGGCTGTTATGCGCAAGGGCGGTTGGCTCGCCGAAGATGTGCTTTGCGTCTCCTTCAGCTCTGCAGCGCACAGCTTGATCGCAGTGAACGGGGAAGGCCGGGCGCTCACGCCCGTAATTACATGGGCGGACCTGCGCAGCGAACGGCAGGCGCAACGGCTGAAGCAGGACGGCAGCGGCCTGGCCAACTATTTGCGCACCGGTACGCCGATCCATCCGATGACGCCGCTCGTCAAGCTGATCTGGATGCGGGAGGAGCGCCCGGCGCTGTTCGCGGAAGCGCGCTACTTCGTCGGGATAAAGGAATATATATTGCAGCGGCTGTTCGGCGGCGATTACGTGACGGAATATTCGATGGCGAGCGGGACCGGCTTGTTTCATCTCGCATCGCTGGGATGGGATCCGCAAGCGCTGCGGCTGGCGGGTATCCGCGAGGAGCAGTTGCCGCGGCTGCTGCCGACGACAGGAAGGCTGACCGGGCTGAAGCGGGAATATGTCGAGCGAATGGGGCTGTCGCCGAATACGCCGTTTGTGCTCGGCGCGCAGGACGGTGTGCTGGCGAACCTGGGCATCGGCGCGGTGCGGGACGGCGTGGCCGCGGTCACGATCGGTACGAGCAGCGCGGTGCGCACGGCTGTGGCATCTCCGGCATTGGATCCGCATGGCCGCTTGTTCTGCTATGCGTTGACGGATCGCCATTGGATCGTCGGCGGACCGTCCAATAACGGCGCGGTTGCGGTGCAATGGATGGCGGAGCGCGTGTTCCGCGGCCGTCCGATGGAGGAAGTGTTGCCGCTGGCGGGCGAAGTGCCGCCGGGTGCGGACGGGTTGTTCTTCCTGCCGTTGCTTTCCGGGGAACGGGCGCCGTTCTGGAACGGGCAAGCGAAGGGCGTTCTGTTCGGACTGACGCTCGCGCATGATGAGCGCCACATGATGCGAGCGGCGATGGAAGGCGTCGTCTATCAGATCGCCGCGATCGTATCGATGATGAATGACAGCGGCGGGCAGGCGAAGGAAATCCGGGCTTCAGGCGGGTTTGCCCGTTCGGAGCTATGGTGCCAGATGCTCGCTGACGTGCTTGGCGTGCCTGTCCAGGTGCCGGAATCGGTAGAAAGCTCGGGACTCGGCGCCGCCCAGCTCGGCCTCTATGCGATGGAAGACGGCCGTGGCGCGCTGCTTCGCTGGGACGCCGGCAACGGGCGATGCTACGAGCCGGATTCGCGAGCATATGCGGTTTACCGGGAATTGCTGCCTTTCTATCTGAATATCTATGATAGACTTAAGGATACGATGCGGGAAGCGGACGATCTCAAGAGAGGGTGAGTGCAGATGATCCGGGACAAATACGAGAAGCTTCAGGGCATCCTTAGAGACATGCAGTCGGTCGTTGTGGCCTTTTCGGGCGGGGTAGACAGCAGCATGCTGCTCTATGCCGCGATCGATACGCTGGGCAAAGACAAGGTGATCGCGGTAACGGCCGATTCCGAGACGTATCCGTCCGAGGAGTTGACTGCGGCGCGGCAGATCGCCGGCGAGATCGGGGCGAATCACGCCGTTATCTCCACGTCCGAGCTCGACATTCCCGGGTACAAGGAGAACTCGCAGAACCGCTGCTATTTCTGCAAACAGAGCTTGTTCGACCACCTGGCGCCGTTCGTGGCGGACGGTCGATACCGGCACATCGTGTACGGCTTGATCGCCGACGACATGAACGAGTTTCGGCCCGGGGTCAAGGCGGCCAAGGAGCATGGCGTCAGAGGACCGCTGCAGGAGGCTGGCTTATATAAAGAAGAGATTCGCGAGCTAGCTCGTGAATTCGGGCTGTCTGTCTGGGATAAGCCTTCCTACGCTTGCTTGTCCTCACGCATTGCCTATGGAGAGACGATTACGCTGGAGAAACTGGGCAGAGTCGGCGAGTCCGAACGCTTCATTCGCTCGCTTGGCATTCGGCAGGTGCGGGTCAGAACGCACGGCGACATCGCGCGGATCGAAGTCGAGCCGGACGCGATGGCGGCACTCGTCCCGCACGCCGCTGTGATCGCGGAGAAGCTGAAGTCTCTCGGCTATCTTTACGTGGCGATGGATCTGACCGGATACAAGAGCGGAAGCATGAACCGGGCGCTTGCGCACGGGAGCGTCGGCGAATGATGGCGGGGGAATTTGAAGATTTGGAGTTCTGCAAATTGGATGTGGCGCGCGAGGAGCGGACCGGATTTCCGGAAATCGTGTTCGGTCTCGGCAAGACGGTGGATCAAGTGGAAGCGATCTTCTCGCGGCTCGTCGAAGTGCACGGCAGGGCGCTCGTGACCCGTGCGACGCAGGAGATGGCCGACCGCGTCCGGATGCTGCGCCCGGAAGTGCGGTACGATGCCGCTTCGCGGTTGATCCGGTATGGCGAGAGTCCTGCCCGGTTGCCGGGCAAGGTGGCGGTGCTCACCGGCGGCACGTCGGATATCCCGGTCGCGGAAGAAGCGGCAGGAACGGCGGAATGGATGGGCTGCGAAGTCGACCGCATCTACGATGTCGGCGTGGCGGGCATTGACCGGCTGCTGGCTCATCGGGAACGAATTCGCGAAGCTTCGGTCGTCATCGCGGTCGCAGGCATGGAAGGCGCGCTTGCCAGCGTCGTCGGCGGACTCGTGCGCAGGCCGGTCATCGCGGTGCCGACATCGGTCGGCTACGGCGCGAATCTGCAAGGCGTGACGACGATGCTCGCGATGCTCACCTCATGCGCATCCGGCGTATCAGTCGTCAACATCGACAACGGCTTCGGCGCGGCTTATCAGGCAGCAACGATATTACAACTGGTGATGGAGGCAAGCACACGATGAGAACGCTGTACCTGGATTGCGTGTCCGGCATTGCCGGGGATATGACGCTGTCGGCCCTGGTGGATCTGGGCGCAGATCCTGACTACATACGCCACCAGCTGGCGGCGTTGCCGATCGATCCGTTCGAGATGACGTTCGAGCCGGTCATACGCCGCGGCATCTCGGCCAAATGGCTGCGGCTGACGTTCGCGGAGTCGGAGCAAGGGCATTCGCACGGGCACGATCACGGACATTCGCATGACCATGACCATTCACACGACCATGATCACACACTCGATCACGAACATTCGCACGACCATCATCATGAGCACGATCATGGACATACGCACGATCACCGGCATGAAGTTCTTCACGAACATGTGCATTCGCACGATCACGGCCATGCTCACGATCACGTACATCACCATGACCATCACGACCATGAGCACGATCACCATTCACACGACCATGATCACACACACGATCACGGACATTCACATGCACACGATCACGGACATACGCATGATCACGACCATCATGATCACAGTCATACGCATGATCACGATCACCACCATCATGATCACAGTCATACGCATGATCATGCCCATTCACACGATCACCATCACGATGATCACACGCACGATCACGCGCATTCACATGCCCACGATCACGGACATACGCATGATCACCACCATGATCACGTGCACCGCAAGGCTTCCGACATTGTGCACATGATCGAGCAATCCGAGCTGCCGTCTCGCGTGAAAGCGGACAGCCAGGCGATCTTCCGCGTTATCGCTCAGGCTGAGGGCAAGATTCACGGCATGGATCCGGCGGACGTTCATTTTCATGAAGTCGGCGCGATGGATTCCATCCTGGACATCATCGGCGTGTGCCTGGCGCTGGACAATCTTGGCATCGAGCGCATCGTCGTCTCGCCTGTCCCGGTCGGATTCGGCAGAATCCGAATCGCCCACGGCGTATACCCGATTCCGGCTCCGGCGACCGCGGAAATTTTGCGCGGCGTGCCGCTGTCTGCCTTCACCGCACAGGGCGAACTGACGACGCCGACCGGCGCGGGCATCGCAAAGGCGCTTGCATCCGGCTACGGCGCGATGCCCGCAGGCACGATCGAGCGCATCGGCTACGGTGCGGGGACGAAGGATTTCGAGCACCCCAACGTGCTGCGGGCGGTGCTGATGGAGACGGGACTTGAACCGCAATCTCATTCGCAGAAGATAGAGATGGGCGGTTCGCCGCAAGCGCAACCCGGCGATGCTCCCGATGGTGGCCCCGGCCATGACTCCGGCGATGCCCCGACTGCAGCGTACGAGACGATCCTCGTGCTCGAGACGCAAGTCGACGATGCGCCGGGCGAGGCGCTCGGCTATGCGATGGAGCGGCTGTTCGAGACCGGAGCGCTCGACGTGTATTATACGCCCGTATTCATGAAGAAGAACCGGCCCGGCGTGCTCATTACCGTCTTGTGCCGGCCGACGGACGCCGCCCGCTGCGAAGCCGTTCTCCTGCGCGATACTTCTACCTTCGGTGTTCGCCGCTCCGAGATGAAGCGGCGCGCGCTGGAACGCACATGGATCGAAGTGGACACGCCTTATGGCCGCATGCGCGTCAAGCAAGCGTTCGACGGCGAGCGGCTGATTCGGGAATCGCCCGAATACGAGGATGCCGCCCGGGCGGCGCGCGATGCCGGGATTCCGCTGGAAACCGTATACCGGGAAATTTACCGACAATTAAACCGTCATTGAGGTGTCGTCATGGCATTGGTTAGCGCATTGGTATTGTCTTTGCTGCTCGGATTGCGGCACGGCCTGGATTGGGATCACGTGGCGGCGCTTGCCGACATCACGGGCAGCGCCGAGGGCCCGAAGGCGAAGCGGGTCAAGCTGTCCCTCTGGTATGCGGTCGGGCACGAGGCGATCGTCTGCGTGCTCGGGTTCAGCATCATCCTGTTCGCATGGAGCGTGCCTGTCTGGGCCGACAATCTGATGGGCAAGGCGATCGGCATCACGCTGATCGTCATGGCCGTCCTCATGCTGTTGGGCCGCAAGGTCGGCAAGCGAACGAACCTGAGCCGCGGGATTACGATGTTCCAACAGCTGCGCGGCAAGCGCGGAGAGCCGTTCTCCTTCACGAGCCGCAACGTATTCGTCATCGGACTGATCCACGGCATCGGCGCCGAGACGCCCACGCAGTTGCTGCTGTTTACGACGCTCGCCGGCATGACCGCGCATCACCATGGCCTCATCGCTGTCGCCATTTTCAGCATCGGTCTGTTGATCACGCATATGCTGATCGCTCTGGCCGGCGTGTGGGTCCATGACTGGACCGCGAAGCTTCGTCCTTATTTCCCGATCACGGTTTATGCGGCATCGCTGTTCAGCTTCGTGCTCGGCTTCAGTTATTTGATCTGATAAGGGGAGAATCCGCATGCCACAATCAACGATTTCAGATACGGCTCAGTTGCGCCAGACGGTCCGGCGGCTGGCATCCGCCATGCCGGTCACTGACATGCACACGCATCTGTATGCCCCGGAATTTGGCGAATTGCTGCTGTGGGGCATTGACGAACTGCTCATTTACCACTACTTGATCTCGGAATCGTTCCGCCAGACGGATCAGCCCTATGAAGAGTTCTGGGCACTGTCCAAGCGCGATCAGGCGAATCTGATCTGGCAAAGACTGTTCCTCGACCATTCGCCTGTCAGCGAAGCTGCGACCGGCTTCATCACGATCCTCCATCGGTTAGGCCTTGACGTGTCCTCCCGCAATCTCGACGATTACCGCCGCCAATTGGAGACGAGAACGACGAGCGAACAGGTTAACGCGGTCATGCAACTCGCCGGCGTTCGCGACATCGTCATGACGAACGATCCGTTCGACGAGCTCGAGCGGCCGGTGTGGCTGGCGGGGAAGGGCAAGCTTGATGCGCGTTTCCATGCCGCCCTGCGCGTCGACGCGCTGCTCAACAATTGGCCTTATGCCGTCCGCGAATTGCAAAAGCTTGGATACGCCGTCGAGGAAGCATGGACGGAAGGGACGAAAGCGGAAACGCGCCGGTTTCTGACCGAGTGGATCGTGCGCATGGACGCGCTCTATCTTGCCGTCTCGATGCCTGGCGATTTCGCGTATCCGTCCGAGCATCATCGCAGCGCCATGATCGACGAAGTCATGATCCCGGTGTGCCGGGAGCGGGGCATTCCGTTCGCGCTCATGATCGGCGTCCGCAGGCAATCGAATCCGTCGCTCAAGCTCGCCGGCGACATGAGCATGCGGTCCGACGTATCCGCGGTCGAAGCGCTGTGCCGCCGCTATCCCGAGCAGAAATTCATCGTCACGATGCTCGCCCGCGAGAACCAGCACGAATTGGCGGTGCTGGCGCGCAAGTTCCGCAACCTGATGATTTTCGGTTGCTGGTGGTTCCTCAACATCGATTCGATGGTGGAAGAGATGACGCGTTTCCGCATCGAACTGCTCGGCACCTCTGTCGTACCTGTTCACTCGGATTGCCGCGTGTTCGAGCAGTTGATTTACAAATGGGACTGCAGCCGGGTGATCGTGGGACGCGTCATGGCGGACAAATACGAAAAATTGCACAACAGCGGATGGCGCGTGACGGAAGAGGAAATCCGGCGGGACTTGGAGGATCTTTACAGCCGCAATTTCTGGCGTTTCATCGGGCGGACTTAGGGCGCTAGGCGGACTATGCGAGATCGAACGGGATGGGGCGTTCCGCACGGAGGGGTATCGGAGAACCCCGAGTACGGCATTGAAATTTACCGCTGCGATCTGCTTCATCGACTTCTCTTCGACAGCAAGTTCAATCAGAATTTCAATATCCCGCTAGGGTCCACCATGATGCAAACACGCAACCTGAACAGGTTGCGTGTTTGCATTATAGGGACTTAAATGAGAGAGATGCTGTGAAATTTTAAGACAAATGGAATCCGAGCATAGACAAGTGAGGGAAAAATTGTTATGATTCACATTGAACGTTGTTCAGTTTCTACTTCATCAGGAGGGTATCATGGTTGATACAAAAAAAGCAATTGTTGATGCAACCATAGAACTGATTCAAGAAATCGGCGGAAATATCGAAGAGCTAACGATAAGAGCAATTGCTGAAAGATCCAATGTAGGAGTAGGATTGATCAATTATCATTTTCAAACAAAAAACAACCTGATCGAGGTTTCTGTTCAACGAATTATTGGCGATGTCATATCCAATTTTAACCCAGATATTAATCGGAGTCTAAGCGGTTTGGAGCAACTAAAAAATGTTGTAAAACGAGTTGCTGATTTTCTGGCGGAACATCCGTCGGTTTCGAGAATTTCTATACTTGGAGATCATAAAACGCCGAAAATGTTCGATAATACAATGCGCACCGTGAAGGGATTTTGTCTGCCATTGCAAAACGAAAACTTGCAAGACACGGACAAAACTCTGCTAATGTTTACGTTAACCTCGGTCTTGCAAACCGTTTTCTTGAGAAGAGATATGAGCGGAGAGCTATTCGGATACGATTTTAACGATAAAGGCCAGAGAGACAAGTTGATAGATGCGATCATTAGCCATTTAAAATGGGAGGCGCATGCGGATGAATAGAAAGCTTGGTTATTATTCATCGATCATTGCTGGCGGCTGTACCACTTTGTTTTTGATAGGGCTCATAATGGATATCGACTTCATTAATTTTTTCGTATGCCTATTATTAAGTTGGGCCTATGTTTTGTTGACTTGCGCATTTGCTCAATATGCAGAAGAGGATAAGAAGGCAATTGCTCTAGGAGGTGTAGCCATCGCTGTCATTTACTCTGTTTTCACAAATTTTGTGTATTTCTCGCAATTGACAACCGTAGCGCATAAGACTGCAAGTCCTGAACTGCTGGATGCGATTACCTTCACGCCGGGCAGTTGGATTTTCGGATTCGACATCATGGGATATGGACTGATGGCTTTGTCAACATTCCTTATAGGACTTACCATCCATGCGGTAAATGGAAGAGAACGGGTGACGAAATACATGTTCATTATCCATGGAGCGTTTTTTCCGCCTTGCGTGCTTACTCCAATCCTCAATGTATACAAACAAGGAGGCGAATCCGATCAAGCCGGCGTAATTGCTCTTGTTATTTGGTGCATATACTTCGCTCCGCTCATGATGCTCTCTGCTTTATATTTTATGAAAAGCAAAAAAATCATATTAACTAAACCGATACACGATTTATCGTAGAAAAGCCGAGAATACTCCGACCTCTATAGGTTGTGAGATGAATCGGCGGTTTGCTTTTGAAACACGAACATATGTGCTATGATGGAGGTATGCCTTGAGGGGGAGGGGTACCTCTTGCTGTTCCATAAAGCTTACAAGTATCGAATCTACCCAAACGAGTATCAGCAGCGACTCATCCATCAGACTTTCGGATGCAGTCGCTTTGTGTTCAATCATTTCCTGTCCCAGTGGAATGAAACGTATTCTGCAACTGGCTCCGGATTGTCTTACAACACTTGTGCAACTGGGCTCCCCACGCTTAAAAGACAATACGAATGGCTCCATGAGGTTGACAGCATCGCCTTGCAATCGGCGGTACGCCATTTGGCGGATAGCTTCGTGCGGTTCCTGAGCAAACAGAGTGAGGCACCGCGCTTCAAGAGTCGGAAGAATCCGGTTCAGAGCTACACAACCCGATTCACGAATGGCAATATCGGCGTCTTTGGTAATCAGCTTAAACTGCCCAAACTAGGCTTGGTTAAGTTCGCGAATTCCAGGCCGCTTGAGGGACGAATATTGTCGGCAACCGTTCGCAGGAATGCGGCAGGCAAATATTTTGTCTCTATCGTATGTGAAGTGGAGATAGCGCCTTTGCCGCAAGCCTTGGGTGATGTCGGCATCGACATGGGGCTCAAGGAATTCGCTGTATGCTCGGATGGACTGCATATTCGCGAGAACCAAACGATCAGCATCGAAACGTTGCGGGTGACGAATATGCTGAAGAATCACAAGTTGGCAAAATCCATTGCGGATGCTTCATGGGGCGAATTCAAGCGAATGCTCACCTACAAGTGTGAATGGTATGGTCGAAGGCTTAAGCTTGCACCTACGTTTGCGCCAACCAGTCAAATGTGCCATATATGTGGTGAGACGAACAAAGAAGTCAAGGAACTGTCCGTACGGCAATGGGAATGTCCAAACTGTCATGCGATTCACGATCGAGACGAGAATGCCGCACAGAATATTAAACAAGCTGCTGTCTGAACCATCGTGCCATACAACTGCGGGAACCGCAGAGATCGCTTGGTCAACTTCGAGCCGTTAGGTTCGATTACCCAAGAATTCCCCACTTCTCCAAGTGGCGGGAGTGTTCAATCTCGGTTTGGGTCATCAAGTGGAGGTGCTTGAGCCTCCGCATCTGCGAGAGATCGTCGCTGATCGCGCGGAGCAAATTGCGAAAAAATATAGAGAAGATAAACCAACCTGACAAATAGTTGTCAGGTTGGTTGTTTTATACTAAGCTTATTCTAATCGTAGGAGTGATTCATGATGAAACAAAATGAATACGTTATAAAGCATGAGAGTGAATATAACGAACCCGACCGTGTCGTAGAACTTCCTTCTATCATTTTGTTGATCAAATGAGAGAATATCAACAGCAACCTGGGTATTATAGCTGTTACCGCAACTATGAAAATGGGCAGTATGAAGTCGAAATATATATAGCTTTACGTTAGCAGCCTTTTGCAGCCTTGACTAAGGATAGAGTAATAGGGGGATCCGTATGGATGAGATTGAAAATACTAAGGTAGCCGCTGTAATTGAACAGTGTCCGGTAAAGATTCAGAAGAAGCTGCTTTTTCTCCGGCAACTTATTTTGGATACTGCTTCAGAGACAGATGGGGTTGATTCCGTAGAAGAGACATTAAAATGGGGGGAACCTAGTGCTTCATCCGGCTAGTAATTAAAGAATAGTTGGATATAAGCGTTTCAATTTGATTCTCGCGTCTTGAGAGGTGAACTGCCAGTTTACTTTCGAGCCTGCTGCGTTGCGCTGCTGTGTCCAATTGCTTACTT
>Ga0222419_100188_pt1 | contig 100175 bp, 89 predicted proteins | sample 1B20Ametagenome_FD_182474 | JGI IMG/M metagenome (GOLD analysis project Ga0222419, IMG submission 182474) | Enriched microbial communities from leaf-cutter ant dump, University of Wisconsin, Madison, United States - 1B20A (version 2) | ecosystem: Environmental > Terrestrial > Nest > Insects nest... | reverse complement strand
AGGCTGCTGCTGGGCGACGGGCTGCTGCTGGGCGACGGGCTGCTGCTGGGCGACGGGCTGCTGCTGGGCGACGGGCTGCTGCTGGGCGACCGGCTGCGGGGCCACGGGCTGCTGCTGCGCGGCCGGCGCGGGGGTCGGGATCCCGGTGCTCGGCGGCATCACGGGCGCGGGCATGGGAGGCGGCGGCGGAATCGGGGTCGTGTACGCCGTCCAGGCGCGCCCGTCCCACCAGCGCTGCATCTCTGCATTGCTGGGGTCGGGATACCACGCCGCCCGCGGCGACGCCCCCATCATGTCCGACACGTTCAAAGCCCCCACTGTGTCCGTGATTCGTCGAGCCTAGGCGCTCGAGCGCTCATCGTCGTGTCCCCCGTTCGGGTGGGTCGGGGGTCGCGATGTTCGGACGCTGATCTCAGGATAGCTTGGGCAGGTGCCATTTGCGGCCCTGCGCGTCCACCTCGGCGTCGTCATCCGCCGACGTCTGAGCTGAGGCGGCAGCTGCGGCGGCCTCCGCCTTCGCCTTCGCGGCGGCGGCACGAGCGGCGGCGACCGAGACGGGCCGCACCTCCTCGGCGGCAGGCGTCGGCTCCGTCGACGGCTGCTCGGGCTCGGCGCCCGCCTTTGCTGCTGCGGCCTTCTTGGCGGCCGTCTTGGCGGCGAAGGCCGCGCGCGCCTGCGCGACCGAGGTGAAGTGCTCCTCGCCGCCCGCGGCCGTCGGAGGTGCGGGTGTCGTGGCCGGGGCGGCGGGAGATGTGAGGGCAGGCGTCGAGGCGGCCGGGGCGGCGGCCGCAGGGGCCGCAGCCGGAGCGGCGGACCCGGGGGATGCCACGAGGCCGGCGGCGGCGGCAGCGGCGGCGGCTGCGGCAGCGGCGGCAGCAGCCGCACGCTGGGCCTGCTCGGCCGCATAGGCGGCACGCGCGGCAGCGGCGGCGTGCTCGGACTCGGCGGTGGGAGCGGCCTGCGGCGCCTCCAGAGCCGGGATCGTGGGGGCCGCTGCGGGCGGCGGCGGTGCCGCCGCGATCCCCGCCGTGCCGACGGCGGGGGCGGGAGCGGCGGCGAGTGCGGCGGCGAGCTGTGCGGGAGCGGGCGCCTCCTCGACGTGCGGCGTCGGGGCGGGCACCGCAGCATCCGGGGCGGCCGGCGCGGCCGCGGGGGGCGCATCCGGTGCGTACGCCGTCGCGGGGTCGGGCGAGGGGAGGGCCGGTGCCACCGGCGCGGGGCGGGGGCGGGTGTGAGACGTCCAGCCGATGCCGTCCCACCAGCGCAGCGAGTCGGCGTCGGTCGGGTCCGGGTACCAGGCGGCGACCGGAGCGGCAGCACTGAGGCTCACGGCATTAACTCCTTCGGGTTGCAGCCTCCGCATCGGCTGCTGACTCGGATTCTAGGGATCCGCGGGTGGGGTACGTGAGCCCCCAGCGTGGGGTAGACAGGCCTGTCAGTGACGTCTCGTGAGCGGCGCGCTCACCTGACGGAGAACGAGTAGCTGTAGTCGCCCTCGTCGCTGTCGATGCTCACCCAGATGCCGCGCTCGGTGCCGTCCGGCAGGGTCGCCGAGCAGGTGTAGATCGAGCCGATCGTGGTCGTGTCGGCGATCGGCGGGCACGACACGTTCAACGCCTCCCCGGAGGCGACGAGCTCGTCGCGGATCTCCGACTGGATGCGCACGGCCGTCTGCACCGAGTGCAGCGCGCCCGAGTACCACGCGGCGAGCGGGCCGCCGATCAGCAGCGCCGTGAGCAGCAGCCAGCCGACCAGCTGACCCCAGCTGTTCTTCAGACGCAGACCGCGCAGCAGCAGGTAGATCGGTGCGGTCAGGAACGCACCGAACGCCGCGGGCGGGGTGTGCTTCCACGCGGTCAGCTTGCGGCGGTCGAGGAACGCGAACACCACGACGACGACGTAGCAGAGCACGAGGGCGGCCACCACGAACAGGATGTTCGGCGCCACGTACAGCCACGCCCAGCCCGCCGTGAGCAGCGCCGCCGCGAGCAGGATGGGCGAGAACGACACGACCCAGCTCTCGGCGGTCGAGGTCGAGCGGATGCGGTTCGCGACACGCGACGCGCTCGGCGCCGTGAAGGTCTCCTCCAGGGTCGCCGTCTCGCCCGCGGCGGCATCCGGCTTCTCCTGGGTGTGGTCCGTCCAGGCGATGCCGTTCCACCAGCGCACCTGGGAGGAGTCCGAGGGGTCCTCGTACCAGCCTGCCGGCACCACGCGGGTTGCCTGGTCGGTCACGAGGACCACCTCCTGCTTGAGTCTGTCGAGTTCGGGTACTTCGCTGCGTTCGAGGACATCACAACATCACCGGTTGGTGGAGAAGACTCCCCAGTCGTCGACACGCCAGTCGATCCAACCGTTCTTGCGCTGGAGGATCACCTCGAGGTTCGCGACCTTCGTCGTGGTGACGAACCTGCAGGTCATCTTCTCACCGACCAGCAGCGGAGGCACAGACGGGCACTCCACCGTGACGCGCGCGCCCAGGGCGCTCGCCTGCTCGGTCACCGAGTGCTCCGCGTCGTCCGAGAAGACGCCGGGCGCGAGGGCCATCACGATGCCGGGGATCGCCACAGCCGATCCGATCAGCACGATCGTGAGCGCCGACCAGGTGAGGAAGGGCCGAAGGCCGCGACCGGTCTCGCGGATGACGTTCGACATCCGGGCGATCAGGTAGACGGGCGCGCCGAGGAAGGCCCAGTCCCAGTTCGCCGTGCGGGTGTGCCCCATCCGCACGAGCATCGCGCGGTCGATGACGGCCAGCACGACGGTCGCCACGTACGAGCCGCCGAGGATGATGCCCGCGAAGAGCGTCGAGTCGCGGCCCGCCTGCCCCGCCACGAGGAACATGAGCGAGAGCACCAGCATGATGATCGGCATGAGCGCGATGATCCACACCGGGCCCGTGTTGATCGAGAGGCCGTTCTCGGCCATCACCGCGCGACGCGTGAGCGGCTGCGAGCTGTCGTGCTCAGCGAGCACCGACGGCGTGTAGCTGAAGTTGCCGAACGACGCCGGGTCGAAGTTGGTGGTGGTGAAGGTGCCGGCACCGGCGGCCGCGGTCGCGTCGACCTGGAACGCGGGCATGGCGTCGAAAACCGGCGTCGGCGAGAACGCCGGGCGCGCGGGAACCTGCTGGGCGACCGACGGATCGATCGGCACGCCGAGCAGGTCGTCGTAGCTGGTCTCGAGGAGGAACGGGGCGCTCGTCGGCGCATCCTCGATGAAGTGCTCCTGCGCGTACTTGAGACCCGGCGAGACCTCCTCGGCCGCGCGCTGCTGTGCGGCGGGCGCCGCCGCCTCGAGCGACAGCACGGGGTCGGCGGCGGCGAAGGCGGTCTCGGTGCCCGGACGGTCGCGACCCGCGTCGGAGGCGGGCTGCGCGGCCTCCTGTGTCAGCGGCTCGTCGTCGGCGTAGGCCAGCTTCGCGGTGACCGTCTCCTGCGCGACCATCGGCTGGCGTGCGTCGGAGGTGTGCTCGGTCCACGCGTGGTTGTCCCACCAGCGAAGCTGGGGTAGCCCGAGCGGGTCGGGGTACCACCCCGCCGGCACATGGCCGTCCTCTTCCGCCATGAGTTACCTTCCTCACCGCTTCGCCGGACCGGGGGCTCTCGGATGCCTCCGCAGGCGGAACGTGTCGTTCGTCGTCGCCATGATAGGGGTGCCCTCCCGTCGGGGGATAGACATGCGGGTCCCCCCAAGCCTGGGGACACGGCGCGGCGTCGGCGGGGTACGGCAGACTCGGACGATGCCCGACTCCGACCTCGTCGCCCGCCTGCCGACGCCCTGGGACGTGGACGCGTTCCTCGTCGCGTTCGACGACTGGGCGCGCTCGCGCGGGCTGCGGATGTATCCCGCCCAGGAGGAGGCGGTGCTCGAGTTGGCCCTCGAGCGGCACCTCGTGCTCAGCACCCCCACCGGCACCGGCAAGTCGCTCGTCGCGGTCGCCGCGCACGCGGCCGCGCTCGCCCAGGGGCGGCGTTCCTACTACACCGCGCCGCTCAAGGCGCTCGTGAGCGAGAAGTTCTTCGACCTCGTGGCGATCTTCGGCGCCGAGAACGTCGGCATGGTGACGGGCGACTCGAGCGTCAACCCCGACGCCCCCATCGTGTGCTGCACGGCTGAGATCCTCGCCAACATCGCACTGCGCCAGGGCCCGGATGCCGAGGTCGACTCGGTCGTGATGGACGAGTTCCACTTCTACGCAGAGCCGGAGCGCGGATGGGCGTGGCAGGTGCCGCTGCTCGTGCTGCACCGCGCGCGCTTCGTGCTCATGTCGGCGACGTTGGGCGACGTCTCGGGCATCGCATCCGACCTCGAGCGGCGCACGGGCCGGGAGGTGGCGCGGGTCACCGGGGTCGAGCGCCCCGTGCCGCTGCGCTACCGCTACGCCGTCACGCAGCCGCAGGAGCTCGTGGAGGAGCTGCTCGTCGACGGGCTCGCGCCCGTCTACATCGTGCACTTCTCGCAGGCGGCCGCCGTCGAACGCGCCCAGGCGCTCGCGAGCGTGCGGGTCGCGAGCCGCGAGCAGCGCGACGCGATCGCCCAGGCGATCGGCGGCTTCCGCTTCTCGACCGGATTCGGGCAGACGCTCGGGCGGCTCGTGCGCGCCGGCATCGGGGTGCATCACGCGGGCATGCTGCCGCGCTACCGGCGCCTCGTCGAGCAGCTCGCCCAGCAGGGGCTGCTGCGGGTCGTGTGCGGCACCGACACACTCGGCGTCGGCATCAACGTGCCCATCCGCACCGTGCTGCTGACGGGGCTCACCAAGTTCGACGGCAGCCGGATGCGGCAGCTCACCGCGCGCGAGTTCCACCAGGTGGCGGGGCGTGCGGGCCGGGCAGGCTTCGACACGGAGGGCGAGGTCGTCGCCCTCGCACCCGAGCACGAGATCGAGAACGCGCGTGCCGCGGCCAAGGCGGGGGACGACCCCAAGGCGAAACGCAAGATCGTCAAGAAGAAGGCACCCGACGGCTTCGTCAGCTGGGGCCCGGCGAGCTTCGAGCGGCTCATCGCCGCCGAACCCGAGCCGCTCGCCAGCACGATGCGGATGACGGCGGCCATGCTCGTGCAGCTGCTGTCGCGTCCCGGGGCCGACGCGCCCGCATCCGAGCCCGGCAGCGCGTTCCGGATCGTGCGCGCCCTCGTCGTCGACAACCATGAGACCCCCGCGCGACGCGCCGACCTCGCCCGTCGCGCGATCGCGCTCTACCGCACGCTCCGCGACGCGGGCATCGTCGAGCAGACGGGCGGCGGCTTCGACGGCTCCGCGCGCATCCGGCTCACGGTCGAACTGCAGCCCGACTTCGCGCTCAACCAGCCGCTCTCACCGTTCGCCCTCGCCGCACTCGAACTGCTCGACCCCGAGGCGCCCGACTACGCGCTCGACGCGCTGAGCGTCATCGAGGCGACGCTCGACGACCCGCGCGCGATCCTCTCGCAGCAGCAGTTCCGCGCGCGCGGCGAGGCGGTCGCGGCGATGAAGGCAGAGGGCATCGAGTACGAGGAGCGGATGGCGCTGCTCGAGGAGGTGAGCTGGCCCCAACCGCTCGCCGAGCTGCTCGAGCAGGCCTACGAGACCTTCGCCTCGAGCCAGCCGTGGATCCGCGACTTCGAGCTGCGCCCCAAGTCGGTCGTGCGCGACCTGTACGAGCGCGCGATGGGGTTCGGCGACTTCGTGCGCTTCTACGAGCTCGGCCGCAGCGAGGGGCTCGTGCTGCGCTACCTGAGCGACGCGTACCGTGCGGCGCGGCAGACGATCCCCGACGAGGCGAAGACCGACGAGCTGCGCGACCTCGTCGAGTGGCTGGGCGAGCTCGTGCGGCAGGTCGACTCGAGCCTGCTCGACGAGTGGGCGGCGCTCATCGACCCGCAGGCGCCCGAGACGCCGACGGCGCCGCTCGCGCCCCCGCCGCCGCCCGACGTCACCACCAACCGCCGCGCGTTCCTCGTGCTCGTGCGCAATGCGCTGTGGCAGCGGGTGCGGTTGGCTGCGCTGCAGCACGACGACGAGCTGGTGGCGCTCGACCCGGATGCCGGCTGGCCCGAGGCGCTCGACGCCTACTACGCCGAGCACGACGAGATCGGAACGGGAGCCTCCGCCCGTGCCGCGAGCCGCATCCTCATCGAGGAGCACGCCGAGCAGTGGACGGTGCGGCAGATCATCGAGGACCCGGCGGGGGACCACGACTGGCGGATCGACGCGGTCGTCGACCTGCCCGCCTCGCGCGCGGAGGGGGTCGCCGTGGTGCGGGTGGACGGGCTGCGGCGGCTGGACTGAGCTCGCGCTCAGCTGTCGGAGGGCGAGGAGACCTGCTCAGCATCCGTGCGCGCACCGAACCCGCGCGCGATCCAGACGAGGGTCGGCACGACCGCGATCAGGAGGGCGAGCGATCCGACGATCGCGAGCGCCATGGCCGTCGCGGACGTCGCGTGCTCGCTGCAGGGCTCCTCGGCGAGCAGGCAGCCGCTCGCGGACGAGGTCGCGATGTCGACGCCGGCGAAGCTGATCGCGCCGACCACCACGCAGGTGACCGCGATCGTCCTGAGCGCGTTGCGGGACAGCATGCGCGTCGTCTCCTGCCGCTGTGTCGACTCCTGGCACCGAATGCTAGGACCGCGCGCGACGCGAGGGCATTCCCCCGTCCGGGGGTTCCGTCGCGCGCGAGTCACCCGCGAGTTGCCCGCGAGTTCATCGCGTGTTTTGATAGCCCCCAGTGGACCCCCTGATTCTGGTGGCGCTCGTCATCGCGCTCGCCCTCTTCTTCGACTTCACCAACGGCTTCCATGACACGGCCAACGCGATGGCGACACCCATCGCGACGGGCGCCATCAAGCCGAAGGTCGCCGTGGCGTTGGCAGCGGTGCTCAACCTCATCGGCGCGTTCCTCAGCACCGAGGTCGCCAAGACCATCTCGGGCGGCCTCATCAACGAGGGCGACGACGGCGTGCAGATCGGCCCCGGCCTCATCCTCGCCGGTCTCATCGGCGCGATCGTCTGGAACCTCGTCACCTGGCTCCTCGGCCTGCCCTCGTCGTCGAGCCACGCGCTGTTCGGCGGGCTCATCGGTGCGGCCGTGGTCGGTGCGGGCTTCGGCGTGATCAACGGCGGGGTGCTGATCTCGAAGATCCTGCTGCCCGCCGTGCTCGCCCCCGTCACCGCGGGGCTCGTGTCGTACATCGCCACCAAGATCGCCTACGCGGTGACGCGCAAACGCGAACGCGACGGGTTCAAGAGGGGGCAGGTGTTCACGGCCAGCCTCGTCTCGCTCGCGCACGGCACCAACGACGCGCAGAAGACCATGGGCGTCATCACCCTCGCGCTCATCGCCGCCGGCTTCCAGACCGGCGGCTCCGGTCCCGAGCTGTGGGTCATCGCGGCGTGCGCGATCGCGATCGCGGCGGGCACCTACTCGGGCGGGTGGCGCATCATCCGCACCATGGGCAAGGGCATCACCGAGGTCGAGCCCGCGCAGGGCTTCTCGGCGGAGGCGGCCACCACGGCCACGATCCTCGCCTCGACCCACCTCGGTTTCGCGCTCTCGACCACCCAGGTCGCCTCCGGATCCGTCATCGGCACGGGCCTCGGCCGCAAGGGCGCCTCGGTGCGGTGGCGCACCGCGGGGCGCATCGCGCTCGGCTGGCTCATCACGATCCCGGCAGCGGGCCTCGTGGGTGCCGCCGCCGCGCTGCTGGTCGGCATCGGCACGGGCGGCATCATCGCGGCCGTCGTGCTCGCGCTCGCGGCGATCATCGGCATCTTCCTGTGGTCGCGCCGCTCCAAGGTCGACCACCGCAACCTCCACAAGCCCGAGCCGGGCGTGTTCGTGCGGCCCAAGAAGAAGAAGCGGAAGGGTCGGCGATGATCGACTGGATGGCGTTCCTCACGGTCGTGATCGCCTCGCTGATCTCGGCCTGCCTCGTGGTGACCCTGTTCTCGCTCGCCCTCCGGTTCGGCGACGGCACGGCCGGATGGCGGCGACCGGTCTCGGCGCTGCTGTTCGTGCTGTGCGGCGTCGCCGTGCTCGTGGGCCTCTACCTCATCGTCGGCGACCACCTGCGCGAACTCGTCGGGCTCTGAGCCCGCGTGCACGGGGTCGGGAGGCGCGGCGGCCGTAGACTCGCATCACACCACATCGAAGGAGATGCGTGATGCCCGACACGACCGGCGTACCTGCTTCCGACCCCCTCGCACGCGGCGAGGACGACCCGCTCACCACGGGCCCCGACCGCGCCAGGGACGTGCTCATCGGAGACGGACCGACCCGCACCGAGACCGACTCGCTCGGCAGCATGGAGGTGCCGGCCGACGCCTACTGGGGCATCCATACGGCGCGCGCGCTCATGAACTTCCCGATCACCCGGCGGGCGATCTCGAACTACCCCGACCTCATCCGCGCGCTCGCACGCGTCAAGCAGGCGGCCGCGCGGGCCAACCGCGACCTGGGGGCGCTCGACCCCGTCAAGGCGGATGCGATCGACCGCGTGTGCGAACGCATCGTCGCGGGGGAGCTGCGCGACCAGTTCGTCGTGGGCGTCATCCAGGGCGGCGCGGGCACGAGCACCAACATGAACGCCAACGAGGTGATCGCCAACGCGGGCCTCGAGGAGATGGGGCTGCCGCGCGGCGAGTACGCGCGGCTGCATCCGATCGACGACGTCAACCGCAGCCAGTCGACCAACGACGTCTACCCGACCGCGATCAAGCTCGCCATGGTGTTCGGCATCCAGCGGCTGCTCGCCGAGCACGCGCTGCTCACGGCCAGCTTCCGGGCGAAGGGGCGCGAGTTCGCGCATGTGCTCAAGGTCGGCCGCACCCAGATGCAGGACGCCGTGCCGATGACCCTCGGGCAGGAGTTCTCGGGCTTCGCCACGACGCTCGCCGAAGACCACGAGCGCCTCTCGGAGGTGATCCCGTGGCTCGGCGAGATCAACCTGGGTGCGACCGCGATCGGCACGGGCATCACGGCCGACCCGCGCTACGCCGAGGCCGTGCGGCGCCACCTCGAGGAGCTCACCGGCATCCACCAGGTGACCGCGCCCGACCTCATCGAGGCGACAGCCGACGTCGGCGTGTTCATGGCGCTCTCGGGCGCGCTCAAGCGCGCGGCGGTCAAGCTCTCGAAGATCTGCAACGACCTGCGACTGCTGTCGTCGGGCCCGCAGGCGGGGCTCGCCGAGATCCACCTGCCCGCGCAGCAGGCCGGGTCCTCGATCATGCCCGGCAAGGTCAACCCGGTGATCCCCGAGGTCGTCAACCAGGTCGCGTTCAGCGTGATCGGGGCGGATGCGACGGTCACCGCCGCTGCGGAGGGCGGCCAGCTGCAGCTCAACGCCTTCGAACCCGTGATCGCGCACTCCCTGCTGCAGTCGCTCGCCTGGATGACGAACGCGTGCTACACACTGCGGGTCAACTGCATCGACGGCATCACGGCCAACGAGGCGCGGCTCGCCGGCCAGGTGGCCACGAGTGTGGGCGTCGTCACGGCGCTCACGCCGTACATCGGCTACACGGAGGCGGCGACCCTCGCGCACGTGGCGCTCACGACCAACGCCTCGATCGCCGACCTCGTGGTCGGCCGCGGCCTCATGTCGGCCGAGGAGGTCGCGCGCGTGCTGGCCCCCGAGCGCCTCAGCGGCATCGTGCCCGTGACGGGGGCGATCCCTGTGGTGGTCGGCAAGGTCGTCGAGTAGCGGCCGTCACCGCGCGTCAGTGGTTGCGGATGAGGTCGATCAGCTCGGCCTTGCGCTTGCCCGAGTAGCCCGAGATGCCGAGCTCCTTGGCGCGCGCCCGCAGCTGCGGCACCGTGCGGTCCTCGAGATCCTGGGCCTCACCGCCCTTCGCCCCGACGGCCTTCGCACCGCGCTTCGCGACCGCGTTCGAGATGCGCGCCGCCTTCTCCTTACTGTTCCCCTTGTCGCGCAGCTCCTCGTAGAGCTCGGGGTCCTTGAGCGCGTTGGTACGTGAGCCGGGCATCACAGCCCCTTTCGGCTCGTGGCGGGCTTCTTCGCGATCCGGCGTCGGGTCGGTGTGCGTGGTGTGAGATCCATGCCCCCAGCCGACGCCGCGGGCGGGGACATCTCAAGGGGCTTCCGTGCCCGCGCGGGTGGTGCTAGCCGGGCTGCTCGTGGCGGGCCTCGCGCGCCGCGGCGTCGATGCCGCGGTGTCGCACGAACCCGTGCCACGCCCGCCGGACGGCGACCCGCCAGCTGCCGGAGGGGAGGCGCGCGGGGCGCGGTTCCTGCGTCACTCCGTCCGCCGCATCCGGATGCGCTGCAGCCCCGGCAGCACGAACCAGGCCGTCAGACCCACGGTCAGCACGACGCCGCCCGCGACGAAGCCGGCGGGGTGGCCCGCCACGATGTCGAAGATGAGCAGGGCCGTGCCCGAGAGGGTGAACAGCACGAGCGAGAGGGTCGCCACGAGCAGCCGGCTGCCCGTCTCGACGAGGCGCTTCTTCGCCCGCCGCCGGAACAGGGCCCGGTGCATGCTCACGGGGGTGAGCGCGAGCACCGTCGCGCACGCCGCCGCGCCCACGAGCACGAGGTAGACGACGAGCTGGTAGCCGTCGAGCTCCGAGAAGCGCTGCTGGAAGACGATCGCCAGCAGGAAGCCCGTGAGGATCTGGGTTCCCGTCTGCACGACGCGCGTCTCCTGCAGGATCTCGTGCCAGTTGCGATCGAGCCGCTCCGACTCGGTCTCGTCGCGTCCGTCGTCGGGCAGCGCGTCAGGGGCTTCGGCCATGGCGGCATGCTACGGCTATGGTGTCCCCGTGATCGCCCCGTTGCCGTCCCCCGACGCGGATGCTAGCGAGGCCGCGGCGCGGGATGCGGAGATCGGCGAGATCGACTGGGCGGCGCCTGCGCCGGGCGCGGTCGCCTCCACCTTCGACGCGCCGAGCGGACCGCTCGCGATGGTGTCGCTCGGCGACCCGACGCATCCGCGGGTCGTGCTCGTGCCGGGGGCGACGGGCTCGAAGGAGGACTTCGTGCTCATGCTGCCGCTGCTCGCGGAGGCGGGGTACTTCGTGCAGGCCTACGACCTGGCGGGCAACTACGAGTCGGCCGGGGCCGGCCCCGCCCCCGGCGCGCGCTACGACTACGAGCTGTTCTGCTCCGACCTGGCCGCCGTGCTCGCGGCGGGCGGGCCCGCCCACCTGCTCGGCTACTCGTTCGCGGGGATCGTGGCGCAGCTGGTCGCATCCGAGCACCCGCAGCTCGTGCGCAGCCTGACGCTGCTCACGACACCGCCCGATGCCGGCAACGCGCACCGGCACGTCAAGTGGATCGGCCCGCTCTCGTGGGTCATCACGGATCGGCAGGGTGCGAGCCTCATGATCTGGGGCATCCGCACCAACAAGAACCGGGTGGGGCCGTCGCGGCTCGCCTTCGTGAGGTCGCGCTTCGCGCTCACCCGTCGCAGCTGCGTCGACGACATCGTGGGGCTCATGAAGAGGGCCCCGGATGCCGCGGGCGCCGTGCGCGCCACGGGCATCCCCGTGCTCGTGGCGACGAGCGAGCACGACCTCTGGCCCGTCGCCCGCTACGCCCGGCACGCGGAGCGGCTGGGCGCGCGGCTCGCCGTCTACCGCACGGGGCACAGCCCGTGCGAGACCACCCCGCACCAGCTCGTGCGGGACATGCTGCACCTGTTCCGCGACGCGGAGGCCCGGGAGGCGCGGTGAGCGTCGGGCTCAGGCGGCCCGATCCATCCGCGACGGCGGTCGCTGCGCGGCGCGCCAGCGGCGACGTGCCGCACGGCGGGCCCAGGGGGAGTCGTCCGGCCAGTGGTTGCGCAGCGTCGGCACGACCCAGCTCACCCGGCGCCTGAGCCCCGAGAGGCTCGCGAAGGGGCGCGCCGAGATGGCGACCCGGAAGTCGGCGTCGTAGCTGACCCGCATCCACGGCTTGATGTGCAGGCTGAGGTCGAGGTCGTCGTGGATCTCGCGCTGCGTGCGGTGCACCTCGCCCGCGAGCTCGCGCCACACCTCGCCGCGCATGACGAAGTTGGAGCCGAAGATGGGCGGGTGGCCGAGGTAGCCGCCCATCGAGGCGAGCATCCCGCCGAGGTAGATCACCCGGCCGAGCGTGTGCACGAGCGGTGTCGCGCCGTAGAAGTCGCCGATGCCGGTGAGCACCGAGAGGCCCGGCTCCCGCGCGAAGCGGTCGAGGGCGTGCGCGATCCAGTCCGGGGGCGGCACGCTGTCGGCGTCGAGGCGGGCGATCAGCTCGGCGTCGACCGCGGCGTCGTATCCGGCGGATGCGGCACGGGGGATGCCGGGCTCGGGCACCTCGACGACGCGGGCGCCGTGGCGCCGGGCGACCTCGGCGGTCGCGTCGGTGCTGCCGTTGTCGACCACGACGATGCCGTCGGGGCGACGGGTCTGCCGCTCGAGCGCGTCGAGGCAGACCGCGAGCATGTCGGCGTCGTCGCGCGCCGGGATCACGACCACGATCGTCGTCATGCGGGTCAGATTACGCCGCGGCGGGTGCGCTCCGTGCGAGCCGCGGGGCGCGTGGCGGGCGGGCGCGCCACAGGTGCAGGGCCGCGTAGCTGCGCCAGGGCGCCCAGCGCGCGGCGTGCCGGGCGAGCTCGCGTGTCGTACCCGGCATGCCGAGCGCGGCGGCGCTCTGCCGGATCACGAGGTCGTCGACGGGCAGCACGTCGGGGGCGCCGAGCACGCGCATGGCGAGGTAGTCGGCGGTCCACGGGCCGACTCCGCGCTGGGCGAGCAGGGCGGCCCGGAACTCGGCGAGCGGCATGCCGATGTCGAGCACGAGCCGCCCCTCGGCGAGGGCTTCGGCGACGCCGACGATCGCGTCGACCCGGCTCGCGGGCCCGCGCAGCACCTCACGCCCGCGCGCCGCGATGCGTGCGGCGCTCGGGAAGCCGGGTCCCAGCTCGGCGACGAGCCGGCCGAGGGCGGTGCGGGCGGCGGCGACCGAGATCTGCTGCCCGACGAGGGTGCGGAAGAGCGCCTCCTCCGCGTCGAAGGCGCCCGCGATCCGGATCCCGGGCACCGCGGTGACGAGCGGGGCGAGGGCCGGGTCGGCGGCGAGCGCCTCGTCGATCGCGGCCGCATCCGCGTCGAGGTCGAAGGCGCGCCGGATGCGGGCCACCGCGGTCCCGACGTCGGCGAGCCGCGCCAGGCGCACGGTGGCGCGCAGCGCGTGCGACGCGGGGTCGGGGCGCACCTCGATGCGGGCGATACCGCCCGGAAGCGCGAGGGGGCGTGCGAGGTGGGTGGCGTCCGCCTCCTCCAGCCCCGGCACGGCGTGGTCGGCGAAGAAGCTGAAGAGTCCCGCGTGGTCGAGCGGGGCACGCGCGGGCAGGCGCAGGGCGAGCGTGCCGGCCACGGCATCCGCGTCGGGGGCGCTGCTGCCGCCCCGCCCGCGGCGGCTCAGCGCGCGCAGTTCGCTGGGCGTCGCGTGGTAGATCTCGGCGATCGTGTCGTTGAACTGCCGGAGGCTGCGGAAGCCGGCCGCGAAGGCGACGTCGGCGATCGGCAGCTCCGTCGACCCCAGCAGGGTGCGCGCGGTCTGTGCGCGGTTCGCGCGGGCGAGGGCGAGCGGGCCCGCGCCGAGCTCCGCCGTGAGCACGCGGGTGAGGTGCCGGCTCGAGTAGCCGAGGCTCCGCGCGAGGCCCTCCACGCCCTCGCGCTCGACGAGGCCGTCGTGGATGAGGCGCATGGCGCGCGAGGCGAGGTCGTCGCGCAGGTTCCAGTCCGGGGCGCCGGGCACGGCATCCGGTTGGCAGCGCTTGCACGCGCGCAACCCGGCCTCGTGCGCGGCGGCGGCCGTGCGGTAGAAGCTCACGTTGCCGGGCTTGGGGGTGATCGCGGGGCAGCTGGGGCGGCAGTAGATGCCGGTCGAGTGCACGCCCGCGATGAACTGGCCGTCGAAGCGGGCGTCGCGCGAGGCGAGCGCACGGTAGCGCGCCTCGAAGAGCGCGGTGTCGTCGGTCATGGCTCCACCCTCGCACGCGCGACGTGCACGGACTCGCGGAAATCGGACGCGGACCGCGCGGTTACCCTCGGAGCATGTCCGAGGAACTTGAGGAGCTGCGCGAGACGCTCGGCTCCGCGCTCATCACCGACGCGACCGCCCTCGAGGCGACGCGGGCCGACAAGTCGGGGCACCGCTCGGCGGGCCTGCCGCTCGCCCTCGTCGAGGCGCGCACGATCGAGCACGTGCAGGCGGCGCTGCGCTGGGCGAGCGCACACGGCATCCCCGTCGTGCCGCGCGGTGCGGGAACGGGGCTCGCGGGCGGAGCCAACGCGGGACCGGGGGAGCTCGTGATCTCGACCGAGCGGATGACCCGCATCCTCGAGATCTCGGTCGACGACGAGCTCGCGGTCGTCGAGGCGGGCATCCTCAACGGCGACCTCAACGCGGCCCTCGAGCCGCACGGGCTCTGGTTCGCCCCCGACCCCGCCAGCCGGGCGATCTCGACGATCGGCGGCAACCTCGCCACGAACGCGGGAGGGCTCATGTGCGTCAAGTACGGCGTCACGCGCGAAGCCGTGCTGGGGCTCACCGTGGTGCTCGCCGACGGGCGCGTGCTGCGGCTCGGGCACCGCACGGTCAAGGGCGTCACCGGCTACGACCTCACCGCGCTCTTCATCGGCTCGGAGGGCACTCTCGGCATCATCGTCGAGGCGACTCTCGCCCTGCGCCGCCGGGTGCCGGGCGAGGTCGCCACGGTGAGCGCCGCGTTCCCGGATGTCGAGGCCGCCGCGCGCGCCTCGGCCGCGATCTCGCGCTCCGGCATCCGCCCCGCCGCGCTCGAGCTCCTCGACGCCGCCTCGCTCGAGGCGATCGGCGAGCTGCTCGAGCTCGACCTGGGCGGGCGCGGCGCGCAGCTGCTCATCCGCACCGACGGGCCCGGCTCCCGGGCAGAGGCGGATGCCGTGCTCGAGATCGTGCGCGCGCACGGCGGCGAGGCGGAGCTCGCGGCGGACGCCGCGGAGGGGGAGCGGCTGTTCGAGATGCGTCGGGCCTTCCACCCCGCCATGGAGCGCCGCGGCACCGTGCTCATCGAGGACGTCGCGGTGCCCCGCAGCGCGCTGCCCGCCATGTTCGCCGCGATCACCCGGATCGAGCGGGAGCACGGCATCCGCATCCCGACCGTCGCGCACGCGGGCGACGGCAACCTGCACCCCAACTTCGTCTTCGAACCCGAGGGCGACGGCGAGGTGCCCGAGCGGGTGTGGGCGGCCGCCGACGAGATGTTCCAGGAGTGCCTGCGTCTCGGCGGCACCCTCACGGGCGAGCACGGTGTGGGGCTGCTCAAGCGGCGCTGGCTCGCGCAGGAGCTCGGCGACGACACGGTCGAGCTGCAGCGCCAGGTGAAGGCCGTCTTCGACCCCGCGGGCATCCTCAACCCGGGCAAGATCTTCTGACACCCCTCAGCGCACGTTCAGCCGGGTCTCGGGAATGATCCGGGAAGGCACGCTGTTGTAGCCCTCGACATGACTACGCGAACCGCTGTCCCGCGCCCGACCACGGGCGTCCTGCGCCTGCGCCCGACCCTCCGCGGTCGTGGCTTCGTCGTCGGCACCGTGGATGCCGCCGGCCCCGACACCAACGGCTTCGCGCCGCGCGACCGGGTCGCCTGGCGTGACACGGGGGAGGAGCTCGGCGAGCTCGTGCTGCGTCCGCAGCGCGACGTGCTCGGCGTTCCCCGGTGGATCAGCGACGAGCAGGTCGTGTCGTACCTCGGGGCGGGGCTCGTGGCGCGCGCCCTCGTGCGCACCCGGCCGTTCAGCCGGGGCGAGGCCGTGCGGGTCGTGTCCGCCGACCCGCTGGTCGCGGAGATGACGGCCGCCTGGGCGCGCTCGCTCGGCGCACGCGTCGTGCAGCACGACGCCCGACTCGCGATCCACGACGACCTGCGCACCCGCAGGACGGTGCTCACCGGGCACGGCAAGCTCGCCGAGGCCGCCGTCGAGGTGTTCCAGGCGATCCGCCGCGGGGTCTTCGACGACGTCGAGCCTGTCTCGGTGCCGGCGGCGCGCGTCGCCGCGTAGCCCCGGGAACGCACCCTAGGCTGACGGGGTGGTCCCCCGCATCCCCGCTGTTCCTGTCGTCCGGTGCCGGCCATGAGGGCCACCGACTTCTCGCCGCTCACCGCGCCGGCGCGCCCCGATGAGGAGACCTTCGTCTGGGCCCGCCCCGGGCGCTCGATGCGCACGCTCGTCACGGTGCTCGTCGTCGTGCTCGGCATCCTCTTCCTGCCTGCCGGGGTGATCGCGGCGCTCGTGCTGTGGTTCCTGGGGCTGCCCGTGACGGCCCTCGCCTACGCGGCGCTCGCGGCCCTCGTCGCGCTCGGGATGCTGCTCTTCCGCGTGCACGAGAAGCGCACCGCGCAGCCGCCGACCGTGCGGTTGTCGCCGCGGCTGCCGGCGTTCGCCGCGGCGAACGGGCTGATCCTCGACCGCGAGGTGCCCGCCCCGCGCGTCCCGGTGATGGCGTTCTCGTCGCGCCGGATGGTGGCGCACCGGGTGGTGGACCGCCTGCACTCCGACGACGGCGCGCCCGATCCGGCCCCGGGCACGGCCGAGATGGGCGACTACTTCTGGTCGGTGGACTACGGCATGGGCAGCGTCGCGACGCGCGCGTGCGCATACGTCGCCATCCGGATGCCGCGCGCGCTTCCGACGATCGCCGTGCAGTCCGTCTCGACCACGGGTGCCGAGCTGGAGGTGCACGGTGCGCAGGCGCTCGCCCTCGAGGGCGACTGGGATCGCTATTTCACGCTGCTGTGCCCGCCCGGGTACGAGCAGGACGCGCTGCAGCTGGTCACCCCGGATGTCATGGCGGCGATGCTGGAGGGCGCGATGGACTGGTCGGCCGTGGTGCGCGACCGGTGGCTCGTGTTCATCTCGGCGTCGCAGTTCTCGTGGTCGCGTCCCTCGGCGTACACCTCGGCCTTCCGCCTGGTGGAGGTGGCCCGCCAGTTCACGGAGCAGGCCGAGCACTACTCGGACGCCCGCGTGGGGGATCGCGCGCGCGACATCGTCGCGGCGGGGGGCACCCGGCTGCGCGGCGCGGGCGACGGCGTGTTGATGGGGGTCGCCCTCGCGCTCCCGCTCGTCGCGCTCGTGCTCGCGAGCGTCGTGCCGCTCATCACGGGCGGCCGCTGACCCAGTTGGGGTCATCGGTACCCGAAGTGCTATCATCTGTTCAAGTCACAGTGACCTTTACAGGAGTGGTGGATGAGCAGCGGCATCGATCTCGCGGTCTCGACCGTGATCTTCGCGCTGCGCCCGGATGATGACGGTCACCTCGTGCTGTCGCTCCCGCTCGTGCGCCGCACACGCGACCCGTTCCACGGGCACTGGGCGCTCCCGGGCGGAGTCGCCGACGCCGCCGAGAGCCTCGCCGACACGGCGGCGCGCAAGCTCGCCGAGACGACCGGGCTCGCCCCGTCCTACCTCGAACAGCTCTACTGCTTCGGCGAACCCGACCGCTCGCCCTCCGGCCGCGTCGTCTCCGTCGTCTACTGGGCCCTCGTGCGCGGGGATGAGGCCGAGCTCGCCGCCGAGGGCGAGAACGTCGCCTGGTTCGAGGCCGACGCGCTGCCGCGCCTCGCCTTCGACCACAACCTCATCGTCGACTACGCGCTCTGGCGCCTGCGCACCAAGCTCGAGTACGCCGCCATCGCGCACGCCTTCCTCGGCCCCACCTTCACCCTCGCCGAGCTGCGCCAGGTGCACGAGATCGTGCTGCAGAAGCCGCTCGACCCCGCCAACTTCCGCCGCCAGATCGAGGCGAGCGGCGTCGTCGAACCCACCGGCGAGCACCTGACCGGCGGGCGGCACCGGCCGCCCCGCCTCTACCGCTACAACGCCGAGGTGCAGCTCGGCGGAGCGGGCCCCCTGACCTCGGCCGGCATCCGCTGACCCCCACCGAGAGACGAACGAACATGGCATCCGTCGACACCACCCTCCAGCTGATCCGCACCACGGGGCGCGACGCCACCGGCGCGCCCGCCACCTCGTGCAGCCCCGACCTCGCCTCGGGGCCGTGGGAGTTCGACGGCGTGCCCGGCTACGGCCCCGGCGCCTCGATGAGCGACGTGATCCCCACCGGATCGCCGCGCCAGGGGGCGCTGCCCCTCGAGTACCAGCGCGCCCCCGTCGAGGAGCTGCACGACCGCATCCGGGCGGCGAAGCAGACCCTCGGCGACCGCGTCGTGATCCTCGGCCACTTCTACCAGCGCGACGAGGTCGTGCAGCACGCCGACTTCCTGGGTGACTCGTTCCAGCTCGCGAACGCCGCGCAGACCGTGCCGGACGCCGAGGCGATCGTGTTCTGCGGCGTGCACTTCATGGCCGAGACCGCCGACATCCTCGCCACGGAGGGGCAGCAGGTGATCCTGCCGAACCTCGCGGCGGGCTGCTCGATGGCCGACATGGCCGACGCGGACTCGGTCGAGGAGTGCTGGGAGGCGCTCGAGGCGCTCTACGGCACGGAGCCCGACGCCGACGGCCGGGTGCCCGTGATCCCCGTCACCTACATGAACTCCTCGGCCGCCCTCAAGGCGTTCTGCGGGCGGCACGGCGGCATCGTCTGCACGAGCTCCAACGCCGAGACGGTGCTCGAGTGGGCCTTCGAGCGCGGGCAGCGCGTGCTGTTCTTCCCCGACCAGCACCTCGGGCGCAACACCGCCAAGAAGATGGGCGTGCCACTCGAGCAGATGCCCATGTGGAACCCCCGCAAGCCGCTCGGCGGCAACACCGCCGACGAGCTGCACGACGCCCGGGTGATCCTGTGGCACGGCTTCTGCTCGGTGCACAAGCGCTTCAGCGTCGAGCAGATCGAGCAGGCGCGCGCCGAGTACCCCGGGGCGCGCGTGATCGTGCACCCCGAATGCCCCATGCCGGTCGTCGACGCGGCCGACGAGGCGGGCTCGACCGACTACATCCGCAAGGCCGTCGAGGCCGCGACCGAGCCGACGACCTTCGCGATCGGCACCGAGATCAACATGGTGAACCGCCTCGCGGCCGAGCACCCCGAGCACACGATCTTCTGCCTCGACCCCGTCGTGTGCCCCTGCTCGACCATGTACCGCATCCACCCGGGCTACCTCGCGTGGGTGCTCGAAGAGCTCGTCGCCGGCCGCACCGTCAACCGCATCCGGGTCGCGGATGATGTGGCCGCGGATGCGCGCGTCGCGCTGCAGCGCATGCTCGACGCGAAGCCGAAGGCCTGAGCGTGCGCGTCGTCGTCGTCGGCACCGGCATCGCCGGGCTCATCACGGCCTACCGGGCGAGCGCCCGGCACGAGGTCGTGCTCGTGACCAAGGCGGAGCTCGCCGAGTCGAACACCAAGTACGCGCAGGGCGGGATCGCGGCGGCGCTCTTCCCCGACGACTCGGCCGCGTCGCACGTGGAGGACACCCTGCGCGCCGGGGCGGGGCTGTGCGACCCCGCCGCCGTCGAGGTGCTCTGCACCGAGGGACCCCTGCGGGTGCGCGAGCTCATCGCACTCGGTGTCGAGTTCGACCGCGACGCCTCGGGCGAGCTCTCGCGCGGGCACGAGGCCGCCCACTCGGCGCGGCGCGTCATCCACGCGGGCGGCGACGCGACGGGGCTCGCGATCGAGGTCGCCCTGCTGCGGGTCGTGCGCGCGCTCGCCGTCGAGGTGCACGAGCACACCTTCATGCGCGACCTCGTGGTGCGAGACGGTGCCGTCGTCGGCATTGACGCCGTCGGGCCCGCGGGCGCGTTCCGCATCGACGCGGATGCCGTGGTGCTCGCCTCGGGCGGCGCCGGCCAGCTCTACCGGCACACGACCAACCCGGCCGTGACGACGGGCGACGGCGTGGCCGCCGCCTGGCGCGCGGGCGCCGAGCTCGCCGACGTGGAGTTCTACCAGTTCCACCCCACGGCGCTCGCGGTTCCGGGCAGCCCGCTCGTCTCGGAGGCGGTGCGCGGCGAGGGCGCGGTGCTGCTCGACGAGCACGGGCGGCGCTTCATGTTCGACGTGCACCCCGACGGCGAGCTGGCCCCGCGCGACGTCGTGGCCCGGGGCATCGCGACCGCGATGGCCCGCCAGGAGGGGCGCCCCGTGCTGCTCGACGCCACGGGCCTCGAACGCGAGCACGGCGACGGGTTCCTCGCCGAGCGCTTCCCGAGCATCACGCGGGCGACCCGCGAGCACGGCTTCGACTGGGCGCGCGAGGCGATCCCGGTGACGCCCGCCGCGCACTACTGGATGGGCGGTGTGCGCACCGACCTCGAGGGGCGCACGAGCCTGCCGGGGCTCTACGCGGTCGGCGAGGCCGCCTGCACGGGTGTGCACGGGGCCAACCGGCTCGCGTCGAACTCGCTGCTCGAGTCGCTCGTCTTCGCGTGGCGGGCGGCGGATGCGCTGGACGCGGGGGCGGGGGAGGTGCGGGATCTCGATACGGCCGCTGCGCGGCCTACTCGATCGGCGGTGGTCCCCAGCCGGTCGAGCAGCGGGCGCAGCCCGCGTGTCGAGACCCCCGCAGCCCCCGCACCCGCCACGACCCCCACCCGCCACGACATCCAGAACCTCATGTGGGCGGCCGTCGGGCTCGAGCGCGACGCGCTCGCGCTGCACACGGCCCTCGAGACGCTCGACGGCTGGCACGTGGACGGCGAGGGGGCGGAGGCGCTCGAGAACCGCAACCTGCTCGATCTCGCCCGCATCACCGCGCACGCCGCGCTCGTGCGCGAGGAGTCGCGCGGCGCCCACGACCGCACGGACGCCCCCGAGACCCGCGAGGAGTGGCGGCACGCGCTCGTCTGGACCCGCGCATCCGCCCCCCAGCCCGAGGAGATCCCCGCATGACCGCCCAGATCGACGACATCATCCTGCGTGCGCTCGCCGAGGACGCCCCGTGGGGGGACGTGACGAGCGAGGCGTTCGTGCCCGCGGGCGCCGAGGCGGTCGCCTCGCTCGTGGCCCGCGAGGAGGGCGTGCTCTCGGGGATCGAGGTGTTCGCGCGCGTCTTCGCGCTCGTCGACGCCGACACGGTGGTCGAGACCCGCCTCGAGGACGGGGAGCCGTTCGCGCCGGGCGCCGTGCTGGCGCGCGTCTCGGGGAACGCCCACGCCGTGCTGCGCGCCGAGCGGATCGCGCTCAACCTCGTGCAGCGGATGAGCGGCATCGCGAGCCTCACGGCGCGGTACGTCGCCGAGACGGCGGGCACACGGGCGCGCATCGTCGACACCCGCAAGACCACGCCGGGCCTGCGCATCCTCGAGCGTCAGGCGGTGCGCGACGGCGGCGGCCGCAACCACCGCTTCTCGCTCTCGGATGCGGCGATGGCGAAAGACAACCACCTCGCCGTGCTCGCGGCATCCGGCGTCTCGATCGGCGACGCGATCCGGGGGGCGCGGGCGCGCCTCGGCCACACGGTGCACCTCGAGGTGGAGGTCGACCGGATCGACCAGATCGAGGAGGTCGTCGCGGCCGGGGTCGACACGATCATGCTCGACAACTTCACGCCCGATCAGCTGCGCGAGGGCATCGCGGTCGTGGCCGGGCGCGCGCTCGTGGAGGCCTCGGGCGGGGTGAACCTCGACACGGTGCGTGAGATCGCGCAGACGGGCGTCGACGTCATCTCGGTCGGGGCGCTCACCCACAGCGTGCGCTCGCTCGACCTGGGGCTCGACGTCACCGTCGCCTGAGGCCTCCGATGCACGCGCCGCTCTACCTCGACACCGCCGCGACGACGCCCGTGCGCCGTGAGGTGCTCGAGGCGATGTGGCCGTACCTGACGGGGGAGTTCGGCAACCCGTCGAGCCATCACGGCTACGGCGAGCGTGCCGCGCGCGCCGTGCAGGATGCGCGTGCCGTCGTCGCTCGGCACCTCGGCTGCCGCGCCTCCGAGGTCGTGTTCACCTCGGGGGGGACGGAGGCCGACAACCTCGCGGTCAAGGGGATCGCGTTGGGTGCGCCGCGCGGTCGGCACCTCGTGACGAGCCCCGTCGAGCACGAGGCGGTGCACGAGTCGCTCGACTACCTGCGCCGGATGCACGGCTTCGAGGTGAGCGTGCTGGCGGTGGATCGCGACGGGATCGTCGACGCCGAGGAGCTCGCGGCGGTGCTCCGCGCGGACACGACGCTCGTCAGCATCCAGCACGCGAGCAACGAGATCGGCACCGTCCAGCCGATCCGGCAGCTCGCGGCGGTGGCCCACGCCCGCGGCGTGCCGTTCCACACGGATGCCGTGCAGTCGGCGGGCGCGCTCGAGGTCGGGCTCGCGACGCTCGGCGTCGACGCGGTGAGCATCGCGGGCCACAAGCTCGGCGCGCCGAAGGGCGTCGGGGCGCTCGCCGTGCGCGGTTCGATCGTGCTCGAGCCGGTGCTGCACGGGGGAGGGCAGGAGCGGGGGCGTCGCTCCGGCACCGAGAACGTCGCCGGCATCGTGGGTCTTGCGACGGCGCTCTCCGCCGCCCGGGGCGAGGCGCTGCGCGGGGCCGAGCTCACATCCGTGCGCGACGCGCTCATCGACGGGGTGCTCGCGCGGGTTCCGGATGCGGTGCTGACGGGGTCGCGCACCGAGCGTCTGCCGAACCACGCCTCGTTCTGCTTTCCCGGCACGAGCGGCGAGGCCGTGCTGCTCGAGCTGGAGGCGCGCGGGATCGTGTGCTCCTCGGGCTCGGCGTGCGCGGCGGGCAGCGACGAGCCCTCGCCCGTGCTGCTCGCGCTCGGGATCGCCCCCGCGGTCGCGCAGACGGCCGTGCGCTTCACCGTGCCGGAGGGGTTCACCGGCGAGCAGGCCGCCGAGGTCGTGGACCGCGTCGTGGCGGCCGTGGCCGCCGTCTCGACCCTCCACACCCGCTGAGCGCTGCGCAAGCAGGTCTCGACTCGGTTGCGATCTGCGGAAGCGCCGAGATCGGGCATTGACAGAACGCCCGCTCTGCGCTCTACTCATGTAGATAGGAAACTTTACTAACTAGGAAGGTGACCACATGCGCAACGTCGCACATGTCCGCCCGATCCTCGCCTCCGCGACCGCCCTCGTGGTCGTCGCCGGACTCGCGGCGTGCGCCCCCGGAGGCGCCGACCCGGATGCGGTGACGATCCGGATCGCGATGGGGTCCTCGGGCGATGCCGTCGACAACAACTTCGAGGTGCTCAAGGAGCAGTACGAGGACACCTACCCCGGACGCACCGTCGAGCTGATCATCCAGGAGGACGACGTCTACCAGACGACGGGCCTCGCGACCCTGCTCTCCAGCCGTGAGGCGCCCGACGCCTACTTCGAGTGGTCGGGAGCCCGGATGGCGAGCCACGTCGCGGACGGCGACGGCGCCGACATCAGCGAGGCGCTCGCCGGCCCGCTCTTCGAGGGCCGCTTCGACGACGGCGCGTTCAACAACATGGACGTCGACGGCGCCGGGATCTACATGGTGCCGTGGACGGGCGACGTCAGCAACGTCGTCTGGTACGACGCCGACGTGTTCAGCGAGCTCGGCATCAGCGTGCCCACCACCTGGGACGAGTACATCGCCGCGAACAAGAAGATGCTCGACGCGGGCCTCGTGCCCCTCATCGAGGGCAACAAGGACCAGTGGCCGGTCGGCTCGCTCGCCTCGCACCTGACCTCGCGCATGATCGGCGAAGACGCCTACTCGGCCGTCATCAACGGTGAGCAGCCGATGAACTCGCCCGAGATGGTCGCCGCCTTCGAGAAGATCGCGCAGCTCGCGCCCTACGTCAACCCGAGCATCAACGCGCTCGCCGACGACGAGGCCATGACGCAGTTCTTCCTGCAGCGCGCCGCCACCCACCAGATCGGCAGCTGGCTCATGGCCGACGCGGTCGAGAACGCCGATGGGCTCAACTTCGACTACTTCAACCTCCCGGCCTTCACCGACGGCAAGGGGCAGCAGAACAGCGTGCTCGGCGTCTCGACGGGCTTCATGGTGAACGCCAAGTCGGAGCACATCGACGAGACCCTCGAGTTCCTCGCGCTCGTGTCGTCGGTCGAGGGCACCAAGCTGTGGGCCGAGGCGGGGCTCGTGCCCCTCACGGTCGACCCCTTCGAGGGCGTCGACGCCGACCCGCGCACGGTCGCCCTCGCGACGCTGCTCACCGAGGCGGACGCGCTCGTCGTGCCCGCCGACAACTACGCGGACCTCGAGATCGCGGAGCTCTTCTACGGGGCAGCGGCATCCGTCATCGGCGGAACCGCGAGCCCGCAGGAGGCCCTCGACACGGCCCAGGCGCGCATCGACGCCCGCTGAACGAACCCGACCACGTGGGGCGGATCGCGTGATCCGCCCCACGAGGGGATTCTGGAGCCTTCCGCTGTGAGACCCACCCGCGCCTGGTCGCCCTACCTGCTCGTGGCGCCGGCCATCCTCATCTTCGCCTTCGTGGTGCTGGTGCCGATGCTCGCCAACACCGTGCTCAGCTTCGCCTCGTGGAGCGGCACCGACACGCTGCGCTTCATCGGCTTCGACAACTTCCTGCGCGCCTTCCGCGACGACATCTACCTGCGCTCATACCTCAACACCTTCGCCTACGTCGGCCTCACCCTCATCCTCGAGGTGCTCGTCGGGCTGCTGCTCGCGGGCCTCGTCACGATGTCGGGGCGGCGCACGGCCTTCTACCGGATCGCGTTCTTCGTGCCCGTGACCCTGCCGATGATCGCGATCGCGGCGCTCTGGGGCTTCGTCTACAGCGACGACATCGGTCTCATCAACTCCGGGCTCCGCGCCGTCGGGCTCGACGCCCTCGCCCGGGTGTGGCTCGGCGACCCCGCGACGGCGCTCGTCGCCGTGAGCGTCGTCTCGGGCTGGATCTACGCGGGCTTCTACATGGCGATCTTCTACGCCGCGCTGCAGCGGATCCCGCAGAACCTCATCGAGGCGGCCCGGCTCGACGGGGCGAGCCAGTGGCGGATCTTCTTCAACATCAAGGTGCCCATGATCCGGCCCATGATCGAGGTCGCCGTGCTGCTGTGCGTCACGGGCGGCTTCCAGAGCTTCGACCTGTTCTACGTCATGACCAACGGCGGCCCCGACCACGCGACCGAGATCATCACCACCTACCTCGTGCAGGTCGTCTTCGTCTACCGCGACCTCGGCTACGGTGCGGCGCTGTCGACGATCATGACGATCGTCGTGATCGGGCTCGGGCTGTTCCTCGTGAAGATGCGGGCCAAGGACGGGAGCGAGCGCATTGAGTACTGAACGCACCCGCTCGGGCGCCGCCCTCATCGCGGTCGTCGGCAACCGCACGCTGTACCACGCCGTGATGGTGGCGCTCTCGCTCGTCTACGTCGTGCCGCTCGGCTGGATGGTCATGTCGTCGTTCAAGACGAAGCGCGAGATCTTCGACGCCCCCTTCGCCCTGCCCTCCGAGCCCGACTTCGGCAGCTGGGCGAAGGCGTGGGAGCGCGGCGACCTCGGCGGCTACATCCTCAACAGCCTCTTCACGACCGTGTTCTCGGTGTCGATCATCCTGATCGCCGGACTCGCCGCCGCGTACGCCTTCAGCCGCCTCAGGTTCCGCGGCAGCGGCATCCTGCTCGCCCCCTTCGTGATCGGCCTGCTGCTGCCCGTGCAGTCCTACCTCACGGCGCAGGCCCGGCTCTTCGACACCTTCTACCTGCTCAACACCCGCTGGGTGCTCGTGATCTCGTACGCGGGGCTCGGGCTCTCGCTCGCGGTGTTCCTGTTCAAGGGCTACCTCGACTCGATGCCGCGCGAGATCTTCGAGGCGGCGCGCATGGACGGCGCGGGCGACTTCCGCACCCTCTGGCAGATCGTGCTGCCGCTCATGGCGCCCGGCATCTCGACGGTCGCCGTCTTCTCGATCCTCTCCACCTGGAACGAGTTCCTGCTCGCGCTGCTCTACGTCACAAGCGACGACCTCCGAACGATCCCCGCGGGCCTGCTCGCCTTCATCGGCAAGTACGCCACCGACTACCCGATGCTGTTCGCCGCGCTCTCGATGATCACGCTGCCCGTGATCGCCGTGTACTCGGTGTTCCACAAGCAGATCATCGCGGGCGTCACCGAGGGCTCGGTGCAGTGAGCGCACGGGTCAGAGGCTGCGCACCATGACGAGCTCGTCGGGGGTCGAGCCGAGCGCCGCGGGGGTGAAGCCGAGGTGCTCGTAGAAGCCGATCGCGCGGGTGTTGCGCTGCGACACGCCGAGGTGCACCCCGGGCGCCCCGGCATCCGCGAGCGCCGCGAGCAGCGTGCGCAGCATCGCCCCGCCCCGCCCGCCGCCCTGCACCTCGGGCACGAGGTCGATGTGCAGGTGCGCGGGGTACGCGGCCACGAGCTCGTCGGGGCGTCTCTCGGGGGCGTGCAGCAGCTCGACGATCTCGCGGTCGCGCGGATTCGCGGGCAGCGCGTCGAGGGGGTGCCGTCGCCGCAGCCCGGGCCACCACTCGGCGTCGAGCGTGCGCTCGAACTCGCGCGTGTCGGCGACGCCCAGAACGTAGGCGCGCGCGACGTCCGACTCGTCGGCGTAGACCCAGGCGAGACCCGGCGAGAAGCGCAGGTACGGGCCCACGAAGACCTCGCCCAGCAGGCGGGGGTCGTCGTAGAGGCCGGTGGCGTCCCCGCCGTCCTCGCCCGTGCGCAGGCACACCTCGTAGAGCGCGTCCTCGTCGCCGGGGCGGAAAGATCGGATGCCGGCCATGTGCGTCCTCCCGTCGTCGGCCCGAGCCTAGCGGGGGCGGCATGACCGGGGTCCCCGCCGCCGTCGACGGCGGCCAGAGCGGCATCCGGATGCGGCTCGCCGGGCACCCGGAGACCGTGCGTGCCGAGGGCTTCGGCCGGCTGGAGGGCGACACGGCCACGGGGCTGCTCGACCGCATCCGCGCGTGCCTCGCCCAGCTGCCCGGCGGGGCGCCGCGCATCTCGCGGCTCGCCCTCGGGCTCACGACGGTGCCCGAGGGCCTCGAGGCCCGCCACGCGCTCGCGGCACGGCTCGGGCGGGAGCTGGGGGCCGCGGAGGTGCTGCTGGCGGGCGACGAGGTGACCGCGCACGCGGGCGCGCTGCGCGGATCCGCGGGAGTCGTGCTCGCCGTCGGCACGGGCATCGCGTGCCTCGGCCTCGACCCCGCGACGGGGGCCGTGCGGCACGTGGACGGCGACGGCTTCCTGCTGGGCGACGCGGGCTCCGCCTTCTGGCTCGGCAGCCGCGGCGTCGAGGCGGTGCTGCGTGCACGCGACGGGCGGGGCGCAGCGACCGCGCTCGAGGACGCGTGCGTGCGGCGCTTCGGGGCGCACCCCCGGCTCGCGGCGTGGCTGCACGATCGGCCGCGCGCGGTCGCCGAGATCGCGGGCTTCGCGGTCGAGGTGCAGGAGGCGGCCCGCGGCGGCGACGCCGTCGCCTCCGCCCTCGTCGAGGCGGCGGCCGAGGAGCTGCTCGCCACGTCCCGCGCGGCGGCGGATGCCGTGCCGGCCACGCCCTGCCCGCTCGCCCTGATCGGCGGCGCCGTCCGCGACGGCGGCGCGCTGCACACGGCACTCGCGCGCCGCGTCGCCGCGGACCCCTCGCTCGCGCTCCGCGCCGCGGCGGGCGACCCGCTCGACGGTGCCTGGGGCATCGCCGACGGAACACTCACCGACGCGTACGCTGACCACCTGAGCATCTGGAGGGCGCCATGACCGCGGATCCGGTTCACAGCTATCTCACCCGCACCGCGACGCTGCTCGCCCGGCTCGCCGAGCAGCAGGCGGAGCAGATCGACCGCGCGGGCGAGATCGTCGCGCGCACGCTGCTCGCCGACGGCCTCGTGCACGTGTTCGGATCGGGGCACTCGCACCTGCTCGCGCTCGAGGGGTTCTACCGCGCGGGCGGTCTCGCCGCGGTCGACCCGATCCTGCTCGAGTCGCTCATGCTGCACGGCAACGCCGTGCTCTCGACGACGCTCGAGCGCAGCGACGGCCTCGGCGCGGGGATCCTCGAGGACCTCGCCCCGCAGGCGAGCGACTGCCTCATCGTGGTCTCGAACTCCGGGGGCAACCGCGTCGCGGTCGAGCTCGCGGAGGCCGCGCGGGCCCGCGGCCTCGGGGTCGTCGCGATCGTGAGCCGCGCCCACGCCGAATCCGCGGGCGCCCTGCAGGCGGGGCGCGCGAGCCTGCTCGGCGTCGCCGACGTCGTGCTCGACAACCTCGGCGAGCCGGGCGACGCATCCGTGCAGCTCGACGGGGTGCCGACGCGGATGGGCCCGACCTCGACGGTGCTGGGCGCCGCCCTCGTGCACGCGATCTCGATCGCCGCCGCGGCCCGCGTCGTCGCGGCGGGGGAGCAGCCGCCCGTCTTCACCTCGAGCAACGTCGCCGGCGGCGATGAGCTCAACGCCGCCACGATCGCCCGCTACCGCGGACGGGTGAGGGCGCTGTGACGGCCCTGACCACACGCGGCATCGTCGAGGGCTTCTACGGGCGCCCCTGGACGCACGCGCAGCGGCTCGACATGATCGGCTTCCTCGCCGAGCTCGGCATGAACACCTACGTGTACTCGCCCAAGGACGACCCCTACACGCGGCGCCGGTGGAAGGAGCCCTACCCGGATGCGGAGGCCGCGCGCCTGCGCGAGCTCGCCTCCGCCGCCCGCGAGGCGGGCGTCGACCTCTGGTACGGCGTATCGCCCGGCCTCTCGATGCACTACGCGGACCCGGATGACGTGACGGCCGTGCACACGAAGCTCGCGGCGGCGCGCGAGCTGGGGGCGACGGGGACGGCGCTCTTCCTCGACGACATCCCGGGCCGGCTGCAGCATCCGGGCGACCTCGCCGCGTTCCCCGACCTCGTGAGCGCGCAGCTGCACCTCGTGCGCGCGCTCGAGGCGGAGCGTGCGGCGGCGGGCGAGGCGGGCCCGTTCGCCGTGTGCCCGACCGACTACTGGGGGCACGGCGACGAGCCGTACATCGCCGCGCTCGGGCGCGGGCTCGCGGCCGACACGCAGCTGTTCTGGACGGGCCGCGCCATCTGCTCGCCCGAGCTCACCGCGGGGGAGGCGCGCGTCTTCGCGGCGGCGACCGCGCATCCGCCGCTCTACTGGGACAACTTCCCGGTCAACGACGTCGCGATGACCCACGAGCTGCACATCGGCCCCTACCTCGGCCGCGACCCGCAGCTCGCCGCGACCGCCGCGGGCATCGTCGCGAACCCCATGCCGCTCGCCGAGGCATCCAAGATCGGCATCGCCTCCGTCGCCGACTTCTGCCGCGACCCGCACGCCTTCGACGCCGAGGCGAGCTGGGAGGCGGCGCTCCACCGGGTCGCGGGAGCGCGCGACGTCGAGGCCTTCCGCGAGTTCGCCGACGCGGTGCGCGGCTCGGCGCTCTGCACCGACGACGCGCCGCGGCTCGGCGCCCGACTCGACCGCTTCGCCTTCGACTACCGCTTCGGCACCCCCGCGGATGCCGTGGCCGGGCTGCGCGTCGAGCTCGCGCACCTCGCGGGCGTCGCCGAGCGGATGGGGCGGCTGGAGAACCGCGCCCTCGCGGCCGAGATCGCGCCATGGGTCGCGCAGTACGCGCGCGGGATCGCGGCCGTCGACGCGGCCGTCGCGGCGCTCGAGCCCGGAGCGGCGGGCGACCCGCCGGAGCTGCACGGCACCGCGCGTGACGCGATCGCGGGGCGGCTCGCCGAGCTGCGCGCCGCGCGACTGCGCGTGTTCGGCGACCTGGTCGACATGTTCCTCTCCGACCTGATCGGCGAGTTCAGCCGCTGATCGGCACCCGCCGCCGCTCCCGCCACGAGGTGCCGAGCGCGTCGAGCACGACCGCCTGGCGCACCGCGTCTTCCGGGGGCAGCAGCAGGCCGGCCTCGCCCCGCACGGCGGCGTCGAAGCGCGCGATCTGCAGCTCGTAGTGGTCGACGCCGGGGCTCTCGACGCGGCGCGTGCCGTCGGCATCCGTCACGAGAAGCACGTGATCGTCGGGGCCGCGCAGGAAGGCGCTCGGCACCTCGATGCGACCCCGGGAGCCGATCACGGTGACGGCGTCGAGGTCGGCGCTCCACATGCCCAGCTGCGCGGTCGCCGCGACCCCGCCGGGGAACTCCATGAGCAGCGCCGTGCTCATGTCGACCCCGCCGTGCAGCTGCGACACCGCGGCGTGCGCGGTCACCGCCTCGGGCTCGGCGCCGGTCAGCAGCCGCGAGACGTGCACGGCGTAGCAGCCGACGTCGTACACCGCGCCGCTGCCGGGAGCGCCCCGGAACCCGGAGTGCTCGAGCTCGTCGGAGGCGTCGAAGGTGAAGACCGTGTGGATGCCGCGCAGCTCGCCGATCGCCCCCTCCGCGAGCAGCTCGCGCAGGCGGACGTAGCGCGGGTGGTGCGCGTACATGAACGCCTCGGCGAGCAGCACCCCCGCATCCGCGGCGGCCGCGACCATGCCGCGCGCCTCCTCGTCCGTGACCGCGAGCGGCTTCTCGCACAGCACGTGCTTGCCCGCACGGATCGCGCGGTGCGTCCACTCGGCGTGCTGCGCGTTCGGGGTGGGCACGTAGATCGCCTCGACGTGGGGGTCGGCGAGCATCGCGTCGTAGCTGGGGTAGCCGATGCCGCCGGATGCCGCGGCGGCCGCGTGGGCGCGCTCCGGGCTGCGGCTCGCGAAGCCCGCGAGCTCCGCGCCCGGGCAGGCGAGGATCGCGGGCACGGTCGCGGCGTTGATGCCCGCCACGGAGGCGACGCCCCAGCGCACGGGCGCGCTCATGCCGCGTCCCAGCGGATGAGCACCCCGAGTCCGCGACCGCGGTCGGCCTGCAGCTCGCGGTAGAGCGCGGGCACCTCCTCGAGAGCGATCTCGCGCGACAGCATCCCGTCGAGGTCCATCCGGCCGGAGGCCACGAGACCGTAGAAGACCTCGAGCATGGCGGCCGTCGTCCACGGGTCGGACGGCGTGGCGAGCTCGGCCGCGGTCCCCGCGTGCACCCCGATGATCGAGATGCCGTCGGCGACGATGCGCGGCCCGAGGGTCTGCAGGCTCGGCTTCGGCGCGTCCCCGACCAGCACGAGGCGGCCGAGCGGGCGCACGAGCTCGGATGCCGGGGCGAGCACCGCGGGGTGCCCCGTCACCTCGAAGACGACGTCGGCGGCGCCGCCGTGCGAGGCGATCGCGTCGGCCGCACCCCGCGCGAGCACCTCATCCGCCCCGCCCGCGCGCGCGAGCTCGAGACGCGCGGCGTCCGGGTCGATCGCGACAATGCGTCGCGCGCCGGCGACCCGCAGGTAGCGCACGAGCAGCTGCCCGAGCAGGCCCAGCCCCACGACGACGGCCGTCTCGCCGAACACGAAGCCCGCGCGACGCACCGCCCACTGGGTCGTGACGGCGAGCGAGCTCCACACCGCCTGCTCGGGGGACACCCCGGCGGGCAGCACGGTCGCCTCGGCCGCGTCGAGCACGAACTCCGCGGCATGCGGGGTGAACGAGAACACCGGGTCGCCCACCCGAACGCCCGTGACGCCCGCGCCCACCTCCTCCACCCGCGACACCATCGAGTAGCCGGGCGCGAAGGGGTACTGCACCCACTCGGCCCAGAAGGTGCGGGGGTCGAACTCGCCGCGCAGGCACGCGAGCTCGGTGCCCGTGCTCACGAGCGAGGCGACGGCGCGGCAGCGCAGCTGCCCGGATGCAGGGGACGGTACCTCCGCCTCCACGAGCTCGACCGCATCCGCGCGGGGGAACATCACCTGGCGCGACGTGCCCATCAGCGCATCAGCTCCTCGGCCCGCGCGAGCACGCGCACGACGTCGGCGCCGAACCGCACATCGCACTCGTGCGCGCGCGTGCCGCTCGTGATGAGGGCCGCGAGCTCCTCATAGGCGGTCGTGAACGAGGTGACCGAGTCGACGTCGTCGACGGGCAGCTCCTGACGCCCCGCGGCGTCCCACACCACGGTGCCGAAGCCGTCGGCGGCATCCGGGGCCTGCAGCGTCATGGTGCAGCTCGAGGTGCGGCCGCCGGGGTGCTCGAGCACGAGGTGCGTCGTGTGGTCCTCGCGCACGGCGGCGCGGATGCCGGTCACGGGCCCCACGGTGCGCCAGAGCGCCGCGAGGGCGTGCGGGCCGAGGTCCCACAGCCCGCCCTTCTCGTGCCGCCACGGCGTGTTGAAGGGGTTGTCGTCGTTGAGGGCCGAGCCGAGCCAGAGGCCCGCGCCGCCCTGCCAGTCGCGCCCCGCGGCGACGATCGCGCGCATGCGGGGGTCGAACATCATCGTGAACATCACGATCGTCGCGACGTCGTGCTCGGCGGCGGCGTCGACGAGCGCCTGGGCGGCGGCCGCATCCGTCGCGATGGGCTTCTCGAGGCTCACGTGCTTGCCCGCCCGGATGGCGCGGAGCGCCAGCTCGGACTGCACGTGCGGCGGGATCGCGAAGGCGACCGCGTCGACCTCGTCGAGGAACGCGTCGAAGTCGTCGCCCGCGTGCGATGCGCCGTGCCGCGTCGCGAGCTCGGCGGCTTTGCCGGCGTCGCGCCCCCACACGGCGGCGAGCTCCCACGAGGGGGCGTCGCCGAGCGCGACGGCGTGCGCGGTGTCGGCCCAGTAGCCGGTTCCGGCCAGTCCCATGCGCAGCGTCATCGTGCCTCCCGTGCGGTGTCGAGCGTGTCGCGCAGCCGGGCGCGTCGCGCCGCGGGGTCGCCGCTCGCGCCCGTCGCGGCGTCGAGCACCTCGAGCCCGAGCAGCGCCGAGCCCACGATGGGGGCGTCGTCGACGATGCGCACGACCGCGTGCGGTGCCGCCGCCGCGATGCCCGCGTAGACGGGGTCGAGCAGCGTCGGGTGTCTGCTCGTGATCATGCCGCCGCCCAGCACGACGTCGACCGCCTCGTGCGCGGCGCCGATGCGCCGGATGGTCGTCGTCGCGAACAGCGCGATCTCCTCCGCCTGCCGTTGCACCACGGATGCCGCTGCCGCGTCGCCCGCGTCGGCCGCCTCGAAGAGCAGCGGCACGAGCTCGTGCATCCGGTCGCGGTCGATCGTGCCGAGGTGCATGCCGGTCGCCACCTCCGTCGCGGTCGCGGTGCCGAAGTGCCGCGCGGCGAGCTCGCTCAGCAGCGTCGCGGGGCCGCGGCCGTCCTCGTGCCGGGCCGCATGCCACAGCACCTCCTTGCCGATCGCGAAGCCGCCGCCCCAGTCGCCCGTGATGCGGCCGAGGGCGGGGTAGCGCACGTGGCTGCCGTCGCGCGCGATGCCGACGCAGTTGATGCCGCCGCCGCAGACGACCGCGACGCCGGATGCGGCATCCGTTCCGGTGCGCAGCATCGCGAGGGTGTCGTTGCCGACCTCGACCCGGTCCGCCCAACCGTAGGCGGTGATGGCCGCGGCGATCGCCTCCTCCTCCTCGGGGAGGTCGGCGTTGGCGAGGTAGCCGGCGACGACGTCGACGCGCTCGAGCCCGGCCGCGTCCAGCACCTCGCGCACGGCCGGGGCAACGGTGTCGACCGCGGCGGGCGCGCCGACGATGTGCGGGGCGAAGGGACCCGAGCGGGCCCGCGCGACGACCGTGCCGTCGTGGGTCACGAGCAGCACGTCGGTCTTGCTGTTGCCGCCGTCGAGGGCCAGCAGGTGCGGTTCGGTCATGCGGCCCACGGCAGCCACCCCCGGTTCTCGGCGATGAGACGGTCGGCGAGCGCCTCGGCGGTCGCCAGCTGGCCCACGAGCGGATGCGCGAGCAGCGCCCGCACGACACGGTCGCGTCCGCCGTGCAGCGCGGCCTCCACCCCGAGCTGCTCGTAGCGCGCCACGTGCGCGATGAGCCCCGAGGCGAGCGGCGGGACCGGCGGCAGCGCGTGCGGGCGGATGCCGTCCGCATCCACCGCCGCGCGCACCTCGATGACGGCCTCGTCGTCGAGGAACGGCAGGATGCCGTGGTTGCGCACGTTGACGATGTGGTCGCGTGCGGGGCCCGTTCCGAGCAGGCTCGCGAGCAGGCCGACCGCGGCATCCGAGTAGTAGGCGCCGCCGCGCCCGCGCAGCTCGGGGGGTGTGCTGCGCAGCTCGGGGTCGGCGTAGAGCTCGAGCAGCTCGCTCTCGAGGGCCGCGACCTGCTCGGCGCGCGAGGGGGCCCCCGCGGCGGCCGCGACGAGCTCGTCGTGCTGGTAGTAGTAGCGCAGGTAGTACGAGGGGATCGTGCGCTCGCTGCGCAGCAGGGGCAGCGGCAGCTCCGTCTCCTCGACGAGCGCCTCGCCGTGCGCGTCGATGAGGGTGTCGAGCACGGGCGTCGCGGTGCCGTCGTCGTTCCGGATCCGCACCCCCAGCTCCCAGCTGAGGTGGTTGAGGCCCGCGTGGTCGAGCTCGATCCGGTCGGGTTCGACCCCGAGGCGCGCGGCGAAGAGCCGCTCGAAGCCGATCGCGACGTTGCACAGGCCCACGGCCCGGTGGCCGTCGTCGAGCAGCGCGCGGGTCACCATGCCGACGGGGTTCGTGAAGTCGACGATCCAGGCGTCGGGGTTGACCGCGCGCACGCGCCGGGCGATGTCGAGCACGACCGGGATCGTGCGCAGCGCCTTCGCGAACCCGCCCGCCCCGGTCGTCTCCTGCCCGATGCAGCCGCAGTCGAGCGGCCAGTGCTCGTCGCGCGCCCGGGCGGCCTGCCCGCCGATGCGCAGCTGGATGAGCACGGCGTCCGCCCCGGCGGCTGCGGCCTCGAGGTCGTCGGTGAGCTGCACGGTGCAGTCGCTGCCGCCCGCCGCGAGGATGCGCGAGGCGAGCCCCGCGACGACCGTGGTGCGCGCGGCATCCGGGTCGACGAGCACGAGCTCGGCGACGGGCAGCGCGGCGCCCAGCCGTGCGATGCCGTCCGCGAGCTCGGGGGTGTAGGTGGAGCCGCCGCCGACGACGACGAGGCGGATGCGCCGGCTCATGTCGTGAAGACCCGGTCGCGGGCGATGCCGAGGCTCATGTGCGTGGCTCCTTCGAGGATCGGGGCGTCGGTGACCCGTGCCGTCTCGACGGGGGGCGCGGTCTGCACGAGCGCGTCGAGCTCGCGCACGACCGCATCGCGCAGCCGCGCGCCGCCCAGGTGGGCGAGCTCGCCCGCGAGCACGAGGCGGGCGGGGTCGAGCAGGGCGATGACCGAGCCGAGGGCCAGCGCGTAGCGTGCGGCGAGCGTCGAGAGGGCGGATGCCGCGCCCGCGTCGTCGAGGATCGCGCGCAACGCCTCGGCGGCCGTCGAGGCGCTGTGACCGGCCTCGGCCGCAAGCGCCCGCAGGGCGGTCGCCCCGATCTGCCGCTCGAGGGCTCCGTCGCTGCGGCTCTCGGCGTCGAGGATCGCGCCGGGCGTGAGCAGGAACGCCGCCTCGCCCGCGGCCCCGCGGCTCCCGCGGTGCAGGGAGCCGTCGATCACGATCGCGCCGCCGACCCCGTCGTCGAGCCAGAACAGGAAGAAGCTCTCCTCCTCGCCGCGGGCACGCTGCTCGGCGATCGCCGCGAGGTTGACGTCGTTCTCGATCGCGACCGTCGCGTGGGGCAGCAGCGCGCGCAGCTCGGCGCCGACGGCGGGCTGCTGCCAGCCGGGCAGGTGGTCGACGTACCAGAGGGTGTCGGCATCCGCGTCGTAGGAGCCCGGAACGCCGACGACGACGGCGTTCAGCTCGGCGAGGGTGATCCCGGCGGATGCGCAGCTCGCCTCGATCGCGGCGACCGCGCCCCGGGGGCCGGCGTCGGCATCCGGCGTCGCGTGGTCCTGCTCGGCGACGACCGCGCCCGTGATGTCGGTGATCCGCACGCGCACGCGGCCGTGCCGCACGTCGGCCGCCGCCGCGTGGCCGGCGCGCGGGTCGACGCGGTAGAGCTGGGGGGCGCGCCCGCCGGGGCCGGTCTCGCCGAAGCCGCTGCGCAGCACGAGTCCGCTCTCTTCGAGCCGCTGGAGCAGCTGCGAGGCCGTCGGCTTGGAGAGCCCCGTGAGGGTGTGCACGTCACCGCGGCTGAGGGTGCCGTGCTCGATGAGCAGCTCGAGCACCACGCGGTTGTTGAGGCTGCGCAGCAGTCCCGGCTGGGCGGGCGATGGCCCGCGCTCGTCGCCGGTGGCCGGGGTGTTCACAAAGGCCCTCCGCGTAGTTAGTAAACTTTACTATCTGGACGGTAGCCGCCCACGCGGAGGGTGTCAATGATCGCGCGTGCGCTGCCAGGGGCGGGTCACCGCGAGCCAGAGGCCGAGGGCGACCGCCGCGTACACGGCGTACATGCCGGCCCACGTCCAGAGGGAGAACGGCACCTCGGCCCACGACCCGGGCATCGGCAGCAGCACGAGGAAGAACGCGAGCAGGCCGACCACGTAGGCGGCACCCCACGCCCAGCGGTTCCAGGCGAACAGCGTCGCGCCCGTGAGTCCCCGCGCCGGCAGCAGGGCGATCGGCAGCGATGAGACACCGGCCGCCGTCAACGCCGCCAGGGTCTCGCGCGCGAACACCACGCCCAGCGCATCGCCCGCATCCTGCAGCAGGGTGAAGCCCATCCAGCCGAGCAGGGCGAGGGCGAGGCCCCAGCCCAGGGTGATGAGCGTCAGCCGCGCCTTCGCCGACGCCGTCGCGATCGCCGTGCCGAACGCGACCCCCGCGACGAGGCCGAACGCGATCCCGGGCTGGAAACCCGTCAGGCGGCTGAACACGACGGTCGCCACGACGATCAACAGCGTGAGCGGACGGAACTCGAAACGCGCCGTCGCCTGCGGGTGCAGACGGCCGACGACCCAGATCAGCACGAACCAGCCGAGCACCACGTCCACCGCGAAGCCGATCGCGATCGAGCCGAACTGGCGCAGGCTCGCCGCGTCGAAGCCGAACTGCGGATCGATGAACGAGGTGATGAGGGCGGCGAGCAGCACCCCGACCGCCGCGGGCCACCATCCGCGCACCGTGGGGGCCGAGCGGATGGGGGCGGAGCCGGCGTCGGCCGCGGCGGGCCGCGGGCGGATGCGGCCCCACCAGGCGGCGACCCGACCCCCCAGATCGTCGGACACCTTGCTCAGCAGATGCGTCGGGAAGCCCATGAGCAGGGCGAGGATGACCGCGAGCACGACCGCGAGGGCGCACTGCGGCAGGCTGAGCGTCTGGGCGGGGGTCGCGAGGGTGCTGAGCACGCTCGGCGCATCCCCCGTGCGGCCCGGCAGCACCACGGGCGCGGCCGCCCCCGACGGCGTGGGCGTCGGGGCGGCGACGGCACCCGGGATGCATGTGACGGCCTCGATGACGCACGGTGCGCCCTCGACGTAGTCGAGCGTGAGCTCGAAGTGCGCGCCGAACACGAACATGTCCCCGTCCGAGCACGTGACCCATCCGCTCGGCGGGATGTCGACAGTGCCGACGAGCTGCGTCGCGGTCGCCGAGACGACGGTCACGGTGCGCGCGGGGCGCTGGGAGGACGCGTCGCACCAGTCGCCCTCGAGCGGGAGGCTCCAGCTGCTCCCCGGCCCGGAGTACGGCACCTCGTCGCCCGCGAACTGCCATGGCCACCCCGTGCTCGTGCACGCGCCGTCGGCCACACACGAGATCGTGAGGGTGACCTGCTCGTCGTCCATCGGCGTCACCTCGCCGTCGGGGCCGAGCTCGTCGTGGGTCGCGGTGCCGCTGTAGACGATGAAGGTGCCCTCTGGCAGGTCGCTCGGCATGGGCGCCGCCGCGGATGCCGTGGGCGCCCCGAGCGCGAACACGATCGCCGCGAGGGCGCACGCCGTCGTGTGCACCGCGCGTCGGATTCGGGTCGCGACGATGGTGGGTATGGCTCAGGATGCTAGCGGCTGACCGTCGCACGCGACAGCCCCCGCGGGTGCCCCGGATTCACCCTTGTCTTCTGCGAGCCGCTGGCGCACCCTGGGGGGCATGAGTGTCCCCGCACCGTCGCGGCAGCTCGCGGAGGCGATCGCCGAGTTCGGCGAGCCGCGCGGCTACATCGCCGCCGCATCCATCGGCCTCCCACCCCGCCGCGCCGTCGAGGCGCTGCGGGCCGACCTCGACGCCTGGGCGCGGGCCGACCGTGACCCGCAGGGCTATGACGACATCATCGCCCGCACCCGTGCCTCCTATGCGCGCCTCGTCGGCGTCGACCGGACACGCGTGGCGATCGGCTCCCAGACCTCGGTGCAGGCGGCGGCGGTCGCCGCATCCGTGCCCGTGGGCGCCGAGGTGCTCGTGGTCGAGCGCGACTTCTCCTCGCTGCTCGTGCCGTTCACGCAGCGCCCGGGAGCGCGGGTGCGCGCCGTGCCGCTCGAGGCGCTCGCCGACAGCATCCGCGACGACACCTTCCTCGTCGTGTTCTCGCTCGTGCAGTCCGCCACCGGCGCCCTCGCGGATGTCGCGGCGATCCGCGACGCCGCCGCGCGGCACGGCGCGCTCACCTTCTGCGACACGACCCAGGCCGCCGGGGTGCTGCCGGTCGCGGCGGGGGAGTTCGACATCACCGTCTGCCACGCCTACAAGTGGCTGTGCTCGCCGCGCGGCGTCAGCTTCCTTACGGTGGGGGCCGCTGCGGATGCCGTGCTGCGCCCCACGCAGGGCGGCTGGTATGCGGGCGACGACGTCTGGCGCAGCTGCTACGGCACCGAGATCACCCTCGCATCCGATGCGCGCCGCTTCGACGTGTCGCCCGCGTGGCAGGCGTGGGTGGGCGCCGAGCAGTCGATCGGCCTCTTCGCCGACCTCGACATCGCCGAGGTGTGGGCACGCGCGGCCGGCCTCGGCGCGCAGCTGTGCGAGGAGCTCGACCTCCCCGCACAGCACCAGGCGATCGTCTCCTGGCCCGACCCGGACGGCGCGCAGCTGACGCGGATGACGGAGGCCGGCATCCGCGTGTCGGGCCGCGCCGGGCGCGCGCGGGCCTCGTTCCACCTCTGGAACACCGAGGAGGATGTGGCGGCCATCGTGCGCGCCATCCGCTGAGCCGGTCGTCGGTAGGCTGGGGACCACACCCTCGCACCGCGCACGCCGGCGCGGCCCGACATCCAGGAGCACCCCCGTGGCGACCCCCACCCCTCTCGACCAGGTCATCTCCCTCGCGAAGCGTCGCGGCTTCGTCTACCAGGCGGGTGAGATCTACGGCGGCTCCCGCTCCGCCTGGGACTACGGCCCCCTCGGCACCGCGCTCAAGGAGAACATCAAGCGCGAGTGGTGGAAGTTCATGGTGCAGCGCCGTGACGACATCGTCGGCATCGACTCCTCCGTCATCCTGCCCCGCCAGGTGTGGGAGGCATCCGGGCACGTCGAGGTGTTCAGCGACCCGCTCATCGAGTGCCTCAACTGCCACAAGCGCTACCGCGAGGACCACCTGCTCGAGGCGTACGAGGAGAAGAAGGGCCGCGCGCCCGAGAACGGCCTCGCCGACATCGTCTGCGAGAACTGCGGCACGCGCGGCCAGTGGACCGAGCCGCGTGCCTTCTCGGGGCTGCTGAAGACCTTCCTCGGCCCCGTCGACGACGCAGAGGGGATGCACTACCTGCGTCCCGAGACGGCACAGGGCATCTTCGTCAACTTCGCCAACGTGCTCTCGAGCGCGCGCCAGAAGCCCCCGTTCGGCATCGCCCAGATCGGCAAGAGCTTCCGCAACGAGATCACGCCCGGCAACTTCATCTTCCGCACGCGCGAGTTCGAGCAGATGGAGATGGAGTTCTTCGTGCAGCCGGGCACGGACGAGGAGTGGCACCAGTACTGGATCGACCAGTCCTTCGCCTGGTACACCGGTCTCGGCATCCGTGAGGAGAACCTGCGCTTCTACGAGCACCCGAAGGAGAAGCTCAGCCACTACTCGAAGCGCACGGTCGACGTCGAGTACCGCTTCAACTTCGCCTCGGGCGAGTGGGGGGAGCTCATGGGCATCGCCAACCGCACCGACTTCGACCTCAAGACCCACTCCGAGAAGTCGGGCAAGGACCTCTCGTACTTCGACCAGACGACCAACGAGCGCTGGATCCCCTACGTGATCGAGCCCGCGTTCGGCCTCACCCGTGCGCTCATGGCCTTCCTCATCGACGCCTACCACGAGGACGAGGCGCCCAACGCGAAGGGCGGAACGGATGTGCGCACCGTGCTGCGCCTCGACCGTCGCCTGGCGCCCGTGAAGGCGGCGGTGTTGCCGCTCTCGCGCAACGAGCAGCTCTCGCCCGTCGCGCGCGAGCTCGCGGCAGACCTGCGCGAGGACTGGATGATCGAGTTCGACGACGCGGGCGCCATCGGCCGCCGCTACCGCCGCCAGGACGAGATCGGCACCCCGTTCGCGGTGACGGTCGACTTCGACACCCTCGAGGACAAGGCGGTCACGGTGCGCGAGCGCGACACCATGGCGCAGGAGCGCGTCTCGCTCGACCGCCTGCACGGCTACCTCGCCGAGCGGCTGCGGGGGGCGTGACGATGAGCGGATACGAGCCGGCCACCCCGTCGCCGGCCGGCGACGCCGTCGTGCCGCCGCCGTATCCGCAGCACCTGATCGTGCCGCCACCGAGCCCCGAGGTCGAGGACCCGGCCCCGTTCCACCGCCTCTACCGCACGACGCGTGCCTACCTCTGGTGGCGCCCGCTCGTCGCGGTCGGCGTGTTCATCGCCTTCTTCCTCGTCGCCCAGGTGATCCTGACGATCGCATGGTTCGTCCTCGTGCTGGCGACGGGCGCGGTGTCGATCACCGAGCTCAGCTCGGGCGACACCCTCCTGACGCAGCTCACCGACATCGCCAACCCGCTGAGCCTCGTAGTGCTGCTCGGCAGCGTCGCCGTCATGCTGCCGCTCGTGCCGCTCGCGCTGCTGTGCGCGGGACTGCGGCCGGTGGGCGTCATGCACTCGGTGGCGCTGCGCATCCGGTGGCGGTGGATGGCGTGGTGCGTGATCCCGGCCCTCGCGATCACGGCGGTCAGCACGGGGCTGTCGTTCCTGCCGCTCGCCTTCGGCGAGACGCTCACACCCGTGCCGGTCGAGCCGGGCACCTTCGTGCTGCTCGCCGTGCTCATCATCGTGCTCGTGCCCTTGCAGTCGGCGGCCGAGGAGTACGTGTTCCGCGGCCTCATCATGCAGACGCTCGGCGCGTGGGTGCGCGGGCCCTGGCTCGGCATCATCCTGTCGACCGTCATCTTCACGGTCGGGCACACCCAGTACGAGATCTGGGGGATGCTGAGCGTCGGGGTCATGGGGCTGGGCTTCGCGATCGTCGTGTGGCGCACGGGCGGGCTCGAGGCGGGCATCGCCTTCCACGTCGTCAACAACGTCGTCGCCCTCTTGCTGCTCGCGAGCGGCGCGATGGGCACGACCGTGATGAGCTCCGAGGGCAGCGACTGGCTCGCGCCCGTCGTGCAGGCCGTCTTCGCGGCCGCCTACATCGTGTGGATCGAGTTCGCGGCGCGTCGCCGGGGCATCGCACGGGCCCGCACCTTGGGCGGGAATGCCGCGGAGGGGCAGATCGTTGACACCTCACATGCCTGAACCGATCAAGATCGACATCTGGTCCGACATCGCCTGCCCCTGGTGCTACATCGGCAAACGCCGCTTCGAGGCGGGGGCCGCCGAGGCGGGCGTGCCGGTCGAGGTCGAGTACCACTCCTTCGAGCTCTCGCCCGACACCCCGGTCGACTTCCAGGGCAGTGCGGCCGACCACCTCGCGGAGAAGGGCTACCCGGTCGAGGCGCTCGAGGGGATGCTGAAGCGCGTCACCGACATCGCCGCGACGCTCGACCTGCACTACGACTACGACTCCGTGCAGCACACCAACACGGTGAAGGCCCATCAGCTGCTGCACTACGCCAAGCTCCGCGGACGTCAGGCCGAGATGAAGGAGCGGCTGATGTCGGCCTACTTCGTCGAGGGAAGGCATGTGGGCCACGTCGCGGACCTCGCCGACCTCGCGGCCGAGCTCGGCTTCGACCGCGACGACGTCATCCGCTCGCTCGAGGCCGACGAGCACCTGGCCGACGTTCGCGAAGACCAGGAGGTCGCGCGCGAGTTCGGCATCCAGGGGGTGCCGTTCTACGTGATCGACCGAAAGTACGGGGTCTCGGGGGCGCAGGAGTCGGCCACCTTCGCCGAGGTGCTGCGCCAGGTCGCGGCCGAGAAGGCGACGGCGGATGCGGGGGCCGCCTCGTGAGCGGCCTCGTGCCGCTCGGTCACCCGGGCGCCTTCGCCTGCGAGGGTGACGTGTGCGAGGTCCCCTCCGTTCGGGAGGACGACACGCCGCCCACCGCCCGCTGAGCACACCCGCACGGCGCGTCGTCCTCCCGAACGAGGTCAGCGGTCGGATGCCGCCTCGCTGATGTCGGCGACCGTCGCGCCGAGCGCCGCGATGAGCGCATCCGCGTCGACGAACAGGCTCACGCCGTGCTCGCCCGCGCCCATCGCGATGCGCCTGCCGACCGCGCGCTCGTCCACGTAGACGGGCCATGCCGTGGTCGAGCCGAGCGGCGTGATCGTGCCGCGTTCGTAGCCGGTCGCCTCGAGCGCGACATCGGCCTCCGGCATCCGGAGCTTGTTGACGCCCACGAGCGCGCGCAGCTTCGGCCACGAGATCACCCGGTCGCCGGGGATCTCGGCGAACAGGAAGCTGCCGTCGGAGCGCTTCACGACGAGCGACTTCACGATGTCGGCGGGCGCGAGCTGGAGGCTCGCGGCCGCCTCCTCGAGGGAACCGGCCGCCCCGCGCGCCACGAACTCGATCTCGAGCCCGAGCTCGGCGGCGGCTGCGGCCACCCGGTCGCGTCCTGTGGGCATGGCGGGGCTCCTCACGGCGGCATCTGAGAGAATCGAGGGGATGTCCACCCTAACCGCGCCCGCCGCACCCGCCCTCCGGATCGGGCCGCTGCGCCTCGACGTGCCGGTCGTGCTCGCACCGATGGCGGGCATCACCAACACGGCCTTCCGTCGGCTCTGCCGCGAGTACGGGGCGGGGCTCTACGTGTCCGAGATGATCACGAGCCGCGCGCTCGTCGAGCGCACGCCCGTGTCGATGCGCCTCATCAAGCACCACGAGTCCGAGACGCCGCGCTCCATCCAGCTCTACGGTGTGGACCCGAAGACCATGGCCGAGGCCGTCACGATGCTCGTCGCCGAGGACCGCGCCGACCACATCGACCTCAACTTCGGCTGCCCGGTGCCCAAGGTCACCCGCAAGGGCGGGGGAGCGGCGCTGCCCTGGAAGCTCGACCTCTTCCGCGGCATCGTCGAGGCGGCCGTGAAGGCGGCCGGCCCGATCCCGCTCACGGTCAAGATGCGCAAGGGCATCGACTCCGACCACCTCACCTACCTCGAGGCGGGTCGCATCGCGGAGGGCGCGGGAGTCGCATCCATCGCCCTGCACGCGCGCACCGCCGCCGACTTCTACTCCGGCCACGCCGACTGGGACGCGATCGGCACCCTCAAAGAGACCATCACGAGCGTGCCGGTGCTCGGCAACGGCGACATCTGGAGCGCCGCGGATGCGCTGCGCATGGTCGAGCAGACCGGATGCGACGGCGTCGTCGTCGGGCGCGGCTGCCTCGGCAGGCCCTGGCTCTTCGGCGACCTCGCCGCCGCCTTCACGGGCGGGCACCTGAAGGCCGAGCCGACCCTCGGCGAGGTCGCGACCGCGTTCCGCCGCCACGCCGAGCTGCTCGTCGACTTCTTCGACGGCGACGAGGGGCACGCCTGCCGCGACATCCGCAAGCACGTGGCCTGGTACTTCAAGGGCTACGCGGTCGGCGGCGAGCTGCGTTCGGCGCTCGCCCGGGCGTCGAGCCTCGACGAGATCGACGGGCTGCTCGCCCAGCTCGACCCCGCACAGCCCTACCCCGGGGCGGATGCCGAGGGGCAGCGCGGGCGGGCGGGCACCCCCAAGAACCCGGCACTTCCCGAGCACTGGCTGTCCTCGCGCGAGCTGCGTCCATCGCAGCAGGCGATGCTCACCGAGGGCGAAGCGGACACGACCGGTGGCTGAGTCGGGGCCGGGCGTCGTCGTCACCCGCGGCTACGCCGACGCCGACGCCGAGCGGATGCTGCCCGAGGAGCACTCCTCGCGCCGCAGCGACTTCGCGCGCGACCGCGCACGTGTGCTGCACTCGAGCGCGCTGCGCCGCCTCGCGGTGAAGACGCAGGTGCTCAGCCCCACCGCGGGGCTCGACTTCGCCCGCAACCGGCTCACCCACTCGCTCGAGGTCGCGCAGGTGGGCCGTGAGCTCGCCACCAACCTCGGGCTCGACCCCGACGTGGTCGACACCGCGTGCCTCGCCCACGACCTCGGGCATCCGCCCTACGGACACAACGGCGAGCGGGCCCTCAACGACTGGGCGGCCGACATCGGCGGCTTCGAGGGCAACGCGCAGACCCTGCGCCTACTCACCCGGCTCGAGCCGAAGGTGTTCGACGCGGACGGTCGCGCCTACGGCCTGAACCTCACCCGGGCGAGCCTCGACGCGAGCTGCAAGTACCCGTGGCCCGAGCAGGAGGGCATCCCCGACCCGTCCGGGCGCAGCAAGTACGGCTTCTACGCGGATGACACTCCCGCCTTCGTCTGGCTGCGTGCGGGCGCGCCGGCACGGGTGCGCTGCATCGAGGCGCAGGTCATGGACCTCTCCGACGACATCGGCTACTCGGTGCACGACTTCGAGGACGCCATCATCACGGGCTATCTCGACGTGCGCGCGCTGTCGGCGCGGGTCGATCACGACGCGCTCGTCGACAGCATGGTCGAGTGGATCGGGGGAGAGCTCGACCACGAGGAGCTCATCGCGGCCTTCGACCGGCTCGACAGCCTGCCGGACTGGATCGACACGTGGGACGGCTCGCGCCGCGACCAGGCGCGGCTCAAGAACCTCACCTCGCAGCTCATCGGCCGCTTCGCGGGGGAGGCGGTGCGGGCGACGCGGGAGGCGCATCCGCAGGGGGCGCTCGCGCGCTTCGGGGCGGATGTCGTGGTGCCGCTCGAGACGCGCGCCGAGATCGCCGTGCTCAAGGGCATCGTCGCCGCGAACGTCATGTCGACCAACGCGCGCAAGCCGCTCTACGAGCGGCAGCGCGGCATCCTCACGGAGCTCGCCGACGCGCTGTGGGCCGACCCCTCGCAGCTGGATGCGGGCTTCGCGGCCGACTTCGCCGCCGCATCCGACGACACGGCACGCAAGCGCGTGATCGTCGACCAGGTCGCCTCGCTCACCGACCCGAGCGCGAACGCCTGGCACGAGCGCATGTGCTGAGCGGCCCCGCGCCGCCCGCCCGTCCGCGCCGCGTCCCGCCCCGCTGCCCGCGCCCATCCGTTGATCGAGTGCCGCGCGGAGCGCGGTGTATCGAGATCTCGCCCCCATCCGTTGATCGAGTGCCGCGCGCAGCGCGGTGTATCGAGATCCCGCCCCCATCCGTTGATCGAGTGCCGCGCGGAGCGCGGCGTATCGAGATCCTGCCCCCTATCCGCTGATCGAGTGCCGCGCGCAGCGCGGTGTATCGAGATCCCCCGCACGCGGGTCTCCCGAGGTTTGCACGCCCCGAGCCCCCCGCCCCCGCTGCGGTCGTCTCCTCCCCAGTTCGCTACCGCACGGGCTGTCCACGAGTTTCCCTCGCCCCCTGGTGCATCAGTTCGAACATTGAGACAATAGACGCATGCCCAACATCGCAGATATGTTCACCCGGGTGGGTGATCTCTCGGCCCCGTTCAGCCCGGTGCCGGTCGCTGCGGTGCCGGATGCTGCGCTCCTGGATTTGCAGCGGACGCTGGGCGAGGTGCGGCGGCGCGTGGATGCGCAGGCGGCGCTCGTGGCGGGCGAGATCGCCCACCGTTCCCGCCGTGAACTCGGCGCCGAGGGACTCGCTGCCCGTCGGGGTCTGCGCAGTGCGGAGGGGCTGATCTCCCAGCTCACGGGCGGATCGACCCGCGACGCACGCACCCTCGTGAAGGCAGGAGAGCTCCTGCCACCGGAGCTGACCGGCGCACCGGTTCCGGATGCGGTGCCGGGCGTCACGACGGGCGACACGAGAGCGGCGCCGGGATGGCTGACACTGCTCGGCGACGCGATCGGATCGGCCAGGCTCTCGGTCGAGGCGGCCGGCCTCCGCGGCCGGCTCGCGGAGGCCGGCACGGGCACCGTGTTCGACGACACGGAGCGTGCCGTGTTCGAGGAGCGACGGCTGGCCGCGGCGGAGCGCCTGCTCGCGGCAGTCTCGGCACTCACCCTCGAGCAGCTGGCAGCCCGCGCCTCGGCAGAGCGCGACGAACTCGACCTCGCCGGGGTGCGTGCCCGGGAGGAGCAGCGGCGGGCGAAGCGGTTCCTCAAAGTCTTCCCCCAGCCGGACGGGATGACACGCCTGTCGGGTCTGCTGGACCCGGAATCCGCAGCGATCGTGGTGCCGATCCTGGACGCGGCGACCTCACCCCGCCGGGGCGGTCCCCGGTTCGTGGACCCGCACGCGGCCCAACGCGCCGACGACATGGTGCGGGACCTGCGTTCCACCGAACAGCTCGCGCTCGACACCCTCGTCGAGCTGCTCCGCCTCACCGCACGACTCGACGACGGACGACTCCTCGGGGAGCGCACACCCATGGTGCGGATCCTGGTCACCCGGAACGACCTCGACACGACACCCGACACCCACGGCACACGTCCCGGGGCCGCGTTCTTCGAAGGTCAGACCGAACCGGTGTCCATCGCGACCGCCGAACGATACATCTGCGCCAGCGGCGCGATCCCGATCCTCTTCGACACCGACGGCCGCGTCCTCAACCTCGGCCGCACACAACGCCTGTTCTCCGAAAAGCAACGCATCGCCCTCGCCGCCCGCGACGGCGGATGCCTCATGTGCGGCAGACCACCCTCCTGGTGCGAAGCACACCACATCGACCACTGGGAGCAACACCACGGCCGAACCGACATCGACGACGGAGTCCTCCTCTGCCGCTTCTGCCACCTCAACATCCACAACCAGCACTGGCGTATCCGCCGCGACGGCGGCGACTACCACCTCGAACACCCAGACGAGCACGGAGAACCGCAGCGCACACCCCTGCCCGCCCGCAACCCCGCGGTCCACCACCTCCTCCACGCCGCCGGAACCGGCTGAACAGCCCGCCCTCCCCGCAGCCCGCCCGCACGCCACCCGAGCCACTCGAGCCGGCTGAGGAGCGCCGCAGGCGCGTCTCGAAGCCACCCCGTGCCACCCCGAACAACCCGGCGACTGTCCCGACGGCTGCGCCACTCGAGCCGGCTGAGGAGCGCCGCAGGCGCGTCTCGAAGCCACCCCGCATGCGGGCGATCACCGCCCGGCACGCTCGAGTCCCCCCCCGACACGACCGCGAGAGACCCCCGCGGCCGACGCCCCGCGACGCCCCGCGACGACCCCGCGACGACCCCGCGACGACCCGGCGATGCTCCCCGCGCGCCCCCGCGCCGTCCCGTGTGCACATCCCGGATGCACATCCCGAGGCCCCCAGCGCCGCCCCCTGTGCACACCCCGGCCGCTACCCCGGCCGCCGAGCCCGCCGCGACCCTAGAATCGGGGCATGGCAGGCCTCATCCGTCGAAGCGACATCGACGAGGTCCGGGCCCGTGTGAACATCGCCGACATCGTCGGCGACTACGTCACCCTCAAGTCGGCGGGCGTCGGCTCGCTCAAGGGCCTGTGCCCGTTCCACGAGGAGCGCAGCCCCAGCTTCCACGTGCGCCCCGGCGTCGGTCGCTACCACTGCTTCGGCTGCCAGGCCGACGGCGACGTCTTCTCGTTCCTGCAGGCCATGGACCACGTGAGCTTCCAGGAGGCCGTGGAGCGGATGGCCGCCCGCGTCGGCATCGAGCTGCACTACGAGGACGGCGGCACCGCCGCATCCGACCACGGCAACCGCGCACGCCTGCTCGCCGCGAACGCCGCCGCCGAGCAGTTCTTCCGCGCCCAGCTCGCCGAGCCCGCGGCGCAGCCCGGCCGCGACTTCCTCGGCGGACGCGGATTCGACCAGGCCGCCGCGGAGCGCTTCGGCGTCGGCTACGCCCCCAAGTCGTTCGACGCGCTCAAGAACGCGCTCACCAAGCAGGGCTTCAGCCAGGACGACCTCGTCGCCGCCGGCCTTCTCTCGACGGGGGAGCGCGGCAACTCCTACGACCGCTTCCGGGGCCGCGTCATCTGGCCGATCCGCGACGTCACCGGGCAGACGGTCGGCTTCGGCGCCCGCAAGCTCTTCGACGACGACCAGGGCCCCAAGTACCTCAACACCCCCGAGACCCTCGTCTTCCACAAGTCGCAGGTGCTCTACGGTCTCGACCTCGCCCGCCGCGACATCGCCCGCGGCAAGCAGGTCGTGATCGTCGAGGGCTACACGGATGTCATGGCCTGCCACCTCGCGGGCGTCACCACCGCGGTCGCCACCTGCGGCACGGCGTTCGGCGTCGACCACATCAAGGTCGTGCGCCGGGTGCTCGGCGACCACGCCAACTCGGATGTCACCCAGACCGGCGAGGTGATCTTCACCTTCGACCCGGATGAGGCGGGGCAGCGGGCGGCCAGCCGCGCGTTCGCCGAGGAGCAGCGTTTCGCCGCCCAGACCTTCGTCGCGGTCGCGCCGGGGGGCCTGGACCCGTGCGACCTCCGCATCAATCGCGGCGACGACGCGGTGCGCAAGCTCATCACCGACCGCAAGCCGATGTTCGAGTTCATGATCCGCCGCAACCTGGCCGGTCACGACCTGGAGACGGTGGAGGGCCGGGTCGCGGCGCTCCGGGCGGGCGCGCCGGTCGTGGCCGGCATCCGCGACCCCGCGCTGCGCGGCGGTTACGTGCGCAACCTCGCGGGGTGGCTCGGCATGGACCCCGGCGAGGTCGGGCGTGCGGTGACGAGCGCGGGCAACACCGCCCGGCGCGCCGAGCCGCGCACCGAGGGCGACCCGCGGTCCGGGGGTGCGCCGGATGCCGGCGAGCAGCCCCCGCGGCAGGCGAATCTCACCGAGCTGCCGACGGATCCGGTGACCCGGATGGAGCGCGACGCGCTCATGGCGATCCTGCAGTACCCGCAGGCGGTCGGCGCCGCCCTCGTCGCGAAGGCGGTCGAGGCGCGCTTCACCAACCAGACCCTCGCGATCGTGCGCGACGGCATCCGGGCGCAGCTGGACGCGCTCGAGTCGCCCGAGTGGCTGCAGCGGGTGGGCGGGGAGGTGCCTGCCGGTTTCGAGTCCCTCGTGACGCAGCTCGGCATCGCGCCGATCCCGGAGCGCGAGGAGCAGATCGTGGTGTACTGCCGGGGGGTGGTGACCTCTCTCGTCGACCGCGACCTGCTGCGCCGCAAGGGCGAGGTGCTGGGCGCGATGCAGCGGGCGCGCGCCGAGGGGGACCGGGAGCGCGAGCTCGAGCTGAGCCGCGCCTCGCTCGCGCTCGAGAGCGAACGCCGCGAACTGCGCGGCGAGTGATTCTTGCGCCGATGCGGCGACTTCGTGCGGCGCATGCTCATCTGCGCATATTTGTTGTGACCGCTGTTGCAAAGGCGTAACCAATGCGGCCACAGCAGGGTTCGTGGACTGAATGGATGCCTCCCCTGTGATAAACCTGAACGTTGGGCGGCTACGGTCGCCCGATCCCTTCACATCCCAGAAATGAGGTCAACGGACATGGCTTCCGTCACTCACAAGTCCCGCGTGCTCGCGGCGCTGACGATCCCCGTCGCCGCTGCGGTCGTGCTCGCCGGGTGCGCATCCGACAACGGCGACAACAACGGCCCCGCGGACGGCGACAACAGCATCGTCGTGGGCACGACCGACAAGGTCACCTTCCTCGACCCGGCCGGCTCGTACGACAACGGCTCGTTCGCGCTCATGAACCAGGTGTTCCCGTTCCTGCTCAACTCGAAGCAGGGCACCGCGGATGTCGAGCCCGACATCGCGGCGTCGGCCGACTTCACCGCCGACGGTGACTACCAGGTCACCCTCAAGCCGGGCCTGAAGTTCGCCAACGGCAACGAGCTGACCTCCTCGGACGTCAAGTTCAGCTTCGACCGCGTGGTCTCGATCAACGCCGAGAACGGCCCGTGGGCGCTGCTCGGAAACCTCGAGAGCGTGGAGACCCCGGATGACACGACCGTCATCTTCCACCTCAAGAGCGGCAACGACCAGACCTTCCCGCAGGTGCTCTCGAGCCCCGCGGCCCTCATCGTCGACGAGGAGGTCTTCTCGGCCGACGCCGTGACCCCCGACGAGGAGATCGTCGACGGCAACGCCTTCGCCGGCCCGTACGTCATCACGAGCTACAAGCTCAACGAGCTCGTCACCTTCGAGCCCAACCCGGAGTACCAGGGTGTGCTCGGGGCGGCCAAGAACGACGACGTGACCCTCAAGTACTACACGGAGGCTTCGAACCTGAAGCTCGACGTGCAGGAGGGCAACATCGACGTGGCCTACCGCACGCTCTCCGCGACGGACATCGCCGACCTGCGCACGCAGGACGGTGTCGAGGTCGTCGACGGCCCCGGTGGTGAGATCCGCTACATCGTGTTCAACTTCGACACGATGCCCTACGGCGCCAAGACCGCCGACGCCGACCCGGCCAAGGCCCTCGCGGTCCGCCAGGCGATCGCCGGCACCGTCGACCGCGCCGAGCTCGCGGAGCAGGTCTACAAGGGCAGCTACACGCCGCTCTACTCGTTCGTGCCGCAGGGTCTGACCGGCGCGACCGAGGTGCTCAAGGAGCTCTACGGCGACGGCAACGGCGCCCCGGACGTCGAGAAGGCCAAGGCGACCCTCGAGGCCGCGGGCGTGTCGATCCCGGTCGAGCTCAACCTCCAGTACAACCCGGACCACTACGGTGAGTCGTCCGACGACGAGTACGCGCTCATCAAGGACCAGCTCGACCGCAGCGGCCTGTTCACGGTCAACCTGAACTCGACCGAGTGGACCCAGTACTCCGTCGACCGTACGGCCGACGTGTACCCGCTCTACCAGCTCGGATGGTTCCCGGACTACTCGGACGCCGACAACTACCTGACGCCGTTCTTCGCCACGAACAACTTCCTGGCGAACCACTACAGCGACTCCGCCGTCGACGCCGAGATCACCAAGCAGCTGACCGAGACCGACCCCGCCGCCCGTGAGGCCCTCATCCAGGACATCCAGGCCAAGGTCGCCGCGCAGCTCTCGACCCTGCCGCTCCTCCAGGGCGCGCAGAACGCGGTCGTCGGCTCGGACGTCTCGGGCGCCGTGCTGGATGGCTCGTTCAAGTTCCGCTTCGGTAGCCTGACCAAGGGCTGAGCGAAGCCGGATACGTCCGCAACACGGGAACGGGGCGGCCACTCGCTGGCCGCCCCGTTTCTCGTCGCATCGAGGGAGATCTCCACGCCATGTCAACCGTGACCGCAGCGCCGACGCCGCCCGGCTCGGCGCCCGCCGCGCCCAAGAGGCGGCGCGTGGGGGGCGGGTTCGCGCGCTACCTGCTCGTGCGCTTCCTGCTGATCATCCCGACGATCTTCATCCTCGTCAGCCTCGTCTTCTTCCTCATGCGGCTCACGGGCGACCCGATCACCGCATCCCTCGGCGACCGGCTGACCCCCGACCAGCTCGCGGAGCGCATCCACGCGGCCGGCTACGACCGCCCCATCTTCGTGCAGTACCTCGAGTACCTGGGCCAGATCTTCACGGGCAACTTCGGCAGCTCGATCACCGACGGCCGTCCGATCAGCGAGATCCTGCTGCAGTACGGCTCGGCGACCCTCGAGCTGGCGATCTACTCGCTCATCGTGGCCTTCATCGTCGGCATCCCGCTCGGGATGCTGGCCGGCTACTTCCGCGACCGCTGGGGCGACGCCGCCCTGCGCGTGTTCGCGATCCTCAGCTACGCGACCCCCGTGTTCTTCGCGGGGCTCGTGCTCAAGCTCATCTTCTCGGTCTGGCTCAAGATCCTGCCCGTGGCGGGGCGCGCCGACACCCGCACCGAGATCCGGTTCGCCAAGCTCGACGAGCAGACCGGCATCTACCTGATCGACGCCTTCCGCACCGGCAGCCCCGCGGCGATCGGCGACGTGCTCGCCCACGCCGTGCTGCCGGCCGTCGCGCTCGGACTGCTGACCGCGGGCGTGTTCCTGCGGCTCGTGCGCACCAACATGATCGGCACGCTCTCGCGCGACTACGTGGATGCCGCCCGCTCGCGTGGAGTGCGGGAGTACCGGCTCGTGCGCAAGCACGCGCTCAAGCCGGCGCTCGTGCCGATCATCACCGTGATCGGCCTGCAGATCGCACTGCTGCTCGGCGGCGCGGTGCTCACCGAGACGACCTTCGAGTGGAAGGGTCTCGGCTTCCAGCTGGCCTACTACCTGTCGAAGCGCGACTTCGTCGCCGTGCAGGGGATCGTCGCGCTGCTCGCGGTGATCGTGGCCGTGACCAACTTCATCGTCGACGTGATCGCGGCGATCCTGGATCCGCGGGTGAGGTACTGATGTCCACCGTCGCAACCGACAGCACCGTGCGCGTGCGTGCGCCGTGGTGGCGCCGTCTGCCCATCGTCCGCCAGCTCCGCCAGAGCGTGGGCCTGCAACGCGGCATGCTCGTCGCGGGCCTCGTGATCACGGGGATCTTCCTGCTGACGGCGCTGCTCGCCCCGCTGCTGGCGCCGTACGACTACAACCAGCTGCGCGGTGACGAGGGCCTCTTCGGCGCCCAGCAGCCGCCGAGCCCCGCCCACCTGCTCGGCACGACGGTCGGCGGCTACGACGTGCTCTCGCGCGTGATCTGGGGCGCCCAGACGGCCGTCTTCGTGATCATCGTCGCCGTCATCCTGTCGGTGTTCATCGGCATCGCGCTGGGCCTGCTCTCGGGCTACATCGGCGGCTGGTTCGACCGGATCGTGATCGTCATCGCCGACGCCATCTACGCCTTCCCGAGCCTGCTGCTCGCGATCGTCGCCGCGATCGTCATCTCGGGCGGGCAGTCGGGCCTCTGGCAGGGTGTGCTCGCCGCGGCGATCTCGATCACCGTGGTCTTCATCCCGCAGTACCTGCGCGTCGTGCGCGCCGAGGTGGTGCGCGTCAAGTCGGAGGCCTTCGTCGAGTCGGCCAAGGTGGTGGGCGCCTCGACGGGGCGCATCATGTTCCGTCACGTGCTGCGCAACTCGACCCGCACCCTGCCGCTCATCCTGACCCTCAACAGCTCCGAGGCGATCCTGACCCTCGCGGGCCTCGGCTTCCTGGGCTTCGGCATCGAGCCGAGCGCGGCGGCCGAGTGGGGCTACGACCTGAACAAGTCGCTCTCGGATGTGACGAGCGGCATCTGGTGGACCTCGGTCTTCCCGGGCCTCGCGATCGTGCTCGTGGTGCTCGGCATCACGCTCATCGGCGAGAGCCTCAACGACCTCGCCGACCCGCGGCTGCGGGCGCGCCGCAAGCCCGCCGAGTCGCCGAGCGAGGCGGTCGCGGCCGAGCAGCCGGTCGCGCGCGAGGAGCTGGGGGAGGTGCTCTGATGGTGAAGACGGATGCGGCTGTCGACATCCGCGATCTGCGGATCACGTTCGACACCGACGGCGGTCGGGTGCAGGCCGTGCGGGGCGTGGACCTCGAGGTCATGCCGGGCGAGGTGCTCGCGGTCGTCGGGGAGTCGGGTTCCGGCAAGACGGTGACGGCGCGCAGCATCCTGCGCCTGCTGCCCGAGACGGCGACCGTGCGGGGCGCCGTCATGGTCGGGGCCGAGGACGTCGTGAGCGTGTCGAAGCAGCGCCTGCGCGAGCTGCGCGGCACGACCGCGGCGATGATCTTCCAGGAGCCCTCGACCGCGCTCAACCCGGTCTACACGGTGGGCTGGCAGCTCGCCGAGGGGCTGCGGGCCCACGGCAAGTACACGAAGAAGCAGGCCCGCGCGCACGCGATCGAGATGCTGCGCCGGGTCGGCATCCCCGAGCCCGAGCGCCGCGTCGACGACTACCCGCACCAGTTCTCGGGCGGCCAGAAGCAGCGCATCGTCATCGCGATGGCGCTCGCCCTCGACGCCCAGGTGCTCATCGCCGACGAGCCGACGACGGCGCTCGACGTGACGGTGCAGGCCGAGATCCTCGACCTGCTGCGCCGTTGCCGCGACGAGTTCGGCACGGCGATCGTGCTCATCACCCACAACATGGGCGTGGTGGCGGATCTCGCCGACCGCGTCGCCGTCATGTACCAGGGCGAGATCGTCGAGACGGCTCCCGTGCGCGAGCTCTTCGCCGCGCCGCAGAACGACTACACGAAGCAGCTGCTCGCGGCGGTGCCGCGGGTCGAGCTCGTCGACCGCTCGGTGCCGGAGAAGGTGGCGGAGGCCGTCGTCGAGGCGACGGGCCTCGAGATCGAGTACCCGGGTCGGCTCGGCAGCAAGGGCTTCCGCGCTGTGCACGGCGTCGACCTGCGGATCGGTGCGGGCGAGGTCGTCGGTCTCGTGGGCGAGTCGGGCTCCGGCAAGACCACGATCGGCCGCGCGATCGCGGGCCTCACCGAGGTCACGGGCGGTTCGCTCCGGGTGCTCGGCACCGAGATGAACGGGGTGAGGGAGCGCGAGTTCCGTCGCAAGCGCCGCGAGCTCGGGTTCGTCTTCCAGGATCCGGCCACGAGCTTCAACCCGCTGCTCACGATCGCCCAGTGCGTCGCCGAGCCGCTCATCGTGCACGGCGTCGCGGCATCCGCGACCGAGGCGCGCGACCGGGTCGACGAGCTGCTCTCGGCCGTGCAGCTCTCGGGCTCCTACGGCGACCGCTTCCCGCACGAGCTCTCGGGCGGGCAGCGGCAGCGTGCGAGCCTCGCGCGCGCGCTGGCGCTCGACCCGAAGCTGCTCATCGCCGACGAGCCCACGAGCGCTCTCGACGTCTCGGTGCAGGCGCGCGTGCTCGAGCTCTTCGAGGAGCTGCAGGAGCGGTTCGGTTTCGCCTCGCTCTTCATCACCCACGACCTCGCCGTCGTCGACCGCATCGCGCACCGCGTCGTCGTGCTGCACCACGGTGAGGTCGCCGAGGAGGGACCGACCGCCCAGGTGCTGGGGGCGCCGCGCGACCCGTACACGCGGCGACTTCTCGCCTCGCTGCCCGTCCCGGATCCGGTGGAGCAGGCCGCGCGCCGGGCCGCCTTCGCCTCCCTCGGGGGTTCCGCGTCGTGAGCCGGGTGCCGGCGACGGATGCGGTCGTCCTCGCCGACGACCTGACACTCGTCTACCCCGGCGATGAGACCCCCGCGATCAACGGCGTCTCGTTCACGGTCGCGCCCGGCGAGACGCTGGGGCTGATCGGCGAGGCGGGGTCGGGCAAGTCGACCCTCGCGCGCGCGATCGCGGCACAGTCGGCACCGGGGCAGCGCGAGGCTCCGCGGATCGCGGGCGGGCGTCTCTCGGTGCTGGGGGTCGACATCCGCTCGTCGTCGTCGCGGGCGCGGGAGCGGCTCGCGATGCGCGTCGGCTACCTCCCGCAGGACGGCGGCTCCTCGCTGCAGCCGCACCTCACCGTGGGGGAGAACGTCGCGGAGCCGATCTTCCAGCGCGACCGGCGCTTCGACCGGCTCGAGGCGGGCACCGCGGTGGCGCGGCTCGTGGACGCCGTGCGCCTTCCGCTCTCGGTCATGGAGAAGTTCCCGCACGAGCTGAGCCGCGGCCAGCGCCAGCGGATCGCCCTCGCGCGCGCCCTCGTGCTGGAGCCGGAGCTGCTGGTGGCCGACGACCCGACGATGGGCGTCGACGTGCTCGTGCGGGGGCCGATCCTGGAGGTCGTGGCCGAGCTGCAGCGCGAGCTCGGCTTCAGCACCCTCATCGTGGGCCACGACCTGCGGGAGCTGCGCACGATCGTCGACAGGATCGCCGTGCTGCACGCGGGCCTCATCGTGGGCTACGGGTCCGTCGACGAGGTGCTCGCGCATCCGTTGCACGGTTACGTGCGCACCCTGGCGGGGTTGCAGGCATGACCGGGCTGCTGATCGGGGCCTACGGGGCCGACATGGAGGGCACAGCCGTCGGGATCTCGTACGCGCGTTCGGCCTCCGCGGGTCTCGTGATGACGGGACGGGGGCCGGAGTGCCCGTCGCCGTCGTGGCTCGAGCGTCGCGGCGACCGGCTCGTGGCGACGCTCGAGGGCACGGGCGAGCTCGCGTGGTTCGCGCGCACCCCCGACGGGTGGCGCGCCGACGGGGTGACGGATCTCGCCGGCAGATGGCCGTGCCATGCGGCGTTCCTCGACGACGACACCGTCGCCGTCGCCTGCTACGGCGACGGCGCGGTGGTGGTGGCCCGGCACGGCGAGACCGCGCCCGCGCAGCGCCTCGACGGTGCCGGTTCCGGGCCGCTGCCCGCGCAGGACGGTCCTCACGCGCACCGCGTGCATCCGCTGCCCGACGGCCGGGTGCTGACGCTCGACCTCGGGGCCGACCGGGTCCACATCCACGAGCGCACCGCGGACGGGCTGCTGCGGCGCACCGGTGAGCTCGCGCTGCCCGACGGCGCGGCCCCGCGCGACCTGCTGCCCCTGGCATCCGGGCGTCTCGTGCTGCTGGGCGAGTGGAGCGACGCGCTCTTCGTGTTGGAGCCGTCGGGCGACGGGTTCGCGATCGTGCAGTCGCTCGTGCTGCCCGGTGCGACGCCGGGTGCCGACCAGGCCGCGGCGCTCGGCCTCTCGGACGACGGGCGCTTCCTCTACGCCGGCATCCGCGGGGCGGATCGGATCGCGGTGGTCGCGTGCGCGGACGACCGGTTGTCCGCGGTCGGCTGGGTCCCCTCCGGCGGCCGCTGGCCGCGCCACCTGTTCGTCGACGGCGGCCTGCTGCACGTCGCGCACCAGAACTCGGACGGCATCGCGAGCTTCCGGCTCGGGGCGGACGGCATGCCGGAGCTGCTCGGGGTGGCCGCGACGCCCTCGCCGAGCTGCATCATCGCGGACTGATCCCGCGGGCTCACCCCCGGGCGGCGCCGCGTGCATTCGCATGCTCGAACATTTGCTACGCTGGTGAGGTTGCTTTCGCAGCGATCCTCGGTAGCTCAATTGGCAGAGCAATCGGCTGTTAACCGATAGGTTCTTGGTTCGAGTCCAAGCCGGGGAGCCACCTCAGCTCCTCCCACGCCCCCTCGGGGTGACGGGGCGTGTGCGCTCCGACCCGCCTCTCTTCGCTAGCATCATCACGACCGCGTCCGCGCCCCCGCCGGCGCGGACGGAGAGGACGACCGTGGAGCAACTGCTGGCCGATGACGGCCTCGTGCATGTCGTGCTCGCCGCGGCAGCCGGGGCGCTGCTCGTGTTGACGATCGTCTTCCTCGTGCTGTGGCGTCACGCCGCCCGCGCCGCGCGCGCGGACCGGGTCGCCCGCGCCGAGGCCGAGCGCGAGCGCTTCTCGCTCGAGCTGACCCTCGCCGAGCAGGGCAGCCGACTGCAGATGATCCGCGAGCTGCACGAGGTCGCCGTGCACTCGGTCGGCGCGATCGTCACGCAGGCGGAGGGTGCGCGCTACGCGGCCACCCAGGACCCCGCGGCAGCGGGCAGGGCAGCGGATGCGATCGCCGAGGCGGCGCGCGCGACGCGGGCCGACCTGCGGCGCGTGCTCACCGTGGTGCGCGACGGCGAGGCCGAGGCGCTTTCACCGGACGAGCTCGGCGACATCCCGCGGCTGCTCGACATGATGCGCGACGCGGGCCTCCTCGTCGAGTTCTCGGAGAGCGGGGAGCCGCACGAGCTGGGGGAGGGCGCCGGTCTCGCCGTCTTCCGCATCCTCCAGGAGGCGCTCGGCAACGCGCTCGACCACGGCGGCGCCGGCACGACGGCGCAGGTGCGGTTCACCTGGACGGATGACGGCCTGCAGGTGCTCGTCGAGGACGACGGCACGCGGGCGACCGCCATCCGCGGGGGGCTGGACCCCTACGCGGAGGCGACCAAGCAGGGCTACACGGTCGAGGACGACCTCGCCGCCCTCACCCAGATCCCGGCCGGCCGGGGCATGACCGAGATGCGGGAGCGCACGGAGCTGTTCGGCGGGGTCTTCGAGGCCCACCGCGTGCCGGGCGTCGGCTTCACGGTGCAGGCGGTCTTCCCCTCCATCCGCTACCACAACGGCGTGCACGGGGTGCCGCTGGAACACCGGTGACGCGCGACGCATCCGTGCCCGCCGAGCGCTCCGATACGGGCGCGGCCGTGCGGGCGGCGGTCGGGGTGGGCATCGCGGTCTCCGCCTACGGCCTGTCGTTCGGCGCTCTCTCGGTCGCCGCGGGGCTCGACGTCTGGCAGAGCTGCGTGCTGAGCCTGCTGATGTTCTCGGGCGGCTCGCAGTTCGCGCTCATCGGGGTGCTCGCCTCCGGCGGCGTCGCCGCGGGCCCGGCCGCGATCGCGAGCGCGACGCTGCTCGGCATCCGCAACGGCCTCTACTCGATGCGGATGTCGCCCATCGTGGGCGGGCCGTGGTGGCGGCGGATGCTGGCGGGGCACTGGACGATCGACGAATCGACGGCGGTCGGTACGGCGCAGCCGACGCTGCGCGGGCAGCGCATCGGCTTCTGGGTGACCGGGGCGGTGATCTACGTGGGCTGGAACCTCATGACGCTCGCGGGCGCCCTGCTCGGCGACCTCGTCGGGGATGTGCGGATGTACGGTCTCGACGCCGCGGCGGCTGCGGCCTTCCTGGGGCTGCTCTGGCCGCGGCTCACCTCCCGACAGCCGGTGGTGGTGGCGATCGCGGCCGTGGTCGTCGCGGCCGTGCTCATCCCGTGGCTGCCTCCCGGGCTCCCCGTGCTCGCGGCGGCCGCCGTCGCGATCGTCGTGGGCGTCACCAACGTGCTGGGGAGGAGGGCGTCGTGACGGTGTGGCACATCATCCTCATCGCCTCGATCGCGGTTCTCGGGCTCAAGCTCGTGGGCTACCTCGCGCCGCCGAGCCTGCTGGAGCGTCCGACCCCGGCGCGGGTCGCGAACCTGCTCACCGTGGCGCTGCTCGCCGCGCTCACCGCGACGCAGACGCTCGAGCACGCGGGCGGCGTCGTGCTCGACGCGCGTGTTCCCGCCGTGGCCCTCGCGGCGGTGCTGTTCGCGCTGCGCGTGCCGTTCCTCGTGGTGGTGATCGCGGCCGCGGCGTGCGCCGCCGTCATCCGCCTTCTCGGCTGGATGGCGTAGCGGCTCCCTGCCCTCGGTCAGTCCTCGAGGTGGTCGCGCCCGGGCAGCCACGACTGGCCCGGAACGCCCCAGCGCTTGCGCCGCACGGCCTTCTGCGCGGCGCGCGCGTAGGGTTCCACGAGCCGGTCGGCGTAGAGCACGCCGTCCAGGTGGTCGTACTCGTGCTGGAAGATGCGGGCGAGCCAGCCCGTGGCGAGCACCTCGTAGGGGCGGCCGCCCACATCCACAGCACGCAGCTGGGCCGTGTCGGAGCGCAGCAGAGGGAAGCGCTCACCCGGGATCGAGAGGCAGCCCTCGGAGTGCTCGTCCTCGTCCGGCTCCCCGAGCGGCGGCGGCGAGACGAGCAGCTGCGGGTTGATCGCGGTGCCGTGGTGGTGCACGCCGTCCTCGTCGGTCCAGTCGTAGACGAAGAGTCGCAGCGGCACGCCGATCTGCGGTGCGGCGAGGCCCACACCGGGGGCGGCTGCCATCGTCTCCTCCATGTCGCGCACGAGCTCGGCCAGGGCGCCGTCGAACTCCTCGACGTCGCGGGCGCGGGCGTGCAGCACGGGGTCTCCGGTGATCCGGATGGGGAGAACGGCCATTCGCTCAGGATATCGGCGCGCGGACCGGTAGATTCGACGGGTGCCCGACGTCATCCCCACCACCGAGGACGTCGAGGCGTTCGTCAGCTCGATCCCGTGGCTCGGGATCATCGTGGCCATCATCGGCGCGGTCTTCCTGTCGTTCGGCGCGCAGCTGCAGCACCGCGGCGTCGAGAAGGTCGAGGCGGCGCACGGCTCGGGCGAGAAGGCGGGACTGTCCGGCGGGCAGTTCCTGCGCCTCCTCGCACGGCCCAGCTGGCTGTTCGGCACGATCATGCTCGGGCTCGCGATCGTCTGCCAGCTGAGCGCCCTGCGCTGGGCGCCCATCATCGTCGTTCAGCCGCTCGGCATCGTGGCGCTCGTGCTGACGTCGATGCTCAACGCCCGCGTCTCGAAGGTGCGGCTCGAGCGCCCCGCGATCGTCGCCATCCTGATGTGCGTCGTCGGCATCGGCGTGTTCGTCACCGTGGCCGCCTTCTACGCCACCGAGCACGTGCTGCAGGAGACGCAGCTGATCATCGTGCTCGGCATCCTCGCCGGGGTGCTCGTGCTGCTCGGCGCAGCCTTCGCGTTCTTCCGCAAGCGGCTCACGGCGATGTTCTACATCGCGGCCGGCGGGGTGCTCTACGGTTTCGTCGCCTCGATCGCGAAGGTCGTCATCAACCGGCTGATGACGGGCAACTTCGACTGGGTGACCGTCGTCGGGGGGCTCGCGCTGCTGCTCGCCCTCGCCCTCGGCTTCTACTTCGTGCAGACCGCGTACTCGGTGGGTTCCCCCGACCTCGTGATCGCGGGGCTCACCGTGATCGACCCCCTCGTCGCGGTGGCGGTCGGCATCTTCGTGCTGGGCGAGGCCTCGGCCACGCCGCCGTGGGCGATGGCGGTCTGGACGGCAGCGGGCGCCGTCGCGATCCTCGGCGTGTTCCGGCTCGCGAAGCACCACCCGCAGACCCACCGTCGCGACCAGCCGGGGGAAATCGCATCCCTGCGGTAACTTGGGAGGGTTGTATCCGCCGACCGAGGGACTGACCGAGTGACCGACGCACCGTCGTCGACGCCCCCTGCCGACGCCCGACTGACCGTGCTCATCGGATGCGACACCTTCGCGCCCGATGTGAACGGTGCGGCGACGTTCAGCCGCAACCTGGCCGCGGGGCTCGCCAACCGTGGCCATGACGTACACGTCATGGCGCCCGCCCAACCCGGCCGCGTGGGCACCTTCACCGAGGTGCACGAGGGTGCCGCGATGACCGTGCATCGCATCTACTCGTGGCGCTGGCTGCCGCACCCGTGGCTGCGCTTCATGCTGCCGTGGCGTGTGAAGGCGAACGCCGAGCGCATCGTGCGCGCGGTGACGCCGGATGCCGTGCACTTCCAGTCGCACATCGTCGTGGGCCGGGGGCTCGCGACCTCGGCGCGCCGCCACGGCATCCGTCTCATCGGCACCAACCACACGATGCCCGAGAACATCCTGCAGCACGTCGAGGTGCTGCCGAACTTCATGCTCTCGTGGCTCGCCCGCATCCAGTGGGGGTCGGCGCGCAAGTGGTTCGAGAAGGCCGACGCGGTCACCACGCCGACCCGGCGCGCGGCCGAGTTCTTCGAGCGCGGCACGGGGCTCACGGGCGTGCACGCGATCTCGTGCGGCATCGACACGAGCCTGTACACGGCCGACCTCGCGCCGCGGCGCGACAACGTCGTGGCGTTCCTCGGGCGCATCGACGAGGAGAAGTTCATCCACGAGGCGATCGAGGCCGTGCAGAAGCTGCAGGACATCGACGCGACGCTCGTCATCATCGGCGACGGCGAGGTGCGCCCCAAGCTCGAGGCGCGCGCGCGTGAGCTCGGCATCGCCGGCCGCGTGCGGTTCACGGGCCGTGTCTCCGACGAGGAGCTGCGCAGCGAGCTGACGGCCGCGAGCGTGTTCGCGATGCCCTCCCGGGCCGAGCTGCAGTCGATCGCCACCATGGAGGCGCTCGCCTCGGGGCTGCCGGTGGTCGCGGCAGATGCGATGGCGCTGCCGCACCTCGTCCACGACGGGGTCAACGGCTACCTGTACCAGCCGGGCGACATCGACGAGTTCGCGGGGCACCTGCGCGCGATCCTGACGGCCGAGCCCGAGGAGCTGGACCGCCTGCGTCGTGGTGCGCTGCACACCGTCGAGGCGCACGACATCGAGCGCACCCTCGACATCTTCGAGGCGCTCTACCGCGGCGAGGACGTCGAGGACCCGGACACCGAGGCCGAGATCACCGGGTGAACGCCTCGACGTCGGAGCGCACGCTGCAGCCCGCCGCGTGGCGACGCGCCGTGGTGCCGATCGTCGTCGCGGTGATCGTGTTCGGGGTGCTGCTGCAGGAGCCGCTCTCGGCGCTCTTCCCTGCGGGCACCTCGCGCTGGCTCGTCTTCGCGGTGATCGCGGTCGTCGTGGTCGCGGCGCTCGTCGGCGGGCTCTCGCTCGCCTACCCGCGGGTCGTCCGCGGGGCCGACGGCGTCCTGCGGGTGCGCGGCGCCCGGATCGCCCCGGACGAGATCGTCTCGGCGCACCGTGCGCTCTCCGGCTCCGGTGCGGCCGCCTACCTCGTCTACACGCTGCGCACCTCCGCGGGCCGCGGCCTCCGCATCCTCGTCGCCGGCACCCCGATCCTCGGCCTGGGTGCGGGTGAGCTCGCGGTGCTGCGCGAGGTGATCGCGTCGTCCCGGATCCCGGTCGCGGCGGCCGCCGACGAGAACCTGCGCGCGTTCGTGGGCCAGAACGTGCTCGCGACCGGACGCCGTGCCGAGATGGACCGCGAGCTGCTGCTGCGCGAGCTCGACGGGCTGCGCGGGGTCACGCCGGCGGCGGCCGACGCGTCCGCACCCGCGGGGGCCACCGCAGCCGCGGAGGTCGCCGCATCCGCCCCCGACGCCCCCGCCGGCGCCCCACAGTCGGATGCCGCACGCGCCGAGCAGTTCGCGCGCGACGACGCGGATGCGGTGCGGCTGCTCGCCGCGCCGACCCGCGTCACCCGTCTGGTGCGCCGTGTCGCGCTCGCCGTGTTCGCGCTCGCCTGCGCGGGCGCGGCCGTGCTGCTCGTCGTGCTCGTCGTGATGGAGGCACAGGGCACCGACTTCGGGGCCGCGGACGAGGACCCGCTCGTGTTCGCCATGCTCGTCGTCATCCTCGCCGCGATCGCGACGGGCATCCTGTGGGCCGTCGCGGCGGATGTCGACGACGCCCGCCGCCGCGCCACCTCCCGCCGCTGGTCGGCCGAGGCGGATCCGGAGCTCGCCGCCCGCGGGCTGCCGACGCCGTTCCACGCCGCCTGGTTGCGGGCGCCCGGCGGCCGGATGGCGGGGCTCGGGATGTTCGTGGGCGGCATGCTCGCGCTCGTGCTGGTCATCGGCGGGCCCGTGCTGCTCGCGCAGGAGGTCGCGCCTGCCGCGGTGGGCATCCTCGTCACGGTGCTCGGTGCGGCGCTGTCGGCCGTGGGCATCTGGGGCTGGTACGCGCGACGCACGGCCCGCGCGCGTCGCGTCGCGTGGCTCGTCGAGGCGGCGGGTGCCCGGGTGACGGATGCCGCGTCATCCGACGGCTCCGCCGACCGGTAGCGTTGTCGCGGGGCGGTAGCTCAGCCGGTTAGAGCAGCGGACTCATAATCCGTCGGTCGCGGGTTCAAGTCCCGCCCGCCCTACGAGATGAGCGCGAGCTCGCGCAGCTTGGCCTCGACGGCCGGGTTGGTGGGCTCCACCTGGTGCGTGCCGTCGGGGTAGACGACGACGGGGATGTTGGTGCGGCCCGAGATGCCGCGTGCCTCGTCCGCGGCCGCGGCATCCGCCTCGACGTCGATGTAGTAGTAGGCGACGCCGAGGCCGTCGAGCTGGGCCTTCGTGCGGCGGCAGTCGTGGCACCAGTCGGCGCCGTACATCGTGATGCGCGTGTCGGTCATGTCTCCAGGGTAGGCGCACGCTAACGCAGGTCGCGGATGCGGGCGGCGAGCGAGGCGTCGGCCCCCGTGCGGCGCTCCCAGCCGACCGCGATCACGAGCAGCACGATGCCCGCGGTGGCGAGCGTGATCCACCACAGCAACGGGTTGATGCGCTCGCCCAACTGCACGAGGAACACCACGAGGATCTCGAGCGGGAGCACCGAGATGCCGAGGAGGAACGGCGAGGCGAGGGTCTTGCGGGCGCCGACCAGCACGGCCACGAGCGCGAGGGCGATCACGAGGATGGCGCGCCAGGTCTGCGGGTCGGTGAACGTCGCCATGATGGACGGCAGCAGGGTCGCGACGATGCCCGGGGCGAGGGTCGCCCACGAGCCGCGGAAGCCGTGCGGCCAGCTCGTGGCCGTGCGGGCGTCACCGTCGCGGATGCTGCGGCCGAAGGCGATCGCCCCGGCGGCGACGAGTGCGATGCCGAGCGGCAGGGCGAAGCCCTCCACGCGCAGCACCTCGCGCTGGCTCCACGCCGTGACCGCGACGCACCAGGCGAGCGCCCACTGGAACCACACGGGCGGCAGATGCACGGCACGGCCACGCGCCTGCCAGGCCGTCGCGATCATGGTGCCGAGAAGCGCGAGCTCGAGCACCCACAGCATCCAGATGGAGGCGGGGTCGCGCTCGATGGCCGCCATCGGCCCGACGGCCAGCAGCACGAACGCCGGCGCGTACACCCAGCGCGACGTCGCGCCGCCCACCACCGCGAGCCGGGCGGCCGCCGCGGCGATCGCCGCGCCGACGAGGGCGAAGCCGCCGACCTGCAGCATCGCGTGCACGCCGAGGAGCGGCAGCGGGTCGATCTCCCAGCCGAGACGCACACCCTGGGCGGCGCCCGCCGCGCCCGCGACGGCGGCGGCGAGGAGCAGCGCGGGGCGGATGCGTTCGAAGCGCGTGACGGCGTCGCCGGCGGGGCGGGTCACGAGCGCCGCGAGCACGACGAGCACGACGCCGCCCAGCAGCAGGCAGGCGGACCGCCACAGCTCGGGCACCGGGGTGAGGGAGGTGCCTGCGCCGTTGCCGGTGATCGCGAGCAGGGCGAGGGAGGGCACGACGGCGACGCCGAGCCCGGTCGCGACGAGCGCCGCCGCCGAGCGCGGGGCGGCCGCGCGTCGCCGCGCCAGCAGCACGACACCGACCGTGATCGCCGCCGCGGCGGGAGGCAGCAGGTAGGGCTCGACGACCACGACACCCGCGAGCGCCCAGGCGCACCACAGAGCGCCCGTCCAGGCCGCCGCCGCCGTCCACCATCCGTAGCGGCGTCGCATCCAGAGCGCGGTCGCGGCGGCACCGATGCCGAGCACGAGCAGCACCACGAAGGCGATCTCGAATCCGGCGGCCGCGCGCACGAGCGCGAGCAGCACGGCGATCGCGCCGGTGAGCAGCGCCGAGCCCTCGATCGCGAGGCGCACGGCGTCGGCTGTCGTCTCCGGCTGCCCGTGCCGCACGAGTGCGGCGCGCACGAGCCCCGTCGTCGGCAGCGCGCAGGCGACGAGCACCGCGATGATGATGAGCGCGGACGGCGAGCCGCTCACGGCGAGGAACTGCGAGGTGAGGCACACCACCACGACCGCGAGGCTCGGCACGAGCAGGGCCGCGGCGACGGCCCGGATGCGCAGGCCAGCTCCCGTGCGGCGGGTGAGCAGCAGCACGACGGCGAGCAGGAAGATGACGCCGGTCGAGAGCGCGGTCCACCCGCTGCGTTCGACCAGCACCGACGCCACGCCGAGCCCGAACGGCACACCGGTGACGCCGAGCACGGCGTACCAGCTGCCGACGGGAAGCCAGGAGCCGAGCGAGGCGGCGATCGCGACGAGCGCAGCCCCCGAGGTCAGCAGGCACAGCACGGGAAGCGTGTCGAGCCCCGTGAGGCTGAGCGCCGCGGCGCCCGCGACGATCGCGTAGCCGAACCCGAGCGCGGTGTGCACGGGGCGCAGGGCGGCGGGTGCGGTGCGCGCGGCGAGCGCCAGCAGCGCGACGGATGCGGCGCCCGCCACGGCCGCGATCTCCGCGTGCGGCCAGGAGAGCACGGCCGCCTCGACGATCCCCCCGTAGGCGATCGTCGCGAGCGGGGCGCGCCGGGCGAGCGCGGCCGTGCGCACGCGTGGCACGAGCAGCAGTGCGAGCGAGGCGGCGGCCGAGAGCACGAGCGCGGCGCCGATCGCGAGCTCGATGCGGCTCGGGATCGCGAGGGGGAGCGCGACGGCCGCCGGCACCAGGGTCCACAGCGCGAGCACGGTGAGGGCCCGCCGACGCGACGCCACGGCCGTACCCCGGGAGGCCGCCCAGGTGGCCGCCGCGGTCACGAGCAGGGTGAGGGTGACGATGAGCATCGTCGTGGCGAGCTCCCCGTCGAGGGTCCACGGCTCGGCCGAGAACCAGGCGCCGCTCAGCGCCCGCACGCCGCCGACGAGCACGGCGAGTGCCGCGGGCGCCGCGACGAGCGCGAGCGTGGTCAGCTGGGCGAGGGCGAGGGGCGTGCGCCGGATGCTGCCCATCCGTCGCACGAGCGCGGTCACCACGAGCGGGATCGCCACGGCGACGGCGATGAGCAGCAGCAGCCATTCCTCGGGGCGGGCGCGCGTCGACAGGGCGACGGCCGTCAGCGCGCCCGCGAGCAGCAGGGCGCCCACGACGCTCCAGCTCGCGGGGGTCGAGACCCGTGTGCTGAGGAGCGCGCCCGCCGCGAGCGCGGCGAGCGCGGCCGCGGAGCCCAGCTCGGGGGAGCTGGTGAGCGGCGCGTAGGCGAGGGTCATGGGGACGACGCTCAGCACGGCGGCACCCTGCAGCACGGTCAGGGCGATGCGGTCGGCGCGCAGCGGGGAGGCGAGGCGCGCGCCGAGGCGCCGGAGGAGCTCGAGCAGCCCCCACGCCGCGAAGAGCACGGCGATGTGCCCCCAGGTCGCCGCCCATCCGCCGGGCGACACGCCACCCGACTCGGCGACGCCGTAGCCGACGAAGGCGGGCACGAGCGCGACGCCGACGACGCCCGAGAACAGCCAGCTGCGCATCCGCATCCGGGCGCCGACGACCAGCATGGCGCCCGCGCTGAGGAGCAGCCCGAGTGCGGCGAAGAACCACGCGCTGATCCCCGGCGGGCCGATGCGCGAGAAGGCCCAGACGTCGAGGGCGAGGAACACCATGCCGAGCGCCCCGACCGCCTCGGCCGAGAACTGCAGGCGCCGGGCGTGCAGCAGCCACGCGCCACCGAGGAAGACCGCGGTCACGACGGCGATGATCGTCGTGCGGGTCGCGAAGTCGGTGAGGTCGGGGTTCAGGAAGGTGAAGACGATCGCGGCGACGGCGAGCAGCCCCGCGCCGACGACCGCGAGCACCGACTGGAGGCTCACGGTCGACCGCGGCGCGGGTGCGGGCGTGCCGGCAGCGGCGACGTCGGGCGCAGCGGGCGCAGCGGGTGCAGCGGGTGCGGAGCCCGCGGTGGCCGCGGGCGCGGATGCGGGAGCCGTCGCCGACAGCGTCGCCGCGCGCTCGACGGTCGGCAGCGCGTCGACGAGCAGCTGACGATGACGCGCCGCGTCGACGAGCGCCTCCGACGCCTGCCAGAGCTCCGCCCCCTCCGGACCGCGCAGGTCCGCCCCGCATCGCGCGCACACGCCGCCGCGCATGGCCGCCGCGCCGGCCCAGCTGCGGGTGAGGCACCGTGGACAGGCACTCGGGTCCAACACGAAGCGGGCAACGTCGTCCGTCCAGCTCATGGCCGGAGCCTATCCGGCGCGACCAGGGCGCCACGTCATCCGCGGGACGGACGGGGACGCGACCGCGGAGTGAGATCCGGTGCAGGAATACCTCGTGTCCCGCACGGTTGCATCCGGGGAGTCGAGCAGGATGGAACCCATGACCGAGACCGCACCCGCAGCCCCGCAGACCCCCGAGGAGCAGTTCGCCTACTTCCACTCGCGCCGCGAGCTCGTGGTGGTGCAGCCACAGGGCAGCCTCGCGCTCACCACGACCCAGGTGATCGACACCCCGCAGACCGTCTGGGGCGTCGCGGGGCAGTGGGCCCCGCGTACCGACGGCGGCTCCGGGGTGCTGCTCACGGCATCCGCAGAGGAGGGCATCCGGGTCGACGGCGCGCTCGTCGACGGCACGGTCGAGGTGCGCGGGAAGGACGACCCGCATCCGTCCGACATCCGCTTCAGCGACACCGTGAGCGGCTTCGTGATCGCGCAGGAGGGCGGCCTCTACGCGGTGCGCGTCTTCGACGCCGAGTCGGAGGCGATCCGCGAGTTCGGCGGTATCGACGCCTTCGCCTACGACCCGGACTGGGTGATCACCGCCGACTGGGAGGTCAACCCCGAGGGCACGACCGTCGGCTTCGAGCACCTCAAGGACGACGGACGCACGCGCGACGAGGTCGTGCCGGGGCGCATCACCTTCAGCCGCGACGGCGTCGACTACGACCTCGCCGCCTTCAAGTCGGGCCGCGCACTGCAGCTCGTCTTCGCCGACGCCACGAACGGCGAGAGCAGCTACAGCGTGGGGCGCTTCCTCTTCGTCGCGCCGAACGCCGACGGCACCATCACGCTCGACTTCAACCGCGCGGTGCTGCCGCCGTGCGCGTTCAGCTACGCCTTCAACTGCCCCCTGCCGCCCCGGCAGAACCGCTTCCCCTTCGCGATCGAGGCGGGCGAGAAGCTGCCGCTGAAGAAGGACGGCACACCCCTGCACGACTAGCGACGTCACCCGTGCGCGGGAGGATGGGGGAGTGTTCCTCGCCGTCAGCTCACCCGCCCGCGGGATCGTCGAGGTCGTCGAGCTGGACGCGCGCGGCGGCGAGACGGCGCGCGAGCGGATGCCGGAGGCCGCCTTCCCCGAGTGGGCGCGCGGGCGCGAGGCGGACCACCCGCGCTGGGTCTGGGCCGACACCCGGCGCTGGTACCCCGCGCTGCTGGATGCGGGGGTGCGGGTCGAGCGCTGCGTCGACCTGCGGATGTGCCGGCTGATCCTGCGGAACGCGGCAGCCGCATCCGGCACGGAGCTCGCCCGCAGCCCGCGCGACCGCTGGGACGCGCCCGCGCACGTGCCCGCGGCATCCGGGGCGCTCTTCGAGCTCGAGGAGCCGGAGCCCGACGACGACCCCGCGGCCGAGCTGCTGCGGCAGCGCGCCGCGATCGCCGACAGCGGCACCCCGGGGCGCCTGTCCCTGCTCACGGCAGCCGACAGTGTCGGGGCCCTCGTCGCGATCGAGCTCGAGCACGCGGGCCTCCCGTGGGATGCGGCGCGCCACGACCGCATCCTGGTCGAGGTGCTCGGCGAGCGGATGCCGGGCGGGCGTCCGGCGCGGATGGAGGCGCTCGTCGGCCGGATCCGCGCCGCGCTCGAGGATCCGCAGGCCAACCCCGACTCGCCGCCGACGCTGCTGAGGAGCCTGCAGCGCGCGGGGCTGCGCGTCTCGAGCACGAGCCGGTGGGAGCTCGCGGGTCTCGAGCATCCGGTCATCGAGCCGCTGCTCGCCTACAAGAAGCTCGCGCGGCTGTTCACGGCGAACGGGTGGGCGTGGCTCGACGAGTGGGTGCACGACGGCCGCTTCCGGCCCGTCTACGTGCCCGCGGGTGTCGTGACCGGGCGGTGGGCGTCCGACGGCGGCGGGGCCCTGCAGCTGCCGCGCCAGGTGCGCGGTGCGGTCGTGGCCGACCCCGGGTGGAAGCTCGTGGTCGCCGATGCCGCGCAGCTCGAGCCGCGCGTGCTCGCCGCCATGTCGCGGGACGCCGCGATGGCGCGGGCGGGGCGCGCGCACGACCTCTACCAGGGCATGGTCGACGCGGGTGCGGTCGAGACGCGGTCGCAGGCGAAGTACGGCATGCTCGGGGCGATCTACGGCGGCACGACGGGGGAGGCGGGGCGGATGCGCCCGCGCATCGAGCGCGCATTCCCGCGGGCGATGGCCTTCGTCGAGGCGGCGGCCCGTGCGGGGGAGGCGGGCGAGCAGGTGAGCACCTGGCTCGGCCGCACCTCGCCGCGCGGGCGCGACGCGGGCTACGACGAGACCCGCAGCGACGACGAACGCGCGCGCGAGCTGCGCGACGGGCGTGCGAGGGGGCGCTTCACCCGCAACTTCGTCGTGCAGGGCACGGCGGCCGAGTGGGCCCTGTGCTGGATGGGGGCGCTGCGCCGGATGCTGTGGCAGCTCGGCGGGGGAGATGCGGCGGATGCTGTACTCACCGCGCGTCCGCACCTCGTGTTCTTCCTGCACGACGAGCTCATCGTGCACGCCCCCGCGGGGCTCGCGGACGCCGTCGCGGAGGCGATGCGGGCGTCGGCGGCCGAGGCCGGACGCATCCTCTTCGGCGAGGTCCCCGTCGATTTCGCGGTCACGGTCGCGGTCGTCGACAGCTACGCCGAGGCGAAGTAGCGGCCACCCGAACGACACGCTTGTCATTCCGGGGTGCGACCAGGCATAATCTGAGCAAGCACCAGCGCACGTACGTCAGGTCGATGGGGAAGTCGCATCTGACGAACGGAGAGAAAAGTGGCTGCTGCGAACACGCGCGGAGTGGTGTACGTCCACTCCGCTCCTCGTGCTCTCTGCCCGCATGTCGAGTGGGCCGCGGGCCGAGCCCTCGGGCGCGCCGTCAACTTCGACTGGCGGCCCCAGCCCGTGCTGCCCGGCGCCCAGCGCACCGAGTACGTGTGGGAGGGACCCCGCGGGACGGGCGCCCTGCTCGCATCCGCTCTCCGCGGCTGGGAGCACCTGCGCTACGAGGTCACCGAGGACGCCGGCCTCGGCACCGACGGCGGCCGCTGGATGCACACCCCCGACCTCGGCGTCTTCCACGCGCAGACCGACACGGCGGGCAACATGGTGGTGCCCGAGGACCGCATCCGTTCGGCGATGGAGCTCGCGGGTTCGGATGCCTTCGAACTGCACCGGGAGCTGCGTCTCGCGCTCGGTCAGGCCTGGGACGACGAGCTCGAGCCGTTCCGCTACGCGGGCGACGACGCGCCCGTGATCTGGCTCCACAAGGTCGGCTAGCGAAGGAGCGAGACGATGCTGAAGACGAGCGACATCGACCTGAGGGAGCTTCTCGACGAGCTCGAGGAGCCGCTCATCCTGGTCGACGAGGTGATCGAGCCGGTCGTCGCGGACGACGACTTCGACGGCGTGTGCACGCAGCACGAGGGGTGCCGGATCATCTCGTGATCCCGGGGTGATCTCGACACGCCCGTTGCGCGGGCTACTCGATCACCGAGGTGTGCGCCGGGCTGCCGACTCGACGCCCCCACGACTACACCGAGCGGAACGCCACCACCGAGTTGTGCCCGCCGAAGCCGAACGAGTTCGAGATCGCGAGCTGCGGGCCGTCGCCGAGCGCGCGCGGCGCGGTCACGACGTCCAGCGGGATCTCGGGGTCCTGCTCGGTGAGGTTGATCGTCGGGGGCGCGAGGCGCTGCTGCACCGCGAGGATCGCGAAGATCGCCTCGAGCGCGCCCGTGCCGCCCAGCAGGTGGCCCGTCGACGCCTTCGTGGCCGACACCGGGATGCCGTGCACGCGGTCGCCGAACACGGCGAGCAGGGCCTTGTACTCGGCGATGTCGCCGACGGGCGTGCTCGTCGCGTGCGCGTTGATGTGGGTGACCTCGTCGACGGATGCGTCCGCCTGGGCGAGCGCGGCGCGCACCGCCCGCGAGGCGCCCCAGCCCTCCGGGTCAGGGGCCGTGATGTGGTACGAGTCGCTCGTGACGCCGCCGCCGGCGAGCTCGGCGTAGATGCGGGCGCCGCGGGCCTTCGCGTGCTCCTCGGTCTCGAGCACGATCGAGGCCGCGCCCTCACCCATCACGAAGCCGTCGCGCGTCGCGTCGTAGGGGCGCGAGGCGGTCGCGGGGGAGTCGTTGCGCTTGGAGAGGGCCTGCATCGACGAGAAGGCGGCGATCGTGATGCCGTGGATGGCGGACTCGGTGCCGCCCGCGATGACGATGTCGGCGTAGCCCTGCTGCAGGTGGTCGTAGGCGTTCGCGATCGCCTCGGTGCTCGAGGCGCACGCCGAGACGTCGGTGCGGGCGAAGGCGCGGGCTCCGAGGTGCATGCTGACGGCGGCAGCGGCCGCGTTCGGCATGAGCATCGGCACGGTCATCGGGAGGACGCGCCGCGGACCCTTCTCCTTGAGGGTGTCCCAGGCGTCCAGCAGCGTCCAGAGGCCGCCGATACCGGTGGAGTACTCGACCCCGAGGCGTTCGGGGTCGACCTCCGGGGCGCCCGCATCCGCCCACGCCTCACGCGAGGCGATGAGCGCGAACTGGCTCATGGGGTCGAGACGCTTGACCTCCTGGCGCTCGAGCACCTCGTCGGGGCGCACCTTCGCCTCTGCGGCGAAGGTGACCGGCAGCTCGAGCTCGCTCACCCAGTCGTGGGCGAGGGTCGCCGCGCCGGATTCGCCTGCGAGCAGGGCCGTCCAGGTGTCGGGGGCGGTGCCGCCGAGGGGGGACGAGGTGCCGATGCCGGTGACGACGATCTTCTTGGTCATTCGAGCTGCTCCGAAGGGGTGGGGAGAACGCATCCCGTGAGGTGGTCCGGGATGGGAGGCGGGCGGGGGCAGGTGGGCCCCCGCCCGTGATCGACTACGCCTGGGCGTTGACGATGTAGCTGACGGCGTCGCCGACGGTCTTGAGGTTCTTGACCTCCTCGTCGGGGATCTTGACGTCGAACTTCTCCTCGGCGTTGACGACGATGGTCATCATCGAGATGGAGTCGATGTCGAGGTCGTCGGTGAACGACTTGTCGAGCTCGACGGTGTCCGCCGCGATGCCGGTCTCGTCGTTGATGAGCTCAGCCAGTCCGGCGAGAACTTCTTCGGTGGACAGTGCCATGGTGATTTCTCCTAGATGTGTCGAGTGACCGGGGACAAGTTTAGGGGAGCCGGACGACCTGGGCGCCGAAGACGAGGCCCGCGCCGAATCCGATCTGCAGCGCGAGGCCGCCCGAGAGCTCCGGGTGCTCCTCGAGGAGCCGGTGGGTGGCGAGCGGGATCGACGCCGCGGAGGTGTTGCCGGTGGTGGCGATGTCGCGTGCGATGGTCACCGTCTCGGGGAGCTTCAGCTGCTTGGCGAGCTCGTCGATGATGCGCATGTTGGCCTGGTGCGGGATGAACGCGGCGAGGTCCTCGGCGGCGACGCCGGCCTCCTCGAGGGTCTGCTTGGCGACCTTGGCCATCTCCCAGACGGCCCAGCGGAACACCGTCTGGCCGTCCTGGCGCATGGTCGGCCACGGCTTGATCTTGTCGAGGTACTCCTCGAAGGTCGCGTTCATGCCCACGGCGTCCCACTTCGAGCCGTCGGAGCCCCACACGGTCTTCGACACGCCGGGCTCCTCCGACGGGCCGAGAACGGCGGCGCCCGCCCCGTCGCCCAGCAGGAACGAGATGGAGCGGTCCTCGGGGTGCACGTACTGCGAGAGCTTCTCGGCGCCGACGACGAGAACGTACTCCGCCGCGCCCGCCCGGATGAGCGCGTCCGCCTGCGCGATCGCATAGGTGTAGCCGGCGCACGCGGCGCTGATGTCGTAGGCCGGGGCGGGGGCGACGCCGATCCGCTCGGCGAGCAGGGTCGACATCGAGGGGGTCACCGCGACGTTGCTGATCGTGGAGACAAGGACCGCGCCGATCCGCGACGGCTCGACGCCCGACTTCTCGATCGCCTCACGCGCGGCCGTCTCGGCGAGGTCGATCGCGTTGACGCCCTTGGACGCGCGCTTGCGGGTGATGATGCCCGTGCGCTGGCGGATCCACTCGTCGCTCGAGTCGATGGGCCCCACGAGGTCGTCGTTCGGCACGACGAGGTCGCCGCGGGCTGCGCCCATGGCGAGGATGCGGCTTCCGGGGGCCCCGTGGGCCTGCTTCAGGTGGATGGTCACGCGGCGGACTCCTGATCGATGAGGGCGTGGGCGGCGGCGAGGTCGTCCGGGGTCTTGACGGCGACGGTCGGCAGCCCCTTCAGGCCGCGCTTGGCCAGGCCGACGAGGGCACCGGCGGGGGCGAGCTCGATGAGGCCCGTCACCCCGGCGGCCGCGAAGGCCTCCATGTCGAGGTCCCAGCGCACGGGCGAGGCGACCTGGCCGACGAGCAGCTCGAGGAACGCGGCACCCGAGTCGACGACCGAGCCGTCGCGGTTGGTCCAGATCCGGATGCCGGGGTCGGCCGGGGCGACATCCGCGGCCGCCGCGCGCAGCGCCTCGACCGCCGGCGCCATGTAGCGCGTGTGGAACGCACCGGCGACCTGCAGCGGGATGACGCGGGCGCCGGCGGGCGGCTCCTCGCGCAGCCGCTCGAGCGCGTCGCGGGCGCCGGCGACGACGATCTGGCCGCCGCCGTTGAAGTTGGCGGGCTCGAGACCCAGCGCCTCGAGCTTCGCGAGCAGCTCGGCCTCGTCCGCACCGATCACGGCGCTCATGCCGGTCTCGGCCTGGGATGCGGCCTCGGCCATCGCGCGGCCGCGGATCGAGACGAGACGCATCGCATCCGCCTCGCTCAGGATGCCGGAACCGGCCGCGGCGGCGAGCTCGCCGACCGAGTGCCCCGCGATGCCCGCGATGCGGTCGCGGCGTCCGCCCTCGAGCACACCCGCGAGCGAGAGCAGCGAGGCGCCCACGATGAGCGGCTGGGCGACGGCCGTGTCGCGGATGGTGTCGGCATCCGACACCGTGCCGTGCGCGCGCAGATCCACGCTCGCGGCATCCGCGAGGGTGTCTAGGTGCTCGGAGAAGCGGGGCTCGGCGAGCCACGGTTCGAGGAATCCAGGGGTCTGCGAGCCCTGCCCGGGCGCGACGATGACGACACTCACCCGACCATCCTGCCAACCCCGCACCGCGCGCGGGGCATATGCCGCACGAGAAATCCGCCGAGACCTTGGCGGATGTCTACATCACTCGCTCTTCTTGCCCGTGTCGGCGATCGAGCCGACGATGAGCGCGGTCTGCAGGATGAGCGCCTCGCGGGCCCCCGTGGCATCCCAGCCGATGATCTCGCTGATGCGCTTGAGGCGGTACCGCACGGTGTTGGCGTGCACGAAGAGCTCGCGGGCCGTCGCCTCGAGCGAGCGGCCGTTGTCGAGGTAGGCCCACAGGGTCAGCAGCAGCTCGTTCGAGTGCGACTTGAGCGGCTGGTAGATGCGGCCGATGAGCGTCGCCCGCGCGAGGGGGTCTCCCGCGAGCGCCCGCTCGGGGAGGAGGTCGTCGGCGAGCACGGGCCGCGGGGCGTGACGCCACGACTTCGCGACGGCGAAGCCCGCGAGGGCCGCGCGGGCGCTGCGCGCGGCGTCGACGAGCGACGGCACCTCGTGGCCGAGCACGAGGTAGCCGGAGCCGAAGCCCGGTTCGAGCTGACGGGCGATCTCGATGAACGGCAGCGGATCGCGCAGCTCCGCGTCGTCGCCGGGCTCGACCCGTCCGATGACGAGCACGAGCCGACTGCCCTGCACCCCGATCAGCACGTCGGCGTCGAGGTGCCGGGCGGTGCGTCGCAGCTGGTCGACGTCCAGCATCCGGGGCGCGGTGCCGACGAGCACCGAGACGGCGCCGTGACCGTTCCAGCCGAGCGCGGCGACGCGGCTCGGCAGCTCGCTGTCGTACTCGCCCGTGAGGATCGAGTCGACCACGAGCGCCTCGAGCCGGGCGTCCCAGAGGCCGCGGGCCTCCGCGGCGCGCGCGTAGACATCCGCCGCGGCGAAGGCGATCTCGCGCGAGTAGAGCAGGATCGCCTCGCGCAGCTCGTCGCCCGCACTCTTCACGCGCTCCTCGACGACCTCGACCGTCACGCGGATGAGCTGCAGCGTCTGCTGCAGGCTCACCGAGCGCAGCAGCTCCCGCGGGGCGGCGCCGAAGACGTCCGCGGCGATCCACGGGGTCGAGCTCGGGTCGTCGTACCAGGAGATGAACGAGGTGATGCCCGCCTGGGCCACGAGCCCGACGGCGCTGCGCCGTCCCGGCGGCATCTCGCGATACCAGGGGAGGGTGTCGTCCAGCCGTTTGAGGGTCGTGGTCGCGAGCTCGCCTGACAGCGTGCGCAGCCAGGCGAGCGTCTGCGCCTTCGTCCTCTCGGGCACCTGCTCGGCGGCCTAGCTCTCGCCGCCCGCCGAGCCCGTCGTGCCCGCGGTCACATCGTGCAGCTTGTACTTCTCGATCGCCTGCACCACGTAGGCCGGGTCGACCTGCCCGCGACGGGCGAGCGACTGCAGGGTGCGCACCACGAGCGAGGGGCCGTCGATCTTGAAGAAGCGGCGGGCCGCGGGGCGCGTGTCGCTGAAGCCGAAGCCGTCGGCGCCGAGCGTCGCGTACTCACCGGGCACCCAGGCGCGGATCTGGTCCGGCACCGCGTGCATGTAGTCGGTGACCGCGAGGAACGGGCCCTCCGCCCCGTTGAGCTTCTGCCACACGTACGGCACCTGCGGCTGCTCGGTCGGGTGCAGGAAGTTGTGCTCGTCGGCGGCCACGCCGTCGCGACGCAGTTCGTTCCACGAGGTGACGCTCCAGACATCCGCGGCGACGCCCCAGTCCTTCGCGAGCAGCTCCTGCGCCTCGAGCGCCCACGGCACGGCGACACCGGATGCGAGCAGCTGCGCCTTGGGACCCCGGATGGTGGCGTCCTTGAGCTTGTAGATGCCGCGCAGCAGTCCCTCGACGTCGAGCCCCTCGGGCTCGGCCGGCTGGACCATGGGCTCGTTGTAGACCGTCAGGTAGTACATGACGTTCGGGTCGGGGTGGGTGCCGCCGTACATGCGCTCGAGACCGGCGCGCACGATGTGCCCGAGCTCGTAGCCGTAGGCGGGGTCGTAGGCGACGACCGCCGGGTTGGTGGAGGCCAGAAGCGGCGAGTGGCCGTCGGCGTGCTGCAGGCCCTCGCCCGTGAGCGTGGTGCGCCCGGCCGTCGCGCCGATGATGAAGCCGCGCGCCATCTGGTCGCCCGCGGCCCACATGGCGTCGCCCGTGCGCTGGAAGCCGAACATCGAATAGAACACGTACACCGGGATGAGCGGCTGCCCATGCGTGGAGTACGAGGTTCCGATCGCGGTGAACGCCGCGAAGGCGCCCGCCTCGTTGATGCCGACGTGGACGATCTGCCCCTTCTCGCTCTCCTTGTAGGCGAGCAGGAGCTCCCGGTCGACCGAGGTGTAGTGCTGGCCGTTCGGGTTGTAGATCTTCGCGGTCGGGAAGTAGGCGTCCATGCCGAAGGTGCGCGCCTCATCCGGGATCACCGGGACGATCCGGTTGCCGAACTCGGGCGTGCGCAGCAGGTCCTTGAGCAGGCGGGCGAACGCCATCGTCGTGGCGATCTCCTGCTTGCCGGAGCCCCGCTTGACGACGTCGTAGGCCTTCTCCTCGGGGAGGGCGAGGTCGACGTGCGTGCTCCGGCGCTCGGGCAGGTAGCCGCCGAGCTCGCGGCGGCGCTCCTGCAGGTACTGGATCGCGGGGTCGTTCTCGCCCGGGTGGTAGAACGGCGGCAGGTACGGGTTCTCCTCGAGCTGCGCGTCGGTGATCGGGATGCGCATCTCGTCGCGGAACTGCTTGAGGTCCTCGAGGGTGAGCTTCTTCATCTGGTGGGTCGCGTTGCGGCCCTCGAAGCTCTTGCCGAGGCCGTAGCCCTTGATGGTCTTCGCGAGGATGACGGTGGGCTGGCCCTCGTGCTCGACCGCGGCCTTGAAGGCGGCGTAGATCTTGCGGTAGTCGTGGCCGCCGCGCTTGAGGTTCCAGATCTGCTCGTCCGAGTAGCCCTCGACGAGCTTGAGCGCCTCGGGGTCGCGGCCGAAGAAGTTCTCGCGCACGTAGGCGCCGTCCTCGGCCTTGTAGGTCTGGTAGTCGCCGTCGGGCGTCGCGTTCATCAGGTTGACGAGGGCGCCGTTGTCGTGGGCGAGCAGCTCGTCCCACTCGCGGCCCCAGACGACCTTGATGACGTTCCAGCCGGCACCGCGGAAGAAGCTCTCGAGCTCCTGGATGATCTTGCCGTTGCCGCGCACGGGGCCGTCGAGGCGCTGCAGGTTGCAGTTGATGACGAAGGTCAGGTTGTCGAGCTTCTCGTTGGCGGCCCACTGCAGGGCGCCGCGGCTCTCGACCTCGTCCATCTCGCCGTCGCCGAGGAAGGCCCAGACGCGGCTGTCGCTGCGGTCGACGATGCCGCGGTTGGTGAGGTACTTGTTGTTCTGCGCCTGGTAGATCGCGTTGATCGGGCCGAGGCCCATCGACACGGTCGGGAACTGCCAGAACTCCGGCATGAGACGCGGATGCGGGTAGGAGCTCAGCGCGTGGGGCGCGTGCGACTTCTCCTGGCGGAAGCCGTCGAGGTCCTGCTCGCCGAGGCGACCCTCGAGGAAGGCGCGGGCGTACATGCCGGGGGAGGCGTGGCCCTGGTAGAAGATCTGGTCGCCGCCGGAGGGGTGGTTCTGGCCGCGGAAGAACCAGTTGTGGCCGACCTCGTAGAGCGAGGCGCTCGAGGCGTAGGTCGAGATGTGGCCGCCCACGGAGATGCCGGGGCGCTGCGCCCGGTGGACCGTGATGGCCGCGTTCCAGCGGATCCAGCGGCGGTACTGGCGCTCGAGCTCCTCGTCGCCGGGGAAGGCGGGCTCGTTCTCGGGCGCGATGGTGTTGATGTAGTCCGTGGTCGGGACCATCGGCACGCCGAGCTGCAGGTCCTTCGAGCGCTTGAGCAGGCTCAGCATGATCTCGCGACCGCGTCCGCGCCCCTTCTCATCGACGAGCGCGTCGAGGGACTCCTGCCATTCTGCGGTCTCCTCCGGGTCCTGGTCGGCGTTGTGCACCGAGTACGGATCCTGGTCGTTCACCGTCACACTTGACCTCTTCCTGATCGTGTCGTGGCCATCGTTCAGTCTAGGCCCGTCGCGCTGTGCGATTCCGACACACGCGGTGCCACCGGCGGGTCGGTGGACCGCAGCGTATGATCGCTGCTCATGGCCCTCGAGAACGACACCCAGGCGCCCGACTTCGACCTGCCCAACCAGTTCGGAGAGCACGTCCGGCTCAGCGACTTCCGCGACCGGCGCCCCGTGGTGCTCATCTTCTTCCCGCTCGCCTTCTCGAGCACGTGCACGGGCGAGCTGTGCGAGCTGCGCGACAACCTCTCGCTGTTCCAGGAGCACGGCGTCGAGCTCATCGGTGTCTCGGTGGACTCGAAGGCGAGCCTGCGCGCCTGGGCCGAGCAGGAGGGGTACGACTTCACCCTGCTCGCCGACTTCTGGCCGCACGGTGCCGTCGCACGCGAGTACGGCGTCTTCCTCGAGGAGAAGGGGTTCGCCAACCGGGCGACCTTCGTGATCGACACGCGGGGCGTCATCCGCGCGTCGTTCATCACCGCCCCGGGGCAGGCGCGTTCCCTCGCCGAGTACCGGGCCGCCCTCGAGACCGTGCTGCCCGTCTCGGCCTGATCGCGGGCCGCCGCGGGCGGATAGCATCGAGTCGTCGGGGCGCTTAGCTCAGCTGGAAGAGCAGCTCGTTTACACCGAGCAGGTCGGGGGATCGAAACCCTCAGCGCCCACGTGGGAAGCGCTCGGCTCAGGGCTGTGTCGGCCGTGGTCGTGGCGGCAGGTCTCTGGGGCACGACCGGCACGGCCGCGAGCTTCCTGCCCGAGAGCGTGAGCCCTCTCGCGACGGGCGCCGCGACGATGGGGCTCGGCGGGCTGCTGCTCGCGGCGACGGCGCCGCGGGCGAGCTGGCGCGTGCTGCGCACCCGCGCGGTTCGCCCCTGGCTCATCGCCGGTGCGCTCGGCGTCCTCGTCTACCCGCTCGCCTTCTACTCGGGGATGTCGCTCGCCGGCGTCGCGGTCGGGAACGTCGTCGCGCTCGGCTCGGGCCCCGTGGTGACCGCGTTGCTCGAACGCGTCGTCGAACGGCGCAGGCTCAGCAGACGCTGGGCCGTGGCGACGACGCTCGCGGTGATCGGTGTCGCCCTGCTGCTCGTGGGGCGCGGCGGGGTCGGTGCCGCCCCCGAGCTGCGCACAGGCGTGCTGTGGGGCGTGGTGGCGGGGATCGCCTACGGCCTCTACACCTACGCGTCGGCGCGCGCGATCGCGACCGGCGCGGCATCCCGCGGGGTCATGGGCGCGATCTTCGGATGCGGCGCCGTCCTCCTCCTGCCCGTGCTGTTGGTCACCGGCGCCCCGCTGCTGGAGGCACCGGCCTCGATCGGCATCACCGGGTACCTCGTGCTCGGCCCGATGCTCCTGGCCTACCTGCTGATCGGGTGGGCCCTGCGCGCGCTCTCGGCCTCGACCGTGACCACGGTGGCGCTGATCGAACCCGTCGTCGCCACCCTGCTCGCCGTCGTGATCGTGGGCGAGCGGCTCGGCGCCCTCGCGTGGCTCGGCGTCGCCGTGATCCTCCTCGGGATCGTCGTGCTCGTCGCGGCCCGTCCTCCGCGGCATCCGGACGCCGCCGACCTAGACTTCGAGGCATGATCGAGGTTCCCGGAAGCGATCCGGCCCGCCGCGACGGGGCCGAGGGTGCGGCAGGCGAGATCGACGCGGCCCTCGCCGCACAGACCGCGATGTACACGGGCCCGATCTCTCTTCCGGACGTCAACGCCGAGCGCGGGCTCCGCCCCGATCCGGCCAGCGTGCACGACGAGGTGCCGCCGCCGCGCGAGGAGCCCCGCGAACCGACGCCGCCGCCCGCCCCGGTCCTCCCCGTTCCGGTGCCCGAGGTCGTGGCATCCGATGCCGTGGCCGCGGCGGCCGAGCCGGCCGACCCGGGTGCCGACGACTTCAGCCGCACGGTCGAGCAGACCGCGGCGACCTCGACCCTCGAGGCGATCCTCATGCTCGAGAACGAGTTGCGCCGTCGTCACGGGCTGCAGCAGGAGGCACCGGATGCGGCAGCGCCACCCGCTGCGACAGCGCCCGCTGCGCCCGCGCCCACCGCCCCCGCGCCCCCCGCGCCCGCCCCGCCCGAACCGGCTGCCGCGGCATTCGCGGGGGAGACCCCGACCGACGGCGAGGAGGCCTGGCTCACGGCGCCGCCGCCGAGCTTCACCCCGCCCGCTCTCGTGGAGCCGCCGCCGGTGGCGGGGCTCGAGGGTGCAGGCCCGCTCGAGGGGGATGCGCTGCCGGCTGCCGTGGCGTCGACCGGCGCGGTGCTGAGCGACTTCTCACTCGCTCCTCCGCCCAGCGTGCCCGCCGTCGCGAGCGTCCCCCCGCCGGGGCTGGAGATGGACGTCGAGGCGGAGGGGATCGACGAGGTCGACCGCGCGGGGGCGGCGCTCCCGGGTGCCGCGCCGATCGCATCCGCCGCGCCCCCGCCGCCCTCGACGGCGACCGTCGTGGCCGTCGGCGACCCCCGGACGCTGCGTCGCACCGACCCCTCGGCGATCGCCGTCGAGTCGTCGGGCGCCGAACCCACCCCCGTCGAGCGTCGTGCCGGTCACGCGGCCCGGCTGTTCTGGCTGTGGTTCGCCGCGAACTCGTCGATCATCCTCGTGGCGGTGGGCGCGATCCTGTTCAGCTACGGCATGAGCCTGCGCCAGGTGCTCATCGCCGTCGTCGCCGGCGTCGGCCTCTCGGCGCTGCCGCTCGGCCTCGGCTCGCTCGCGGGCAAGTGGAACGGGCAGCCGACCATGGTCGTGTCGCGTGCGAGCTTCGGTCACGCGGGCAACGTCCTGCCCGCCGCGCTCGCCGTGCTCGGCCGGGTGCTGTGGGGCGGGGTGCTGCTGTGGCTGCTGGCGGCCACGGCGGATGCGATGTTCGCGCCGACCGCATCCGCGTCGCCGACGGCGCTCATCGCGCTCGGTGCGGGGGCCGTCCTGGCGGCTGCCGTCGCGATCCTGGGCTACGGGATGCTGCACCGCGTACAGCGCGTGCTCGGGATCCTGTCGATCCTGCTCGTCGGCGCGACGATCGCGTTCACGGCCGACCGCATCGACATCGCGGTCGCCCTGCGCACCGACGACGGCCCGTGGCTGCTCGTGGTCGGTGGCGCCGTCATGGTGTTCAGCGTCGTGGGGCTCGCCTGGGCGCAGTCCAGCTCCGACCTCGCCCGGTACCAGAACCCCGACGGTTCGGGCGCCGCCAGCATGCTGTGGGGCAGCTTCGGCGTGATCGTGCCGGCGCTCGCGATCCTCGCCTGGGGCGCGCTGCTCGCCGCATCCGACCCCGCGACGGCGGCCGGCCTGGCCACCGCCCCGCTCGCCACCCTCGTCGGGCTCGTGCCCGACGCGCTCGCCCTCCCGGTGTTCGCGGCCGCCGCCTTCGGCCTCATCGCGGGCGGCATCGTCACGATGTACTCGGGTGGCCTGGCCATCGTGGCCGTCGGGGTGCGGATGCCGCGGGCGGCTGCGACCGCGATCGCCGCCGTGCTGGTGGCCGCTGTCGCGCTCGGCCTGCTGCTGCTCGACGGCGACATGCGCGAGATCGTGAGCGAGCTCGCGACGACGCTCGCGGTGCCCGTCGCGGCGTGGACGGGCATCTTCGCGAGCGAGATGATGATCCGCCTGCGCCGCTTCCACTCCTCGTCGCTCGTGCGTCCGGGCGGTGTCTACCCCCGCGTGCGCTGGGTGAACCTCGTGGGGCTCGTCGTCATCTCGGCGATCGGGTTCGGTCTCACCTCGGCGCAGATGGCCGGGCTGAGCTGGCAGGGGTACGTCTTCGACGCGTTGGGCGTCGCGCCGGGAGGCAGCCTCGCCACGAGCGACCTCGGCGTGCTCGTCGCGCTCGCCCTCGGCGTGCTGCTGCCGCTCGTCGCCGGCGTGCCCGCCATCCGCAGGCAGGAGCGCTCCCCGGAGGCGGTCGAGGCCGCCGTCGAGGCGCCGCGGCCCTCGTAGACTGAGCGGATGACCCCGACCCTCGCGCAGGTGACCGAGGCGGCGCACGCGCTCTGGCCGCTCGCCGGCGCGGAGCCGTGGGACGCGCCCGGCCTCGTCTCCGGTGACCCCGCGGCCGAGGTCGGTGCCATCCACCTCGCGGTCGACGCCGTGCTCGACACCGCCGACGAGGCGGTCGCGCTCGGGGCCCAGCTGCTCGTGACCCACCATCCGCTGCTGCTGCGCGGGGTGACGAGCGTCGCCGAGGACCGCTCCAAGGGTGCCGTGATCGCGCGCCTCATCCGCGGCGGCTGCGCGCTGCTGGCGGCCCACACCAACGCGGATGTCGTGGCCGACGGCACCTCCGCCGTCCTCGCGTCGCGTCTCGGCCTGCGTGACACGCGCCCGATCGAGCCGTCCGCCTCCGACCCCACGACGGGCCTCGGTCGCGTCGGCGAGCTGGAGCACGCGATGACGCTCGGCGAGCTGGCCCGCGGACTCCAGGAGATCCTGCCCGCGACGGCGCAGGGCATCCGCGGGGCGGGGGAGTACGGCGCCGAGGTGCGGCGCGTGGCGCTCTGCGCGGGCGCGGGCGACTCGCTGCTCGCGCATCCTGCGGTCCGCGGCGCGGACGTCTACATCACGAGCGATCTGCGGCACCATCCGGCGTCCGAGGCGCGCGAGAACGCGCGCGTCGCGGGCGGCCCCGCGTTGCTGGACATCTCGCACTGGGCGGCCGAGTGGCTGTGGCTCGACGCCGCCGCCGAGGCCCTGCGTGCCGCCCTGCCGGGCGTGACCGTGTCGGTGAGCGAACTGCGCACCGACCCCTGGGATTTCGCCCTCGTCTGACCCCCTTCCGAACGGAGACCGCATGGGCCTCAAGGCCGCCCCCGCCGATCAGGCACTGCTGCTGGAGCTGCAGGAGCACGACACCCGACTGCAGCGCATCGCCCACCAGCTCGGCAGCCTGCCCGAGACGGCCGCGCTCGCCGCGCTCGACACCGAGGGCCAGACGCTGCGCCGCACGCTCGCCGAGCAGACCGGCGTGCTCGAAGACGCCCAGGCCGAGCTCGGCCGGGTGGAGGCGGATGTCGCCGTCGTCGAGGCGCGGATGACCCGCGACCGCGAGCGGCTGCAGTCCACCTCATCCGTCAAGGACGTGCAGGCGCTCGAGCAGGAGCTCGACGCCCTCGCACGGCGCCGCGACGAGCTGGAGGAGATCCAGCTCGTCGTGATGGAGCGGGTCGAGACCCACGAGGCGACCCTCGCCGGAACCCGTGAGGCGTTGGCGGCGCTCGACGCGCGCATCGCCGAGACGGCGGCGGATCGCGACGCCTCGGCCGCCGCGCTCGAGCAGGAGCGCGGCAACGTCGCCACCGACCGCGACACGATCGCGGGGCGCGTTCCGCGCGAGCTGCTCGACCTCTACGAGAAGCAGCGGGCCCGCTACGGCATCGGCGCCTCGCATCTGCGCGGGGGCGTCTCGGTCGCGAGCGGGGTGGCCCTCACGGCGACCGACCTCGGCGTCGTGCGTGCGGCGGCACCGGATGATGTGCTGCTGTGCCCGGAGTCGAGCGCGATCCTGGTGCGCACCGACGAATCCGGCCTGTAGCCTGGGGAACGCGAACGGGTCGGCCAGACGGTCGCGTCGCGCATCCGCTCCCTCGGGGGCGGGGCGCGCCGAGGAACGTCCGGGCTCCGCAGAGCAGGGTGGTGGGTAACACCCACCCGGAGTGATCCGCGAGAAAGTGCAACAGAGAGCAGACCGCCACGGTCGTTTCGGCGACCGGGGTAAGGGTGAAACGGTGGTGTAAGAGACCACCAGGGGCCCGAGTGATCGGGCTCGCTGGGTAAACCTCGCCCGGAGCAAGGTCAGACAGGTGCCGATGAGGCTGCTCGCCGAGGCACCGGGTAGACCGCTGGAGGGATGCGGCAACGCCTCCCCGAGAGAGATGGCCGTCCGGTCGTGTGCGTCGCGAGACGCGCGCGACTGACAGAACCCGGCGTATCGGCCGGCCCGTTCGCCCCCGACGGCATCACACGAAGAAGCGCCCCCGGGTTCGTTCCCGGGGGCGCTTCCTCTTGGTGTCGTATCGTCAGGCGAGACGGATGTTCGCCGCCTGCGGTCCCTTCTGACCTTCGGCGACCTCGAACTCGACGCGCTGACCCTCTTCGAGAGTGCGGTACCCCTTGGCCTCGATGGCCGAGTAGTGCGCGAAGACGTCCTGAGCGCCGTCGTCGGGGGTGATGAAGCCGAATCCCTTTTCGGCGTTGAACCACTTCACGGTTCCACTGGGCATGTGACTGCTTTCTTCTGGTGCAAGCGCCCACAGACTCGGGGGCGTCAGCCCAACCTAATGCACGAAGCCCGCGTGGCGGCAGTGGAATGCTCCAGATTTCATCGAACTGAAACCTGGGAGGCGCGATTCGCGGGTTGCGCGGCGAGCCAGGCGGCGCCCAGGATGCCCGCGTTGTTGCGCTGCACGGCGGGCACGATGGGGGTCGCGAGGTCGAGCAGCGGCAGGAAGTCCTCGTGATTCTTCGAGACGCCGCCGCCGACGACGAACAGCTCGGGCGAGAACAGGAACTCGACGTGGCTGTAGTAGCGCTGCAGGCGCTTGGCCCAGTGCTTCCAGTCCAGCTCGTGCCGCTCCTTCGCCGAGTACGCGGCGCGCCGCTCGGCGTCCTTGCCGTCGATCTCGAGGTGGCCGAGCTCGGTGTTCGGCACGAGCACGCCGTCGTACAGGAACGCGCTGCCGATGCCCGTGCCGAGGGTCGTCATGATGACGAGGCCGCCGACCCCGCGCGCGGCGCCGAAGCGCACCTCGGCGACGCCCGCGGCATCCGCGTCGTTGACGAAGTGGATGTCGCGGTGCAGCGCCTTCTCGAAGAGCGCCTCCGCCTCGAGGCCGATCCAGCGCTTCGACACGTTCGCGGCCGACATCGTGCGGCCGTGCCGCACGATCGCGGGGAAGCAGACCCCCACCGGCACGCCGTCGGCGGCCGAGCCGAAGCCGGCGACGAGCTCCGCGACGGCGGCGAGCACGGCATCCGGGTCGCCCCCGTCGGGCGTCGGCACCTTCACGCGCTCGCCCGCGAGCTCACCCGCCTCCGTGTCGACGAGGGCCCCCTTGATGCCGGTGCCTCCGATGTCGATGCCGACGGCGAGTGCGGTCATGGGGTCCTCCTGGGTGGTGGGTCAGGGCAGGGTCAGGATCTCGGCACCGCGCTCGGTGACGACGAGGGTGTGCTCGAACTGGGCGGTGAGGCTCTTGTCGCGGGTCGTGATGGTCCAGTCGTCGTCCCACTCGTCCCACTCGATCGTGCCGGGACGCTCGGGCGTGCCGAGGGTCAGCATGGGTTCGATCGTGAACACCATGCCGACCTCCATCACGGTCGCGTAGCCGGGCGCGGCGTCGTAGTGGGGCACGATGAGCCCCGTGTGGAACGCGCTGCCGACGCCGTGGCCCGTGTAGTCGCGCACGACGCCGTAGCCGAAACGGCGCGCGTAGCTCTCGATCGCCCGCCCGATGACGTTGATCTCACGGCCGGGGGCGACGGCCTTGATGCCGCGACGCAGCGCCTCCTCGGTGCGCTCGACGAGATCGCGGGCCTCGGGGGCGACCTCGCCCACCAGGAAGGTCTTGTTGAGGTCGCCGTGCATGCCGTCGTGGTACGCCGTGATGTCGATGTTGATGATGTCGCCGTCGACGAGCACGGTGTCGTCGGGGATGCCGTGGCAGACGACCTCGTTGAGCGAGGTGCAGCTCGACTTCGGGAATCCGCGGTAGCCGAGGGTCGAGGGGTACGCGTCGTGCGCGAGCAGGAACTCGTGGGCGATCTGGTCGAGCTGCTCGGTCGTGACGCCGGGGCGGATGGCGGCGCCGACCGCCTCGACCGCCTGAGCCGCGATCCTGCCGCTCGTGCGGATCCGCTCCACCTCCTCGGGCGTGTACACGTCCGAACCCGTGAACGGCTGCGGGGCGGGGCGCCCGACGTACTCGGGGCGGGGGATGGATGCGGGCACGGCGCGCAGCGGCGAGACGCGTCCTGCGACGAGGTGACCGGCGGCGTCGCGAGGCATAGGGTCAAGACTACCGAGCGGAAGGCGGAGCGATGAGTCAGTGGTGGTACAACCACAGGACGGGCGAGGTCGAGGAGGGGCCGCAGTCCCTCGGCGTCGATCGCGACGGCCCCTACGCGACACGGGAGGAGGCCGCGCGGGCCCCTGAGATCGCGGCGGAACGCGCACGCGCGTGGGCGGCCGAGGAGGAGGCGGACCGCTGAGACGCCTCGAGCGTCACCCCGCCGCCGGGGGCCACTCGCGCGCGAGGATCGCGTAGTCGAGTTCGTCGCCCCACGCGCCCTTGAACCACTCGTTCTCGACGAGACGCGCCTCGAGCCGCATCCCGAGGCGCTCGGCCAGGCGGGCCGATGCGGTGTTCTCGGCGGCGATCCGCGCGACGACGCGACGCGCACCGTAGATGCGGAACGCGGCGTCGAGCACCGCACGACACGCCTCGGTCGCGTAGCCCCGCCCGGCGACGTCCGGATGCATGACCCAGCCGATCTCGACGGTTCCGTGCGTGGGGTCGGGGTGGAACAGCAGCACGTCGCCGATGAGGGCGTCGTCGGCGCGGCGCACCACGCCGAGGCTGATGCCCCCGTGCTCGCCCTCGAGCGTGGTCGAGCCGAGCAGATGCCCGCTGCGCGCACGGATGTCGTCGGTCGTCTGCGGCTTGAACGGCAGGAAACGGCAGACCTCGGGGTCGCCGCGGTAGGCGGCCATCGCCTCGAGGTCGCGCTCCACGATGGGGCGCAGCAGCAACCTCTCGGTCTCGAGCGCGAGTTCGGACGGCGCGGGCCGGAACGCGAAGGGCGAGGGTGCGGTCGGGTCGGACGTCGGGGCCATCGTGCGGGCGTCAGTCCTCGTAGGAGTGCTCGGGCCCCGGGTACGCGCCGGAGGTGACGTCCGCGGTCCAGGCCTGCACGGCATCCGTCAGCACCTCGGCGAGGTTCGCGTACTGCTTGACGAACTTCGGGATGCGACCCGTGGTGAGGCCCGCCCAGTCGGTCCAGACGAGCAGCTGGCCGTCGGTGTGGGGGCCCGCGCCGACCGAGATGGTCGGGATGTCGAGCTCGGCCGTGACGCGGCGTGCGGCCTCCGCGGGCACCATCTCGAGCACGACGGCGAAGGCGCCCGCGTCCTCGACGGCCCGCGCGTCGGCGAGGAGTTGCTCGACGCCCGAGCCGCGGCCCTGGATGACGTGGCCGCCGAGCTGGTGCTCGCTCTGCGGGGTGAAGCCGATGTGCGCCATGACGGGGATGCCGGCCGAGACGACGCGTCGGATCTGCTCGGCCGAGCGCACCCCGCCTTCGAGTTTGACGGCGTGCGCCCCCGTCTCCTTCATGAAGCGGAAGGCGGTGTGCAGCGCCTCGTCAGGACTCGTCTCGTAGGAGCCGAACGGCATGTCGGCCACGACGAAGGCGCGCTTGACGGCGCCTGCGACGGCGCGCGTGAGGGGGATGAGCTGGTCGACCGTGACGGGGAGGGTCGTGTCGTAGCCGAGCACGTTGTTGCCCGCCGAGTCGCCCACGAGCAGGAAGTCGACTCCGGCGCGGTCGAAGATCGCGGCCGTGAGCTGGTCGTAGCTCGTGAGGCCCGTGATCTTGATGCCGTTGGCTTTGGCGTTCTGGAAATGCCGGGTGCGGACCTTCTTCACGACCTCGTCTGCCATCACCCCAGTCTAGGCGGCGGGCTCCGCGGCGCGGCCGGACGGGATGCGCGGGACGCGCGGGACGGCCGTGCGCAGCACGCCCAGCACGATGCACAGCTGCGCGGCGAGGTAGGCGCCCATGATGAGCACGTCCTCGGGCGGCGACCGGAAGAGCGGCGTGAAGAGCCGGAAGGCGAGAAGCGAGTCGCTCGCCACGAACAGCGCGCCGCCGAGCATCGTGAACGCGTTGCCGCGGGATGCGGATGCGGCCATGTAGGCCAGCACGGCCCCGTACAGGGCCACGAGCGGCCAGAGCGGCCCGAGGTAGGGCCAGAGCGCGAGCAGCAGCCCGGCGAACCAGGCCACGAGCCCGAGGGCCCACCACGAGAGCCGGCGCCGGAACGCGAGATGGAAGAGCGCGATGTAGGCCAGATGCGCGGCGAGGAAGAAGCTCAGCCCGAGTTCGAAGAACTCGAGGCTGATGTCTCCCAGCCACGACAGCACGAGGGCAGCCACGAGCAGCGCCGCGACGGGCGTGCGCAGCCGCATCCGGCCGACCACGACGACGATCGCGACCCCGAGCAGAAGCGTCGGGATCGCGATCGCCTTCGTCGCGCGGTCGAGCTCCACGAGCCCCGCGAGCTTCACCGAGAGGTGGACGATCGACACCGCGAGAAACGGCGCGAACCCTCCCAGCAGCAGCGGGACCCGCGGCATGTCAGACCAGGCCCTGGGCGACCATCGCGTCGGCGACACGCACGAAGGCCGCCGCGTTGGCGCCCATCACGTAGTCGCCGGGGTGGCCGTAGCGCTCGGCCGCGTTGTAGGCGGCGTCGTGCACATCGCGCATGATGTGGCGCAGGCGCTCCTCGCTCTCGGCGAAGCCCCAGCGCTGACGCGAGGAGTTCTGGCTCATCTCGAGCGCGGAGGTCGCCACACCGCCGGCGTTCGCCGCCTTGCCGGGCGCGAACAGCACGCCCGCGGCCTGGAACGCCTCGACCGCCTCGGGGGTGCTCGGCATGTTGGCGCCCTCGCTGACCGCGACGACCCCGTTATTGATGAGCGCGGCCGCGTCCTCGGCGCCGAGCTCGTTCTGCGTCGCGGACGGCACGGCGAGCTGGCCGGGCACCTCCCACACGCGGCGGTCGGCGACGAAACGGGCGGAGCTGCGGCGCTCGGCGTACTCCGAGATCCGGGCGCGCTCGACCTCCTTGACCTGCTTGAGAAGCTCGAGGTCGATGCCCTTCTCGTCGACGACGTAGCCGGAGGAGTCGGATGCGGTGATCGCGGTCGCGCCGAGCTGGTGCAGCTTCTCGATCGCGTAGATCGCGACGTTGCCCGAGCCCGAGACGATCGCGGTGCGTCCCTCGAGGTCCTCGCCGCGCTTGGCGAGCATCTCGTGCATGAAGAAGACCGCACCGTAGCCGGTGGCCTCGGTGCGCACCTGCGCGCCACCCCATCCGATGCCCTTACCGGTGAGCACGCCCTCGCCGTGGCGGTTCGCCAGGCGGCGGTACTGGCCGAAGAGGTAGCCGATCTCGCGGCCGCCGACGCCGATGTCGCCCGCGGGGACGTCGGTGTGCTCGCCGATGTGGCGGTACAGCTCGGTCATGAAGCTCTGGCAGAAGCGCTCGATCTCGCGGTCGCTGCGCCGGTGCGGGTCGAAGTCGGAACCGCCCTTGCCTGCACCGATGCCCTGGCCGGTGAGCGCGTTCTTGAAGATCTGCTCGAAGCCGAGGAACTTGACGATGCCGAGGTTGACGCTCGGGTGGAAGCGCAGCCCGCCCTTGTACGGGCCGAGCGCCGAGTTGAACTGCACCCGGAATCCGCGGTTCACCTGGATGTCGCCGGAGTCGTCGACCCACGGCACGCGGAACATGATCTGGCGCTCCGGCTCGACGATGCGCTCGAGGATCGCGGCGTCGAGGTACTCGGGGTGCTGATCGAGCACGGGCCCGATCGACTCGAGCACCTCGTGGAGGGCCTGGTGGAATTCGGGTTCGCTCGGGTTGCGGGCGACGGTGGTGCGGAAGACGTTGTCGATGTAGGCCTGAACGTGCACGAGAAGCTTTCTGCCTTGAAGGGGGCGGGGACGCGACGGGCGCGGTCCGCGATATGACGGGGGCGGAAGCCGATGGTCACGGGGGATCGTCACGCCCGAGATCATCGGGACGACATGTCCTCCGACGCTTCCTTGCGAGCGGCCGGGGAAACGGGTCACGGAATCGGCCGCGTGGGCATGCTATCCGAGCGCGTCGCGCGCGACTCGCCGGACCAACCCATGACGATAGCCTAAGACCACCGCGCGACGCACCGAGAAAGGGACCCGGATGGACAAGCAGCGAGACTTCGTCCTGCGCACGATCGAGGAGCGCGGCGTGAAGTTCGTGCGCCTGTGGTTCACGGATGTCGTCGGCACGCTGAAGTCGGTCGCGCTCGCCCCCGCGGAGGTCGAGGGGGCGTTCACCGAGGGCGTCGGCATCGACGGCTCGGCCATCGAGGGGCTCACCCGTGCGTTCGAGGCGGACGTGCTCGCGCATCCGGACCCCACGACCTTCCAGATCCTGCCGTGGCGTGGCGACGTGGACCCCACGGCGCGCATGTTCTGCGACATCACGACGCCGGACGGTCAGCCCGCCGTCGCCGACCCGCGCAACGTGCTCAAGCGCACCCTCGCCAAGGCCGCGGATGCGGGCTTCACCTTCTACACGCATCCGGAGATCGAGTTCTACCTGCTGCGCTCGAGCAAGCTCAAGAACGGGCGCCCCGTGCCGGTGGACTCGGCCGGCTACTTCGACAACGTTCCGGGCGGCACGGCCCACGACTTCCGGCGCAGCAGCGTGCGGATGCTGGAGGACCTCGGCATCTCGGTCGAGTTCAGCCACCACGAGGCGGGGCCCGGGCAGAACGAGATCGACCTGCGCTACGCGGACGCCCTGACGACGGCCGACAACATCATGACCTTCCGCACGGTCGTGAAGGAGGTCGCGATCGAGCAGGGCGTCTACGCGACGTTCATGCCGAAGCCCTTCGCCGACCATCCCGGTTCGGGCATGCACACGCACCTGTCGCTCTTCGAGGGCGACGCGAACGCCTTCTACGACGCGGGGGGCGAGTACCAGCTGTCGCAGATCGGCCGGCAGTTCGTGGCGGGCCTGCTGCGGCACGCGCCCGAGATCACGGCCGTCACCAACCAGTTCGTCAACTCCTACAAGCGGCTGTGGGGTGGCGACGAGGCGCCCAGCTACGTGACGTGGGGGCACAACAACCGCTCCGCGCTCGTGCGGGTTCCGCTCTACAAGCCCGGGAAGGGGCAGAGCGCCCGCGTGGAGTACCGGGGCATCGACTCGGCGGCCAACCCCTACCTGTCGTACGCGCTGCTGCTCGCGGCGGGGCTCAAGGGCATCGAGGAGGGCTACGAGCTCCCCGCGGAGGCGGACTCGGATGTCTTCGACCTCTCGAGCGCGGAGCGCCGTGCCCTCGGCTACCAGGCGCTGCCCTCGAGTCTCGACCGTGCGCTGCTCATCATGGAGGAGTCGGAGCTCGTCGCCGAGACCCTCGGCGAGCAGGTCTTCAACTACGTGCTGCTCAACAAGCGTCGCGAGTGGGCGGGCTACCGCTCGCAGGTGACGCCCTTCGAGCTGGAAGCGAACCTGGAGGCGCTCTGAGCCGGGGCGCCGTCACCCTCACCGAGCTGGCCCGGCTCGGCTTCGCGGAGCTGGGGGCGGCGCGCGAGGCGGTCGGGGGAGTGCCGGCGGTCGCGCTGCCGCTGTTCTCCTCGGCTGCGGATCCGGATCAGGCGCTGCGCCTGCTGGCCGCCCTGCGCGAACGCGACGCGGATGCCGTGGATGCCGTGCTCGCCGACGAGGAGGCCGCGCGTCGACTGATCGTCGTGCTCGGCGCGTCCGAGGGGCTCAGCGCATTCCTGCAACGGCATCCATCGGCGCTCGAGGTGCTCGTCGAGGGCGGCGAGCCGCGCGACGCGGCACACTACGGCGAGGTGCTGGGGGCCGCGGTCGCCGGATTGAGCGGTGAGGATGCGCGTCGCGCCGTGCGCGTCGCCTACCGTCGCGAGCTCGTGCGTGTGGCGGCATGGGATCTCGAGCAGGCCCGTCCGATCGACGCGGTGCAGCGGGTGGCGGCCGCGTTGGCCGACCTGGCGGGGGCGGCGCTGGATGCGGCGCTGATCGTCGCCCGGGCGCACTCGCGGTTCCCCGCGGCCGAGGTGGCCGCGACGCGGCTCGCCGTGATCGGCATGGGCAAGGCGGGCGCGCGCGAGCTCAACTACGTGAGCGACGTCGACGTCATCTTCGTCGCTGCGAGCGACGGGGCCGCGGTCGAGGACGGCCGTGCCGTGGAGATCGCCACCCGGCTTGCGATCGACGCCATGCAGATCATCCACGAGCCGGGCGTCGAGCCCCCGCTCTGGGAGGTGGACGCGAACCTGCGCCCCGAGGGCAAGGACGGCGCCCTCGTGCGCACCCTCGACTCGCATCTGGCGTACTACGAGCGCTGGGCGAAGGGCTGGGAGTTCCAGGCGCTGCTGAAGGCCCGCCCGCTCGCGGGCGACGCGGAGCTCGGGGCGCGGTTCGTGGCGGGGGTCGCGCCGAAGGTGTGGGCGGCGTCGTCGCGTGATGGCTTCGTCGAGTCGGTGCAGCGGATGCGGGAGCGCGTCCTCGCCCACATCCCGGCCGACGAGGTCGATGTGCAGCTCAAGCTCGGGCCGGGTGGCCTGCGCGATGTGGAGTTCACCATCCAGCTTCTCCAGCTCGTGCACGGACATGCCGACGACGGCATCCGTCAGCGCTCGACGCTCGACGCGCTCGACGCGCTCGCGTCGGCCGGCTACATCGGACGCGCCGAGGGGGCCGAGTTCGCGCACGACTACCGGCTGCTGCGGCTGCTGGAGCACCGCATCCAGCTCTCCCGGCTGCGTCGTACCCACCTCATGCCGCGCGACGAGGCCGAGCTGCGGGTGCTCGCGCGGGCGACCCGGATGGCGGGCACGGCCGACGAGCTCGTGCGGCTGTGGCGGGCGGCGCAGCAGGAGGTGCGGGGGCTGCACGAGCGGCTGTTCTACCGCCCGCTGCTCTCGGCCGTCGCGGCCCTGCCCGAGGACGGCTACGCGCTCACGAGCGCCCAGGCGGAGGATCGGCTCGCGGCGATCGGCTTCCTCGACGCGGCGGGGGCGCTGCGGCACATCGCCGCGCTCACGGGGGGTGTGTCGCGACGCGCGGCCATCCAGCGCACCCTGCTGCCCGTCATGCTGCAGTGGTTCGCCGAGGGGGCCGACCCCGACTACGGGCTGCTCGCGTTTCGGCGGCTGTCGGAGGACCTCGGCGAGTCGCACTGGTTCCTGCGGATGCTGCGCGACTCCTCCGGCGCGGCGCACCGGCTCACCCAGGTGCTGTCGGGGTCTCGGTACGTGGGCGCCCTGTTCGAGCGGATTCCGGAGGCGGCCGCGTGGCTGGAGAACGACGCGGAGCTGCGGCCGCGCGGTCTCGACGAACTGCTCGACGAGACCGCGGCCACGATCGCCCGGCACGGCGAGGCCGTCGAGGCCGCCGCCACGGCCCTCCGGGGCGCACGCCGACGCGAGGTGCTGCGGGTGGCGCTCGGCGCGATCGTCGGCGTCGTCTCGGTCGAGGAGCTGGGGCTCGCGCTGTCGGATGCGACCTCAGCGATGCTGACGGGTGCGCTCCGGCTCGCGCGGCGCGACGACGACGGGATCGAGTTCGGCATCGTCGCGATGGGCCGCTACGGGGGCGCGGAGCTCGGCTTCGGCAGCGACGCCGACGTCATCTACGTCTACCGCGACGCGGGGGCGGGGGCCGAGGCCGCGCAGAGGGCGGCGGAGCGCGTCGTGCACGAGATCACACGGCTCACCGAGGACGTGCGGCTGCCGCTCGAGCTCGACCTCGGGCTGCGGCCGGAGGGGAAGAACGGCGCGATCGTCCGCTCCCTCGACAGCTATCGCGCCTACTACGAGCGCTGGTCGCTCACCTGGGAGGCGCAGGCGCTGCTCCGCGCCCGCACGGTCGCGGGCGATGCCGCGCTGCTGGACGATTTCACCGCGATGGCCGACACCGTGCGCTACCCGGCCGAGATCGGGCCGGACGCCCTGCGCGAGGTGCGCCGCATCAAGGCGCGGGTCGAGTCCGAGCGCCTGCCGCAGGGCGCCGATCCCTCCCGCCATCTGAAGCTCGGGCGCGGCTCCCTCTCGGATGTGGAGTGGCTCGTGCAGCTGCTGCAGCTGCAGCACGCCCACGAGCTGCCCGCGCTGCGCACCACCTCGACGCTGCGGGCTCTTGCGGGGGCGGCGGATGCGGGGCTCGTGCCCGCAGCGGATGCCGCCCGCCTGCGCGCGGCGTGGCTCGTCGCGTCTCGCGCCCGATCCGCGATGACCCTCTGGACCGCGAAGACCTCCGACGTGCTGCCGACCGACCGCCGCGCCCTCGAGGGCGTCGCGCGCCTCATGGACTACCCGGCCGGCTCCGCCACGCGCCTCGACGAGGACTACCTGCGCACCACCCGCATCGCCCGTCAGGTCTTCGAGCGCCTCTTCTACGGCTCCCGCCTCTGAGCGCTCCGCCCCGGCATCCGGAGACGCGGACGGGTATCCGTCCCCGAGAAGTCGTTCGATATTTTCGCTCGCCAACTGCGTCTTCGTCGAGGTTGTGGCGAACTCGCTCCACGAGGTGTTCGTGGGCGTAGACGCATGAGCTGCCGAGAAGGGATGGTGTTCAAGGGGCAGGTCGTCGGAAACCATCACAGGTATGCTTAATCTGTACTTATTTCTGTCGAATCGGAGGTGATGGTGGACATCGCGACGATGCCTGATCTGCTGCGCTACGACGACCTGACCGCGCAGGGACTCACCCGGCACGGTCTCGATCGACTGATCGCTGCAGGAGAGTTCGAACGCATCGCCCCTGGCCTGTTTCTGCGGGCCGGGCTCGCGGACGACACGACGGCAGCGTGGATGGCGGTCGCCGCGAAGAAGCCCGACGCGACACTGTGCCTGCTCACGGCGCTGTCGTTGCACGAGCTGACCGATGAGATCCCAACACGGAGCGACATCGCCATCCCACGCGGCACGCAACCGGTCGCTGTGCGTCACGCGCCCATGGCTTGGCACCGTTTCGACGCCGGCACGTTCGGTATCGGACGCATCGAGTACGAGTTGCCGGGGCGGCTGACCATCGGCTTGTACTCGGCGGAGCGCACTCTGGTCGACCTCTTCCGCCTGCGGCACGCGTGGGGCAGCGATCTCGCCCTCGGCGCGCTCAAGCGGTGGCTGCGCGGACGCGGCAACAGCCCGGCCGCGCTGCTGGCGATTGCGGAGAGCTTCCCGAAGGCGCGCCCCTCGATCCAGCAGGCCCTCGAGGTGCTGCTGTGAGCCCGAACGCGCATCACGGCACCCCGGCAGGTGACGCGACCATCGCCATCCGCAACCTCGCCCGGCAGACCGGCAGGGATGTGCAGGAGCTGATGACTCTGTATGCGCTCGAAGGGCTGCTGGCACGGATCGCGAACTCCGAGTATCGGGACGACTTCGTGTTGAAAGGCGGCGTGCTGCTCGCCGCATTCGCAGCGCGCCGCCCCACGAAGGACATCGACCTGCAGGCCACCCGACTCGCCGGCGACCCCGACGAGGTCGTTGAGCGTGTCCGCGTCATCGCGACGCTGGATGTCGCCGACGGCCTCGTGTTCGATCCTGCCAGTGTCACCGCGACGACGATCCGCGACGAGGACGAGTATGCCGGAGTGCGGGTGAAGCTCTCAGCAGCGCTCGGCACCGCGCGGCTGACGGTCGGGATGGATGTGAACTTCGGCGACCCGATCTGGCCCGCCCCGCGCCTCATCGAACTCCCCCGAGTCGTACCTCTCGGCCTCCCGGCCGTGACGCTGCTGGGCTACCCGCTGACAATGGTGCTCGCCGAGAAGGTGGTCACCGCCGTCGACCGCGGCGTCGCCAATACTCGTTGGCGCGACTTCGCGGATGTGTACATGCTGATCCGACTCCACTCGGTCGATGCGGCCGAGTTCCGCATGTCGATGGAGACCGTCGCCGAGTACCGCAAGGTTGCACTGACAACGCTGTTTCCTGCGCTCGCGCCGATGGGAGAACGCGCCCAGCAGAAGTACCAGGCCTGGCGCACCCGATCCCACCGCGAAGACGAGCTCCCCACAGGATTCACCGATGTACTCGCGGCGGTGGCCGGCTTCGCCGACCCCGTGCTGGCTGCGTCCGCGACAGGGCGATGGAGCCCCGCCGACAAGAGGTGGGAGTGAACAACCAAAGCGAACTGCTGAGCCACAGCCGTGTATGTCGCGCGAAACATGGTCGATCTCGATCGGTCCTACGGCGAGAACCTGCCCGGTTACTGTGAGGGGCGTCGGGTTCACGGCGGCTAGCGCCGGCTTCCACGTCAGATGTGAACTGCTGACACGGGAGGGCGGCCGGTCGAGCGGCCGAAAGACGGCCAGCAGCCACCCGTACATGCGAGGGTCCTCGGTCGGTCAAGACGGCCGAGGACCCCTGTAGTCATCGGGTTCCGCAGACAGGGGCGCCCTGCGCCGGAACCCTCCGAGTGCTACACCCCGAAGTACAGCTCGTACTCGTACGGGTGCGGACGCTGGGCGAAGGGCGCCAGCTCCTTCTCGCGCTTGTACGTGATCCAGGTGTCGATGAGGTCCTGGGTGAACACGCCGCCCTCGAGCAGGAAGTCGTGGTCGGCCTCGAGGGCCGCGAGGGCCTCCTCGAACGAGGCGGGCACCTGCGGGATGCCGCGGGCCTCCTCCGGGGGCAGCTCGTAGAGGTCCTTGTCGATGGGCTCGTGCGGCTCGATCTTGTTGCGGATGCCGTCGATGCCGGCCATGAGCTGCGCCGCGAACGCGAGGTACGGGTTGCTCGTACCGTCGGGCGCGCGGAATTCGATGCGCTTGGCCTTCGGGTTGGTGCCCGTGATCGGGATGCGGATCGCCGCCGAGCGGTTGCCGGCCGAGTAGACGAGGTTGACGGGCGCCTCGAAGCCGGGGATGAGCCGGTGGTAGGAGTTGACCGAGGCGTTCGTGAAGGCGAGCACGGCGGGGGCGTGCTTCAGCAGGCCACCGATGTACCAGCGGGCGATGTCCGAGAGCCCGCCGTAGCCCTGCTCGTCGTAGAACAGCGGCTTGCCCTCGTTCCACAGCGACTGGTGGGTGTGCATGCCCGACCCGGCCTCGCCCATGAGCGGCTTCGGCATGAAGGTCGCCGTGCGACCCCACTCGAGCGCGGTGTTCTTGACGATGTACTTGAACTTCAGGATGTCGTCGCCCGCGTGCACCATCGTGTCGAAGCGGTAGTTGATCTCTCCCTGACCGGCCGAGCCGACCTCGTGGTGGCTGCGCTCGACCTCGAGGCCGACCTCCTGCAGCTTGAGCACGATGTCGTCACGCATGTCGGCGTGCTGGTCGACGGGGGAGACGGGGAAGTATCCGCCCTTGTGCGGCGTCTTGTTGGCGAGGTTGCCGCCCTCCTCGACGCGGCCCGAGTTCCACGACGCCTCCGAGGAGTCGACCTCGTAGAACGAGCGGTTGGGCTTCACCTCGTAGCGCACGTCGTCGAAGATGTAGAACTCGGCCTCGGGCGCGAAGAACGCCGTGTCGGCGATGCCGGTCGACGCGAGGTACTTCTCGGCCTTCTTCGCCACCTGGCGGGGGTCACGACCGTAGATCTCGCCGTTGCGCGGGTTGTAGATGTCGAACACGATCACGAGCGTGCGCTCGGTGCGGAACGGGTCGACGTAGGCGGTCGAGATGTCGGGGATGAGCTGCAGGTCCGACTCGTGGATCGACTGGAAGCCGCGGATCGAGGAGCCGTCGAAGAGCTGGCCGACCGTGAAGAACTCCTCGTCGACCGTCGATGCCGGGATGTTGAAATGCTGCTGGATGCCGGGCAGGTCGGTGAAGCGGATGTCGAGGAACTTGACATCGGTGTCGGCGATGAACTTCAGCACCTCGGAGGAGTCGCTGAACAGAGGCGTGGACATGGGGGACATCACTCCAAAGGCGTCGTGAGGGCGGGTGCGGGTCGTGCAACCGATCCGAGAGTAGGGCTGCGGGATTACCCGACCGTGACCGCCTTGTTTCCGGCATGTTACGCGGGCGTTCGTAGAGTGGTCACGTGAGCGCCGCGACCGACCCCCGCCCGAACGAGTGGCCCGGCCGGCGACTCGGCCTCCCCGAGGCGGGCCCACGATCCGTCGGGCGGTTCGGACGCCGCCTGGTCGCCATCCTGATCGACTGGACCGTGGCGTACGTCATCTCGCTCGCCTTCTTCCCGACGCCCGTCGACCCGGAGCTGTACGAGGCGCTCGGCGGGGCGGCGGGGCTGTTCGGCACCGACTCCTTCATCACGCTCGGCATCTTCGCCGTGCTGCAGATCCTCTTCCTGCTCGTCGTGAACGGCAGCCTCGGGCACGTGATCGTGCGACTGCGCGTCGTTCCGGTGCGCGGCGGCTATCTGGGGCCGTGGCGACCCGTCGTGCGCACCCTTCTGCTGTGCCTCGCGATCCCCGCCCTCATCTGGGACCGCGACCAGCGCGGCCTGCACGACAAGGCCGCGGGGACCGTGCTCGTGCGCGTCTGAACGTCGCCGAGCGTCCCCCGCTTGCACGGGGGACGATGGGCGGATAGCGTCGAGCACGACACGGACCCGAACCGTCTCACCACGATTCGGGAGTGTAGGTGCGGGGATGACTGTCTGGTCGGCTGTGCCGCGCGTGCTGGTCGGTGCGATCGCCGCCGCCGCCCTCCTCGGCGGCCTCGGCGTCGTCTCCCCGGATGCTGCGGCGGCGCCCGCGGGTACGGTCCCCGAGGAGACCCCCAGCGACGTGCTCACGACAGCCGAAGTGCGCACCCGGGAGGCGATCGCGGCGCTCGAGGCGCGCGCATCCGCCGGACGCGTCGCCTGGACCACAGCCGACGGGCAACTGCTCGCCGCGGGGCAGCGCGACGCGCTCGCCACGAGCCTCGCCGAGGCCGCCACGTTGCTCGGCGACCCGCGGCGGATCCTCGACGCGGTCGACGAGGCCGCCGCGGAGCGATACCTCGACGAGCTCCGCGCCGCGGGCGGGCGGATCGGGCAGGAGATGACCCGGCTCGGCGACGAGATCGTGAACTGGCACGCCGCTCAGACCCGACTCGCGGCGCAGCGCGCGGCGGAACGCGCGGCGCAGAAGACGAGCAGGCCCGCGCCGCGGAGCTCGCCCGCGGGCAGTGTGACCGCGTCGGCACCGCGCGCCCGCACCGAGCGGATCTGGACGACGGGCGGGCAGGCGCAGATCGACCGGTGCCGGGGCGCGGTCGACGTCACGGGCCTCGCCGCCTACCTCGGCGGCGACTTCTACGCCGCCGAGCACTGGCGGTGCGGCGGGAGTGCATGGTCGGGGATCCGCTCGGGAGCGGTCGTCACGTTTCCGGGGTACGGCACGTACCGGGTGGTGGGGCGCGTCGGCGGGCTCGCCTACGGCGCGGATGCCACCGCGATCCCGTCCGGCTACGCGGGCTACTACCAGACGTGCATCGGGGGGAGCAGCAGCAACATGACCGTCTGGCTGCTGGCCCGCGCCTGAGGGCGGCGCCGGATCAGCGGCGCCGGATCAGCAGTGCCGGATCAGCGGGGACGCGGGGCCCGCATCCGCTGCGGGTCGATGCCGCCGGGGATCTTGAAGCCCTTGACCTTCGCGACCGAGGTGAGGCGCTTGTCGACCTGCATGACCTCGGCCTTGGTGAGCTTGCGGGGGAGGCGGTTCAGGCGCGAGGCGATCCTGTGCAGCGGGATCGCGTCGGCGTCGGGGCCCACGTAGAGCAGCTCGACGGGCACGTTCGGCAGCAGGCGCGCCACGGCGGCACGCTCCTTCTCGAGCATCGGCTGAGTGCGCGAACGCGGGCCCTCGCCGATCAGCACGACGCCGGGGCGACCGACGGCGCGGTAGACGGCATCCTTGGTGCGCGGGCTGAAGCCCACGGGCTCCTCGTTGCCGATCCACGACCGACGCAGACCGTTCTTGAGCACGGCGCCGACGGCCCCGGGCTGCCCGGAGATCTGCGAGTAGGCGGCATGCTCGGCGCGACGACCCAGGATGATGAGCGCGAGCAGCAGGCCGACGAGCACGCCGGTCACGATCGTGAGGATGATCGCGATGACGTTGCCGGCGTAGAAGACCACCGAG
>Ga0222419_100187_pt1 | contig 100283 bp, 87 predicted proteins | sample 1B20Ametagenome_FD_182474 | JGI IMG/M metagenome (GOLD analysis project Ga0222419, IMG submission 182474) | Enriched microbial communities from leaf-cutter ant dump, University of Wisconsin, Madison, United States - 1B20A (version 2) | ecosystem: Environmental > Terrestrial > Nest > Insects nest... | reverse complement strand
CGATACGCTCCCACGGCGTCCTGTTCGGCCTCGACGACACCGGCGAGGTGCCCACCCACTTCACCTTCGGCGCCCACGGCCGACTCCTCTCCACCACCCACCACACCGAGGGCCTCGAACCCGCCCACTTCGGAAAGATCTGACATGACGGACACCGCAGACCTCATCGTGACCGGAGCGGTGATCCGCACCGCGGATCGCGCCCTGCCCGTGGTCTCGGCCTTCGCCGTGCGCGACGGCCGGATCACGGCGGTCGGATCGCTGTCTGCGGTGTCCGCGCATCGAGGGCCGGACACCCGGATGCTCGACGTCGGCGGAGCCGCCGTGTACCCCGGCTTCGTCGATGTGCACAACCATCACGCGCTCGCAGGCCGCACCGAGCTGTTCGAGCTGTCGCTGCCGCCGTCGCTCGGCCTCGACGAGATCCTCGACCGGGTGCGCGCTCACGCCGCCACGCTTCCCGAGGACGCCTGGATCGTCGGCGGGGTCGTGGCGACGACGCTGCTGCCGACGCTCGCGAACACCGCGACCCGCCTGCGGCTCGACGAGGCGGCGGGCGGACGACCGGTCGTGATCGTCGAGGACTCGCGGCACAACCGCTGGGCGAACAGCCGCGCGCTGGAGCTCGCGGGGATCTCGGCCGACAGCATCCCCTCCGGCGGGGTGACCGTCCTCGATCCCGACGACGGCGCGCCCACCGGGGTGCTGCTGGAAGCCGCGGGCATCCCCGTGCAGGAGGCCTACGACCGCAGCGGCGGGCTGACCGCCGAGCAGCACGTCGCGGCCTCGCGCCGCGGCGTCGAGCTGCTGAACTCCTTCGGCATCACGACCTTCCAGGATGCGGGGGTGTCGACCGACATCCTCGCAGCCCTCGCGAGCCTCGACCGGGCGGGCGAGCTGAACGCCTGGGTCGTCTCCTCGCTGCTCGTCAACGACGAGATCTTCGGCTTCGACCCCGTCGGGCAGGCCCTCGTCGACCGCGGCGAGGAGTTCCGCACCCCGCACCACCGCCCCGACTTCGTGAAGATCTTCCTCGACGGCGTGCCGCCGGCGCGCACGGCGTCGTTCCTCGAGCCCTACGTCGCCGACAGCGCGCACGGCGCGCACTTCCACGGCGAGACGACGATGACCTTCGACGAGCTGCACGGCTGGCTGCGCGCGGTCGCCGAGCGCGGGCTGGGCGCGAAGGTGCACTGCACGGGAGACGGGTCGGCCCGGCTCGTGCTCGACGTCGCGGCACGGCTCCGCGCCGAGGGCTTGACCACGCCCATCCAGATCGCGCACGGCCAGTTCCTCGCGGATGCCGACGTCCCGCGCCTCGCCGAGCTCGACGTCTCGGCCGACATCTCGCCGTTCATCTGGTTCCCCGGGGTCATCCCGCAAGCGCTGGCCGAGGTGCTCGGCGCGCGGGCCGAGCACTCGCAGCCGAACCGCTCGCTGATCGACGCGGGAGCCCTGGTCGCGGGCGGCTCGGACTGGCCGGTGAGCGAGTCCCCCAACACCCTCGAGGGGCTGCAGGGGCTCGTGACGCGAGCCGACCCGCTCGATCGGGCGCCGGGGACGCTGTGGCCGGAGCAGGCGATCACCGCCGAGGAGGCGCTGGAGGTCTTCACGATCAACGCCGCCACCGCCATGGGGCTGGGGGCGGAGACCGGATCGCTGTCGGTGGGCAAGTCCGCGGACTTCGTCGTGCTCGACCGCGATGCGATCGCCGGTCCCGCCGAGGAGATCATCCGGACCGAGGTCGTGTCGACCTGGTTCGCCGGACGCCGCGTGCACGGAGGCTGAGGCTCCGCGCGGGCCACGGCCCGCGGGCGCGCAGAGCGGCCGGCGCCGGCGTCCCCTCAGACGCCGACGCCGGCCGCGGTCAATCGGCGACCGCCAGCACGGCCCTGCCCACCGCGCGCAGCACGGTCGGGTCGTGCGGCGAGCGCGCGCCGGGCACGTAGCGGACCCGCCGCAGCTCGCCGCCGCGGAACGGGAAGGAGCGGTGCGCCTCGTGCAGGTCCCAGTCGACGGGGCCGCCGTAGTCGTAGCCGACGCTGATGCCCGTGAAGGGCGCCATGCCGATGAGCATCGGCGCCTCGTCGATCCGTGCGGCCTCGCGCCCGTCGACGTCGACGGAGAGCCGCCACCGCAGGTCGGGCAGCTCGTCCACGTGCACCACGATCCGGTGCTCGCCGCCGGCCAGCCGCGCGCCGCGGGCGCGGAGCATCCGCCCGTACGCGTTGTAGGAGAGCTGCGGAGCCCCGTCCTCGATCGCGAGCAGGTAGCCGCCGCCCTGGTCCCCGTGCGCGACGATGACGCCTGCGGCATCCTCCCCGGTCGTGAGGTCGATCTCGATCCGGAAGGACCTCAGCACCGTGAGCTTCGACGACCGGAAGCGCTCCAGCGGCGGCCGGAACGGGATGAGGTCGATCGGCGCCGACAGCGGCTCCTCCGAGTCGGGGCGCAGCCGGAACAGGGATCCGTCGTCGTCGAGCGGGAACACCGTGTTGCGCCATGCCTCGGCGTGCCATCGCGCCGCCATGGCAGCGACCCGCTCCGGGTGCAGACCGGCGAGGTCGGTGGTCTCGGTCGGATCGGCGGCGAGGTCGTAGAGCTCCCACGCCCCGCCTTCGGATCCCTCGTCCCTGGTCGGCGGCACAGCCGACAGCGCCTTCCAGTCGCCCTCGACGATCGCCCGCCTGCCCACGCACTCGAAGTACTGGGTCTCGCGGCCGTCGGCGGCCGGGTCGGCGAGCACCTCGGCGATGCTGCCGCCGTCCATGTCGAGCACGGGCCGGCCCTGACGCTCGTCGAGCCGCGGCACCCCGCACAGGTCCAGCAGGGTCGGGGCGAGGTCGGACACGAACACGAACTGGTCGCGCAGTCCGCCGGACATGGCCGCCCTCGGCCAGGAGATGATCAGGGGCGCGTGCACCCCGCCCTCGTAGGTCGTGGCCTTGAACGACCGGAAGGGCGTGTTCGACACGCGTGCCCATCCGGCGGGGTACTGTCCGAACAGTCGCGGACCCCCGATCTCCTCGACGTCGCGCGGCACGTCGCGCACCCAGCCCTCGGGCAGAGCGCCGTGCGCGCCGAACTGCGCGAAGTAGCTGCGGGTGCCGCTCGGTCCGCCCTCGGCGGTGCCGCCGTTGTCGCTGGCCAGCACCACGATCGTGTTGTCGCGTTCTCCGCTGCGTTCCAGTCGGTCGAGCAGACGTCCGAGGCTCTGGTCGATCTCGTCGACGGCCGCGGCGTACACCTCCATGTGCCGGGCGAACAGCCGCCGCTCCTCGGCGTCCAGCTCGTCCCAGACCGGGATGCGGTCGCCGTCGGCGAGCGGGTCTCCGGGGAGGGCGGCGTGCTCCGGCACTATGCCGCGCTCGCGCTGCCGGGCGAAGCGCTGCTCGCGCAGCCGGTTCCAGCCTGCCTCGTATCGACCGCGGTACTTGTCGATGTCGGCCTCCTTGGCCTGGATCGGCCCGTGCACCGAGGTGTGCGCGAAGTAGAGGAAGAACGGGCGGTCGGGCTCGTTCACGCGCAGGTCGTCGATCATCCCGATCGCCCGGTCGGTGAGCTCGTCGGTGAGGAAGTACCCGTCGGGGAACTCGCGCACGTCGACGACCGAGTTGTCCTGCACCAGCCGGTGCGGATGGTGCAGCGAGGTGAACCCGTCCATGCTGCCGAAGTACCGGTCGAAGCCTCGCTGCAGCGGCCAGCTGCTGCGGTCCGCTCCGTCGTGCAGACGCGACTCGAGCGTCAGATGCCACTTGCCGACCATGAAGGTCGCGTACCCCCCGGCGCGCAGCGACTCCGCGAGGGTGGGCGCGGCGGCGGGCAGCTCGCAGGAGAAGCCCGGATAGCCCGGATCGACGTGCGCGACGAACCCGAATCCGGCGCGGTGCGGGTTGAGCCCGGTGAGCAGCGCGGCCCTCGCCGGCGAGCACATCGGCGCCGTGCGGTAGTTCGTGAAGACCCACCCCTCCGCGGCGAGCGCGTCGATGCGCGGCGTCTCGATCTCGCTGCCGAAGGGACCGAGGTCGCTGAAGCCGAGATCGTCTACGAGCATCACGATCACGTTCGGCGCGCCGTCGCGCGCCCTCCGCGGCGCCGGCCACCAGGGCTCGGAGTCCGAGGTGAACTCCGCCGCCCTCCCTTCGAAGCGCTCGTACCCCCGAGCGTCCGAGGCGGCCATTCAGCCCGCCTTCCGGATCAGCTCGAAGATGCGCGTGCGCAGCTCCGCGAATGCGGGGATCGCCCTCGTCGTCAGCTGGTCGCGCGGACCGCCGAAGTCGATGTCGATGATCTCGGTGACCTTGGCCGGCCGCTCCCCCAGCACCACGACGCGGTCGGACAGGTACACCGCCTCGTCGATGTCGTGCGTGACGATCACGATCGTCATCCCGAACTGCTCGCGGATGCGCAGGCACAGGTCCTCGAGCTCGAACCGGGTCTGCGCGTCGACCGAGGCGAAGGGCTCGTCCATCACCAGCACCTCGGGCCGGTACGCGATGGCCCGGGCGATCGCGACGCGCTGCTGCATGCCGCCGGACAGCTGCCAGGGGAACCTCGCCTGCGCACCGGACAGTCCGACGGCGGCGAGCGCGGCGGAGATCCTCTCCTCGCGCTCGGCCACGGGCAGGCGCAGGTGCTTCAGCGGAAGGCGCACGTTCTTCTCGACCGTGAGCCAGGGCATGAGCGAGCGCGTGTACTCCTGGAAGACCAGCGCCATCTCCTGCGGAGGGCCGTCGATGGGCACTCCGTCGATCGCGGCGGTGCCCGCCGTGATGCCCTGCAGCCCGGTCAGGCACTTCAGCAGGGTGGTCTTGCCGATGCCGGAGGGACCGACGATGCAGCACACCTCTCCGGCGCGCACGTCGAAGGTCAGGTCGGCGATCACGGGGACCAGGCCGTTCTTGGTCTGGTAGGACTTGGCGAGGCCGTCGACGCTCAGGCGCACGGGGGCGAGTCCGATGGTGTTCATGCGTTCTTCTCCTGTTGCTGGGAGGCGATGTACCAGCGCAGCACGCGGCGCCGGAAGAGGGTGAACAGGGCGGTCGCGGCGTAGCCGACGATGCCGAGCACGAGGATCCCGGCCCACATGTCCGGGATCGCGAACGACTGCTGCGCGAGCAGGGTCGCCGCCCCCAGGCCGGTGGACGAGCCGAGCATCTCGCTCGCGATCATCACCACGAAGGCGGTGATCAGGCTCACCTGCATCCCGGAGAGGATGCGGGGGCCGGCTGCCGGGAGCATCACCGAGAACAGCCGCTCCGGCCCGGTGAGCCGGTAGACGCGGCTCACCATCTCGAGCGTCGGCTCTCCGGCGCGCACCCCGTCGATCGTGGAGATCAGGATGGGGAAGACGGCGGCGAGCGTGATCGAGAGGATGCGGGTCTCGGTGCCGAAGCCGATCAGCGACACGAAGATCGGCACGAGGGCCACCGGCGGGATCGCGCGGAAGAAGTGCACGGTCGGCTCGACGAACCAGCTGAGCGGGCGGATGAGCCCGAGGACGAGCCCCAGCAGGACGCCGATCACGGTCGCGAGCACGAAGGACAGCGCCAGGTTGCCGACCGAGGATGCGACGTCGACCAGGAAGGCCGGGGTCTGCGCGAGCTGCCACAGTCTCTGGACGATCACCTGCAGCGGCGGGAAGAACGCATTCGTCGACCCGGCCGAGGCGAACCACCACACGGCGAGCAGCAGCACGGGCACGGCGATCTCGGCGCCGACGAGCACGCCGCGGGGCAGACCGCCCTGTCCGCGGCGGCTCAGACGCGAGCGGGTCTGGATCGAGGTGGTCAGGGTCATCACACGACCTGCTTCCGGTACTGGGGATGCCAGTGCAGCAGCCGGCGCTCGCCCCACTGGCTGAGCCCCTGCACCAGCAGCCCGAGAACGCCGAGGATGAGCACGTAGGCGAAGAGCTGCGCCTGATTGCCGGTGATCTGCGAGAGCAGCAGGCTCTGGCCGAGACCGGGGCCGCCGCCGAGGAGGCCGGCGACGACGGCCACGACGAGGGACGTGGGGGCTGCCACCCTGATCGCCGTGCCGATGTACGGCAGGGCGCTGGGCAGCACGATCCGGCCCAGGATCTCGGCCCTGCCCATGCCGTAGGAGCGTCCGGTCGCGCGCGCCACCGGGTCGGTGTCGAACACTCCGGCGGAGGCCTGCACGGCGATCGCGATGAAGCATCCGAAGAACACCAGGAAGACTCCCATGCCCTGCGTCGGGCCGAGGACCAGCACCACGACGGGCAGGATCACGATCGGCGGGATCGGCTTGAGGAACTCGAGCGGCACCCGGGTGGCGTGCATCGCCAGCGGAGAGGTGCCGATGGCGACGCCGATCGCGACGCCCACCGCGATCGCGAGCACGAGGCCCACGAGGGCCATCGTGAGCGTGTCGCCGAGGGCGATCCAGGTGGCCGGCACGCCGAGCAGGCGCACGGCCTCGCCGATCGCCGCGGTCGCGGCCGGAAGCGGGGAGGCGGCGAGCGGGCCGGCCGTGGCGGACCACTCCCAGAGCGCCAGCGCCGAGACGACGCCGGCGGCTCCGACGAGAGGCGGGAGAAGAGGGGAACGGGTCATGGGGTTCACTCCGCGTCGACGATGACGCCCTCGAGATCGACCGGCGAGGGCAGGAAGCCGAGCTTGACGAGCTTCTCGTTGACGCGGTCCAGGTCGATCGGGGCCACCTCGGCGGGCCAGAACGGCACCTTGACGTCCGCCACGGCGAGCGTGGACCCCGTCGCGTCGATGCCGGCCTGGATCGCGTCCTCCGGGTGCTCGTTGGCGTAGGCGTTGCTCTTGGCGACGGCGCGCTGGAACGCGGCGATGGCGTCGGCCTTGGCGGACAGGGTGCTCTCCCCCGTGGTCCACAGCCCGACCGCGCCCTCCTCGAAGAAGCCGACGGACGGCGCGGCGACGAACGTCGCCCCGGCCGCGGCGGCCTCGCCGGTGAACGGGCTCACCAGGCCGGCCGCGTCGACGGTGCCGCTCTGCAGCGCGGCGACGGCGGAGGTGAAGTCGAGTACCACCCAGTCGACCGATGCGGGGTCGATGCCCTCGCGGTCGAGGGCGTCGGAGATGACGACCTCGAGCTGCGCCTTGCGGGCGGGCACCGCGATCGTCGCTCCTTCGAGGTCGGCGATCTCGGTGATCCCGCTCGCCGCCGAGGCGTACAGGCCCGTGTCGTCGACCTCTGCGGGGTCCTCCGCATCGGCGGCGCCGTCGACGTAGCCGTCGGCCGGCGCGACGACCTTGAGCGGGACGCCGCTGGCCAGGGCGTTGAGCAGCGGGATGCTGGGGGCGTAGGCCACGTCGACCTGGCCGCTCTGCGCGGCCGCGAGGCCCGCAGGCGGGTTCGCGACGACTGAGGTCTCGATCGCGAGCCCCTCCTCCTCGAAGAAGCCCTGCTGCTGGCCGAGGATCAGCGCACCGTCGGAGACGAGGCCGATCGTCGCCACCTTCAGCGTCGTCAGCTCTCCGCTCCCCTCCGAGGCCTGATCGGCCGGCGTGGAGGCGCAGGCGGCCAGAGCGAGCACCCCCGCTGCCACGACGACCCCTGCTGCACGACGTGCGAGTCGGTTGATGTTCATGGGAGCTCCTCTTCGAGTTAGTCACCAGATGGTGATTTAAAAGATCGTACTCTTACCTTGAATTGATTAGGTTACGGTCGGGTTACAATAGTCACCATACGGTGACTAAAAATAGCAAATGGACAATCCTGGAGACAGAGGGGGATCGAGATGCCGAAGATCGTCGACCACGAGGAGCGCCGCGACCACATCGCGGACGCCGCGACGCAGGTGATCATCCGCGTGGGGTTCGACAACCTCACGATGCGTGAGATCGCGACCGAGGCCGGCTATGCGCACGGCGCGATCGCCCGGTACTTCCCCGACAAGCGCAGCGTGCTCACCGCGGCGTTCGTGCGCCTGTACACGCTCGCCAACGACCGCATCCATGCGCGCATCGAGGGGGTGCGCGGGCTCGAGGCCCTGGAGCTCATGTGCCGTGAGATCCTCCCCTACAGCCCCAACGGCCCCCTGTACGCCAAGGTCGTGATCGCGTTCTGGGACCACGCCTCGCAGGACGAGGAGGTCACCCGCATCCACCGCGTCAACAACCTGCACTGGCGCGATCTGTTCCGGCAGTGCCTCAGAGAGGCCAGGGAAGACGGCGAGCTCGCGGACCACGTCGACATCGAGACCGCGGTCAACGAGATCTCCTCCCGCAACGCGGGCTGGCAGATGATCTCGGTGCTGATGCCGGACTCGGCGGGAGACGGGCGGCTGAACGACGCGCTCGACGCGCTGCTGTCCACGCTGCGCCGCCCCCTCGCACCGGCCTCCCGCTGAGCCCATCGCGCCCCTCAGCCCTCGACGACGAAGCGGACGCCGCGCTCGGCGATCATCGCGGCCGGCGCGTTCGTGTTGCCCGAGGGCACGGTCGGCATCACCGAGGCGTCGATCACGTGCAGCCCCTCGACGCCGCGCACGCGCAGCCGCGCATCGACGACGGCATCCTCATCCGTGCCCATCCGGCAGGTGCCGACCTGGTGGTGGTAGGTGATCGCGGTGCGGCGCACCCAGTCCTCGACGTCGGCGTCGGCCACCTCTGGACCCGGGTACACCTCCGTCGCGCCCCACTCCTCCGCGAGCGCCGGCTGCGCGCCGATGCGCCTGCACTGACGCACGGATGCCGCGAGCGACGCCACGTCGCGCTCGTCCGAGAGCGCGGCGAGATCGATGAGGGGCGGGTCGGAGAGCTCCGGGCCGGAGAGCGTGATCGATCCGCGGCTGTGGGGCGTGATCAGCCCCGCCATCAGCGTGAACCCGTCGTCGCCACGCGGCTCGAGCTCTCCCCACATCGGCACCGAGAAGTGGATCGGCTGCGTGTCGGGCTCGGCGAGCCCCTCGCGACTGCGCCAGAACAGATGCGTCTGCGTCACCGAGACGCCCGGCTGCGGCGGCCCCACCGGCCGCTCGGTCGCGAAGATCACCGGGGACAGGAGGTGGTCGTGCAGGTTCTTCCCGACTCCGGGGGAATCCTGCACGACCGGTATCCCCAGCGCGTCCAGCTCCGCCGCGGGGCCGATGCCCGACCGCAGCAGGATGACCGGAGAGCCGATGGCCCCGGCCGAGAGCACGACCTCGTCCGCGCGGATCTCTCCACCGTCGTCGAGCCGGACGCCCCTGGCGCGTCCCTCCTCGACGATCACCGAGTGCACCTCGCGGCCGGTCACGATCGTGAGCCTGTCCGCGACCGGCTGCACATACGCCATCCAGGTGTTCACCCGGCGTCCGTCGCGGATCGTCACCTGCTCCTGCGAGACGCCGTCGAGCGTGCCGCCGTTGTAGTCCTCGTTGCGCGGCAGCCCCTCCTGCACCGCGGCGTCGACGATCGATGCCTGGATGGGCGACAGCGGGTAGTCGCCGGTCACCGGGAGCAGGTCGTGCTCGATCGCGTCGTACACCGGAGCGACCGCGTCCCAGCCCCATCCCTCCGCCCCGGAGCGCTCCCAGCCGTCGTAGTCGGATGCCGCGCCGCGCACCCAGATCATGGCGTTCAGCGCGTGCGAGCCGCCCATGACCTTGCCCCGCGGCAGGTGCAGGCGGCGGCCGGCCGCGTGCTCCTGGGGCACCGTGTAGAAGTCCCAGTCCTCGGCGGAGTGCCACAGCTCCCCCGCCCTCGAGGGGTCGTGGATCGCGGGGTTGGTGTCGTAGCCGCCCGCTTCGATCAGGGTCACGGCGACGCCGGCGTCCACCAGCCGGCGCGCGACGATCGCACCCGAGGTGCCCGCCCCGACGACGATGGCCGAGCGCATGCCTCAGCCCTTCCGGCCAGGGCCCGAGACCACCTGGGTGACGGCGACGGACTTGAGCCCCTCGACGCCGAACTCCAGCCCGTAGCCCGAGCTCTTCACTCCCCCGAAGGGCACCATCGGGTGCAGGCCCCCGTGCGAGTTGATCCACACGGTGCCGGACTGCATGCGGGTCGCCGCCTCGCGCGCGGCCTCGGGGTCGCTCGACCACACCGATGCTCCGAGCCCCACGTCGACCGCGTTCGCCCAGGCGAAGGCCTCGTCGACGTCGGAGTAGCGGATGACCGGCAGCGCAGGGCCGAACTGCTCCTCCTGCACGAGGGCGGCGTCGTTGGCGATGTCGGCGACGATCGTCGGACGGTAGAACAGCTCGCCGAGCTCAGGGGCGGCCTCGCCGCCCGTGACGACCCTGGCCCCCGAGGCCTTCGCGTCGTCGACCAGAAGGGACACGATGTCGAACTGCGCCTTGTTCTGCAGCGGGCCGAGGACGTTGTCCTCGTCGAGGCCGTTGCCCATCGGCACGGATGCCGCGATCTCGCCGAGCGCGTTCACAACGTCGTCGTACACGGAATCGTGCACGTAGAGGCGCTTCATGGCGGCGCAGGTCTGGCCGGTGTTGATGAAGGCGCCCCAGAAGAGATCCTGGGCGATCGCCGCGGCATCCGTCCCCGGCAGCACGATGCCGGCGTCGTTGCCGCCCAGCTCGAGGGTGAGGCGGGCGAGGTTGCCCGCCGAGCTCTCGATGATGCGGCGCCCGGTCGCGGTCGAGCCCGTGAACATGATCTTGTCGATGTCGGGGTGCGAGGCGAGACGGGCGCCGACCTCGCGATCGCCGGAGATGCCGATGAGCACGTCGGCCGGCAGCACCTCGTTCATGACCGACAGCATCGCCAGCACGCTGAGCGGCGTGTACTCGCTGGGCTTCGCGACCACCGTGTTGCCCATGCGCAGCGAGGGGCCGATCTGCCAGATCGTGATCATCAGCGGCCAGTTCCACGGCCCGATCGCCCCCACGACCCCCGCCGCCTTGTAGACGAGCTCGGCGTGCAGGTTCTCGTCGTCGACCAGCACCTGGGGCTCGATCACCGTCGCGGCGTTGGTGCGCAGCCAGGCCGAGCACGCTCCGAGCTCGAACCGCGCGTTCGGGCCGTTCAGCGGCTTGCCCTGCTCGCGCGACAGGATGTAGGCGAGGGCCTCGGCGTTCGCGTCGATCGCGTCGGCCGCGGCGAGCAGCAGCTCGATGCGCTTCTCGTGACCCAGCGCCTCCCAGGCCGGCTGCGCGGCCTTCGCTCGGGCGATCGCATCGTCGAGATCGGCGACGGAGTCGACGGGCGCCCGGCCGATGACCTCGCGGGTCGCGGCATCCGGGATCTCCCGTCCCGACCCCTCGGGCGCCTGGATGCGGTCGAGCAGGGCGGCGGCTGCGGATGCGGCGGATTCGGACATCGGGACTCTCCTTCGAGCGGGAACGCCGGCCGGTCCGTGCGGATGCCGGCCACCCTCTCATTGTCCGATGCCGGGCGGCGGGGCGGCTTGTCACGGAGCGCTCCGGAGATGTCCGAGTGTGAAGGATCCGCCGGGCCGCCCCGACGCCGGACCTGCCGGCTCGGCCCGCGGGACCGGGAGCGGAGGCTCTTCTGCGGCCGTCTAGGAGCCGAGGGCGGCGGATGCCGCGGCGCGGGCCTCGTCGGCCGTCGCCGCCGACAGCACGGCCGCGGCCGCGGCGCGGCACTGCGCGGCGGTGACCTCGCCGAGAGCAGCGGCGACGCGGCCGAGCGCACGCGGGGTCATCGACAGGCTGGTGGCTCCGAGGCCGACGAGCACGGGCGCCAGGGCCGGATCTCCGCCGGCCTCCCCGCAGACGCCGACCGCCTTCCCCGCCTCGCGCCCGGCGGCTCCGGCCTCGCCGATGAGCCGCAGCACGGCCGGCTGCCACGGGTCGTTGAGGTCCCCGAGATCCCCGAGCAGGCGATCGGCGGCGAGCGTGTACTGGGCGAGGTCGTTGGTGCCGATGCTGACGAAGTCGACGACCTCGAGCAGCTCGGCGGCGAGCAGCGCCGCCGCCGGGGTCTCGATCATCACGCCGACGCGGGCGAGTCCCGCCGCCCTCGCCCTCTCCGCGAAGTCGCGCGCCTCGTCGACGGTCGCGACCATGGGCGCCATCACCTCCACGAGCGCGGACTCCGCGGCGGCCGCCTCGGCGAGCGCGCGCAGCTGGTCGTCGAGGAGCGCGGGCGAGCGTCGGGCGATCCGCAGACCGCGCACCCCCAGCGCCGGGTTCTCCTCGTGGTCGTCGTTCGCGAAGGGCAGCGGCTTGTCGCTCCCGGCGTCGAGGGTGCGCACCACGACCTTCCGCCCGGGGAACGCGGCGAGCACTCCGCGATAGGCCTCGACCTGCTCGGCGACGCCCGGCGCCTCCGCACGGCCGAGGAAGCAGAACTCGGTGCGGAACAGCCCGACGCCCTCGGCGCCCGCGGCCGCCGCGGCCCCGGCATCCGCCGCCGACCCGACGTTGCCCAGCAGCGGCATCGACGAGCCGTCCGCGAGACGACCCGCGCCGTCGAAGGGCACGACCACGGCGGCCCTCTCCGCGGCGTCGATCCGGGACCGCGGCGGGTCGACCTGCACCTCTCCCCGATCGCCGTCGACGAGCACCACCGTCTCCGCCGGGATGCCGGAGGCGTCAGCGACGCCGACGACGGCGGGAAGCCCCAGGGCTCGCGCGATGATGGCGCTGTGCGAGGTCGGCCCGCCCTGCTCCGTGACGAGCGCGACGCAGCGTCCGCCCTGAAGCGACGCGGTGTCGGCGGGGGCGAGATCCGTCGCGACGAGCACGAACGGCTCGTCCCGCTCGGGCACGCCCGGCATGTCGACCTCGAGGAGCTCGGCGATGATGCGGTCGCGCACGTCGCGGATGTCGGCGACCCGCTCGGCCATCCGGCCTCCCACGGAGGCCAGGGCGCGCTCGTGCGTCGCCGCGGTCTCCCACACGGCGCGGGCGGCGCTGCGGCCCTCGGTGCGCACCAGCGCGGACGCCTCGGAGAGCAGTTCGGGGTCGGAGGCCAGCAGACGCGACGCGTCGAGGATCTCGCGAGCCTCCCCTGACGCCGCCTCGGTGCGGCCGCGCAGGTCCTCGGCGACGGCGACCGCCGCCCAGTGGATCGCCGAGACCTCCTCCTCGCGGTCGGCGAGGGCGATGAGGACTCCGGCATCGGGCTCGGGGAGCGGGGGCGCGAGGTGCACGACGGGGGCGACGGCGAGTCCGGAGCTGACGCCGCGCCCGCGCAGCACGGCGCCGGCGGGAACGACGCGGTCCGGTGCGGCTGCGGGTGCGGGCACGTCCTCGGGCTCCTCGTCGACGCCTTCGCCGAAGCCGTCGTGGAAGAGTGCGGCGAGCCGGGTGAGCACGCGCTCGGCGTCCTCGCCGGTCGCCGACAGCTCGATCTCGTCTCCGTGGCGCGCGCCGAGCACGAGCAGCCGGCTCAGGCTCGCCGCTGCGGCCTCCGGTCCGTCCGGCAGGCGGCGCAGCCGCACATCGGATCCTGCCGACGCCTCGGCGATGAGAGCGGCCGGACGCGCGTGGATGCCGAGCGGATTGCGCACGCGCACGGTGCGGACCACGCGGTCCGGGTCCGCACCGCCGTCCGCCGCTCCCCCGGCCTCCCCCGTCGCCGGCGTGACGGCGGGCAGGCCCGCACCGGAGGCGTCGGCCTGCAGCTGCCCGGTCTTCGCGGCGAGCGCGTCGACGGCCTCATCGGCGACGGCGTCCAGCGAGGCGCCGGCCGCCGCGGCGACCACGGCCGCGAGCAGTCCCTCCACGAACGGCGCGGGGGCGAGCTTTACCGGCACGTCGCTCGAGCGGAGCTCCAGGGCGAGCTCGGCGCTCATCACGGCGGAGCCCAGGTCCATCAGCACGAGCACGCCCTCGCAGGTCGCCGCGAGCTCGTCGATCGCACCGGCGACGGCGACGGCGTCCGTGCCCAGGATCGCATCGCCCTCGGCATCCGTCCCCGCCCCGGCCGCGACCCGCACCTGCGCACCGCCGCCCTGGACCATCTGCAGGGCGAGCTCGAGCGCCGCCTCCCCGAGCCTGGCGCTGTGGGAGACGGCGACGACGCCGATCATCAGGCCGCGCCCTGCACGGCCTGGGCGAGGGTCTCGAACAGGATGGCCGTCGATGCCGCGCCGGGGTCGAGGTGGCCGGCGCTGCGTTCGCCGAGATAGCTCGCGCGTCCCTTCCTGGCCACGAGCGGCAGCGTGGCGTCGCGACCGGCCGCCGCCGCATCGGCGGCCGCCGTCACGGCCGCGGCGAGGTCGGCGCCGTCGGCGAGGGCGGCGTCGAGAGCGTCGACGGCCGGCGCCATCGCGTCGTACATGGTCTTGTCCCCGGCCTCGGGCTTGCCGCGGGCGACGATGCCGTCGAGGCCCGCGCGCAGGGCCGCGGCGAGCGCCGGGCCGTCGAGCTCGGCGACCGCGCCCGCGGTCATGCCGACTCGAAGGAAGAAGGTGCCGTACAGGGGGCCGCTCGCCCCGCCGACCGAGCTGACCAGGGTCATGCCCACGCCCTTGAGCAGCTCGTCGATCGTCGCGGGTGCCCCCGCGGAGAGCTTGTCGACGACCGCGCTCATGCCACGGGCCATGTTGGCGCCGTGGTCGGCGTCGCCGATGGCGGAGTCCAGCTCGGTGAGCCAGTCCTTCCGATCGACGATGGCGGCGTCGAAGCCCGAGATCCAGTCCTGCAGCGTCGCTGTGGTCACGGTCGCCATCAGGCGCCCCACCGCAGACCGGGCGTGACGACCGGCGCGTCCCACAGCCGCAGGATCTCGTCGTCGGCCTTGAGCACCGTGACCGAGCACCCGGCCATGTCGAGCGAGGTGATGTAGTTGCCGACGAGGTTGCGCACGATCCGCACGCCCGCGGCCTCCAGCAGCGCCGCCACCTCGGCGTACATCAGGTACAGCTCGATCTGCGGAGTCGCCCCCATGCCGTTCACCATCACGATCGCGGGCCCCGCGAAGTCGAGGTCGGCGAGGATGGGCTCGACCAGCTGGCGGGCGATGTCGGATGCCGGGGCGAGGGGCTCGCGATGGCGGCCGGGCTCCCCGTGGATGCCGATGCCGATCTCCATCTGGTCCTCGGGCAGGTCGAAGGTGGGCTTTCCCGCGGCCGGGACCGTGCAGCTCGTGAGCGCCATCCCCATCGACCGCCCCTGGCCGTTCACGCGCTGCGCGAGGGCGAGGACCGAGGCGAGGTCCTGCCCCTCCTCGGCGGCCGCGCCCACGATCTTCTCGAGCAGCACGGTGAGGCCGACTCCGCGGCGTCCTGCCGTGTAGAGCGAGTCCTGCACGGCGACGTCGTCGTCGACGATGACCGTCGCGACCTCGATGCCCTCCATCGACGCGAGCTCGGCGGCCATCTCGAAGTTCAGCACGTCGCCCGTGTAGTTCTTCACGATGTGCAGCACGCCCGCACCGCGATCGACGGCCTTCGTCGCCGCCTGCACGCGGTCGGGGGTCGGCGAGGTGAACACCTCCCCGGCCACTGCGGCGTCGAGCATCCCCACGCCGACGTAGCCGCCGTGCAGCGGCTCGTGCCCCGATCCGCCGCCCGAGACCACCGCGACCTTGCCCTGCGCCTTCGGAGCCGTGCGCGTGATCACGCTCGTCTCGAGGTCGACGGAGAGCTCGGGATGAGCGGCGGCGACCCCCTTGAGCGACTCGACGAGCACGTCTGCCGGGTTGTTGATGAGCTTCTTCATCGTGCGATCTCCCTTGATCTCGGCCGCGTCGAACTTCCATGAAATTCGAATGCTTTTCGTCAATGTCGAATATGCTCGGAGTCGACCGGGATGTCAACCCCTGTCGGAGTGCCCGTCTCGATGCGGAGACGGGCAGGAGGGAGGCCGCATGATCCAGGCCATCGATCGGGCCGCGAAGGTGCTCGAGCTGCTGCAGGGCGCCCGCCATCTGGGCATCACCGATCTGTCGCAGGCGCTGGACCTTCCGCCGTCCACCGTGCACGGCATCGTGAAGTCCCTTCGCGAGCACGGGCTCGTCGCGAAGGAGCGCGGCGGACAGCGCTACATGCTCGGGCCCACGCTGCTGCGCTTGAGCAACGTGTACCTCGACACCCTCGACGTGCGCGCCCGTGCGATGCGCTGGACGCAGGACCTCGCCCGCCGCACCGGCATGGCGGTGCGCCTGGGCGCCCCGCACTTCGCGGATGTGCTGGTGATCCACCACAACCTCCGGCCGGACGACAGCCAGCAGATGCTCGAGACCGGCATGGCGATCCCCGCGCACGCCTCCGCGATGGGCAAGGTGCTGCTCGCCCACGACGTGGGCTTCCAGCAGACCGTGTTCGCGCGGCCGCTGCGCAGCCTCACCGGCGACACGATCACCGATGTCGCCCGCCTCACCCTGGAGCTCCCGGCGATCGCCGAGCGCGGCAGCGCCGGCGAGACCGACGAGGCCGTGCTCGGCGAATCGTCCGTCGCCTCCCCCGTGGCCGATGCCCGCGGCGACATCGTGGCCGCGCTGGCCGTGGTGCTGCCGACATCCCAGGCGCCGGCCTCCGACGAGGTGCTCGCGGCGCTGCGCGAGGCGGCGCGCAACATCTCCCGTGAGCTCGGGGCGACCGTGTGGCCGCCGCGCATCGCGCCGGCGGAGGACTGAGCGTCAGCGCGACTGCAGCCCATCCAGACTCACCCGGAGGATGTCCTCGCCGAGCTCGATCGGGTCGACGGAGCCCCCGGGACGGTACCACTCGACGACGGAGTTGATCATGCCGAAGATCAGCCTGGTGGCGACCGCCGCATCGACGTCGCCGCGGATCAGGCCCTCGCTCTGGGCCTCGGCGACGATCGCCGTGACCCGCTGGTCGAAGTCGCGGCGGCGCCGCATCGCCGCGGTCTCGACCTCGCTGTTCCCCCGCACCCGCAGCAGCAGCGTGACCGACGGCAGCTTCTCGGTGAGCACCCGCACGGCCCCGCGGACGATCGCACGCAGCCGGTCTGCGGCGAGCGGATGCTTCGCCTCGGCGTCGTCGACGACCCGCTCCAGTCCGTCGAGGGCGTCGTCCAGGGCGAGCTCGAGGATCGCGGACTTCGAGTCGAAGTGGTGATACAGGGCCGACTTCGTGAGCCCGAGGGCGGCCGTCAGATCGGCGACGCTGGTCGCGTCGTAGCCGTGGTCGTTGAAGACCCTGACCGCCACGGCGAGCACCTGGTCACGGTCGTATCCGGGGCGCCCCCGCTTGGGCGTCGGCGCATCGGGCTCGGTCTGGGACATGTCGTCCAGTCTGACACTCCGTGATGAGTTGCCATCCGAGCGACGATCTGAGATCGTATTCCTGAACGATCGGTCTGAAATTATGCCAGCGTCGGCGATCGAGAGGATGACGATGTCCGAGGCCTTTCTCGTGGGCGGCGTGCGCACGCCGGTCGGCCGGTACGGCGGAGCGCTCGCCGACATCCGTCCAGATGATCTCGCGGCCCTCGTGGTCGGCGAGGCCGTGTCGCGGTCGGCCCTCCCCGTCGACGCGATCGACGAGGTCGTCCTCGGAGCCGCGAACCAGGCCGGCGAGGACAACAGGAACGTGGCCCGCATGGCGGTGCTCCTCGCGGAGCTCCCCGACTCGGTCCCTGGGCTCACGGTGAATCGCCTGTGCGCATCCGGCATGTCGGCGATCGCGCTGGCCGCTCAGGCGGTCCGCGCGGGCGACGCCGACGCGATGGTCGCCGGAGGCGTGGAGTCGATGACCAGGGCGCCCTGGGTGCATGCCAAGCCCGACCGCGCGTGGGCGAGGCCAGGGACGGCGTTCGACACGTCCATCGGCTGGAGATTCACGAACCCCCGTCTGGCCGCGCGGGAGAAGGCCACGCTCTCGATGCCGGAGACGGCGGAGGAGGTCGCACGGTCCGAGGGGATCGGCCGGGCGGACGCCGACGCATTCGCCCTGGAGAGCCACCGGCGCGCCGTCGAGGCGATCGACGCCGGGCGGTTCGCCGCCGAGATCCTCGCGGTGGAGACCGCGCACGGGATCGTCGACGTGGACGAGGGTCCGCGGCGAGACACGACCCTCGAGGCGCTCGCGGGCCTGCGCCCCGTCGTGAGCGGCGGAGCCGTCGTCACTGCGGGCAACTCCAGCTCATTGAACGACGGGGCCTCGGCGATCGTCGTCGCGAGCGCCGAGGCGATCGAGCGGCACGGGCTGCGCCCGCGCGCGCGGATCGTCGCCTCCGCCACCGCCGCGCTCGCCCCCGAGATCATGGGCCTGGGCCCGATTCCCGCGACCGAGAAGGCGCTGCGGAAGGCCGGGCTGTCCGTCGCCGACCTCGGCGCCGTCGAGCTGAACGAGGCCTTCGCCTCGCAGTCCCTCGCCTGCATCCGCCGGCTGGGACTCGACCCGGCGATCGTGAACGCAGACGGCGGCGCGATCGCGCTCGGACACCCCCTCGGCTCGAGCGGGTCCCGGCTGGTGGTCACGCTGCTCGGCCGCCTGGAGCGCGAGGGGGCGCGGTACGGACTCGCGACGATGTGCGTCGGCGTGGGACAGGGCACCGCGATGATCGTGGAGCGCGTGTGATGACGCTGCGCATCGAGGAGCGTCCGGACCGCGTCGTCGCGACGCTGGACCGCCCCGAGAAGCGCAACGCGATCGATCAGGACATGATCGACGCGCTGCACTCGCTGTGCGCCTCCCTCGAGGACAGTCCTCGCACGCTGATCCTCACGGGCGCCGGCGGGGTCTTCGCCGCCGGCGCCGACATCGCGCAGCTGCGCGACCGCACGGCATCCGACGCCCGCAAGGGCATCAACGCCATGGCCTTCATGCGCATCCGCGAGCTCCCGATGCCGGTGATCGCCGCGATCGACGGCTATGCGCTGGGAGGGGGCGCCGAGCTCGCCTACGCCGCCGACATCCGCATCGCCACGGATTCGCTGCGCATCGGCAACCCCGAGACCGGACTCGGCATCATGGCTGCTGCCGGGGCGACCTGGCGGCTGCCCGAGATCGTGGGCGAGGCGAGGGCGAGCGACCTGCTCCTCACCGGTCGCACGCTCCGCGCCGACGAGGCCCTGCAGTGGGGGCTCGTCTCGGCCGTGCACCCTGCGGAGAAGCTGATGGGCGCGGCGCACGCGATCGCCGACCGGATCGCCGCGAACGACCCGCTCGCCACTCGGCACACCAAGCGCGCCCTGCGCGCTCCGCGCGCCGAGCACCCGACCGTCGAGCTCGAGCTGCAGGCCGAGCTGTTCGAGTCCGCCGAGAAGCGGCGCAGGATGACCGCGTTCCTCGAGCACCGTGCTGAGCGAGCGCAACGAGACGAAGCGAGGGCGAGCCGATGAACGGGAGGGCTCCGGCCCGCGTCGGCGTGCTGGGCGGAGGGCGCATGGGCGCCGGCATCGCGCACGCGTTCCTCATGGCAGGGTCCGGGGTGAGCATCGTCGAGCGCGATGAGGAGAGCGCGGACGCCGCGGCGCGGCGCATCGGCGACAGCATCCGCCGATCGGCCGAACGCGACGGCTCCCTCGATGCCGGCTCTGTCGCCGCGCGCCTCGCGACGGGTGCGGACATCACGGCCTTCGGAGACTGCGACCTCGTGATCGAGGCGGTGCCGGAGGAGCGCGGCCTCAAGGAGGATTCCCTCGCCCGCGCCGAAGCCGCGATGCCTTCGCACGCGACGCTCGCGAGCAACACCTCCTCGATCTCGATCGACGACCTGGCCGCCGGCCGGCTCCGGCCCGCGCAGTTCCTCGGTCTGCACTTCTTCAACCCGGTGCCCGCGTCGGCGCTGGTCGAGATCGTGCGCGGCGCGGCGACGTCGCCGGAAGTCGCCGCGCGTGCCGGCGACTGGGTCGCGGCCCTCGGGAAGACGCCGATCGTCGTGCGCGACTCCCCTGGTTTCGCGTCGTCGCGCCTGGGGGTGATGCTCGGCCTGGAAGCGATCCGGATGCTCGAGGAGGGCGTCGCCTCCGCGGCCGACATCGACGCCGCGATGGCCCTGGGGTACCGGCATCCGGCGGGTCCGCTGCGGACAACCGACATCGTCGGCCTCGATGTGCGGTTGGGCATCGCCGAGGAGCTCGAGCGGGCCTTCGGCGAGCGCTTCGCTCCCCCGGAGCTCCTGCGCCGGATGGTCGCCGAGGGGAAGCTGGGCCGCAAGAGCGGTCAGGGATTCTACGAATGGAACGAGAAGCGATGAGCGGATACCTGCCGAGCTACGTCCGGGGCGAGTGGTGGACGCCGTCCTCCCCGGCGCACGCGACCGAGGTGCGCGACGCGTCCACGGGCGAGACGGTCACGCGAGTGAGCACTCAGGACCTCGATCTCGCCGCAGCGCTCGAGTTCGCGCGCACGACAGGTCAGGCGGCTCTCGCCGCCCTCACCTTCCACCAGCGCGCGGTGCTGCTGAAGCGGTTCGCGCTCGCGCTCACCGAGCGCAAGGACGAGCTCTACGCCCTCTCCTCCCGCACGGGCGCCACGAAGGCCGACTCCTGGGTCGACATCGACGGCGGCATCGGCGTGCTGTTCTCGTATTCGGGCAAGGGGCGGCGCGAGCTGCCGAACGGCACGGTCCACATCGACGGTCCCGTGGAGCCGCTGTCGAAGGACGGATCGTTCCTGGGCCGCCACGTCTACACGACCCTGCCGGGCGTCGCCGTGCAGATCAACGCCTTCAACTTCCCCGTGTGGGGGTCGCTGGAGAAGTTCGCGCCCGCCTTCCTCGCGGGCATGCCGACGCTCGTGAAGCCCGCGACCCCGACCGGATACGTCGCCCAGGCGATGGTGCGGATACTCGTCGAATCCGGGCTGCTGCCCGAGGGGTCGCTGCAGCTGGTCAGCGGCCCGGTGCCCGGCCTGTTCGACCATCTCCGCCTGGGCGATCTCGTCGGCTTCACCGGCAGCGCCTCGACGGCGGAGAGCCTGCGCCGGCATCCGTCGGTGCAGACCGGCGGGGTGCGTCTCACCGCCGAGACCGACTCGATCAACGCCTCGGTGCTCGGGACCGACGCCGTCGAGGGAACGCCGGAGTTCGATGCCTACGTGCGCCAGCTGGTCGCGGAGATGACGACCAAGGCCGGACAGAAGTGCACGGCTATCCGCCGCGCGATCGTGCCGACCGGATCGGCCGACGCCGTGATCGCCGCCGTGCGGGCGCGGATCGCCGAGAAGACCGTGCTGGGCGACCCGCGCGCGGAGGGCGTCACGATGGGCCCCCTCGCCTCCGTCGCCCAGCGCGACGAGGTGCGCCGGCAGGTGCAGGCCCTGGTCGACGCCGGCGGACGGATCGCCGTCGGGTCGACGGACGCCCCCGAGGTGCGCCTCGCCGACGGCAGCACGGGTCTCGCCCCGGAGGGCGCCTTCGTCTCTCCCGTGCTGCTGCGGTTCGATGATCCGCAGTCGGATGCCGTGCACTCCGTCGAGGCCTTCGGCCCTGTCTCCTCGCTGCTCACGTACGGCACGACCGCAGAAGCCGCGGCGCTCGTCGTCCGCGGCGGCGGATCGCTCGTCACCAGCATCGCCACGCACGACCCCGCGCAGGCCGTGGAGCTCGCCGTCCGCATCGCACCGTTCAACGGACGGATGCTGCTGCTCGACCGCGATGACGCCCGCTCCTCCACCGGCCACGGCTCGCCGCTGCCGAACCTCGTGCACGGCGGACCGGGTCGGGCCGGCGGCGGCGAAGAGCTCGGCGGCATCCGCGCGGTGCACCATCACATGCAGCGCACCGCCGTGCAGGGATCTCCCGAGATGCTGACGGCTCTGACCGGAGTGTGGCACGCCGGCGCCGCCGCGCACAGCGGCGGACGGCATCCGTTCCGCAAGTCCCTCGCCGAGCTGCGCATAGGCGATCAGATCGTCTCGGCCTCCCGCGAGGTGACCCTCGACGACATCGAGACCTTCGCGCACTTCACGGGCGACACCTTCTACGCGCACATGGACGAGGACGCGGCCGCCGCCAACCCGTTCTTCCCCGGCCGCGTGGCGCACGGCTACCTGCTCGTGTCCTGGGCCGCCGGGCTGTTCGTCGATCCCGAACCCGGCCCGGTGCTCGCGAACTACGGGCTCGAGAACCTGCGCTTCCTCACCCCGGTCTCCCCGGGCGACGAGATCCGCGTCGAGCTCACCGCCAAGCAGATCACGCCGCGCGAGACCGACGACTACGGCGAGGTGCGCTGGGATGCGCTGATCCGCAACCAGGACGACGAGACCGTCGCGACCTACGACGTGCTGACCCTGGTGCGCAAGTCATGAGGCCGATGATGCGGCGCGACAACGCCTCGGCGATGCTGGGCCTGGTCGTCGACGCCGACGAGCCGGGGCGTGCGGTCGTCTCGATGACCGTGCGGGAGGACATGCTGAACGGCTTCGCGATCACGCACGGCGGCCTCGTGTTCGCGCTCGCGGACACCGCCTTCGCGATCGCCTGCAACGAGGACGAGCGGGTGACCGTCGCCGGCGGCGCCGACATCACCTTCCTGAAGTCGACGCGCGCGGGGCAGACGCTCACGGCCACGGCCGTCCGCCGTGTCGTCAGCGGGCGCACCGGCCTCTACGACGTCACGGTGACCGATGAGACCGGCGACGCCGTCGCAGAGTTCCGCGGCCGCTCGATCACCACGAACCGGCCGCAGCCCGAGTGAACCCCGCGACGAAGGAGTCGACGATGATCAGTGACCGCCCAGACATCGGAACCGAACCCGAGCTGCACTCCCGCGAGGCGCTCGCCGAGCTGCAGCTGCAGCGCCTGCAGTGGACCGTGCACCACGCCTACGAGAACGTGCCGCTGTACCGCCGCAAGTTCGACGAGCACGGCGTGCATCCCGACGGCATCCGCACGCTCGACGACGTGCGCAGGCTGCCGTTCACGACCAAGGCCGACCTGCGCGAGACCTACCCGTTCGGCATGTTCGCGGCGCCGATGGCGGATGTGCGCCGCATCCATGCGTCATCCGGCACCACCGGACGGCCGACCGTCGTGGGCTACACCGCAGGAGACCTCGACCGCTGGGGCGACCTGGTCGCCCGCTCGCTGCATGCCGCCGGCATCCGCGCGGGCATGAAAGTGCACAACGCCTACGGCTACGGGCTGTTCACCGGCGGGCTCGGAGCACACGCCGGCATCGAGCGGCTCGGCGCCACGGTCATCCCGATATCGGGCGGGCAGACCGCACGTCAGGCGCAGCTGATCACCGACTTCCAGCCCGACGCGATCCTGTGCACACCCAGCTATCTGCTCACGATCGCGGACGCCCTGGAGGACGCCGGTGTCGACCCTGCCGCCACCTCGCTGAAGATCGCCGTCCTCGGCGCCGAGCCGTGGACGAACGAGATGCGCCGCGAGATCGAACGGCGCATGGACATCGACGCGGTGGACATCTACGGCCTCAGCGAGGTCATGGGCCCGGGCGTCGCCAGCGAGAGCGTGGTCACGAAAGACGGCCCGCACGTCTGGGAAGACCACTTCCTGCCGGAGACCATCGACGGCGGATCCGGCGAGCCGGTGCCGGACGGAGAGCTGGGAGAGCTCGTGTTCACCTCGCTGACGAAGGAGGCCTTCCCCGTCATCCGCTACCGCACCCGCGACCTCACCCGCCTCCTGCCCGGTACGACGTACCCGGCGGTGCGACGCATCGAGAAGATCACCGGGCGCAACGACGACATGATCATCCTGCGCGGGGTGAACCTGTTCCCCACCCAGATCGAAGAGCTCGTGATGGGCATCGAGACGCTCACGCCGCACTTCGTGCTCGAACTGCGCCGTGTCGCCCGGCTCGACACCCTCACCGTGCGCATCGAGCGTCACCCGTCGTTGAGCATCGAGGAGTGCGAGGCCGCGGCCGCCGTGCTCCACCACCGCATCAAGATGCACATCGGCACCAGCGTCGACGTGCAGGTCGAGGAGCCGGGAGCGCTGCCGCGCAGCGAGGGCAAGTACAAGCGGGTGTACGACCTGCGGTGACCCCGCGTCATCGATATCGCGAGGGAGCGGCCCCGAACTCCCGCTTGAATGCGCGGGAGAAGGTGTCGACGTCGGTGAACCCGCTGCGGTAGGCGGCCGTCGCGACCGCGGCGCCTGCGCGGAGCTCGCGCTGGGCGATCTCGAGCCGACGAAGCCGGATGTACGTCGCGGGCGCCTCGTCCTCGCGGGAGAAGAGCTTCTGCGCGTACCGCAGGGAGATGTGGAAGGCGTCGGCGAGCGACTGCGGTGTCAAGGCCGGATCCGAGGCGTGCTCATCGACGTGCAGACGCAACGCCATCGCCAGCAGATCGCCTTCGATGGGTGGAGCGGATGCGCGCTCCACCGCGAGCGCGGCCAGAAGGAGCGCGAACAGGGACTGCGCCACAGCCTCGTCCTCGATCCGCTCTCTCGCCCGCACCTCCGGCCGCACCGATCCCGCGAGTGCGGCGAGCGCCCGCAGAGGCCCGCCCGACTGCAGCGGACGGGCCGTGAGGTCTTCGAAGGCATGACCGACTCGTGAGACCGCCCGACGGGGCAGCTGCAGCACGATCTCGCTCATCTGCCCGGGGAACGAGAGCGTGTAGGGCTCGGATGCGTCGTAGAGCACCGCCGCGCCGGGAACCATCCGCGCGGTGCGGCCGTGCTGAGACACCGCTCCGCCGCCCTTGCGGTGCAGGGACAGCAGGATGTCCTCACGCGGGTTCGCGGCGATGACGGCGTGATCGCGCACGACGTCCGAGGCGTGGCTCGTGACCGAGGTCAGCGTCACGCCCGGCGCCAGCTCGACCTGCTCCAGGCTGGCCTCGAACTGGGCGTCCATCGAACGCACGCGAAGGGGCACGAAGGCCGTGCTGCACGCCCGCATCCACTCCACGGGGGACGTGACCTCGGCGTGCAACATGCCCCGATTGTAGGTTTCCTCGAGGCGGAACGGGCAGGATTCTCGTGTCGACGGGGAACACCGGGCGCATCGTGCGCAGAATGCCGGATGCCGTGCGCGAAGACTCTGAGATCACCGGCGCCCGCGCTCCTAGGCTGACGACGCGGCGACGGCGCCGCAGCGAAGCGGAAGGATCGTTCATGACCGACTATTCTCACCAGTTCCGGGCCGCAGTCGTACAGGCGGAGCCCGTCTGGAACGACCTCGAGGGCGGGATCGACAAGGTCATCGCCTTCGCGCGCGAGGCCCGGCAGAACGGCGCCTCGATCATCGCCTTCCCGGAGACGTTCATCCCCGGCTACCCCTGGTACCTCTGGCTCGACTCGGTCGCCTGGCAGTCGCAGTTCACCGTGGCCTACGCCCAGAGCTCCCTCGAGATCGGCAGCGAGTCGTGGAAGCGGCTCGAGCGCGCCGCCGGCGAGATCGGCATCGCCATCGCCCTCGGCTTCAGCGAAAGGGAGGGAGGGTCCATGTACATGGCTCAGGGGCTGATCGGCGACACCGGCGAGACGCTGATGACCCGACGCAAGCTGAAGCCCACCCACGTCGAGCGCACGCAGTTCGGCGACGGCGACGGATCCGACATGCGCGTGGTCGACACCCCGCTCGGCAGGATCGGTGCGCTGAACTGCTGGGAGCACCTGCAGCCGCTCTCCAAGTACGCGCTCTTCGCCCAGCAGGAGCAGCTGCACATCGCGGCATGGCCGAGCTTCTCGATCTTCGAGGGGGCCGTGAACGCGCTCGGACCGGAGGTCAACGTGGGCGCATCGAGGCAGTATGCCGTCGAAGGCCAGAACTACGTGCTGGCCCCCTGCGCGATCGTGGGCGAGGCTGGTCAGGCGCTCTTCGCCGACACGGAGCTGAAGAAGCAGTTCCTCAAGATCGGCGGCGGGTATGCCCGCATCTTCGGCCCTGACGGCCGCTCGCTGGCGGAGCCGCTCGATCCGGCGGAGGAGGGCATCCTGTACGCGGACATCGACTATGCGGGCATCCTCGCGGCCAAGAACGCCGCCGACCCCGTGGGCCACTACTCGCGCCCCGACGTGTTCGCCCTGCACGTCGAGAACCGCGGCCGGCTGCCCAAGGTGACGCCGCAGCGCGTCCGCGCCGACGAACCGTCCGAGGAGGTCGCCGACGGCGAGGGCGAGTCGCAGGTTCCCCTGCTCTCCCGCTGAAGCGCCGGCGGGCCCCTGACCCGGCGCGGACCCGCGTCATGGACACCGATCGGGCGACCGCACGTCCGGCATGAGCTGGCTGGCGCGCGTTCTCGCGAACGGGCCGCCCGTGCCGGGAGGGCCCCGCCGGCTCAGCCGCGCAGCGCCAGCACGAACGGCAGCACCGTCGTCGCGCCCGCGAGGCGGAGCGCACGCGCGGCGACGGTGAGCGTCCAGCGGCTGTCGGCCTGATCGTCGACGAGCAGCACGGGGCCCGCGGGGACGTTCAGCGCCTCGGCCGAGAACCGCTCCCAGACCCCGGCGAGGCGGAAGGCGCTGTTGCCCCCGGGCTGCCCGCTCGGCCCGCCGTTCGCATGCTCGAGGGCTCCGAGGTACGGCAGACGTCCGATCTCGGCGATCCCCCGCGCCAGCGACTCCACGAGCAGCGGATGCGACCGCGACGGCATCCCGACCACCGCGACCGGGCGCTCGTGCCACCCCCACTCGGCGAGCACCCGCACGCACGCACCGAGCATCTGCGGCGAGACCGACGCATCGGGGGCGCCCGCGGCGAACAGCTCGCGCAGCGGGCCGCCCCAGCCGAGGTCGGTGAGCCTCGCGAGAGCGCGCCCCTCTCCCGCCTGCTCGTCGGCCAGGATCCGTCCCTTCACCGGCACTCCGAGACGATCGGCTCCGGTCGGCCAGGCGCGGCGGGCCTCGATCGGCACACCCACCCGATCGAGCGACTGCGCCGCGGTCTCTGTGGCCTCGGCGGCGATCCCCGCCGGGTACCAGACGCCCGCGCAGTTGTCGCAGCGACCGCAGGGCGCCGCCGTCTCGTCGTCGAGCGATCGCTGCAGGAACTCCATGCGGCATCCGCTCGTCGTCTCGTAGTCGAGCATGCTCTGCTGCTCGGCGACGCGCTCGGCGGCGATGCGCTCGTACCGCTCGGCGTCGTAGACCCAGGGCTCCCCGGTCGCGACCCAGCCGCCCTGCACGCGGCGCACGGCGCCGTCGACGTCGAGGACCTTGAGCAGCAGCTCGAGGGGCGTGCGGCGGATGTCCACCATCGCCTCGAGCGCCGGGGTCGACACCGGCCGATCGCCGAGCGCCGAGATCACGCGCTCCGCGCGCTCCCGGTCGGGCATCGAGGCCGTCGCGAAGTAGTGCCAGATGTCCCGATCCTCGGCCCCGGGGAGCAGCAGCACGTCGGCGCTCTCGCTCGCCCGGCCCGCGCGCCCGACCTGCTGGTAGTAGGCGACCGGCGACGACGGCGCGCCGAGATGCAGCACGAAGCCCAGATCGGGCTTGTCGAAGCCCATGCCCAGAGCGCTCGTCGCGATGAGCGCCTTCACCTCGTTGCGCTTGAGCATCCCCTCCGACTCCTCGCGCTCGTCGGCGTCGGTCTGCCCCGTGTACGCGCGCACCTCGTGCCCGCGCTCGCGCAGCAGCCGCGCGGTGTCGACCGCGGCCGCGACGGTGAGCGTGTAGATGATGCCCGATCCGGGCAGGTCGTCGAGATGGCTGAGCAGCCAGGCGAGACGGCTCGCCGAGTTCGGAAGACGCAGCACGCCCATGCGCAGCGAGGTGCGCGCGAGGGGGCCGCGGATGGTCAGCACGTCGGCATCCGCCCCTCCGGCGCCGAGCTGCTCGGCGACGTCGGCGACCACGCGGCTGTTCGCGGTCGCGGTCGTGGCGAGCACCGGGACGTCCGCGGGCATCCGGCCGATGAGGTCGCGCAGCCGGCGGTAGTCGGGGCGGAAGTCGTGCCCCCAGTCGCTGATGCAGTGCGCCTCGTCGACGACGAGCATGCCGATGCGGCGCACGAGCGCGGGCAGCTGCTCCTCGCGGAACGAGGGGTTGTTGAGGCGCTCCGGAGAGACGAGGAGCACGTCGACCTCGTCGCGGTCGAGCCGGTCGAGCACCTCGGACCACTCGTGCGCGTTCGTCGAGTTGATCGCCACCGCGCGCACGCCCGCCCGCTCGGCGGCGGCGATCTGGTCGCGCATCAGGGCCAGCAGCGGAGAGACGAGCACGGTCGGCCCCGCACCGCGCCCGCGCAGCAGGAGCGTCGCGACGAAGTACACCGCCGACTTGCCCCACCCTGTGCGCTGGACGACGAGTGCGCGCCGGCGGCCCTCGACGAGGGCGTCGATCGCCTCGTACTGCCCGTCGTGGAACTCGGCGTCGGGCCGTCCGGTGAGATCGCGCAGCGCGGAGAGCGCCGCCTCGCGGATGCCGGAGGGAGGAGCAGAGGTCATGCACCCCACTCTGCCCCACCCCGGCGACATCCCGCCCCGCACCGACGGGCTATCCGCATCCTGCCGCACGGCCCGTCGTCTAGCGTGGACCCATGATCACCCGTGAGCTCGCGGTCGCCCTGCGCGACGCCGGGCTGGTCTGGCATCCCGCCGACGGCGACCGCTTCCAGCTCGACCTCCCCGAGGAGGTGGAGCTCGAGGCCGAGGCCGACGTCTTCACGGTGAGCGGCATGACGATCGAGGCCCGCCGCACGCCGAGCGGAGTCGACCTGGCCTTCAACGGCACGACGGAGTGGGCGCTCGACGCGGTGACGCTCGCCGACGCCGTGTGGCTGCCGCGCGAGGATCAGCTCCGCGACCTCCTCCGCGGGACGTTCCGCCGGCTGATCCGCCTGGACGACGCGTTCCTCGTCGAGATCGTCATCGCCGGGGAGACGCTGTCCTTCGAGCACCCGGATCCGGCGGAGGCCTACGGCAGGGCTCTGCTGGAGCTCGTCTCCCGTTCGGCCTGAGGCCTTCGCCTTGCGTGAGGGCGACAGGCATGTCAGAATTACCTAACGAACGGTCAGTAAAGATGACCGGGAGCTGAGGAGTCGATGATGACCAGCCACGCGGACCTCTCCTTCGTCGAGGCCGAGACCTCGGAGCAGGAGCGCCTGTTCGACGAGCTCATCGCGCACGAGCAGCGGATCGAGCCGCGCGACTGGATGCCCGAGGCGTACCGCAGGACGCTGATCCGCCAGATCAGCCAGCACGCGCACTCGGAGATCATCGGCATGCAGCCGGAGGGCAACTGGATCACGCGCGCCCCGAGCCTCAAGCGCAAGGCGATCCTCATGGCGAAGGTGCAGGACGAAGCCGGTCACGGCCTCTACCTCTACTCCGCCGCGCAGACCCTCGGCATCACCCGCGACGAGATGATGGACCAGCTCATCAGCGGCCGGGCCAAGTACTCCTCGATCTTCAACTACCCCACCCCGACCTGGGCCGACATGGGGGCGATCGGCTGGCTCGTCGACGGCGCCGCGATCTGCAACCAGGTGCCGCTGTGCCGCGCCTCCTACGGCCCGTACGGCAGGGCGATGGTGCGCGTCTGCAAGGAGGAGTCCTTCCACCAGCGGCAGGGCTTCGAGATCCTCCTCACCCTCATGCAGGGCACCGAGGAGCAGCGCGAGATGGCGCAGGATGCCGTGAACCGCTGGTACTGGCCGAGCCTGGCGATGTTCGGGCCGCCGGACGACCAGTCGCCGAACTCCGCGCAGTCGATGAAGTGGAGGATCAAGCGGTTCTCGAACGACGAGCTGCGCCAGCGCTTCGTCGGGATGCTGGTGCCGCAGGCCGAGATCCTCGGCGTGACCCTGCCCGACCCCGAGCTGCGCTGGAACGAGGACACGGGACGGTACGACATGGGCGAGATCGACTGGGACGAGTTCTTCGAGGTGCTCCGCGGCAACGGCCCCTGCAACGCCGAACGTCTCGAGCGTCGCCGCACCGCCCACGAGGAGGGCGCATGGGTGCGCGAGGCCGCGGCCGAGTACGCGCGCAAGCAGTCCGCGAAGGCGGTCGCCTGATGACCGCCCCCGGCCCTCAGGCGAGCTCAGGGACCCAGAGAGAGGTGTGGCCCCTCTGGGAGGTCTTCGTGCGCGCGAACCGCGGGCTCAGCCACGTGCACGTCGGCTCGCTGCACGCACCGGATGCCGAGATGGCCATCCGCAACGCGCGCGACCTCTACACGCGGCGCGGAGAGGGCGTGTCGATCTGGGCCGTGCCCGCCGACGCGATCACGACCAGCGACCCCGACGCGAAGGACGCGTACTTCGAGAGCTCGGCCGGCAAGAACTACCGGCACGCCGTGTACTACACGGCGTCCGAGGGGGTGCCGCACCTGTGACCCTCCGATCCCCGCATCCCCTCCGGCCCGGCCCTGACGGGTACGACATCCACGGCGACGTCAGCGTCGATGAGCTGCGGCTGAGCGCCGAGCTCGCCGGATCGGGGTCGACCGCGGCATCCGCCGACGTCGCCGAGTACGCGCTGTGGCTGGGAGACGACGCGCTCGTCCTCTCCCAGCAGCTCGGCGCATGGATCTCCCGCGCCCCCGAGCTGGAGGAGGACGTCGCGCTCGCCAACATCGCCCTCGATCTGCTCGGGCACGCCCGTTCCCTGCTGCGCTACGCCGGCTCCTACGACGGCCGCAGCGAAGACGATCTGGCGTACTTCCGCGACGAGCCGGAGTTCCGCAGCTCCTGGCTCGTCGAGCAGCCGAACGGCGACTTCGCCCAGACGATCGCGCGCCAGTTCCTCGCATCGACGTACATGTTCGAGCTGTACTCGGCCCTGCGGGCGAGCTCCGACGACACCCTGGCCGCCATCGCCGAGAAGGCGGTCAAAGAGGTCGACTACCACCGCGATCACGCCGTGCAGTGGGTGCTCCGTCTCGCCGGAGGCACGGATGAGTCGCGGCGCCGCATCGTGCGCGCACTGGACGACGTCTGGCCCTATGCGGAGGAGCTCTTCCGCGACGAGCCGCTGATCGACCGCCTGGGAGACGCCGCCGCGCGCCCCTCGGCCCTGCGCGCCGGCTTCGACGAGGTCGTCGGCATCGTGCTCTCCGAGGCGGGCCTCTCGACCGCCGACGGCGCCCCGAGCCTGCCGAAGGGCCCCGCCTCGTCGGGAGGCGGCCGTCGCGGTGTGCACGCCACCCCGTTCGGCCACCTCCTCGCCGAGATGCAGGTGCTCGCCAGACGCCACCCGGGGGCGACATGGTGATGCTTCGGCCTCTGCGCCCTCACCGGCCGTCTCCTCCGACGCCGCCCGCGGCCCCGGCGCACGGGCGGCCGTCTCAGCGCGCCGCTCAGGAGGAGGCGTGGCGGATCGCGGCGTCCGTCGCCGATCCCGAGGTGCCCGTCCTCACGATCGAGGACCTCGGCGTGCTCCGCTCCGTCGAGGTCGCAGGCTCCGCCGTGCACGTCGACATCACGCCCACGTACAGCGGGTGCCCCGCGATGGACGCGATCCGCGACGATCTGGTCCTCTCGCTCACCGCCGCGGGCTTCTCGACGGTCGACGTGCGCCTCGTGCTCTCCCCCGCCTGGACGACGGACTGGATGTCGGATGCCGGCAGGCGCAAGCTCGAGGAGTACGGCATCGCCCCGCCCACCGGCCGCGCGGCCGTCGGCTCCGGCCCGATCCGCCTCGCGCTCAGCGTCCGCTGCCCGCAGTGCGGATCCCTCGACACGCGCGAGGTGTCGCGATTCGGCTCCACCTCGTGCAAGGCCCTGTACGAGTGCCGCGCCTGCCTCGAGCCCTTCGACCACTTCAAGGTGCACTGATGTCGCTCTTCTCCCCCGCCCACGCGGCGGCTCCGGCATCCGCTCCCCGTCCGCCGGCGGCCGCCCGCCGGCGCGCCCGGTTCCACACGCTCACGGTCGAGGAGGTGCGCCCGCTGACCGACGACTCGGTCGAGGTGACCTTCGCGGTCCCCGCCGAGCTGGCCGCGGACTACGACCACCTGCCGGGCCAGTACGTGGCTCTGCGGACGGTGCTCGACGGTGTCGAGGTGCGCCGTTCCTACTCGCTGTGCCGGGCGCCGGAGCACCGGGCCGACGGGATGCCGACGCGGCTCAGCATCGCGGTCAAACGCGACGAGGGCGGCAGGTTCTCGACCTGGGCGCAGACCGGGCTGCGGCCGGGATTCGAGATCGACGTGATGAGCCCGCAGGGCACCTTCACCTCGTCCCTGCCGGACCTCGACCACCGCCACGTCGTCGGCATCGCGGCCGGCTCCGGCATCACACCGCTGATGGCGCTCGCCCACACGGTGCTCACGCGCTCGGCGACCTCGCGGTTCACGCTGCTGTACACGAACCGGGCCACCCTCGACGTGATGTTCCTGGAGGACCTCGCCGATCTCAAGGACCGCTATCCCGCCCGCCTCACCCTGCACCACGTGCTCTCCCGCGAGCAGCGCACGGCCCCCGTGCTGTCCGGGCGCATCGACGACGAGAAGCTCCGCACGATCCTGCGCGTGCTCATCGATCCCGCCGACGTCGACGAGTGGTTCCTGTGCGGGCCGCTGTCCCTCGTGGACCTGTGCCGCGAGGTGCTCGCCGACGTCGGCGTCGCGCGCGAGCACATCCGCTTCGAGCTGTTCACGACCGGGGACGAGCCGCTGCGCACCGCCCGTCCCGTCGAGGTGCGCCGGGGCGAGCGGACGATCCGCATCGAGGTGACCCTCGACGGCGTCTCGTCCAGCGTGGACAGCCCCGTCGACGCGCACGAGTCGGTGCTGAACGCCGCCCTGCGGGTGCGGCCGGACGTCCCGTTCGCGTGCGCGGGCGGAGTGTGCGGCACCTGCCGCGCCCGCGTCCTCGAGGGCAGCGTGACCATGACCGAGAACTACGCCCTGGAGCCCGAGGAGCTCGAACGCGGGTACGTGCTCACCTGCCAGTCCCATCCCACCAGCGACCGCGTGGTGGTCGACTACGACGTGTGAGGAGCAGCCGATGATCGATCTCACCATCCGCGACGACGTGGCCACCGTGGTGCTGAACGCGCCGTCCCGCCTGAACGCCCTCGACGAGCAGGCGCTGCACGGTCTGGGCACGGCGTACGACGAGGCGGAGGCCGCCGGCGTCCGGGCGCTGGTGCTGCGCGGCGAGGGCCGCGCGTTCTGCGCCGGCCGGGACATCTCGGCGGTCGATCCGCGCGACGACGACGTGATCGGCTACCTCGACGGCCTCGTCACCCCGCTGCTGCAGACGATGTCGCGCTTCCCGGCCCCGACGTTCGCGGCCGCGCACGGCGCCTGCCTGGGCGTCGGCCTCGGCCTGCTCATCGCCACCGACGTGGTCTACGTGGCCGAGTCCGCGAGGATCGGCTCGCCGTTCGCGGCTCTCGGCGCCACGCTCGACTCGGGCGGGCACGCGCTGTTCCTCGACCGGCTCGGCGCCCACAAGACCCTCGACCTCATCTACACCGGCAGGCTGATGAGCGGAGCGGAGGCTGTGGCCTCGGGCCTGTTCTCGAGGGTCCTGCCCGATGACGAGGTGGTGCGGGCGACGACGGATGCCGCAGCGACGGCGGCCAGGGGCGCGACCACCGCGTTCCTCGCGAGCAAGCGGCTGATCGCGAGGATCCGCGACGAGCGGCTCGCACTGTGGGACGCGATCGGCATCGAGAACTCCGCCCAGGCCGCGCTGTGCGACACGGACGACTACCGCGAGGGCTTCGCGGCCTTCCAGCAGAAGCGCACGCCCGCGTTCCGCGGCTCCTGACGCCACGGAGAGGGCGCCGGGTGCGACAATGCGGGGATGAAGCTGTCAGAGCTCGTGACGACGACCGAAGAGGTCGCGGCGACCTCCTCGCGACTGGCGAAGGTCGCCGCACTGGCCGGCCTGCTGCAGCACGCGGATGCCGCGGAGCTCCCGACCGTGGTGGGCCTCCTGCTGGCCTCGCCCCGGCAGGGCCGTCTCGGCGTGGGCTGGCGCGGCGTCGCAGCGCTCGTCGACGTCGGCCACGCCGCAGCGCCGACGCTGACGATCGACGACGTCGACCGCGAGCTCGATGCGCTGGCCGCGACGGCCGGATCGGGCTCGGCCGCCGCACGCGCGCAGCTCCTGGGAGGGCTCGCGGCGCGTGCCACGACCGAGGAGTGGGACTTCCTGGCGCGTGCGATCCTCGGCGAGCTGCGCACGGGAGCACTCGCCGGCGTGCTGCTCGACGCGATCGCGCGCGCGGCCGACCGGCCGGCGGCATCCGTCCGTCGCGCGGCCATGCTCTCGGGCGATCTCGGCGAGACCGCGCGGCTCGCGCTGACCGGCACGGCGGAGGATCTCGACGCGGTCGGCCTCGTCGTGGGCAGGCCCGTGCTGCCCATGCTGGCCTCGACCGCGTCGACCCCCGCGACCGCTCTGGAGGCCACCGGCGAGGCCTCGGTGGAGTACAAGCTCGACGGCGCCCGCATCCAGGTCCATCGCCGCGGAGACGAGGTCGGCGTCTTCACCCGCAGCCTCGCCGACATCACCCATCGCGTGCCCGAGATCGTCGAGGTGGTGCGCGGGCTGCCCGCGCACCACCTCATCCTCGACGGCGAGACGCTGGCGCTCGACGAGGACGGCGGGCCCCGCCCGTTCCAGGAGACGATGTCGAGGTTCGGCGCGGAGGCCTCGCGCGAGCTGGCGCTTCGCCCGTGGTTCTTCGACGTGCTGCACGTCGACGGCCGCGATCTCATCGACGAGCCGCTGTCCGTGCGCCTCGCGGAGCTCGATCGCGTCGTCGGCGGATGGCGGATGCCCGGCATCGTGACGGCGGACGCCGACGCGGCGGAGCGCCTGTCGCGCGAGGCGCTCGACGCGGGGCACGAGGGCGTCGTCGTGAAGGCGATCGACTCGCCCTACGCCGCCGGGCGTCGGGGGAGGTCCTGGGTGAAGGTCAAGCCGGTGCTGACGTTCGACCTCGTGGTGCTGGGCGCGGAGTGGGGGTCGGGCCGGCGCCGCGGCTGGCTCTCGAACCTGCACCTCGGCGCCCGCGACCCCGAGGGCGAGTTCGGCGAACCGGGCGGGTTCGTCATGGTCGGCAAGACCTTCAAGGGGCTCACCGACGATCTGCTGCGCTGGCAGACCGAGACGTTCCCGCAGCACGAGGAGCGGCGCACGGCATCCGTCGTCTTCCTGCGCCCGGAGATCGTCGTCGAGATCGCGATCGACGGGGTGCAGCACTCGCCCCGCTATCCCGGCGGCATCGCGCTGCGATTCGCCAGGGTCAAGGGCTACCGGCCGGACAAGGCCGCCGCCGATGCCGACACGGTCCAGGCGCTGCGGGCGCTGCGACGCGGCTGACGCCCGACGCTCACGCGGTCGGCGGCAGCCCCAGGTCCTCTTCGCGCACGGTGCCCTGGAACGACCACGGGAAGTCGATCCAGAGATCGGTGTCCTTCCACGCGTAGTCCGGCTGGATGATCGTCGTGGGCTTGGTGTAGATCGTGACCGAGCGCACGTCGGCGCCCTTGTCCTTCAGCAGCTGCACGGCCAGGGCGAGCGTCTTGCCCGAGTCGGCGACGTCGTCGACCAGCAGCACCCGGCGTCCGTCGAGGTACGCCATGTCGAGCTCGGGCGGCAGCACCTCGGGGGCGTCGAGCACGGTGCCGATGCCGGTGTAGAACTCGACGTTGATGGCGCCGCAGTTCTTCGCCCCGAGACCGTAGGCGATCGCTCCGGCCGGCAGCAGCCCGCCGCGGGCGATCGCGACGACGACCTCGGCCTCGAAGCCGCTGGCCAGGATGCGGCGCGCCAGGTCGCGCGTCGCGACCCCGAAGCCGTCCCAGGTGAGCGTCTCGCGTTCGTTGGATGCATCCGTCATCGTCCCATTCTCGTGCATCGGCCGCGCGAGCGAGAACACGCCCCGGTCAGGCCAGCCGGGTGATCTCCACCTCGACGAAGAGCTCGGAGCCGCTCGATCCGGCGTAGACGCCGCGCAGCGGCGCGACGTCGGCGTAGTCGCGCCCGTGACCGACGTAGACGTGCGACTCGCCGATCTCGACGAGGTTGGTCGGGTCGTAGCCGCGCCACTCCCCCGAGTACCACTCCACCCAGGCGTGCGACTCGCCGATGACGGGCCGGCCGATCGGCGCGGCGGGATCGGGATGCAGGTAGCCCGACACGTAGCGCGCCGGGATGCCCGCCGCGCGCAGCACGCCGAGGGCGACGTGCGCGATGTCCTGGCAGACGCCCGAGCGGGCGGGCCAGGCGTCGCGGGCCGTGGAGTTGACGCCGGTGACCCCGCGCCGGTACTCCATGGCCTCGCCGACGATGCGGCAGATCTCGAAGGCCGTGTCGTCGACGTCGCCGCCCTCCGCCTCGATCCGCAGGGCGAGCTCGAGCATCTCCTCGTCCGGTGCGGTCGCGGGCGTCTGCGTGAGGCACTCGGCCAGATCCAGCGACCTCGGGATCCGCGCGGCGAGCTCCTCCCAGTCGATCGCGGTGGTGTTCTGCGGCACCGGGCGCACGTCGACCACGCTCGTCGCGGTGACCGACAGCAGCTCGTGCGGGGTCAGCACCTCGAAGGTCGACACGCGCGTGTCCCAGTAGTCGGCGTAGGAATGCTGCGTGGCCGTCGGAGAGATCTCCAGCGCCGCCTGCAGCACGAACTGCCCCTCGCGCGAGTGCGGCAGCATCCGCGCCTCGTTGTACGAGGCCGTCGCCGGCCTCTCGTAGCGGAAACCCGTGCGGTGCACGATGCGCAGCCGGCTCACAGCGCCTCTCCGATCCACACCGGCATCGCGATCGACGGGAAGTACCGCTCCCGGATCGCGTCGCTCGCCATCGACATCCCCGACTGCACCTCTTCCATGCTCTCCGACAGCCGATGGACGATGTCCCCGATCGGCCGGTACTCCAGCTCCGCGCGCATCCGCCCGAGCACGCGGTGAGCGCGATCGGGAGTGCCGAGGACTCCGGCCGGGTCGATGGCCCGGAGGCACTCCTCGGCCTGCAGGATGCTGGAGAGCACCGATCGGGGGAACAGCCGGTCCACGAGCAGGAACTCCACGGCGGAGGCCGCCGACGGCATGGCCCGGTGGCTGCGCAGGTGCGCCTCGTAGGCGCCGCAGCTGCGCAGCAGCGTCGTCCAGCTGGGGCCGGCGGCATCCGTCAGCGAGCGCGTCGCCAGCAGCCGCGCCGTCATGTCCGCCCGCTCGATCGAGCGCCCGAGCACGAAGAACTGCCACGCCTCGTCGCGACTGGTCGAGGAGTCGACGACGCCGAAGGCGAGCGCCGAGCGGTCCCTGACCCAGCGGAAGAACGGGTGCGTCTTGTCCGAGGCGATGCGCCGCGGCATCCGCGCATTGGACTCGTTGAGCGTCTCCCACAGATCGGTGGAGATGATCTCCCTGGCCCGGCGCGCGTTCTCGCGGGCCGCGGCGATCGAGTGCGCGATCGACGCGGAGTGCTCGCGGTCGAGGGCCAGCAGCCGCACGACGTCGTCCCGGCCCAGGCTCGCCTGGTGCTCCGCGGCCGTGCCCATGACCGACAGCAGGGCGCGGCAGGCGGTGTCCTCGTCGACCCACGGATCCTCCAGCAGGAGCTGCAGGTGCACGTCGAGGATGCGCGCGGTGCCGTCGGCCCGCTCGACGTAGCGGCCGATCCAGAACAGCGCCTCGGCGATGCGGCTCAGCATGGCGCACCCCCCTGTTGCTGCTGTTGCTGTTGCTGCTGGTGGTGGCGCGCCTCGACGTCCTCGTCCTGAGGCGAGGAGAGGAACGGCGGATGCGGATCCTCCCTCGGCGGGGCGACGACCGCGATCGCGCCGGTGGCCAGGGAGACCTCGTCGGCTGCGGCATCGGGCTCGTCCGCCGTCGGAACCGGACCGGTGACGAGCGAGGTGTCGAGCACCCAGGTGTCCTTCGAGCCGCCGCCCTGGCTCGAGTTCACGACGAGCTGCCCCTCGGGCAGGGCGACCCTGGTGAGCCCGCCCGGGAGCACCCACATGTCCTGCCCGTCGTTGACCGCGAACGGCCGCAGATCCACGTGCCGCGGGCGGAACCCGTCTTCGACGAGCGTGGGGATCGTCGACAGCTGCACGACCGGCTGCGCGATCCAGCCCCGGGGGTCGGCCAGCAGCGTCCGGCGCAGCGACTCCAGGGTCTCGCGAGAGGCGTCGGGGCCGACCACGAGTCCCTTCCCGCCCGAGCCGTCGACCGGCTTGACCACGAGCTCGTCGAGCCGGTCGAGCACCTCCTCCAGCGCAGCGGGCTCCTCGAGCCGCCAGGTGTCGACGTTCGGCAGGATCGGCTCCTCGCCCAGGTAGTAGCGGATGAGCTCGGGTACGTACGTGTAGACCAGCTTGTCGTCGGCGACGCCGTTGCCCACCCCGTTGGCGATCGCGACGTTCCCCAGCCGCGCCGCGAGCATGAGCCCCGGGGCGCCCAGCACCGAGTCCGGGCGGAAGTGCTGCGGATCGAGGTACTCGTCGTCCACCCGGCGGTAGATCACGTCGACGCGCGTGGGACCCGCGGTCGTGTGCATCCACACGCGCCCGCCCGAGCAGAACAGGTCGCGGCCCTCGACGAGCTCGACCCCCATCATGCGCGCGAGGAGCGTGTGCTCGTAGTACGCCGAGTTGTGCACCCCGGGGGTGAGCACGACGACGTTCGGATCGACGACCCCCTCCGGCGCGGCCGCGCGCAGGGCCTGCAGCAGCCGGCCCGGGTAGTCGACGACCGGTCGCACCCGCAGGCTCGTGAACAGCTCGGGCAGGGTCTGCGCCATGACCCGGCGGTTGGCCAGCACGTAGCTCACGCCGCTGGGCACGCGGACGTTGTCCTCCAGGACGCGCCAGTCGCCGCGCTCGTCGCGGATCACGTCGATGCCGGCGACGTGGATGCGGACGCCGTTCGCTCCGACGATGCCTGCAGCCTGACGGTGGAAATGCGAGGAGGAGCTGATCAGAGAGGCCGGGATGATCCCGTCGAGCACGGCGAGCTGCGGACCGTAGACGTCCGCCAGGAACGCCTCCAGCGCCCGCACCCGCTGCTTCACCCCGGACTCCACGTAGCGCCAGTCGTCCGCGGCGATCACACGGGGCACGACGTCGAGGGGGAAGGGACGCTCCTCGCCGGCGAAGTCGAACGTCACCCCCTGGGCGAGGTACGAGCTGGCCAGGGCGTCGGTGCGGGCCCGCAGCTCGGTGTCGTCCATGGCCGCGAGCGCGGGGAACAGATCCCGGTACGGGGCGCGCACGTCGGCGGCCTCGGGAGCGGGGGTGCGGAACATCTCGTCCCACGAGCTCCCGCCCGGCCGGCCGGTCGATCGACGTGAGGTGTATCCGGTGAACAGCGACTGCATGACGGAATGCTTCCCTGCCACGATTTCCGCGATGTTACGACCCGGAGACGGCCGCGCGACGGAGCCGGCGCGGTAAGATGACGAGGTCCGGCCCTCCACCGGCCGGTGCCTGAAAAAGAGGCACGAAGCCCACGCATCGGCGCGACGGCGAGACACATACGGAATCGATCCTCTCCGTCCCTGTCTCGAAAGGCTTCCGCATGCCCACCGTCTCCGCGCACGTCGCCCTCACCCTCGCCCAGCACATCGACGCCGTCTTCGGCGTGATGGGCAACGGCAACGCCTACTTCCTCGACGCGATCGAGAAGCAGACGGATGCCGTCTTCACCGCCGTCCGCCACGAGCAGGGCGCCGTGGTCGCCGCGGACGCGCACTTCCGCGCCTCCGGCCGCATCGCCGCGGGCACGTCGACCTACGGCGCCGGCTTCACGAACACGATCACGGCCCTCGCCGAATCGGTGCAGGCGCACGTGCCGCTCGTGCTCGTCGTCGGCGACGAGCCGACCTCCGGGCCGCGTCCCTGGGACGTCGACCAGATCGCCCTCGCATCCGCGGTCGGCGCACGCACGTACACGGTCGGGCGTGCGGATGCCGCGGCCACCACCGTGATCGCCATCGAGCACGCGCTGACCTATCGGGTGCCGGTCGTCCTCGCCATCCCCTACGACGTCGCCTCTCTCGAGGCGGGAAAGGTGACGGCCGCCCCGGAGCCGCGCACGCCCGCTCCGCTCGCTCCGCGCGGCGAGTTCGCCGAGGGGATGCTGGACGAGATCGCCGATGCGCTGCGCGGCGCGGCTCGCCCCTTCCTGCTCGCCGGCCGCGGAGCCTGGCTGGCCGGCGCAGGCGCGGCGCTCGGCGAGCTGGCCGCGCTGACCGGCGCGCTCACGGCGACCTCCGCTCTCGGCCGCGGTGTCTTCCCCGAGCAGCGGTACGACCTCGGGGTGACGGGCGGGTTCGGCGCCGACGGCGCGATGTCGCTCGTGCGCTCCGCCGACGTGGCCGTCGTGTTCGGCGCCTCGCTGAACCAGTTCACGATGCGCTTCGGCGAGCTGTTCGCCCCCGGGACGCGGGTGTTCCAGATCGACACGGCCGCCGCGGCGACCCACCCGCACGTCGGCGGCTTCGTGCGCGCCGACGCCCGCCTCGCCGCCGAGGCTCTCGTGAAGCGCATCGCCGCGGCACCCGGCCTCCCGTCCGCGCCCGCCCATCCGTCCGCCCCCGATCACGGCTTCGGAGATCGGCCCGGACTCGCCGCCCCCGCAGCAGACCCCGCCGGCGCGTCGGATGCCGGATCCGAAACCGTGCTCGGAACCGCGTCCGAAGCCATGCCCGGGCGGCCCTGGCGCGAGAGCGTCGACGTCGCCGCCGCGAGGACCTACGAGGACGGAGACGAGCTCGCCCCCGACGGCCGGCTCGACCCGCGCTCCGCCGCGCGGCGCATCGCCGAGCTGCTGCCCGAGGACCGCATCGTCGTCTCCGACGGCGGCCACTTCATCGGCTGGGCGAACATGTACTGGCCGGTCGCCGCGCCCGATCGGATGATGATGGTCGGCACCGCGTTCCAGGCCATCGGGCAGGGCTGGCCGAGCGTGGTCGGCGCCGCGCTGGCGAGGCGGGAGTCCACCGTCGTCCTGACCAGCGGCGACGGCGGTGGCCTGATGGCGATCGCCGACCTCGAATCGGCCGTCCGCGCCGCCGCGGGGCGCGGCATCGCCGTCATCTGGAACGACGCTGCCTACGGCGCGGAGGTCAATCTGTACGGGCTCAAGGGCCTCGCCGAAGAGCCCATGCGCATCCCCGAGGTCGACTTCGCAGCCTTCGCCGCCGCGGTGGGCGCGGAGGGCGTGGTGGTGCGCACCCTCGCCGATCTCGAGCGTCTCGGCGAGTGGGCGGCAGAGGATGCCGCGGCACGCCGTTTCCTCGTGCTCGATCTGCGCATCTCCGGCGACGTCATCGCGCCGTATCAGCGGGAGATCATCCGCGTGAACTCGTGACCGGACGGGATCGGTAGGCTCGCGTCATGGCTGATGACCCTGTCGTGCTGCGCTACAGCGCCTTCGCCGCGACCCCTGACGGAGGCAATCCGGCGGGCGTCGTGCTCGACGCCCGGGGCCTCGCCGATGAGCGGATGCAGGAGATCGCCGCCGAGGTCGGCTACTCCGAGACGGCCTTCGTCGTGGGCCGCGGCGACGATGAGACGCCCCGGTATCGCGTGCGCTACTGGTCGCCCGCCGCCGAGGTGCCCTTCTGCGGCCATGCCACGGTCGCGACCGCCGTCGCCCTGGCGGAGGAGGAGGGCCCCGGCGAGGTCGTGTTCGACACCGAGGGCGGCGCGGTCGTGCTCCGTTCGACGGCAGCCGCCGACGGATCGGTGTCCGTGTCGTTCACGAGCGTCGAGCCGCACGTGAACGAGCTCGACGAGGGCGTCCGCGACCGGCTGCTGGGACTGCTCGGCCTGAGCGCGGCCGACCTCGACCCGCGCTACCCCGCCGCCGAGTCCTTCGCCGGCAACCGGCATCCGATCCTCGTCCTCGCCGACCGCGAGCTGTTCCACCAGTTCCGCTTCCCGCCGGGCGAGGTCGCCGCGCTCATGCGCGAGCAGGGCTGGCTGGGAACCGTCACCGTGCTGCGGCAGCTCGGCGAGACCGAGTTCGAGGCCCGCAACCTCTTCCCCGTCGGTCGCATCACCGAGGATCCCGCCACCGGATCCGCGGCGGCGTCGACGGGCGCCTATCTGCGCGGGCTCGGGTTCGCCGGGCGGACGATCCGCATCCATCAGGGCGCGCACGTGGGCAGGCCGAGCCTGCTCACCGTGACGATGCCCGCGACCGGCGGGATCATCGTGTCCGGCGGCGCCACCCGCATCGGCTGAGAGCGCCGCCGGACACGAGCGAGTCAGCCCTGCGACGCCGCGGCGTAGTCGGGCAGCTGCTGCAGGGTCCAGGTGTTGCCGTCCGGGTCGTCGAACCAGACGAAACGGCCCCAGCCGAGGTCCTCCACTCCCCTGGTCGCGACGCCCACGGCCTCGAGCTGCGCCTTCGCCTCGTCGGCGTCGGGCACGACGACCTGGATCGTCTTCTGCTGCCCCGGCTCGAGCGGTATGTCGAGACCGGTGCCGAACGCGATCGAGCAGGCCGAGCCGGGCGGGGTCATCTGCACGAAGCGCAGGCCCTCGTAGGGGCTCTGATCGTGGTCGGCGTTGAAGCCGATCTTCACGTAGAAGTCCTTCGCGCGGTCGACGTCGGTCACCGGCACGAAGATGAGCTCGATCTTCCAGGTCATCGCACACACCTCCATCGCGGGAGTCTCCCGCCTGAGTACACAGTACGTCCGGCCTCCGACATCGCCGAGGGGCGTCTCAGGCCGCGCCTCAGCGGCCGATCGCGCTCAGATCCAGCCCTTGTCGAGCGCGATCCGCACGGCCTGCGCCCTGTTCGCCGCGCCGGTCTTGCCGATCGCGGACGAGAGGTGGTTGCGCACGGTCCCCGCGGAGAGGAAGACCTCGGCCGCGATCGCCGGCGCCGACCTGCCGTCGGCCGCGAGCCGCAGCACCTGGCGCTCCCTGTCGCTGAGCGGGTTCGCCCCGTCGAACAGGCTCTCCTCGGCGAGCGCGGGATCGAGCACGCGCATCCCCGCGTGCACGCGACGCACGGCATCCGCCAGCTTCTCGGCCGGGCTGTCCTTCACGATGAACCCGCTGGCGCCCGCATCGAGGGCGGAGCGCAGATAGCCGGGCCGGGCGAAGGTCGTCACGATCAGCACACGCGTGCCTGGGCTCCGCGACCGCAGCGTCCGGGTGGTCTCGACGCCGTCCGCACCCGGCATCTGGATGTCCATCAGGCACACGTCCGGCGCCAGCTCCGACACCAGCCGCAGCGCCTGCGCACCGTCCGCGGCGAGGCCGACGACCTCGAGATCGGGCTCGAGGTCGAGCAGCGCGCCGAGCGCCCCTCGCACGAGCGCCTGATCGTCCGCGATCACCAGGCGGATGCCGTCGCTCACCAGTCCACCTCCACGACGGTCCCGCCCGTCGCGCCCGGGGACACGGCCAGGGCCGCCCCCGACGCCGCCGCGCGCTCCCGCATCCCCCTGATGCCGTTCCCCTCGCGTCCGCCCGGTCCGCTTCCGTCGTCGGCGACCACGAAGCGCCCGGGGGTGATCCGCACCTCCATCCGCGTCGCACCCGCGTGCCGCAGGGTGTTCGTGGTCGCCTCGCGCAGGATCCAGGCCGCCGTGAGCGCCTGCGAGGCCGACAGCGCACCGGCCGCGCCGTCGACGACGAGGGACACGTCTCCGGCCTGCAGCGCGTCGCGGGTCGCGGCGAGCTGCTCGACGAGCGTCGACGCGCGGGCGCCCGCCACCGTCGCGCGCACCCCCGCGATCGCCTCGGCGGTCAGCGCCTCGATGTCGGCGAGCTCGGCCTTCGCCCTCTCGGGGTCGGTGTCCATCAGCCGGCGGACCAGCTGCGCCTTGAGCCCGACCACGGTCAGCGAATGCCCGATCAGGTCGTGCACGTCGCGGGCGACGGCCTCGCGTCCCTCGCTGGTGGCGAGCTCGAGTCCGAGCCGGTCCGCCTCGCTCGAGCGCATGATCAACCAGGTCGACACGGTGTTGACCGTGCCCAGGAGTATGACGATCACGAGAACCGAGAGGTAGTCGAAGCCGTCGGGGAGCAGGATGACGCACAGGCCGGTGGCAGCGACCGAGGCCGCGAAAGTCGTCCAGTGCCAGAAGCGGGTGAGTCCGTACGACGCGAAGGACATGATGAACGGCAGGAAGCTCAGCGCAGATCCGCTCTCGGCGGGGATCGACAGCAGCACGCAGCCGATGAGGGCGCCGAAGGTGATCCACTGGCGCGGTTGCACCGCTCCCCCGATCTGGCCGTTCCGCATGCCGTACATGAAGCCGACCACGTACAGCACGATGAACGCGACCAGAGCGAACCAGCCGACGGCCACCCAGGCGGGCTGCGCCTCCGAGCGGATCAGCGCCAGCACCGGGTAGATCAGGAAGACGAGCCAGATCACCGCCATCAGCCAGCCGAAGCGGGACCACGGATCCTTCGGGCGCTTCGACGGATCTCCGTTCGCGGCCCACGCGGCCGGGGGCGCCCCGGCCGCGGCGAACCCGGCTGCGTCGCTGCGGTGATCTGTCATGCGTCCAACCTACTGACGTGCGCGTGAGCGCTTGGCCCCGGCCATCACCAGCACCGCGAACAGCACCACCCAGACGGCGACGTTGAGCAGCAGCATCCACATCTCATCGGTCTGCCCCGTGGTGAGCCGTCCGTCGGTGAGCGGCCAGCGGCTCAGGGCGACGAAGCCGTACAGGGGCGTGAACCGGGCGATGTCGAGCATGACCCCGTCCAGCGGCATGAACACGTTGCCGAAGAAGGCGAAGAACGTCATCGAGATCGAGGCGAGCGCGGTGGCCGAGTCGCCGTTGAAGAACAGCCCGACACCGAGGCCCCACAGGCCGTAGATCAGTCCGAGGCCGAGGATGATGCCCGCCGTCGCGACCCAGCGCCAGGCGTCCTCCGCCTCGGCTCCGGTCAACATCCCGGCGAGGAACACGCCGATCAGCGACAGCGCCGCGTAGGCGACGGCCGTGAGCACCTTGGTGAGCGCGTATCCGGTCGTCGTCAGCGGCGACATCGCGAGCTGACGACCCCAGCCCTGTTTCGCCTCGGTCGCGGCGAGCGAGGTCAGCGAGCTCATGGCGACGGCCGTGCCGTACGCGGCCATGGAGGTCATCACGTAGAAGGCGACGTTGCCGTGACCGGCGGACAGCTGGCCGTAGCCCATGCTCGCGCCGAACAGCAGGTACATCGCGATCGGCATCGCGAGAGTGAAGGCGAGCGTGTACGGGTTGCGCAGCTGGCGGACCGCCTCGATGCGCAGCATGGTGGGTGAGAGAAGCATCGGTCAGTCCTCCGTGAGAGCGGTGAAGGCGGTTTCCAGGGTGGGCGCGGCGATCTCGAGGTCGTGAGCCCCGGCGTCGAGCAGCGCGCGGGCGGCGGCGTCGGAATCGGCCGCCCGGAGGCTCAGCCGGTCGGCGTCGAGACGGACGCCGATGACCCCCGCGATCGCGGCCAGTCGAGCGACGATCGAGTCACGGTCGCCCGCGGGCAGGGTCGCCGCAACCGTCCGCTCCCCCAGGCTCGCGCGCAGACGCGCCGTGGGGGCGTCGGCGACGATCGCGCCCCGGTGCATGACGACGGTGCGCCGTGCGAACTGCTCGGCCTCCTCGAGGTAGTGCGTCGCGAACACGATCGTGCGACCGGCATCCGCGTCCGCCCGCATGACGTCCCAGAAGTGCCGGCGTGCGGTGACGTCCATGCCCGCGGTGGGCTCGTCGAGCACCAGGATGTCGGGGTCGGGAACCATCGCGAGGGCGAACTTGACCCGCTGCTGCTCGCCGCCGGAGCACTTGGACACCTTGCGCTTCGCGAGGCGCACGAGGTCGGCCCGCCGCATCACCTCGGGCACGCGTTCCAGGGCCGCCCGTCCGTGCAGCGACGCGATCAGCTCCACGGTCTCGAGGACCGTCAGGTCGCCCAGCAGGCCGCCGGTCTGCAGCACGGCGGCGATCGCCCCCGACTTCGATGCCGCATCGGGACGCCCGCCGAGCACGGTCACGGTTCCCGAGCTCGGCTCGGTGAGCCCCAGGAGCATGTCGAGCGTCGTGGTCTTGCCCGCGCCGTTGGGCCCGAGCAGAGCCACGACCTCGCCCCTCTCGACGCGGAGGGTGACGCCGTCCACGGCCTGCACCCGGCGGTCGCCGGAGCCGAAGCGGCGTCGCACGTCGGTCAGTTCGATGACGGCGGATGCTGCATCTGATCTGTTCATGCTTCCAGCATCCCGAGACGGGGCCGGCACCGCCGTCAGCCGGTGTCACCTCTTGCCCATGACACATGTCACGGGAGCATGGGTCCGTCTCCCGCTCCGGCATCCGCTCCCGCATCCGCCCTTGCTCCCGCTCGCGCGGGAAGGAGAACAGCTCCAGGGAAGGACGGAATCCGCGAGAACGTCCTTCTCTGGTGCGTTCGTCCTACTTTCGTGCGACCGCCCCGGCACCCGTTCAGGATGCCGGCAGGAATGCCCCCTCCAGGAACTCCTCGAGCTCTGCCACGCCGTCCAGAGCAAGGATCGCGGCGACGTACTGATCAGGGCGCACGACGATCACGACGCCGTCTCGCGACAGCTCACGGGCGGCGAAGACGTCGGTCTCGGTCCACTTCGACGGCCCCGACGCGTAGACCTTCTCCCAGTCGGTGAGCCCGAGCGGACCCGTCTTCGGCTGGAACAGCGCGGGAGCGGACGTGACCTCGAGCTCCTCGCAGGGCTGCTGGTACACCGCCTTCACGTCGAACACCGCGTCGACGTCGGCGTCGGCCGGCGTGTACCGGGCGAACACGGGCGCCGCGGCATCCGCCCAGGCGTCCAGCGCGGATCCGTCCCGATCGCCGAACGCGTACACGCGCCAGCGGCCGTCGGCCCTGGCGTGGTGGCCGAGGTGGATCACGTTGCCGTCGCCGACGCGCACGACCTCGGCGGACTTGAAGCGCTTGCCCAGGGGGAAGCCGGCGGCAAGCGCCTGATGGGAGTCGGTCCCGGTGATCATCGACGGGGTGTACTGCGTCATGAAGCCGGAGGGGAACTCGGCGGTGCCGAGGTAGAAGGTCGCGAGCTCCGTGGGGTCGGAGATCTCCTCTGGTTTGCGGGCCATGAGGCTGGACCATTCGCGGTCGAAGTCGATGAGCTGCTGCGCGACCGGGCGGCGCTCGGCGCCGTAGGTCGCGAGCAGCGACTCGGGGGCGCGGCCGGTCAGCACCGAGCCGAGCTTCCAGCCGAGGTTGAAGCCGTCCTGCATCGAGACGTTCATGCCCTGACCGGCCTTGGCGCTGTGGGTGTGGCAGGCGTCGCCGGTGAGGAAGACCCGGGGCGTGCGCCCCGACCCGTCGATCACGTCGTCAAAGCCGTCGGTGACCCGGTGGCCCACCTCGTACACGCTGTGCCAGGCGACCTCCTTCACGTCGATGGAGTACGGATGCAGGATCGCGTTCGCCTTGCGGATGATCTCCTCGATCGGGGTCTGCCGCACGCGGTGGTCGTCGTCCTGCGCGACCTCGCCGAGGTCGATGTACATGCGGCTGAGGTAGCCGCCCTCGCGCGGGATGTGCAGGATGTTGCCTGCTTCGGAGTTGATCGCGCACTTGGTGCGCCAGTCCGGGAAGTCGGTGTTCACGAGCACGTCCATGACGCCCCATGCGTGCGCGGAGATGCCACCGACGTGCCTGCGTCCGATCGCCTCGCGCACGCCGCTGCGCGCGCCGTCGCACCCGACGACGAACCTCGCCCTGACGATCCGCTCGACGCCGTGGTCGCGCAGCGCGACCTCGACCGGGTGCTCGCCCTCGTCGTGGACGGTGAGACCCGTGAACTCGACGTCGTAGTCGGGGACGATGCGTCCCGGTCCGTCCGCTGCGGCCTCGGCGAAGTAGTCGAGCACGCGCGCCTGGTTGACGATGAGGTGCGGGAACTCGCAGATGTCGTAGGCGTAGTCGGCGGTGCGCGCGGTGCGGACGATCTCGTCGGGGTTCTCGGGGTCCGGGCCCCAGAAGTTCATCCAGCCGATGTTGTAGGCCTCGGCGACGATGCGCTCGGCGAACCCGAAGGCCTGGAAGGTCTCGACGCTGCGCGGCTGGATGCCGTCGGCCTGCCCCAGCACGAGACGGCCGTCACGCTTCTCGACGATGCGCGTGACGATGCTCGGGTACTGGGACATCTGCGCCGCGAGCAGCATCCCCGCTGGCCCCGATCCGACGATGAGCACGTCGACCTCGTCGGGGACGGATGCCGGCCGGTCGGACACGGCGGCGGGGAGGACGCGGGGATCGCCCGAGACGTAACCGTGGTGGTGGAACTGCATCGTCGTCGATTCCTTCCGGACTGCGCTGTCTTGTTCTTGCTTCGCTAGAAGGTTGTGTTCTATATTAGAACGCACCGTTCTACTATTGAACACACTCTACTCGCGAGACTTCACGAATGTCACGTTTTCACCCCGAAAACATGACATTCGTGAAGTCTCGCGAGCCGGGGACGAGGAGGACCATGACTGGATCGCAGACCCTGAGCCGCGGCATCCGCATCCTCGAGGTGCTCGCCGACGCGCGAGGACCGCTGACGATCGACGAGATCGCCGCCCGCCTCGGCGTGCACCGCTCGATCGCCTACCGCCTGCTGCGCACGCTCGAGGACCACCGGCTGGTCGCGAGGGACGCCTCCGGCACCGTCGCCCTCGGCGCCCGCATGGCGGCTCTCGCCGCCGGCGTCGCACACGACCTGCAGGCCGAGGCGCTCCCCGAGCTCAGCGCGATCGCGAACGAGCTGGGGATGACCTGCTTCCTGGCGGTGCGCGACGCCGACGAGTGCATCACCCTGGCCAGCGTCGAGCCGCGGCACGCGGTCGCGAGCGTCGCTCAGCGCCCCGGGGCCCGGCATCCGATCACCGCCGGGGCGCCGAGCAAGGCGATCCTCACGCAGCTGCCGAACGCGGACTGGCCCTCCGACGCCTCCCCCGCGCTGCGCGCCGAGGTGGAGAGCACCCGCGAGCGCGGCTATGCGACGAGCCACGACGAGGTGATACCGACGGTGCAGTCCATCGCGGTGCCGCTCGCGCTGCGGGGCCAGCGCCCCGCCGCGATCGCCGTCGTGCACGTGGCGACGTCGATCGACGACGCCGAGATCGCCGAGCGCCTGCACCGCTCGGCGGCGGCGATCCGGGAGTCCCTCGACGGCTGATCCGGCCGCGCCGGCTCGGCGTGCACCGACGGGCGGCGCGGCCGCCACCCGTCGGTCCAGGCGCCTCAGGCCCGCGCGAGACCGTGGATCGGGCTGACCGCCTGCTCCTCCTCGTGGTCGGGGCCCAGCGGGATGCCCGAGCGGTCGCGCAGCAGCAGCGTCGCGATCAGCCCCAGCACCGTCATCCCCGCGAGATACCAGGTGACCGCCTGGGTCGATCCCGTCGCCTGCACGATCGCGGTCGCGATGGTGGGTGCGAACGCCCCGCCGGCGATGGCTCCGATCGCATACGAGATCGAGACGCCGGAGAAGCGGATGCTCGCGGGGAACAGCTCGGTGTACAGGGCCGCCTGCGGTCCGTAGGTGAAGCCGAGCCCGATCGTGAGGATCGCGAGCCCCGCGAACAGCAGGCCGATCTGCCCCGTGTTCACCAGCGGGAACAGCGTGAACACGCCGATCAGCTGCAGGATCCAGCCGATGATGTACGTGCTCCGGCGCCCGATGCGGTCCGACACCCAGCCGGCGAGGAGCGTCGTCAGCAGCCAGGTGACCGCCGAGCCGGCGACGGCCCAGAGCACGGGACCGCGCTCGAGGCCGATGGGGCCGTCGGGGTTCGTGGCGTACCCCTGGATGTAGCCGCCCGTGGTCATGTAGCCCACGGCGTTGTTGCCCGCGAACACCAGCGCGGCGATGACCACCAGCAGGAGGTGCTTGCGGAACAGCTGCACGATCGGCATCCGCGCCTTCTCCTTGCGCTCGGCGAGCTCGGTGAACACCGGGCTCTCCTCGACCTTGCGGCGCACGTAGTAGCCGACGAGGATCAGCACGACGCTGAGCAGGAACGGGATGCGCCAGCCCCAGGCGACGAACTGATCCCCTGGTGCGATCGCGGTCATCAGCGCCATCACGCCCGAGGCGAGCAGCAGGCCGAGGGGGACGCCGATCTGCGGCGAGGCGCCGAAGACGCCGCGCTTCGCGCGCGGTGCGTGCTCGACGGCCATGAGCACGGCGCCGCCCCACTCGCCTCCGGCCGAGATGCCCTGCACGATGCGCAGGAGCACGAGGAGGATCGGCGCCGTGAGGCCGATCGTCTGATAGGTGGGCAGCACGCCGATGAGCGCGGTCGCGGCCCCCATCAGGATCAGGGTCCACATCAGCACCGTCTTGCGGCCGAGCTTGTCGCCGAAGTGCCCCGCGAGGAAGGCGCCGAGCGGACGGAACAGGAAGCTGACGCCCACGGTCGCGAACGCGATCAGCGCGCTGTTCGCGCCCAGGGGCTCGAAGAAGAGCTGCCCGAAGACGAGCCCGACGGCGGTGGCGTAGATGAAGAAGTCGTACCACTCGACGGTGGTGCCGACCACGGTCGCGAACACGACCCTGCGGCGATCGGCCGGGCTCGCGATGGTTCCGGTGGGAGTGAACCCGTGTTCTGACTGCCCGCTCATGGGGTGTCTCCTTTGCTGGTGACTGCGTTGTCACGGCGCACATCCGAGGGGGAATCGAGGTGCTTGCCGAGGGATGAGGCGATGATATATGATTTCGAATACGACGCACAAGGCATCGACGACGAGCGCGAGGAGGCGCATCCGTGACGGCATCCATCCCCCGCCCCGGCAAGATCATCGCCATCCACCTGAGCTACGCCTCGAGAGCCGACCAGCGCGGCAGGCGGCCGGACTTCCCCTCCTACTTCTTCAAGCCGACCAGCTCCGTCGGCGTCTCCGGCGGGACCGTCGAGCGGCCGGCCGGCACCGAGCTCCTCGCCTTCGAGGGCGAGATCGCCCTCGTCATCGGCACGTCGGCCCGCCGCGTCCCGGTGGCCGAGGCGTGGTCCCACGTCGGCTGGGTCACCGCCGCGAACGACCTCGGCATCTACGACCTGCGCGCGAACGACAAGGGCTCGAACGTCCGCTCCAAGGGCGGCGACGGCTACACGCCGCTCGGCCCCGAGTACATCGACGCGAGCACGGTCGACCCCGCGGCCCTGCGCGTGCGGACGTGGGTCAACGGCGAGCTCCGCCAGGACGACACCACGGCCGGGCTCATCTTCCCCCTCGCGCAGCTGGTCGCCGACCTGTCGCAGCACTTCACCCTCGAACCGGGCGATGTGATCCTCACCGGCACGCCGGCCGGCTCGTCGGTGATCGTGCCGGGCGACGTGGTGGAGATCGAGGTGGATGCTCCCACCGCGCACGGCGCGCCCTCCTCCGGAGCGCTCGTGACCACCGTGACGCAGGGCGACGCGCCCTTCGACGGCGGGATCGGCTCGCTGCCCGCCGTCGACGACCTGCAGCGCACCGAGGCCTGGGGATCCCGCGAGGAGGCAGGCCTTCCGCCGGTCGCCCCCGCCGCGGACGACGAGCGGGGGCTCTCCCCCGAGCTCAGGGCCAAGCTGCTCGAGGCGCCGACCGCCGGGCTCTCCGCCCAGCTGCGCAAGCGCGGCCACCACTCCTGCTTCATCGACGGCGTCGCGGCGAACATCGCCGGCGCCAAGATCGTCGGCACCGCCAAGACGCTGCGCTTCGTGCCCTTCCGCGAAGACCTGTTCACGACCCACGGCGGCGGTTACAACGCGCAGAAGCGCGCGTTCGACGCCGTGGACGAGGGCGAGGTCATCGTGATCGAGGCCCGCGGCGACGACAGCACCGGCACGCTCGGCGACATCCTCGCACTGCGCGCGAAGGCCCGCGGCGCCGCCGGAGTCGTCACCGACGGCGGTGTGCGCGACTTCGACGCGGTCGCCGAGATCGGCCTGCCCGTGTTCTCCCGGGGCGCGCACCCCTCGGTCCTCGGCCGCAAGCACGTGCCGTGGGACGTCGACGTCACCATCTCCTGCGGCGGCGCCGCCGTGCAGCCGGGGGACGTCATCGTCGGGGACGGCGACGGCGTCATCGTCATCCCCCCTGCCCTGGTCGAGGAGGTCGTCGACGCGGCTCTCGCCCAGGAGATCGAGGACGCCTGGATCGCCGAGCAGGTCGCCGCGGGCAGCCCCGTCGACGGGCTGTTCCCCCTGAACGCCGAGTGGCGCGCGAAGTACGAGGCCGCCACGGGCCCCTCGACCGGCTCGGGGACCCGGAAGTGACCGCCGTCGCGAACGCCAGCAAGTCGGAGCAGGCGTACGCCTGGATCCGGTCGCGCATCTCGGCGCATGCGTTCGGTCCCGGCTACCGCCTCGTGCTCGGCTCGATCGCCGACGAGCTGAACATGAGCGTCGTCCCCGTGCGCGAGGCGATCCGCCGGCTCGAGGCCGAGGGGCTCGTGACCTTCGAGCGCAACGTCGGTGCGCGCGTGACGCTCGTCGACGAGAGCGAGTACGCGCACACCATGCAGACCCTCGGCCTCGTCGAGGGCGCCGCGACCGCGCTCTCCGCTCCCCTTCTCGACGACGCCGCCCTCGATCAGGCCGCAGAGGTCAACGCGAGGATGACGCGGATGCTCGAGCACTTCGACGCGCACGCGTTCACCCAGCTGAACCGACAGTTCCACTCCGTGCTGTTCGAGCCGTGCCCGAACCCGCACCTGCTCGACCTCGTGCACCGCGGATGGTCGCGGCTCTCCGGCATCCGCGACTCCACCTTCGCCTACGTGCCCGGCAGAGCGCACCACTCCGTCGACGAGCACGCCCAGATCCTCGAGCTGATCCGCGAGGGCGCAGACCCTCTCGAGATCGAGCTCGCCGCCCGCAACCACCGCTGGCGCACGAGGGACGCGTTCCTCGATGCGCTGCACACCCGTTCCGCCCACACCCCTGGAGAAGGCTCATGACCGATTCCCGCATCCCCGCCGACCTGCCCGACCACATCCAGCACTACATCGACGGCGCCTTCGTCGACTCGGTCGACGGCGACACCTTCGACGTGCTCGACCCGGTGACCAACGAGACGTACACGACGGCCGCCGCCGGCAAGAAGGCCGACATCGAGCTGGCCGTCGCGGCGGCGAAGCGCGCCTTCGACGAAGGCCCGTGGCCGCGGATGCTCCCCCGCGAGCGCTCGCGCGTGCTGCACCGGATCGCCGACATCGTGGAGTCCCGCGACGCCCGTCTCGCCGAGCTCGAGTCCTACGACTCCGGCCTCCCGATCACGCAGGCTCTCGGCCAGGCCCGTCGCGCCGCCGAGAACTTCCGCTTCTTCGCCGACCTGATCGTGGCGCAGGCCGACGACGCCTTCAAGGTGCCCGGCCGCCAGATGAACTACGTCAACCGCAAGCCGATCGGCGTCGCCGGCCTCATCACGCCGTGGAACACCCCGTTCATGCTCGAGTCCTGGAAGCTGGGTCCCGCGCTCGCCACGGGCAACACGGTCGTGCTCAAGCCCGCGGAGTTCACGCCGCTGTCGGCATCCCTGTGGGCCGGGATCTTCGAGGAGGCGGGTCTCCCGCAGGGCGTGTTCAACCTCGTCAACGGCCTCGGCGAGGACGCCGGCGACGCCCTGGTGAAGCACCCCGACGTGCCGCTCATCTCGTTCACGGGCGAGAGCCGCACCGGACAGATCATCTTCGGCAACGCCGCCCCGTTCCTCAAGGGCCTGTCGATGGAGCTCGGCGGCAAGTCCCCCGCCGTCGTCTTCGCCGACGCCGATCTCGAGGCCGCCGTCGACGCGACCATCTTCGGCGTCTTCTCGCTGAACGGCGAGCGCTGCACCGCGGGCAGCCGCATCCTCGTGCAGCGCGACATCTACGACGAGTTCGTCGAGCGCTACGCGGCTCAGGCGAAGCGCGTGCGCGTCGGCTACCCGCATGACCCCGCGACGGAGGTCGGCGCGCTCGTGCATCCCGAGCACTACGAGAAGGTGATGAGCTACGTCGAGATCGGCAAGTCCGAGGGGCGTCTGGTCGCCGGCGGCGGCCGCCCCGAAGGCTTCGACGAGGGCAACTTCGTCGCTCCGACCGTGTTCGCGGACGTCTCCCCCGATGCGCGGATCTTCCAGGAGGAGATCTTCGGCCCCGTGGTCGCGATCACGCCGTTCGACACCGACGAGGAGGCTCTGGCCCTCGCGAACAACACGAAGTACGGCCTCGCGGCCTACATCTGGACGAACGACCTCAAGCGCGCGCACAACTTCGCGCAGTCGGTCGAGGCGGGCATGGTGTGGCTGAACTCGAACAACGTGCGGGACCTGCGCACCCCGTTCGGCGGCGTGAAGGCGTCCGGCCTCGGCCACGAGGGCGGCTACCGCTCGATCGACTTCTACACCGACCAGCAGAGCGTGCACATCACGCTGGGCCCCGCCCACAACCCCACCTTCGGCAAGAACTGACCCACCCCCTTCTCGCTCCCGTATGAGTCGTGGTCGCCGATTCGGCGATTTCGCGACCACGACTCATACGGGAGCCCCAGGAACACAAGCAAGGACGCTGACATGACCAACCGCGACGACATGACGCTGACCTCCTCGGGCTTCTACGTGAGCCAGGAGGCGCCGATCCACCCGGACAACCCCACGCCGACCCCGACGGCCACGCCGCCGGACGTGCTGCGCTGCGCCTACATGGAGCTCGTGGTCACCGACCTCGCCGCGTCCCGCCAGTTCTACGTCGACATCCTCGGCCTGTACGTGACCAGCGAGGACGACGAGGCGATCTACCTGCGCTCCACCGAGGAGTTCATCCACCACAACCTCGTGCTGCGCAAGGGACCGATCGCGGCCGTCGCCGCCTTCTCCTACCGCGTGCGCACGCCTGCGGACCTCGACCGCGCCGTCGAGTTCTACACCGAGCTCGGCTGCGACGTGCGCCGCAACCCCGACGGGTTCGTCAAGGGCATCGGCGACTCGGTGCGCGTGGTCGACCCCCTCGGCTTCCCCTACGAGTTCTTCCACCAGACCGAGCACGTCGAGCGGATGTCGTGGCGCTACGACCTGCACATCCCCGGCGAGCTGGTGCGTCTCGACCACTTCAACCAGGTCACCCCCGACGTGCCGCGCGCCGTGAAGTTCATGCAGGACCTCGGCTTCCGCGTCACGGAGGACATCCAGGACGAGGAGGGCACGGTCTACGCCGCGTGGATGCGCCGCAAGCCCACCGTGCACGACACCGCGATGACGGGCGGCGACGGCCCTCGCATGCACCACGTGTGCTTCGCGACGCACGAGAAGCACAACATCCTCGCGATCTGCGACAAGCTGGGCGCCCTGCGTCGCTCCGACGCGATCGAGCGCGGCCCCGGCCGCCACGGGGTGAGCAACGCCTTCTACCTCTACCTGCGCGACCCCGACGGCCACCGCGTCGAGGTCTACACGCAGGACTACTACACCGGCGACCCCGACAACCCCGTCGTCACCTGGGACGTGCACGACAACCAGCGCCGCGACTGGTGGGGCAACCCCGTCGTGCCGAGCTGGTACACCGACGCGAGCCTGGTGCTCGACCTCGACGGCAACCCGCAGCCGGTGGTCGCGCGCACCGACAGCTCGGAGATGGCGGTCACGATCGGCGCCGACGGGTTCAGCTACACCCGCCCCGACGACGAGGACGCGATGCCGGAGTGGAAGCAGGGCGAGTACAAGCTGGGCCACCAGCTCTGACACCCCAGCTCGCGAGACTTCACAGATGTCACGTTCCTCCTCGAAGAACATGACATTCGTGAAGTCTCGCGAGTCGACGAAGGAGGAACGGATGCTGTCAGCAGACACCGTCGATCAGATCGCGGCGGAGCTCGCCGAGGCCGACCGCACGCACGGCGTGATCCCGAGGATCACCGCCCGATACCCGGAGGCGACCGTCGAGGACTCGTATGCGATCCAGGGCGTCTGGCGCGACTCGCAGATCGCGTCAGGACGCCGACTGGTCGGACGCAAGATCGGTCTGACCTCGAAGGCCATGCAGCAGGCCACCGGAATCACCGAGCCCGACTACGGCGTCATGTTCGACGACACCGTGTACGCGTCCGGCGCGGAGATCCCGGTGGACCACTTCTCGAACGTGCGCATCGAGGTGGAGCTGGCGTTCGTGCTGAAGCATCCGCTCGAAGGCCCCGACTGCACCCTCGACGACGCCCTCGCGGCGATCGACCACGCGGTGCCCGCGCTCGAGATCCTCAACTCGCACATCGAGCTCGAGGGGCGCACGATCGTCGACACGATCAGCGACAACGCGGCCTACGGGGCGATGGTCCTGGGCGATGTGCGCAAGCGCCCTGACGAGATCGACCTGCGCTGGGTGCCGGGTCTCCTGTTCAAGAACGGCGAGATCGAGGAGACCGGGGTGGCGGCCGGCGTGCTGAACCACCCCGCGACCGGCGTCGCGTGGCTGGCGAACAAGTTCCACCAGCACGGCGCGCGCCTCGAGGCCGGGGAGATCATCCTGGCAGGATCTTTCACACGCCCGATGTGGGTGTCGCGCGGCGACGAGGTGCTGTGCGACTACGGACCGATGGGAACCATCACATGCCGCTTCGTCTAGCCCCGTCCTTCCGCGAGCAGCTCGCGGCGTCCGACCGCGCGCTGATCGGGGTATGGGCCTGCTCGGGGAGCCCGCTCGTGACCGAGGTCGCCGCGGGCTCCGGCGTCGACTGGCTGCTCGTCGACATGGAGCACTCCGCGAACACGCTGGAGAGCACCCTGCTGCAGCTGCAGGTCGCGGCCGCCTATCCGATCGCCCCGCTCGTGCGCGTGCCCTGGAACGACCAGGTCGCGATCAAGCAGGTGCTCGATCTGGGGGCGCAGAACCTCATCGTGCCGATGGTGTCCTCCGCCGAGGAGGCGCGGGCGGCGGTGAGCGCGACCCGCTATCCGCCGGAGGGCGTACGCGGCGTGGGCAGCGCGCTCGCGCGCAGCGCGCGATGGAACCGCGTCGACCGCTATCTGCAGGAGTCGGCGCAGCACGTCTCGCTCACGGTCCAGATCGAGACGGCGGCCGGAGTGGATGCCGCTGCCGAGATCGCCGCGGTCGACGGTGTGGACGCGGTCTTCGTCGGCCCGTCCGACCTGTCGGCCTCGATGGGCCTGCTGGGGCAGCAGACGCACCCCGAGGTCGTGGCGGCCGTCGAGAAGGTCTTCGCCGCGGCGAAGGCAGCCGGCACGCCCGTGGGGGTGAACGCCTTCGACCCGGTCGCGGCCGACGGGTACATCGCCGCGGGGGCCGACTTCGTCGCCGTCGGCGCCGACGTGGCCCTGCTCGCCCGTGCGACGGAGGCGCTCGCTGCGCGGTTCATCCCCGCGTCCGACGACCGGCCCCGCGCGAGCTACTGAGCCCGGAGACGCTCTGCACGCAGCGTCGGCGCATCGATCGACGCGACCGCGCTGGCGCATCGGGTTCCGCTCTTCAGGCTCGATCCCCGCGACGTCGACGGCATCGACGATCTCGACGTGCGCGTGCCCGCGCGCAGCGCGCCGACCGCCTCATCGGGTCGCCGGATAGGCGTCCATACCGCCGGCCAGGTTGCGCAGCGCGGCGCCCGCAGGAGCCGACGCGGCGAGCGCGTCGATCGCGCGGGCGGAGCGGATGCCGGCCTGACAGGCGATCACGATGTCGCGTCCGTCTGCGACCCGCTCTCCCAGCGCGGCCGCGACGACGGGCCAGCCGCCGGCGAGGATGCGGGCCAGCGGCAGGTGCAGCGATCCGTCGATCGCGGCGACCTCGCGCTCGGCATCCGTGCGCACGTCGATCACCACGAGACCGTCCGCCCCTGCCCGGAGCCGCGCGGCGACCTCCCCCGCCGAGATGTCGTCGGCCCTGCCTGACGGGGCGAGCGCCCGGCATACGACCGCGACCTCCTCGAGGTCCGTGACGGGCGGGCGGTCGGGATCAGCCGCGAACCGCAGCTCGTCCCACCGTCCCGACAGCGCGTCGTAGCGCGAGAGGCGCCCGATCAGCGGCTCGCCGATCCCGCAGATGAGCTTGAGCGCCTCGGCGGCCATGGCCGAGCCGACCGCTCCGCACAGCACCCCGAACACGCCTCCGGTCGCGCAGGACTCGATCGAGTCGGCATCCGGGATCTCGGGGAAGAGGTCACGCAGCATCGGCCCCCGGCCGGGCCAGAAGACGCTGACCTGACCGTCGAAGCGGTGGATGCTGCCCCACACGACGGGGGTCTCCGTGAGCTCCGCGGCATCGTTCACGAGGTAGCGCGTCGCGAAGTTGTCGCTGCCGTCGAGCACGAGGTCGTGCTCCCGGAACAGCTCGAGCGCGTTGTCGGGGCCGAGGCGGCCGACGAGGGCCTCCACCTCGACTCCGGCGTCGCGCAGCGCCACGGCAGAGCGTGCGGACTCCGCCTTGGGCCGGCCGATGTCGCCCTCGGTGTGCAGCACCTGACGCTGCAGGTTCGAGCGCTCGACCCGGTCGTCGTCGACCACGGTGAGCCGACCAACGCCGGCGGCGGCGAGGTACTGGATCGCGGGCGCGCCGAGTCCCCCGGCGCCGATCACGAGCACGCGCGCCGCGGCGAGGCGCCGCTGACCGGGCTCGCCGACCCCGGGGAGCGTGAGATGGCGGGCGAACCGGGCGGCCCGTGCCGGCGCGAGGGGCGGGCCCGGTTCGACGAGCGCCGGCGCGCTCACAGGTCGGCCTCCGACGGCCGGGCCGCGATCAGCCCCTCCGCGCCCGAGGAGGCGAGAGCGAGGGGCCGCCTCGGGATGCGCCCTGCGGCGCGGGCGAGCCGACCGGCGTCGACCGCGGAGCGCATCGCCAGGGCCATGCCCGCCGGATCCTGCGCCCTGGTGACGGCGCTCGCGAGCAGCACGGCGTCCACTCCCAGCTCCATCGCGAGCGCGGCGTCCGAGGCGGTGCCGATGCCGGCGTCGAGCACGACCGGCACCGCGGCGCGCGACACGATCGTCTCGATGTTGTGCGGGTTGAGGATGCCGAGGCCGCTGCCTATGGGCGATCCCGCAGGCATCACGGCACTCGCCCCGACGTCCTCCAGACGGCGGGCGAGGGCGGGATCGTCGTTCGTGTAGGCGAACACGCGGAAGCCGGAGGCGACGAGCTCCTCGGTCGCGCGGAACAGCTCCACGGGATCGGGCAGCAGCGTCTCCTCGTCGGCGATCACCTCGAGCTTGACCCAGTCGGTCTCCAGCGCCTCCCGCGCCAGCTCGGCGGTGAGCACGGCGTCCCGCGCCGTGTAGCAGCCCGCCGTGTTCGGCAGCGCGCGCACGCCCAGACGGTCGAGCAGCGCGAAGACCGAGTCGCGTCCCTCCGGCGAGAAGCGGCGGATGGCGACCGTGGTGATCTCGGTGCCGGAGGCGATCAGCGCCTCCTCGAGCAGCGACAGGCTGGTGGCGCCGCCGGTGCCCATGATGAGGCGGGAGGAGAAGCTCTCCCCCGCGACGACGAACGGGTCGGCGGTGGCCGACGGGGCGATGGTGCTCATGGGTTCTCCGATTCCTCTCGGCGGCTCAGCCGCCCTGGACGGCGGTGACGATCTCGATCTCCTCGCCGGCGGCGATCCGGCGGGAGCCCCAGCGGCCGCGCGGAACGACCGCGCCGCCGACGGCGGCGGCCACGCCGAGGCGACCGCTGTCGGCCCGAGAGCCGTCGGGGCGCAGCTCGTGGCCGACGAGGGCGGCGACGAGATCGAGCAGGGTGGATCCCCCGGCGATCTCGTGATCGGAGCCGTTGAGACGGACGGTGTGCACGGTCATCGTGTTGGGCCTTTCGGGGACGCGGCGACGGGTTGGGCGACGGCGGGCGGGGTCCAGGAGGCGGATGCTCGCAGCCGACCCGCTGGGGTGTGCCCGAACCGCCGCGGATCGACGGCGGAGACGATCCCCTCGGGCGCAGGACGCCGCTCGATCAGGTCGGCGCCGATCTCCGCGGCGAGCGGAGCGAGCAGCACTCCGTGTCGGTCGAAGCCGGTGGAGACGAGCAGGCCGGGCCCGACGAGGCCGATCAGGGGGACGGCATCCGGGCTGCCGGGGCGAGGACGGGCGAGCATCTCGATGATCTCGCACTCGGCGATGCCGGGTACGACCGTCTCGGCGTCCCGGAGCAGCGCGAGGACGGATCCCGCATGCACGCCGGCGACGCCGCCCTCTCGCACGGACGCCCCGACGACCACCGTTCCGTCGTCACGGGGCACGAGGTACACCGGCCGTCCGCGCACCTGCGCACGGACGGTGCGGGTGAGCAGCGGACGCAGCGTCTCCGGCACCCGCAGCCGCAGGATGTCGCCCCACACCGGCCGCAGCGGCAGCGGAGGGACGCCGTCGATGCCCGAGGCGCCGAGCCCGGCGGCCACCACGACGGCCTCGGCCTCGATCCGCTCTCCGGAGGCCAGGAGGATGCCGGTGAGGCCCCGGTCCGAGCTCGTCACCGCCACGGCGCGGTCACGGCGCACGCGGCCGCCGAGCATCGAGAGCAGAGCGGCGGTGACCAGCCGTGGATCGATCTGGTGATCGGCGCGGGTGCGCACCGCGGAGGTCACGGCCGGGCCGAGCGCCGGCTCGCACTCGCGGGCGGCGGACCCCGTCATGCGCTCGGCGGGCAGCCCGTGCGCCCGCTGGAGGTCGAGCAGCGCCGCGAGGGTCTCGCGATCGGCGGAGTCCACGCCCACCGACAGCGTGCCGTCGACGCGGTGCCCGAGCGTCCGCCCGCCGGCCGCGGCGAGACGTGCTGCGAAGCCGGGATAGCGCTGCGAGGACGCGACCATCAGCGGGATCAGCGCGTCCTGGCCCCAGACCGCCTCGGCGGCGTGCGCGAGCATCCCGGCCGCCGCGAGGCTCGCGCCGTTCGCCGGCTCCGGGTCGGAGACGATGACGTCGTGCCCGCGTCGGACCAACTCCTCGGCGGTCGCCAGTCCGATGATCCCGGCGCCGATCACAGCGATGCGCATGGCGTGCCCTTTCCTACGACGGCATTATCCGTTTCAGGTTCAGCGGTCGGCACGTGGCCCTCTCAGCCCCTCTGGGCTCCCGCGGACACCTCTACTCTAGGGCTATGACCGCGCTGCTCCCCACCGCCGCCGCCCCGCGCACCCGCGAGGAGCGGGTCGCCCTGCTCGAGGCCGCGCGCCTGTACGTGTGCACGACCGCGCGCACCGCGACCGGAGACCTCGAGGACTTCCTCGAGGCCGCCTACGCGGGCGGCGTCGACATCGTCCAGCTGCGCGACAAGGGGCTCGAGGCGCGCGCCGAGATCGAGTCGCTCGAGATCCTCGCGACCGTCGCCCGTCGGCACGGGAAGCTGTTCGCGGTGAACGACAGGGCGGATGTCGCGGCCCTCGTCGGGGCGGACGTGTTCCATGTCGGGCAGGGCGACCTGACGACGGCGCAGGCGCGCCGCCTGCTCGGCGACGCGGTGATCATCGGCCGGTCGACGCACTCCGTCGCGCAGGCGGCGGATGCGGATGCCGACGACGCGCTCGACTACTTCTGCGTCGGCCCGGTGTGGGAGACGCCGACGAAGCCGGGGCGGGCGGCCGTCGGCCTGGACCCGCTGCGCGCGGTCGCCGCATCGGCCACCGCGAAGCCGTGGTTCGCGATCGGCGGCATCGACGGAGGGCCGCGGCTCGACGAGGTCATCGCCGCCGGGGCGTCGCGCATCGTCGTCGTCCGCGCCGTGACGGAGGCCGCGGATGCGGCGAGCGCCGCGGAGGCCCTGCGCCGGCGGCTCAGCTGAGGGCGCGGTACTCCACGCTGTCGAGCCGCACGACGCTGTCCGTCTCCGCTCCCCACGAGGTCGCATAGGCGCCGATCCACACGCCGAGGAAGCCACCGGCCGAGAACGGGTCGAGGCTCCGCCCGTCGATCGTCGCCACGAGCGACGGCTCTCCCCTTCCGTCTCCGGCGAGGAGCGCGTAGTCCTGCCCTCTCGCGCTGAGCGTGAGCTCCACGCCCTCGTCGAGCCCGGTCTCCAGGGTCAGGGAGCCTCGGTCGATCGTCTCTCCGGCGCGCACCAGGGTGACCGTGACGCGCATCGCTCCGCCGCCGGGCTCCGGGCGCACGGCGAGGCGCGCCTGGTCGCGCTCGGACTGCCGCACCAGCAGCCCGCACTCCTCTCCGAACGCCAGCCGCCCCGACAGGCGCAGCACGACCTCGACGTCGACGTCCTGCTGCCGGATGCCCAGGAAGGCGAAGGGCCGCGCGTCCTCCGGCCCCTCCGGGCGCAGCGGCAGCGACCATCCGGCGCCGTCGGCCACCGCCACGTCCTCGGGACGTGCGCGCACCGAGGTCCATCTGCGGTCTTCGGGCAGCACCGCGATCGGCGCCTCGGCACGGGCGCCCCGCGCGAAGGGCACCTCGACCTCCGTCCGCACGCGGCCCTCCCCCGGCGCGAACACCGGCCACCCGTCCTCCCAGACCACCGGAGCCAGGAACGTCTCGCGCCCGAGGTTCGCGTGCAGACCGCCGTACGGGCGCATCGCCAGGAGCACGGCCCACCAGCCGCCGTCCGGGGCCTGCACGAGGTCCGCGTGGCCCGTCGCCACGATGTCGGCCGTGCGGCCGAGCTGCCGATGGCTCAGCACCGGGTTCGACGGGGCGCCCGTGTACGGCCCGGTCACGGCATCCGCCCTGGCCACCGACACGGCGTGGTGCATCTCGGTGCCGCCTTCCGCCGCGACGAGGTAGTACCGTCCGCCGATCCTGTACAGGTGCGGGCCCTCCGCCCACACGGCTCCGATGACCGCACCGCGCCAGAGCACGTGCTCCGGTCCGATCAGGGCCCTGGCGGAGACGTCGAGCTCGCGCAGCCAGATCTCCGTCTGCCCCGGCCACTGCGGGCTCCTCGCGGGCCGGGTGCCGTGCACCCAGGCGCGGCCGTCGTCGTCGAAGAACAGCGAGGGGTCGATGCCGTCGGCGTCGATCCACGCCGGCTCGCTCCATGGGCCGGCCGGGTCCTCCGCGGTGATCAGGAAGTTCCCGCCGCGGGACGGATCCGCCTGGTCGACGAGGGTGCAGACGAGCCAGAACCGGCCGTCGTGATGCCGGAGCGTCGGGGCGTACAGTCCGCTGGACGACGCCATCCCGTCCAGGTCGAGCATGCCGGGGCGGTCGATCGCGTGTCCGATCAGCTCCCACTCCACGAGGTCCGCGCTGCGATGGATCGGCAGCCCGGGGAGGTACTCGAACGTCGACGTCACGAGGAAGAACTCGTCGCCGACCCGGCAGATCGAGGGATCGGGGTGGCACCCGGGCAGGATCGGATTGGACGCCGTGCTCATTCCCAGGAGGCCTCCACGATCCGGCCGTCGGCGGCAGTGACCGGGTGGACGTCCCCCGTCAGGACGATCGTCCGCGCAGGGGTCGCCGACCCCGGGATCGCACGGCGACGGCGGCCGCGGGAGTTCGAGATCACGCCGCCCGTGGCGTCGCCGCGATCGTGCGCGGGCACGGCGCCCGCGTGCGATCCGACCCACACCTCGACGTCCCCTGGTTCGACGACGCGGATCCCCTGACGGCCCGTGAAGGCCAGCCGGGCGGCCGGCACGTCGAACGTCACCCGCCGCGACGTCCCCGGTTCGAGGGCGATGCGCGCGTAGCCGAGCAGCTGCGCGACGGGACGCGTCACCGAGGCGACGAGGTCGCGCGCGTACAGCTGCACGACGTCGACGCCCGCACGGTCGCCGACGTTCGCGACCGTGACGGATGCCGTGAACCGCCCGCTCGTCTGCGCCTGCGCGTCGACGGCGAGATCCGAGTACTCGAAGTCCGTGTACGACAAGCCGAACCCGAAGGGCCGCACCGGGGTCGGGTCCGCCGACGTCACCTCCGAGGCCCCGCCGAGCACCGGGTGGAGGTAGCCGTACGGCTGGGCACCGGCCGATCGCGGCAGGCTGACGGGCAGCCGGCCCGACGGCGCGGCCGCTCCGGTCAGCACGTCCGCGATCGCACGCCCGCCCTCCTCTCCGGGGAAGAACGCCTGCAGCACCGCGGCCGGCAGCGGCGACTCGCCGTCGCCGTCGAGCGCCCAGCCGAGGGCGTAGGGACGACCGGTCAGCAGGACCACCACGACGGGGGTGCCCGTGCCCAGCAGCCGCTCGATCAGCTCTCTCTGCACGCCGGGCAGCTCCAGGCTCTCCGTGTCGTTGCCCTCGCCGACCGTGCCGCGCCCGAACAGTCCGGCCTGATCCCCGGCCACGACGATCGCGACCTCCGCCTCCGCGCAGACGCGGACGGCGTCGTCGATGCCGCTGCGATCGTCGTCGTCCACGCCGCAGCCGCGCGCGAACACGATCTCCGCGGCGGGCAGCGCCTCCGCGAGCGCCTCGCGGACGGTGGGGATCTCGAAGCCGATCTCATGATCCGGGTGGTGGGCGAGGACGTGGTTCGCGAACGAGTAGCAGCCCTGCAGCGCCTCGGGCCGGTCGGCGTTCGGCCCGATGAGCGCGATCCGCGAGACGCCGTCGCGCAGCGGCAGCACGCCGTCGTCCGACAGCAGCACCAGGGACTCCTCCGCCAGGCGGCGGGCGATCCGGCGGTGCCGCGGACTGTCCAGGTCGATCTCGCGGGGCGGCTCGCCCTCGAAGGCGTCGGGCTCGAGCAGGCCGAGCTCCTCCTTCTGCCGCAGCACCCGGATGACGGCGCGGTCGAGATAGGCCTCGTCGAGCCGCCCCGAACGCACACGGTCGACGAGCGGCGCGAGATAGGCGTCGCCCGTGGGCAGCTCCACGTCGATGCCGGCCGTGAGCGCCAGCTGGGCGGCCTCGCCGCGATCCGCGGCCACCGCGTGCATCGCCTCCAGGAAGGCGACGGCGAAGTAGTCCGCCACGACGACGCCCTCGAAGCCGAGCCGCTCGCGCAGCAGCCCGGTCAGGAGCTCCGGATCGGAGGCCACAGGGACCCCGTCGATCTCCGCGTAGCTGTTCATCACGCTCTTGACGCCGCCGTCGCGGATCGCCATCTCGAAGGGAGGGAGGAAGACGTCGGCGACCTCGCGCGGACCCGCCGCCACGGGCGCGTGGTTGCGCCCCGCACGGGAACCGGAGTACCCGAGGAAGTGCTTGAGGGTCGCATGGACCCCCGCGGACTGCAGCCCGCGGACGTACGCGGTCCCCACGGTGCCGACGAGGTAGGGGTCCTCGCCGATGCACTCGTCGACACGCCCCCACCGCGGGTCGCGCACGACGTCGAGCACCGGCGCGAGGCCCTGATGGATCCCGAGGTCGCGCATCGACTCCCCGATCAGGGCCCCCATCTCGGCGACGAGCGCCGGGTCGAAGGAGGCGCCCCATGCCAGGGGCGTTGGGAAGGTCGCGGCCTTCCACGCCGCGAGGCCGGTCAGGCACTCCTCGTGCACGAGCGCGGGGATGCCGAGGCGGGTGTCCCGTTTCAGCCGCCGCTGCTCGTCCCACAGCCACGCCGCCCGCTCGACGGCGTCGACCGGGCGGGTGCCGTACACGCGCGTGTAGTGCCCGATCCCGTCGGCCGTCACGTCGGCGAGGACGTCGCCCGCTCCCGCGCGGCCCATCTCGTTCTGCATCGGGGCGACGACCTCGCCGCCCTGATCGAGCCAGTAGCCGACGAGCTGCGCGGCCTTCTCCTCCAGCGTCATGCGCGAGAGGAGGTCGGCGACGCGTGGCGACGCGACGGGGTAGGCGGGGAGGTCCGCGGTCATGGATGTCTCCGGTAGGTATGCGGGAAGCATGTCGGTCAGCCCTTCACCGCGCCGGTCAGCCCGCCGACGATGCGGCGCTCGAACATGCTGAAGAAGATCAGCGCCGGCAGCATCGACAGCGAGGTGTAGGCGAGCACGCGCGCCGTGTCGACGGAGTACTGCGACGCGAAGTTCTGCACGCCCAGCGGGAGCGTGAGCAGGCTCTGGTCGTTCAGGATGAACAGCGGCAGCATGTAGCCGTTCCAGGCGCCGATGAAGGCGAGGATGCCGACCGTGATCACGCCGGGCAGGCTCAGCGGGATCACCATGCGCCAGAAGAACCCGAGCCGGGACGAGCCGTCGATCGACGCGGCCTCCTCGAGCTCCTTCGGGATCGCCTTGAGGAACGGCACCAGGATGATGATGGTCGTCGGCAGGGCGAACGCGATCTGCGGCAGGATGATGCCGGCCAGGTTGTTCACGAGCCCGAGGTTGCGGATCAGCAGGTACAGCGGCGTGATCGCCACGGTCACAGGGAACATCAGGCCCGCGGCGAACACGGAGTACATGATGCCCTTGCCGGTGAACTCGTAGCGGGCGATCACGTAGCTCGCCATGACGCCGAGGACGACCGCGCCGAGGGTGGTGCCAACGGCCGAGATCACCGAGTTGCGCATGGCCGTCCAGAACACGGAGCTGCCCAGCACGTCGGTGTAGTTCGCCAGCACCCACGGCGACGGCCATGCCGACGGATCGGCGGTGATCTGCGAGTTGGTGCGGAACCCGCCGATCACGATGTACAGCACGGGGGTGATGCAGATCGTGATGAGGACGATCGCGAGCAGGTAGACGCCGGGGCTCCCCCAGCGGATGCCGGCGGCGTTGCGTCGTCCGCGCGACGTCGCCACCGGGATGGCGACCGAGGTCTTCAGGGTGTCGGTCATCGCCTGCGCGCCTTTCCGCTGTCGCCGGTGAGGGCTCCCTCGGTGTCGCGTCGCAGCACGAACCGCTGGTACACCAGGGCGACGACGAGGGAGATGAGGAAGAGCATGACGGCGACGGCGTTGCCGTAGCCGTAGTTCCCGGCGAGGTGGCCGTTCTGGTACATGTAGGTGGCCATCGTGGACGTGCCGGCGGTGGCCGCGATGTACTGGCCCCAGATGATGTTCACCAGGTCGAACAGCTGCAGCGAGCCGATGATCGACAGGAACGCCCAGATGCGGATCGTGGGGCCCAGCAGCGGCAGCGTGATGCTCCACTGCGTCTTCCAGAAGCCGGCGCCGTCGATGGCGGCGGCCTCGTACAGCTCCTCCGGGATCGACTGCATGCCGGCGAGCATCAGGATCACCGCGAAGCCGATGTACTTCCACGTGATGATGATCATCAGCGACCACATCGCGATCGCGGGATCCGCGATCCACGAGTTCTGCAGGAACCCGAGTCCCCACTTGCCGAGCAGCGAGTTCAGGGCGCCGGCGTCCTGGAGCATCAGGCTCCAGCCTGTGCCGACCACGACCTCCGCGATCACGTAGGGGGTGAAGATCAGCACGCGGATCAGCGAGCGCCCGCGGATCTTCTGGTTCAGCAGCAGGGCGAACAGGATCGCTATCGGCCCCTGCATGATCAGCGACAGCACCACGATGATGAAGTTGTGCGCCACCGCGTCGCGGAAGGTCGGATCCTGCAGCATCAGGACGTAGTTGTCGAGGCCGACGAACTGGGTGGGCCAGCCGAAGCCGTTCCACTTGAAGAAGCCGTAGAACGCCGCCATCGCCACGGGGAAGACGACGAAGCCGACGAACACGAGCAGGGCGGGGCCTGAGAGGAGCGCGATCTCGCCGCGCTTGCGCCAGTCGGCCCGCGGCTTGCGCACCGGGGCAGGCGTCGCGCCTGCCCCGGTGCGGGTGCTCGTCTCAGACGCGGAGGACTCCATCAGCGTCTGGGTCTCGGTCATGTCGCGGATCAGCCTCGCGCTGCCGCGTTGGCGATGCCGTCGACGAGCTTCTGCGGGTCGCCCTGACCCGCGAGCATCTCGACGATGCCCGTGTTCAGCGCGTTTCCGACGTTCTGCCCGAGGGCGGTGTCGAGCCACAGCGAGACGTAGGGCGCCGCGGTGTACGCGTCCAGCAGCGGGATCAGCGAGGGGTCGGTCACGGCGCCCTTCGCGTCCTGGTTCGCGGGGATCGTCTGGAACGCCTTCGCGTAGCCCTCCTGCCAGGTCTTCGAGGAGACGAAGTTGAGGAAGTCCTCGCACGCCGACGGCGAGTCGATCGCGCAGGAGTAGCCGTCGACGCCGCCCATCATGGCGCCGGGCTCGCCGTCGCCTCCGTCGACCTCCGGGAAGGGGAACCAGCCGAGGTCCGCCAGCGGCTGCTGGTCGGGGGTCAGGCTCGCGATCACCCCGACGTCCCACGCCCCCATGAGCTCCATGGCCGCCTGGTGGTTGGCGAGGAGACCCGCGGACGAGTTCGCGCCCTGCTGGGCGGTCGTCGTCAGGAAGCCGTCGTTGAAGGGCTCGATCGCCGCGAAGTCGGCGAGGTTCTCGGCCGCCGTCAGCCAGCAGGGGTCGGAGAAGTCGGGGTCGGTGGAGAGGTTCTGCACGACGTCCTGGCTGCAGGCGCGCACCGCGAAGAAGTAGTACCAGTGCGCGGCGGGCCACGCGTCCTTCGCGCCGAGCGCGATCGGCGCGATGCCGGCGTCCTTCAGCTTGTCGACGGCGTCCTCGAGATCGGAGATCGTCTTCGGCTCCTCGGCGATGCCGGCCTGGGCGAAGAGGTCCTTGCTGTAGAAGATGCCGCCGGGCAGCACCGAGCTCGGCATCCCGTAGATCTTGCCGTCGACGGTGAACGCGCTGAAGGGGGCGTCTCCGAACGCGGTCTTCACGTCGTCGTCGATGAGGCCGGTGAGGTCCTTGACCTTGCCGGCGCTGACGATGTCGGCGAGCTTGCCGCCGCCGCGCGCCATGAAGATGTCGGGCATGTCGCCGGAGTTGACGGCGGTCTGCAGCTTGCCGTCCATGTCCTCGTTCTGGATCGAGGTGACCTCGATCGTCACGTCGGGGTGCTCCTCGTGGAAGGCCGCGGCCGCGTCCTCCCAGTACTGCTTGCCGTCGCCGGTGGTGGAGTTGTGCCACATCGTCAGCGTGACCGACCCGTCGTCGGCGGCGTCGGATCCGCCGCCGGAGCATCCGGTCAGGGCGAGCGTCCCCACGGCGACGACGCCGATGCCGGCGCTCCATGCTCTGCGCATCTTCATGCTGTGTTCTCCTCTTCATCGAGTTCGCGTACGGCATCCGCCTTGATTTGTTGCCGCCCACACCAAATGTGCTGCGCCCACTCTGACACTTCGAACCGTGTCGTGTCAATCGATATCGATAACGTTTTCTATCACTAGACTCGACGTCATGAATCCCAGGCCGACGATCACCGACGTCGCACGCACGGCCGGAGTGTCGGTGGCGACCGTCTCCAAGGCCATCAACGGCCGCGACGGCGTCTCCCCCGCGACGCTCGCGCGCGTGCTCGGCGTCGTCGCCGAGCTCGGATACGAGAGCTCGCTGGTCGCCACCTCCATGCGCCGCGGACGCACCGATGTGATCGGCGTCCTCGTGGCGGAGTTCGAGCCCTTCGCCCTGCAGCTCCTGCAGGGCGTGTCGACGGCCTTGCAGGACACTCCCTACGACGTGCTGGCCTATGCCGGGACGATCTCGGCCGGAGACCATCTCGGCTGGGAGCGCCGCTCCCTGTCCCGGCTCGGCGGGACCCTGATCGACGGCGCGATCCTGGTGACGCCGACCACGACGCCGGCGCAGGCCTCGGTGCCGATCGTGGCCATCGACCCGCACACGGGCCCTGACGGACCGGCATCCGTCGCCGTGCGCAACGTCGACGGAGCTCGTGCGGCCACCGAGCACCTGATCGCACTCGGCCACCGGCGCATCGGCCACCTGCGCGGCCGCACCGACCTCGAGTCCGCGCATCAGCGCGAGGCCGGGTACCGTCGGGCCCTCGAGGCGGCCGGCATCCCCGTCGATCCCGCCCTCGTCATCGACGGCGGCTACCGCGCCGCCTCCGCGACGGACGGGGCGCACGCCCTCCTCGATCTGCCCGCACGCCCGACGGCCGTCTTCGCGGCGAACGACCTCACCGCCATCGAGATGATCCGCGTCGCCGCCGAGCGCGGCCTGTCGACGCCCGGCGATCTCTCGGTCGTCGGCTTCGACGACGTCCCGCAGGCGGCGTCCAGCATCCCTCAGCTCACGACGGTGCGGCAGCCGCTCCTCGACATGGGGGCTGCGGCGGTGCGCGTGCTGCTGGCGATGCTCGAGGGCGGAGAGCCGGAGCACGTGCGGATGCCGGCCGACCTCGTCGTGCGCGGATCCACTGCCGCACCTCGACGCTGACCCGGCTCGGTCCACGACGGGATCAGAGCCGGCGACTGGCGTATTCATAGCCTCCGCGGCGAGACTGGGCGCATGACCTTCGCCGCTCTCCAGTCGCTCGCCGACCGCGCCGCCCTGTTCACCGCCCTCCGCCAGGACGCCCTGGCGGCCGCGACCGAGGAGCTCGGCGACCATCGCTGGGACGCCGACATGACCGCCGGGACGATCACGTTCACGTCGAACGCCGACCCGTCACGGCAGATCGTCACCCGCGCGCACCTGATCGCGACCATCGCCCCCGGGCCGCGTTCCCTGCTGTGGGCGTGGGCGCACCCGCAGGGCGACGCCCAGGGCCCGGCCGCGCAGCTGCGCACCCACGGCCTGGAGAACGGCGTGGCCGAGCTGTTCGACCCCGAGCTGCCGTTCCCGGCCGAGGCCGCGGGCGACGACGCGTGGATCGCGGCGGCCGCGCACACCGTCGGCGGAGCGGCCGTCGAGATCACCGGCCGCTCTCCGTACTACTCCGCCCCCATCGGCGGAGGCACGCGCGCGGTCTTCCTGCTCGACGCCCCGCTGCCCGAGACGACCGTGTCGGCGGCGGTGACGGCGCTTCCGCGCATCCTCTCCGGCCTCGCCCTCCCCGACGCGCGCACCGCCGTCTGGGATCTCGCCCGCCTCGCGGGCTGGAGCCTCACCTGGGCGGACGAGGGCTACACCGGGGCATCCGTGGTCGACGCGACCGGCTCGGCGAGCTTCAGCTTCGACGAGAGCGCGCGCATCACGAACATCCGGGGCTCGCTCGCGCCCCAGAGCTGACCGCTCCCGAGAGGGCGCCGCTAGCATGAGCGGATGAGCGACCTCGATCTCATCCCCGCAGGGCGCATCTTCTCCCCCGAGGAGATCACCGTCTACGCGGACCCGGCGGACCGCACGCTCGAGCAGGCGATCGCCGAGGCCGACGTGCTGGTGAGCTGCCCCCACGCCGGCGCGCGCATCCCCGAGGAGCTGCTGCCGTTCCTATCGCCCGCGCTCACCCGCAGGCTCCAGTACGACTTCACCGACGTCGCGACCGATGCGATCGTGCGCGAGTGGGCCCGGACCGACCCGCGCGTCGTCGCAGTGCTCAACCCGCATCCGCGGCTGGTCCGGGATCCGAACCGCGCCCGTCCGCGCGACATCGCCGCCGACCTCACGACGGCGATCGAACGGACGCGCGCGGCCGGAGCCTGGCAGCCGGTCGACCTCTCCGGGGTCGACGCGATCCGTCCCGTCACGTTCTCGTTCTTCCCGATCCTCGAGGTGCCGCGGGACGACGCCGAGCACGACCGCCTGGTGAGCACCTTCGCGGAGGTCGGGGAACGGGGTCTGGGCGTCTACGAGCGCACGAGGGACGAGCTCACCGAGCGGTTCGTCGGCGCCAAGCTGCGCTCGGGCGGGCGCTTCACACGGCTGTCCTTCCACGACACGATGAACACGACCACGACCCGCGACGGCGCCGTGGACGTCGCGCGCGCACCGGAGGACCGCCTGCCCGCGGTCGTCGCGCTCTCCAACCGCGGCGGTGCACGCGGCGAGGAGCGCGATCCCGCCGACCCTCCCACCATGGCCCCCGAGCGCATCCGCGTGCTCGCCGAGGCGCACCGCGCCGGCTTCCGGGTGGACTCTCCGGACGCGGTCGCGCTCAACACCCCCTATCTGGGCAGTCAGGAGATCCTCGCCGCCGGCCGCCGGTTCCGGGAGCTGTCATCCGCCGCGGCGGAGGCCGGTCTCGAACTCGACGCGGTGCAGGCCGAGTTCCTGCGCGAGTTCCTGCTCGGCCCCGACGCGGTCGCCGAGCTGCACCGTCCTGGATCCGACTGGATCGCCGAGGACCCCTCGCACGTCGCCGAGGTGGCCGGCGCATGCCGGCGGTCGTGGGACCTCTACCGCGAGAGCTGAGCCCTCAACCGCCCCAGAGCACGCCGAACAGGGCGCCGAAGGCGATGGTGGTCACGGCGAGGACCAGCGTCGGAAGGAAGAAGGAGTGGTCGACGAGCTTGGTGCCGAGCCTGGTCGTCCCCGACACGTCGAAGTTCGCCGCCGCGATCTGGGAGCCGTTCGTCGGCAGCAGATAGATGCCGGCGAAGGCTCCGGCCCACATCCCGCTCAGCAGGCCGAGCGGGATGCCCGCGGCGAGGCCGATCGGCACGATCGTGCGGGTCGCGGTCGACTGGCTCGTGGTGAGCACGCAGACCAGGAAGACGCCGAGGGCGAAGATCCACGGCGCCGCGCTCACCCAGCCGCCCACGCTGCTGGAGATCAGCTCGGAGTGCGCGCCCAGGAACGTGTCGGTGAGCCAGGCGAGTCCGAACAGCGCGATCGCCGAGACCATGCCGGCCTTGAACACCGTCATGGTGGGGATCTCCCCGACCTTCGGCCGGGACACGATCAGGATCAGCGTGCCGACCAGGAACATCACGATCTCGATGATCGGCGTCATCGCGACCGGGTCGCCGGCGGCATCCGACGGGCGGATGCCCTTGAACAGGCCGAACACCACGATGGCGGCCACGCCGAGCAGGAAGATGAGGGCGGCGTTGCGCCCGGCCGCGGTGACCGTGACGTCGGCCTTGATCTCCGCGGCGTCCGCACGCGGCGGGGCGAGCTCGCCCCGGGCGATGCGCGCCTGCACGTCGGGGTCGTCGGCGAGGTCCTTGCCCAGGCGGTTCACCACGACGCTCGACACCACGATCCCGACGATCGCGGCGGGGATCGTCACCTTGAGGATGTCGATGAGCTCGAAGTCCCAGGGCGCGGTGTCGGTGAGCGTGACCATCGCGGCCATCGCCGCCGACACCGGGCTGCACGCGAGCGCGACGCCGGTGGCGACCACCGACAGCGACAGCGGGCGGGACGGGCGGATGCCGTTGCGGTAGGACAGGTCCTGGATGACGGGGAGCAGCGGATACAGGATGTTCGAGGTGCCGGCGCCCACGGAGAACAGGAAGGACACGAGCGGAGCCACCAGCGTGATCTGCTTCGGATTGCGCGCGATGAGCTTCGCCGCGACCGAGACCATCCAGTCGATGCCGCCCGCCGACTGCATCATCGACGCGGCGAGCACGACCGACAGCACGATGAGGAGCGCGTCGACGGGAGGCGAGCCGGGGGCGAGGCCGAAGACGAACACGAGGATCGCCACACCCGTGCCGCCCCAGAGGCCGAGCCCCACGCCGCTGGAGCGGGTGCCCATGACGATGCAGCCGAGGACGACGAGCAGCTGCACGACGAACAACGCGATGTCCATGCGGACCCCTCTCGCAATGACGTTGCGGTCAGCATATGGGTATGCCGGCGGAATGCCCATAGGCGCGGGGGATGCGCGTCGCGCGGGTCAGCGTCCGAGACGCTGGCGCGCGGTCTTCATGCCCGGCCCGACCGGGATGCGCCTCGTCGCCGCGGCGAGGCCGAAGGCGGGCATGTCGACGTAGACGGCCTCGAGATCGGCGACCGGGACCTGATAGGTCTCGTGCCAGACCCCGACGCTGCCCGTCCCCTGCAGAGTGCGCATGAAGTCGCGCCACGGCTGCAGGTGCGGGGCGTCGCGGTCGGCGGCGAAGCGCTGCAGATGCTCGGGGCTCTCCCAGTACGACAGCAGCAGAGTCGTGCGCCCGAACCAGCTGTGCGCGCCCAGCATCCCCGCCTCGGGGTGGGCGGAGAGATGCCGCAGCATCGGCGGCATCCTGCTGGCCGTCCACCACACCCGGCCCAGCCGCCACCAGCGGTTGGCGCGCATGCCGATGAGGAACACGGTGACATCGGATCGCTCCGGAGCTGCGGTGAAGCGACCGGGGAAGACCTGCGGGCTCATGGACCCCTCCTTGGAACATTGTTATGTAACATCGTTATGAAACAACGTTACGGTAGACTCCCCGCCATGGCAAGACCCGTGTCCTATGACGAGACCCTGCGCGACCGCCTGCTCGACGTGACGGCCGACATGGTCGACAGGAAGGGCCCCGAGCGCATCAGCCTGCGCGACATCGCCCAGGCGGCCGGGACCTCGACCTCGGCGGTCTACGCGCTGTTCGGCGGCAAGGCGCAGCTCCTCGTCGCCGTGATCGAGCACGGCTTCTCCTCCTTCGGCGCGGCGCAGGCCGCGACCGAGGCCGAGGGACTGCGCGCGCTCGGGCACGCCTACCGCGCGTGGGCGAAGACGAACCCCGCCCTCTACCGGCTGATGTTCGGCGGCTCCGTCACCGCGGTCGAGGACTGCGCTCCGGACGCCGCCACCACGTCGGACGCGATGGCTCCCCTCGTGCGCGCACTCGCCGCGCGCGTCCCCGAGGGGCAGGTGATGACCGCGGCCGTGACGGTGTGGGCGCAGGTGCACGGCGCCGTGAGCCTGGAGCTCGCGGGCGTCGCCCCCGAGGTGCCCGACTGGGACGCCGCCTACGAGGCGGTCGTCGACGCCGTCGAGCGCTCCTTCCCCGCACGATGAGGTGCCCGCCCGGGCACGGATGTGCGAGTCTGGACGCATGAAGAACGGAATCGTCCGGTTCGCCGCTCTCTACGTGTGGGGCGTCGTCGTGCTGCTGCTCATCGGCCTCCTGCTGGGCAGCGTCTCGGTCGGCATCCACGCGCTCTGGGCGTCCGTCATCCTCTCTCTCGCAGCGCTCCTCGTGAAGCCGATGCTCACCGCCGCGTTCCGCAGGTCGGCCGCGAAGTCCGCCGCCGACCGCACGAAGGTCGGAGAGAAGACCGTCCAGTACGCGCTCGTCTACGTCGTCGAGCTCGTCGTCTGGATCCTCACCGTCTGGCTGAGCGGCGTGCGGGCGTCGGGGTTCTGGGGCTTCGCGCTGCCGCCCCTGATCCTCCTGATCGGCTGGGTGGTCTACGACCAGGTCGACGACCGGCTGCGCGCCAAGGCGTCCGAGGTGTACGACAGCGTGCAGACGCGGATATCCGGACGGACGGATGCCGCCTCCCCCGCCCCAGCCTCCCCCGCGCACGACGACGCCGCGACCGCCGAGGGCCGCGCCGAGCTGCACGACGGCCTCACGGCCGAGCAGCGCCGCATGCTCGACGAGCTCGGCTGAGGCCCGTCATGCACGACAGACAGCTCAGACGAGCCGCTCGGCCGCCTCGACGACGTTCGTCATGAGCAGCGCGACGGTCATGGGACCCACACCGCCCGGGTTCGGCGACACGAAGCCCGCGACCTCGGCCACGTCCGGGTGCACGTCTCCGAACACGAGGCTCTTGCCCGTCTCGGGATCGGTCTCGCGCGTCACGCCCACATCGAGCACCGCGGCGCCCGGCTTCACGTCCTCGGCCCGGATGAGGTGCTTGACTCCGGCGCCGGCGACGATCACGTCGGCCTGACGCAGGTACGGCGACATGTCGGGCGTGCCCGTGTGCACCTGGGTGACGGTGGCGTTGATGTCGCGCCGGGTGAGCAGCAGTCCGATCGGGCGCCCGATCGTGACACCGCGACCGACCACGACGACGTGCTTGCCCTTGAGGTCGTAGTCGTTGCGCAGCAGCAGCTCGATCACGCCGCGCGGGGTGCAGGGCAGCGGGGTGTGGATCGGGTTGTTCACGTTCAGCACGAGCCGGCCGAGGTTGGTCGGGTGCAGGCCGTCGGCGTCCTTCGCGGGGTCGATCCGCTCGAGGATCGCATCGGTGTCGAGGTGCTTCGGCAGCGGCAGCTGCACGATGTAGCCGTGGCACGACGGGTCGGCGTTGAGCTCGTCGATCAGCGCCTCGACGTCGGCCTGGGTGGCGTCGGCCGGCAGCTCGCGCTGGATCGAATTCATGCCGATCGCCTCGGACTGACGGTGCTTCATCCCCACGTACAGCTGCGAGGCGGGGTCCGCGCCGACGAGCACCGTGGCGATGCCGGGCGTGATGCCCTTCTCCTTGAGAGCGGCGACGCGCTCGGCGAGCTCGGCCTTGATGGATGCCGCGGCGGCCTTGCCGTCGAGGATCTGAGCTGTCATGTCTTCTCTTCTTCCTTGCGTCGCCGGCCGGAGCCGGCGGTCGCCGTCGAGTTCACGTGCTGTCGCCGAGTGCACGGCTCGCCGCCGGGGACGAGCCGTGCACTCGAAAGCATCCCGTGCGCTCGCGATCGGGCGCAGCGGGACGGGCCGGCTTACTGCTGCAGCTCGGGGTACAGCGGGAAGGCCGCGGCGAGCGCGTCCACGCGGGCGCGGAGCGCCTCGATGTCGGCGCCGGGCTGCAGCGCCAGCGCGATGACGTCGGCGACCTCGGTGAACTCGGCGTCGCCGAAGCCGCGGGTGGCGAGCGCCGGGGTGCCGATGCGCAGACCCGAGGTGACCATCGGCGGACGAGGGTCGTTCGGGACCGCGTTGCGGTTCACGGTGATGTGGATGTCGTGCAGGAGGTCCTCGGCCTGCTTGCCGTCGATCTCGGCGTCGCGCAGGTCGACGAGCACCAGGTGCACGTCGGTGCCACCGGACCGCACGCCGATGCCGGCGTCCTTCACGTCCTGCTGGGACAGGCGCTCGGCGATGATCGCGGCGCCGCGCAGCACGCGCTCCTGACGCTCCTTGAACTCGGGGGTCCCGGCCAGCTTGAACGCGGTCGCCTTGGCGGCGATCACGTGCATGAGCGGCCCGCCCTGCTGTCCGGGGAAGACGGCCGAGTTGATCTTCTTGGCGATGTCGGCGTCGTTGGTGAGGATGAAGCCCGACCGGGGGCCGCCGATCGTCTTGTGCACGGTCGAGGAGACGACGTGCGCGTGCGGCACCGGGTTCGGGTGCAGACCCGCCGCCACGAGACCGGCGAAGTGCGCCATGTCGACCCAGAGCAGGGCGCCGACCTCGTCGGCGATGTCGCGGAACGCGGCGAAGTCGAGCGTGCGCGGGTAGGCCGACCAGCCGGCGATGATGACCTTCGGCTTGTGCTCGATGGCGAGGCGGCGGACCTCGTCCATGTCGATGGTCGAGGTCTCGGGGTTCACGCCGTAGGCGACGATGTCGTAGAGACGGCCGGAGAAGTTGATCTTCATGCCGTGGGTGAGGTGGCCGCCCTGGTCGAGCGAGAGGCCGAGCAGCGTGTCGCCGGGGCGGGCGATCGCGTGCAGCACCGCGGCGTTGGCGGAGGCTCCGGAGTGCGGCTGGACGTTGGCGAACTCGGCGCCGAACAGGTCCTTCGCACGCTGGATCGCGAGCTCCTCGGCGACGTCGACCTCTTCGCATCCGCCGTAGTAGCGGCGGCCCGGGTATCCCTCGGCGTACTTGTTGGTGAGCACCGAGCCCTGCGACTGCAGCACCGAGACGGGAACGAAGTTCTCGGACGCGATCATCTCGAGGAACGTCTGCTGACGCTTCAGCTCGCGGTCGAGGACCTGCGCGATCTCGGGGTCGACCTCGGCGAGCGGGGCGTTGAAGTAACGGTCGGTCATGGACGTGCTCCTTCTGACAACGGATTCGAAACGGATGCTTCATCGGCCCAGGCGCGCGGTCGAATTCCGTGGTCAGTCGCTCCCCGGTGGTAGTCCACCCAGACGCCAGTCGCGACGGTTACGAGCATAGCGGATGCCGTGGGCCGCGGCGGCCGGGACGGTGGCAGGAACTCGGCGATGAGCCGCCTGCGAGAGCCCGGACCCACCGCCCTGTGCCCCTCGCTCGCCCGCGGGGTAGGTTTTGTTCATGGTCTTGCCTCTCTCCCTGCCGCTCGTGCCCCTGCCCGCGTCCGCCGTCGCAGGGGGAGGACGGATGCCGGTCACGGCGGCCACCCGCGTCTCCGGCCCGACGACGGCCGCCGCACAGCTCATCGAGGCGGTCGGGCGGCGCAGCGGCATCCGGCTCGCACAGGGAGAGGAGGATGCCGGCATCGCCCTGCGCATCGACGGCTCCGTCGCCGGCGCCGAGGGCTACAGTCTCTCGGTCGGCGAGCGCGCCGAGGTCGTCGGCGCCGACGCCGCCGGCCTGTTCTACGGCGTCCAGACGCTCCTGCAGCTGCTGCGTCAGAGCGGCGACGGCTCCTGGGGGATCCTGCGCGCCGAGGCGACTGACGCTCCCCGGTTCCCGTGGCGAGGGGTGATGCTCGACGTCGCACGCCACTTCTTCGACGTCGACGAGGTCAAGCGGTACATCGACGCGACGAGCGCCCTCAAGTTCAACCGACTGCACCTGCACCTCAGCGACGATCAGGGCTGGCGCATCGAGATCGAGTCGTGGCCGCTGCTCGCCGAGCGCGCATCGGCGAGCGCGGCGAACGGCGACCACGGCGGCTTCTACACCAAGGACGACTACCGCGAGATCGTCGCGCACGCGGCATCCCGCCACATGACCGTGGTCCCCGAGATCGATCTGCCTGGGCACACGCACGCGATCGGCGTGGCCTACCCCGAGCTCGTCGAAGCGCCCGTGCTCGGCGACGACCTGATCGCGGCATCCGCTCGTCTCGGCCAGCCCCTTCCGGTCGCCGGAGAGCCCTACACGGGCTGGGGAGTCGGCCACTCGAGCGTCCGCATCCACGAAGGCCGCACGTACGACTTCGTCCGCGACGTCGTGCGAGAGCTGGCGGAGATGACCCCCGGCCCGTACATCCATGTGGGCGGCGACGAGTCGCTGGGCACTCCGCAGGCCGACTTCGACCTGTTCGCGGCGCGGGCGACCGCGATCGTCGCCGCCGCGGGCAAGACGCCGGTCGCCTGGCACGAGATGGGATCGGCGGCCGACATCGCCGAGGGCACGGTGGGCCAGTACTGGGGCGGCACGACCCCGCAGGGCGCGCACGCCGAGGAGGCGGCGCGCTTCGTCGAGCGCGGCGGCGCACTGATCATGTCGGCGTCCGACGTCGCCTATCTCGACATGAAGTACGAGCCGGGGTTCCCGCTCGGGCTCGACTGGGCCGGGACGATCGACGTGCAGACCGCATACGGCTGGGAGCCGACCGCCGTCCTCGACGTCCCCGAGGCGGCGATCCTCGGCATCGAGGCGCCGCTGTGGAGCGAGACCACCCGCGCCTACGCCGACGTGGAGCAGCTCGTCTTCCCCCGGGCCGCCGCCCACGCCGAGCTCGGCTGGTCGCCGCGCGAGGCGCGCGACTGGGAGTCCTTCCGCGCCCGTCTCGGCGCCCTGGCCCCGCTGTGGAATGCTGAGGGGATCAACTTCCACCCCAGCGCCGAGGTCCCCTGGAGCGAACGATGACCGTCTCCCCCACCCCGACGGGCTCGCTCGTCGTCCACTCCGCCCGCATCGTCGATCGCGGCGAGATCGCCGAGAACGCCTGGGTGCGCATCGAAGGCGGCCTCGTCACCGCGCGAGGCGCCGGCAATGACTGGTCGCCCGCCGACGAGATCGTCGACGCGAGCCGGATCGCGGGAGCGGATGCCGTGCTCACCCCCGGATTCGTCGACATCCACGGCCACGGCGGCGCCGGCGCCGCCTACGACGACGGCGCCGAGGCGATCCGTACGGCTCGGGCGCTGCATCGTGCGCACGGGACCACCCGCGCGATCGTGTCGCTGGTGACGGCGCCGCTCGACGAGCTCGCCCGCAGCGTCGCCGCGATCGCCGAGCTGATGAGCACGGACGCCGACATCCTCGGCTCGCATCTGGAGGGCCCCTTCCTCGACCCGGGCCATCACGGCGCCCACGAGCCGTCGCTGCTGCGAGAGCCCTCCCCCGACGACGTCGCACGCCTCCTCGACGCCGGTCGCGGCACCGTGCGGCAGGTCACGATCGCCCCGGAGCTGCCCGGCGGGCTCGACGCGGTCCGGCAGATCGTCGCGGCCGGCTCCGCCGCCGCGGTCGGGCACACGAACGCCGACGCCACGATGGCGATCGCCGCCTTCGAGGCGGGCGCGTCGATCCTCACCCACGCCTTCAACGCGATGCCCGGCATCCATCACCGCGCCCCCGGCCCCGTGCTGGCCGCGGCGGCCGACCACAGGGTCGTCCTGGAGGGCATCGCCGACAACGTCCACCTCGACCCGTACGTGATCAAGCTGCTCTTCGACTCGGCGCCGGGACGCGTGGCGCTGATCACCGACGCCATGGCGGCGGCAGGCAGCGCCGACGGGCACTACGACCTCGGCGCCGTGAGCGTCACCGTCGAGGGCGGGGTGGCGCGCGCGGACGACACCGGATCCATCGCCGGCTCCACGCTGACGCAGGACGTCGCGCTGCTGCGCGCCGTGCAGGCCGGCGTCGCCCTTCCCGAGGCCGTGCGGGCGCTGACCGAGACTCCGGCGCGGGCCCTCGGGTTCGACGGCGCGCTCGGAAGCCTGCAGAGCGGATGCTGCGGCGACGCGGTCCTGCTGGACGCGGAACTGCGCGTCGTGCGCGTGTGGGTGGGAGAGCGGCCCGCAATCTGAGACCGCGCATCGCGCGACGACGCGCAGCTCTGCGCTCTCCGGTCGGATCTCATGCGGGCGGGAGGCCACCGTTCCCCAGATCGGCGGCCTCATCCCACATCCCCGTGTCAGAGCGGGTGGCCGGGAACTCCTCCCCCGAGGCTCCCGGCCAGCCCTGCCGGTGCTATTGCCCCTCGCACCAGCGCCTTCGGAACCCCGCCCCCCGGTGGGCTTCCAACGGCTGTCTCTGCATGATGAGACGAGCGACTTCCGGATTCATTACGCGACTTCGCAGGGTTTTTTCGAGAATCTTCCCGAGCGCTCGGGCGGCCCTCCGAGGAATGCGGCAGGACCAGGTGTTATCTCGAATCGTTCGATTTCCGGGGAGTTGCCCGCACGGGTGGCCTGGCTGGGAGATTCGAGGGAGAATGGAAAGACGCGTGATGAAGACGGCGCCGATGCGTCTCTTCCTGTGAAGGCGCATCCGCCCTTCACGACAGATGGATGGCTGTGGACGACGAGAACACCCTGCACGACGACACGATCGCCGATGCCGAGCTGGTTCTGCGCACCCGTTCGGGTGATGCAGAGGCGTTCGGCGAACTCTGGCGGCGCCATTATCCGTCGGGCATGTCCGTCGCCCGCTCGGTCACCTCGTCCATCGACCCGGACGACCTGGTGCAGGAGTCGTACACCCGCATCTACCAGGCGATCCTCAAGGGAGGCGGCCCGAACGGCTCCTTCCGCGCCTACCTGTTCACCAGCATCCGCAACACCGCAGCGGCCTGGGGACGCTCCCGTCGGGAGTCCGCCATCGACGAGCTCGACTCCGTGGCAGATCCGGACAGCACCGAGCAGGCGTCGAACGAGGCGCTCGACCGCAGCCTGACCGCGCAGGCCTTCCGCAGCCTCCCCTCCCGCTGGCAGGAGGTGCTCTGGTACACCGAGATCGAGCAGATGAAGCCCAACGAGGTGGCTCCGCTGCTGGGCATGAAGGCCGGCGCAGTGTCCCAGCTCGCCTTCCGCGCGCGCGAGGGCCTGCGCGAGGCGTGGATCCAGGCGCACCTGCGCAGCGCGGCGCCCGGATCCGAATGCCAGTGGACGATCGAGCACCTCGGCGCCTACTCGCGCGGCAACCTCGGCACCCGCGACCACAAGCGTCTCGAGCAGCATCTCGACGAGTGCGCGCGGTGCATGATCGTCGCCGCCGAGGCGAAGGACGTGTCGAAGCGACTCGCTCTCGTGCTGCTGCCCCTCGTGCTCGGCATCGCCGGCTCGGCGGGCTACCTCGCGTCTCTGCAGGGCGGCGGCACCCCGATCGTCGCCCTCGCCGCGATGCCGTCGAGCGTCGTCCAGGGTGGGGTCGTCGCCACCGGGGCTGCTGCCGGCGCGGGCGGAGGGTCCTCGGGTTCCGGCGGCTCGGCGGGTGCAGGAGGATCGGCGGGCTCCGCGGGGGCCGCGAGCGGCGGCGCCCTGACCGGGGTGGGCGCGCTCGTCGGTGCGGGATCCGCGGTGCTGGTGGTGGCCGGCGTGGTCGCCGCCGCGACCATCGTGCCGGGTCTCACCGGAGCCAGCCCCGCCGCATCGCTGCCGGATGCCGCGGCGAGCGACTCGTCGTCGATCTCCACCGACATCGCTCCCGACGACTCGCTGACCGCGGAGTCGCCGGTCGTCATCGAGACCCCCGAGAAGCCGCCGGTCACGGATCCGGCGCCCCCTGTCTCCGACGCCCCGGACCAGCAGGTCGTCCCCGACGCCGCGCCGGTGACCACTCCGCCGGTCATCACGCCCACGCCGCCGGTGAAGCCCACCGATCCGGAGACGGATCCGGGCACGGATCCAGGAACGGACCCCGGCACGGACCCGGGCACGGATCCCGGCACAGACCCCGGAACGGACCCCGGCACCGATCCGGGCCCCACCCCTCCCGAGGGCACTCCGACGGTCTCCGCCGCTGACGTCCGCTTCTCCTTCCCGAGCCTCGTGACCCATTACAGCGTCCCGGTCGCCGGCACCCCCGGCGTCACGGTGAGCACGCTCATCGAGGGCGGCACCGGGGGCAGCGGAGAGGTCGTCCTCGCCGCGGACGGGACCGACCCGTCCTACGGCTACGGCACGATCGATCTGCGTCCGACCCTCGCGCAGATCTGCAGCAACGCCACGGTCGACTTCTTCTACACGGCCGACGGCCTCGGCGGCGCGGTCGTGTCGAAGACCCTCCGCGAGCTGAACGGCTTCGATCCCGAGGACTACATCGCCGGGATCTGCGCCCTCGTCGAGATCGTCGGAGACGACGTCGCGGCCGACCTCCCCGCCGCGCCCGCCGACCCCGTCGACCCGGGCGTCGAACCCGAGCAGACCGCGTCCGAGCCGACCACGGCGGCCGACGAGCCCTCGGCGCCTGCGGAGGAGGCCCCCTCGGGCGAGGAGCAGTCGGCCGTCGCCCCGACGGAGCCCGCGATGCCGGAGCAGGAGCCCCTCGAGACCGCCGACAGCGCCCCCGGCGCCGACGCCGACGACGCCCCGGCGCCGGCCGAGTAGCGCGCACCCGGCGAATAGACTGGGAGCATGCCCCAGGAATCCGCCCCCATACCCGGCGTCGAGCGCCCGAACATCACTGTTCTCGACGTCATCCGCGCCATCATCCTGGTGATCGCGATCGGCACGCTGGCGCTCTGGGGCTTCGCAACCTGGCCGCTGCCCTGGAACATCGTCCTGGGCATCGGGGCACCGCTCGTCGTCCTCCTCGTCTGGGCGCTCTTCCTCTCGCCGAAGCCCGTCCTGCGGCTGCATCCCTTCCTGCGCGCCGCGGTGGAGCTGCTCATCTACGTCGGGGTCACGATCGCGTGGTGGCTCATGGATCAGCCGGTCATCGGCCTCGGCTTCGCCGTCGTCGCAGTGGGAGCCGGGGTCGTCAGTGGGCGACGCAGCCTGTCATGACGGTGGTCGAGCAGCTGCGGGCGGCGCTCGGCGACATCGTCGACACCGCACCCGAAGCGCTCGAGGAGGCACGAGCCGACCGCTCGGGCCATGCCGCGCCGGGGACTCCGCTCGCCGTCGTGCACGCGCAGACGGTCGAGCAGGTCCAGCAGACGTGCCGCATCGCCACCGCCACCCGCACCCCTCTCGTCGTGCGCGGCGCCGGCACCGGGCTCGCCGGAGGCGCGAACGCGGGCGCCGGCGAGATCGTCCTGTCCACGGCGCGGATGACGGCCGTGCGAGAGATCCGCGCCGACGATCTGCTCGCCGTCGTCGAGCCCGGCGTCCTCAACGCCGATCTCAACGATCGGCTCGCCCCGCACGGCCTGTGGTGGGCTCCCGACCCCGCGAGCCGGGCCATCTCCACCGTCGGTGGAAACATCGCCACCGGCGCCGGCGGGCTGCTCTGCGCCAAGTACGGCGTCGTGCGCGATGCCGTGCTCGGCGTCGACCTCGTGCTCGCGGACGGCCGGCTGCTGCACCTGGGCCATCGCACCGTCAAGGGCGTGACGGGCCTCGACCTCACCTCGCTCGTGATCGGCTCGGAGGGCACGCTCGGCGTCATCGTCGGCGCCACGCTGAAGCTGCGCCGGATCGTCGGCGGGCCGACCTGCACGATCGCCGCGACCTTCCCCGACGTGCGCTCCGCGGCCGCGGCCTCCGCGGCCGTCACCGCCTCCGGCGTGCAGCCGGCGATCATGGAGCTGATGGACGCCTCGAGCCTCGCCGCGGTCGCATCGCTCCTCGCTCTCGCGGCGCCGTCCCCGGGCTCCGCCCAGCTCACGATCCAGACCGACGGCCCCGCCGCGATCGCCGAGGCCGAGGCCATCGCCGGTGTGCTCTCCGCCCACGGCGGGGACGTGCAGCTCTCGCACGACCCCGAGGAGGGCGAGCGGCTGCTGGCGATCCGCCGGGCCATGCACCCCGCCATGGCGGCCCTCGGCACCACCCTGATCGAGGACGTCTCCGTGCCGCGCAGCGCGATGCCGGCGATGTTCGACGAGATCGCGCGCATCGAGCGCGAGCACGGGCTCGTGATCCCGACCGTCGCGCATGCGGGCGACGGCAACCTGCACCCGAACTTCGTCTTCGACGGCCCCGACGTCCCCGACGACGTGTGGGAGGCCGCCGACGAGCTGTTCCGCGCCGCCATCGCGCTCGGCGGGACCCTCACCGGCGAGCACGGCATCGGCGTCCTGAAGCGCCGCTGGCTGGCCGAGGAGCTGGGCGACGATCAGTGGGAGATCCAGCGTCGGATCACCCGGGTGTTCGACCCCCTCGGCATCCTGAACCCCGGAAAGGTCTTCCTCGACCATGCCTGACATCCATGTGAGCGCCGCCGTGATCGTCGACGACGAGGGCCGCGTGCTCGTCGTGCGCAAGAAGGAGACCAGCCGGTTCATGCAGCCCGGCGGCAAGCCCGAACCCGGCGAGACGCCGGCGCAGACCCTGATCCGCGAGCTGCACGAGGAGCTCGGCGTGCTGCTCGACGAGGCCGATCTCGAGCCCCTCGGCACGTTCGTCTCGGAGGCCGCCAACGAACCGGGGCACCGGGTCGTCGCCGAGGCCTTCTCGACCTCGATCGACCCGGCGGAGGTCGCCGTGCAGGCGGAGCTCGCCGAGCTGCGCTGGATCACCCCCGCCGACGCGCAGAGCCTGCCCCTGGCGCCGCTGAGCACCGAGCACCTGCTCCCGATCGCCTGGGCGCGCTGAGCCCGTTCATCCCCGTTCCGGTCGCGAACCCGGTCGGCCCGACGCCGGATTCACGACCGGGTTCGCGACCGGAACGGATTGCGGCAGAGGGTCAGATCCCCTGCCAGGCGGGCTTGTTCGCGAAGGTGTAGCGGTAGTAGTCCGCGAGCTTCAGGCGCGACGCCGCCGCCTCGTCGACGACCACGGTCGCATGCGGATGCAGCTGGATCGCCGAGCCGGGCAGGATCGCCGACAGCGGTCCCTCGACGGCGTCGGCCACGGCCTGGGCCTTGCCCTCGCCGAAGGCGAGCAGCACCAGATGCCGGGCCCGGAGGATCGTGCCCAGCCCCTGGGTGATGCAGTGCATGGGCACGTCGTCGATCGAGTCGAAGAAGCGCGCGTTGTCCTCGCGGGTCTGCTCGGTGAGCGTCTTGACGCGGGTGACGGACGCGAAGGAGGATCCGGGCTCGTTGAACCCGATATGCCCGTCGGTGCCGATTCCGAGGATCTGCAGGTCGACGCCGCCGGCCTCGGCGATCGCCGCCTCGTAGTCCTCGCCGGCGTGCTGGATCGTCGCGACGGCGCCGTTGGGCACGTGGATGCGGCGGGGGTCGAGGCCCAGCGGCTCGACGACCTCGCGGGTGATCACGGAGCGGTAGCTCTCCGGATGCGCGGGGTCGATCCCGACGTACTCGTCGAGCGCGAAGCCGCGCACGCGGGAGACGTCGACGCCGGCGATCCGCGAGCGCAGCGCCTCGTACACGGGCAGCGGGGTGGAGCCGGTGGCGAGCCCGAGCACGGCATCCGGCCGTGCCGTGATGAGCGTGACGATCTCGTCGGCGACCAGTGCTCCCGCAGCGGCCTTGTTCTCGACGATGACGACTTCAGCCATGGGACACGATCTCCTTGGTCGGGACGGGGGCGCCGACGAGCGCGGCGCCGAAAGCTGCGGCCGGAGATCCGGCGGGAAGCATCTCGATTCTCTCATCGAGACGCAGCGAGCGCATGAACGCCGACGATGCGGCGCCCTGCCTGAGGGCTGCGCGGATGCCGTCCTCGAGACGACCGCCGAGGGCGGTGAGGCCTCCGCCGATGACGACCCGCTCGACGTCGCACGAGAGCACAAGCACGCGCACTGCGGCCGCGGCTCCGTCGAACAGGCCGGCGCGCAGCGCCACGGCATCCGCCCGCCCGAGATCCGCGGCGTCGAGGATGTCGCGCACCGGCAGCGCGCCGGGCCGGCCCCATGCCCTGGCCAGCGCTCCGCCGCCGCAGAAGGTCTCGATGCAGCCGATCTGCCCGCACCCGCACGGCCGGCCGTGCGGGTCGATCGGGAGGTGGCCGATCTCCCCCGCCGTGCCCCCGGATCCGCGCCAGATGCTCCCGTCGACGACGATGCCCGCAGCGACGCCCGTGCCGAGGTTCAGGTACGCCATGGACCCGGCGGCTCCGCTCAGCACGGCGGCTCCCAGCGCGGCGGCCTTCACGTCGTTCTCGACGCGGAACGGCACGCCCAGCTCAGCGCCGGCGATCCCGGCGAGATCGAGGGACTCGACGCCGAGGTTGACCGCGTGCAGCACCCGGCCGGCGTCGGCGTCGACGAGTCCGGGGATCCCCACCCCGGCCGATTCCACGTCGTCGACGGCGAGCCCGGCCTCCGCGGCGAGGCTGCGCACGGCTCCGACGATGTTCGCCACGACCTCGTGCTCGCCCCAGCCGCTCTCCCGCCGCACTCGTCCGACGATCGCGCCGTCCTCGGAGACGGCGACGGCGTCGATCTTCGTGCCGCCGACATCGAGGCCGACGCGGACCCCTCGTCCGCTCACGAGACTCCCAGCTGGCTGGAGAGCACCATCACGGCGGCGCCGCGCAGCACGATGTCGTCCTGCGCGGTGAGACGGATCTGCACGTCCTCGAACACGCCCTCCAGGGTGCGGGCGTGCAGCGTCTGGATCGCCGAGTCGATGAGGATGCCGTCGAGCAGCTCGGCGGGCCCCGACAGCACGACCTCGGACAGGTCGAGGGCTGCCACGATCGGCGCGATGCCGACGGCCATCCGGGTCCCCGCGTCGCGGAGGATCTCGTCACGCGCGTCCGGGGAGGCGTCGATCGCGGAGCGGAGCCTGCTGACGCTCAGCCACGCCTCGAGGCAGCCGTCCTTGCCGCACGCGCAGCGCGGTCCCCCGTCGGTGCCGACGACGACGTGGCCGATCTCGCCGGCCGCGAACCGGCTGCCCAGCAGCGGCTGGCTGCCGGTGATGAGCCCGGCGCCGACGCCGCGGCCGATCTTGATGAGCATGAAGTCGGCCTTGGCGTCGCCGAAGGTGTACTCGGCGAGGACCGCGGCGTTGGCGTCGTTGCGCACCAGCACGGGCAGATCGAGGTCGATGCCGAGCTTCGCCTCGAGCGGGAGGTCGGTCCAGCCCAGGTTGGGCGAGCTGAGCACCAGCCCGTCGGGGCGCACCACGCCGGGCGTGCCGATGCCGACGCCGAGCACGGGCTGGGTCGCGGTGGCGACGAGCATGCGCGCCAGCTCGAGCGTGGCCGCGTAGGCGGCGTCTCCGTCCGCCGCGTCGGGGCGCGGCACCTCGCGCCGCTCGAGCACCTCGCCGTCGAGGCTCAGCACGGCGCCGGCGAAGGCGCTGGGTCCGGACAGGTCGAGGCCCACGATCTGGTGCCCGACGCGGTCGATGTCGATGAGGATGGGCGGCTTGCCCGGGCCCACGGTCTCGCGCACGCCCATCTCGATGACGATGCCGTCGGCGATGAACTCGGCGACGAGGTCGGAGATCGTGACGCGCGTGAGGCCGGTCTCGCGGGAGAGGTCGGCCCGGCTCATCGCCCCCGAGTGGTAGAGGGTCTGCAGGACGAGTGCGCGGTTGTGCCCGCGGGCGTGCTCGGGCAGCACCTTCGAGCGGGAGCGCAGGTGGCGCCCGGGGCCGAAGGCGTGCGTGTTCGCACCGACGTAGTCACTCGGCGCCGTGGGACGCGTCTCATCCGATACGGACATGTTTGTTAGTAGACCTTACGAACAAAATTTACGCAACCCTCGCCACGCGATGCGCGAACCAGGGTTACCGAAACGTTACTTTACTTCCCGACCGCCGCGGCATCCGCTCGTCGTCGCAGGGGCTCGACGAGACCCGCGACGATCTCCTCGCGCTGTCCGACCGTCATCGGCTTCCCCGGGACGCCCGGACGTCGCTGCTCCGGAGCAGGCCCGTCGAGAGGACGATAGCGCACCCCGGCTGCCGCGAGCCGCCGCAGGTGCGTCGGCAGCCGACGGCGGAGGTCCGCGACGTCGCCGGGCTCTCCCCCCTCCCAGAGCCGCTCGGCGATCACCGCCAGCCTCGGGAACATCGCGAAGTCCACGCGGTCGCGCGTGGGGAGGTGCTCCGTCCAGACGTTCGCCTGCCCGCCGAGGGCTCCCGGCTCGATCCGCAGCGAGTACGCGCGCTCGATCGTGAGCGGCGGCCCCACGCGGATCGGCTCCTCGTCCGACTCCGACTGCGGATAGTCCAGGTACGCCTCGAGATCGGGGCAGGCGACGACCGGGATGCCGCGCCGCAGCGCCTCGCGCATGGCCACCGGGCCCCGCCAGGCGAGGATCTGGACGCCGTCGGGGACGTCGCCCTCGAGCACCTCGTCCCAGGCGAGGGCGATGCGCCCGTGCCCGCGCACCCGCTCCACGAAGCGGCGCGTGAACCACGGCTGCACATCGTGCGCCGTGCCGAGGCCCAGCTCGCGCATCCGCTCCCCCGCCGCAGCGCTCTCGGCCCACTCCGAGACGGGGACCTCGTCGCCGCCGATGCCGATCCACGGCGAGTCGAAGACGTCGACGAGGGCGTCGATCGCGGCATACCCGAAGGCGAGCGACGCCTCGGTCGGCGCGAGGGTGCGGGTGTTGACGCCGAAGCGCGCCCAGGGGGCCGTCGGCGCCTCGCCGACGTCGGCGTTCCCGAGCTCCGGGTATGCGGCGAGCGCCGCCTGGATGTGACCGGGCAGCTCGACCTCGGGGACGATCGTGACGAAGCGCACCCGCGCGTAGGCGACGAGGGCGCGCAGCTCCTCGGCGGTGTAGAAGCCCTCGTGCACCCCGGGCTCGACGGTGGCGAGCGGACCATGCCCGAGCTGCGTCTCCTCGCGCCGGGATCCGACCTCGGTGAGTCGCGGGAAGCCCGGCACCTCGAAGCGCCAGCCCTGGTCGTCGGACAGGTGCAGGTGCAGCACGTTCAGATGGTGATCGGCGAGCAGGTCCACCAGCCGGCGCAGGTCCTCGACGGGGCGGAAGTGCCGCGACACGTCGAGCATCGCACCGCGCCACGCGTACGCGGGCGCCCCCTCCCAGACGCCCGCGGGGATGCGCGCCTCCCGGGCCCCGGGCTCGCGCAGCTGACGCAGCACGGTCATGCCGCGGAACACGCCGGCCGCGCTCGCTCCCCGCACCTCGACGCCGCCGGCCGCGACCGTCACCCGGAAGGCCTCGGCTCCCACGCGTCCGCCCCCCTCCGCCGCGTCGCCCAGCGATTCGTCGATCACCGCGCTGATCTCCCCGCCTCTGCCGGGGAGCGGGGGGACCGGGGCGTCCGCACGCCAGAGGAACGGCTCGGCCGACGGGTCGACGCGGCTGTGCACGCGCGGCAGCGTCGCCCGGTGCGGCGGCGGCGGCTTGCGCAGGGCCGCCCCGGGGGTTTCGCCGGTGACGACCCCCGCCGCCACGACGGGGACACCCGCCACGAGCACCTCGATCACCCCGACCGGCGCCTCGCGCGGGGACTCGAACGTGGCCCCCGCGGCCACGGTCTCGGGATCGAAGAGCACGAGGTCGGCCGTGGCCCCGGCCCTGACGACCCCGCGGGGCGCGTCGCCGAGATCGAGCCCCAGCCGCGCGGCGGGGTTGCCGGAGAGGTGCTGCACGGCCTCCTCGAGAGACAGGATGCCGAGCTCGCGCGAGTAGTGCCCGAGATAGCGCACGAAGGCGCCGCGGCCGCGCGGGTGCGGACGCGTCCCGATCAGGATGCCGTCGCTGCCGCCGCTGTGCCGCGGGTGGCGCATGATCGCACGGACGTTGTCCTCGTCGCCGATGTGCATCAGGATGCCGGTGGCGCCGGTGTCGGCGACGACGGTGTCGAGCACGACGTCGACCGCCGGCCGCCCCGCGGCGGCCGCGATCTCGGCGACCGTGCGGCCCACCAGGTCCTCCAGGGCGGGGTTCGCGACGCCGGAGATCTGGATCGCGTCCCAGTCGGCCTTCTCCCCGTGGAAGCCGTCGCAGCCGATGTCCTCGAGCTCGACCCGCACGGCTTCGCGCCCGTCGGCGTCGAGCGCCGAGATCGCGGCGATCAGGTCCCCCGACTCCGCGAGGCGGCTGGGCAGCAGAGCGGCGAGGGTGGTGGCCCCGGGCAGGTAGGGGTAGGTGTCGAGCGAGACGTCCACGCCGTCGGCGAGCGCGGCGTCGACGAGGGCGAGCAGCTCGCCCGCCCTGCCGCGGTTGGGGGCGAAGTTCATGGTCGCGTGCGTGAGGTGCACGGGGCACCCGGTGCGGCGTCCGATCTCGACCGCCTCCCGGTAGGCGTCCATGGCGGCTCCGCCGTAGCTTCGCGTGTGCGGGGCCCAGTAGCCGCCGCGCTCCGCGACCACTCGGCACAGCGCCTCGAGCTCGGCGGTGTCCGCGTACATGCCCGGCGTGTACGTGAGCCCGCTGGACATGCCGAAGGCCCCCGCGTCGAGCGCGGCGCCGAGCAGCAGGCTCATCTCGTCGATCTCGGCGGCCGTCGCGGGGCGGTTCTCGTGGCCGACGACCATCATGCGCAGGTTGCCCTGGGGCACGAGGACGGCCGCGTTCGCCGCCGCAGCGGCGTCGAGGGCGTCGAGCAGATCCTCCATGGTGCGCCAGGGCGCCTCTGCGGGCAGGCCGTTCCAGCCGGCGATCTGCGCGGGGATGACGGCTGCCGAGGCGTCGTCGAGCGGAGCGTAGCCGAGTCCGTCCTGCCCGAGCACCTCGGTGGTGACCCCCTGCAGGATCTTCGCGTCGTGGCCGGCGCCGGTCAGGACGGCCAGTTCGCTGTGCGCGTGCATGTCGATGAACCCGGGGGCGAGCACGAGCCCCGTCGCGTCGATCTGCTCCGCCGCCGCAGGCGGCTCGAGCACGGTGTCGTCGCCCTCCCGGACGACGGCGACGACGCGGGCCCCCTCCACCGCGACGTCCGCGGTGAACCGATCGGCGCCTGTGCCGTCCACGACGGTGGCGCCACGGTACACGCGGACGGGCCTCGTAGAGCTCAGCAGCACGAGCGCACCTCCGATGGCAGGAGCCGTCCCGCGGCATCCGGAATTAGTACAGACACCTAACAAGGCTACTAGGCTGGAGGCATGACTGTGAAGACCCGCGTTTCCACCACCGCAGCCCCCGCTCCCGCGCACACGTTCTCGCAGGGCGTGCGCAAGGGCCCGTTCGTCCAGGTGTCCGGCCAGGGCCCCGTCGACCCGGCGACCGGCGAGTACCTGTTCCCCGGCGATGTCGCCGCGCAGACCACGCGCACCCTCGAGAACGTGAAGGCGATCGTCGAGGCCTCGGGCGCGACCTTCGACGACGTCGTCATGCTGCGCGTGTACCTCACCGACCGCAGCGACTTCGCCGTCATGAACGAGGCCTACGGAGCCTTCGTGACCGCGCACACCCCCAGCGGGGTGCTGCCCTCGCGCACCACCGTCTTCACCGGACTGCCCCGCGAGGAGATGCTCGTGGAGATCGACGGCATCGCCATCGTCGACTGACCCCTCCCCTCCGTCCGGACCCGGGGCGCACCGTTGCCTCCCCGTTACACGCGATCGCGTACCATTGATATACCGAACACGTTGATCGCCGGGGGGTGAAGTTCGTGACTGATCTGATTTCTGCGCCGGACGCTGCGACCGAGAAGACCGCTGAGGCTGCATCTTCGGGCGACGCGCCCGCCGCTGCCGCGCCCGCGGACGGTCAGGACACGCTCGCACTGCCCCCGGCCGACGGCGATCAGCCACTGGCCTGGGCCCCGATCGAGCCGGCGCCGAAGAAGAAGCGCCTCGGCCTGTGGATCGGCATCGGCGTGGGCGTGATCGCGCTCGGAGCGGGTGCGGCGTCGATGATCCTCATCGCCCCCGGCACGACCGTGGCCGGCATCCCGGTCGGGTGGATGACCCCGGGCGCCGCGGCCGACGCGATCAGCAGCCACCTCGAGGAGACCACGGTGACCCTCACCGGCGACGGTGAGGGCACGGTCCTGACCGGCGCCGACCTCGGCGCCTCGATCGACGCCCGCGCCCTGGCCGACGAGGCCTTCTCGTCGCACCCGATGTGGAACGTCACGGCCTGGAACGCGTCGGTGCCCGGCACGATCACCCTCGACCCCGAGAAGGCGGATGCCGCGCTGCGCGGAGCCGTTCCGTCGAGCTTCGAGGCCCCGGTCGACGCGGCCGTCACGTTCGACGCCGCCACCGGCGCCTACACGGTGACGCCCTCGGAGGTCGGCACCGCGATCAGCGTACCGGAGCTGACGGAGGCGATCTCGGAGGCCCTCGCCGACGGCGGCAGGAGCCTCGAGTTCTCCGGCGACCCGACGCCCGCGGCTCCGGCCGTCTCCGACGAGGACGCCGACGCGGTCATGACGTCGCTGAACGACATGCTCGGCACCATCGGCTTCTACGTCGGCGACGAGCGCACCGTCCCGGTCGACGCCGCCACCGCCGCGACCTGGTTCGAGGTCGTCGACACCGACGGTGAGCTGAGCATCGTCGCCGACGAGTCGGCCATCCAGGCGACCGTCGACACGCTTCCCGGCCTCGTCGACCGCGCCCCGGTCAACGCCGCGAACGTCACCAACTCCGCCGGCACCGTGCTGCGCGCCGAGACCGAGGGCGTCAACGGGCGCACCATCGGCGACACCTCCGGCATCGCCGCCGACTTCGCGGCCCAGCTCGAGAACGGCGACGGCATCTACGACCTCACCGTGACCGAGACGCCTTTCGAGTCCGTGAACCTGGTCCGCACCGCGGATGTGAACCTCAGCACGCAGACGGCGAGCTTCTACGAGAACGGCCAGCTGGTCAACTCCTGGAAGATCTCCTCGGGAGCTGCGGGGCACGAGACGCAGACCGGCAACTTCACGATCCGCGCACACGTGCGCATCCAGGACATGGTGGGCGCCGACTACGTCACCAAGGACGTGCCCTGGGTCACCTACTTCAACGGAGACCAGGCGTTCCACGGCACGTACTGGCACAACAACTTCGGCCACCGGATGAGCCACGGATGCGTGAACATGCCCATCTCAGCGGCGAAGTGGGTCTACGACTGGGCGCCGGACGGCGTCGAGGTCTCGGTCCACTACTGATCCGCCTCCGCATCCGTCCGGGCCCTCCCGTCGCGATCCGCGCCGTGGACCGCATCCGTCCGGGCCTTCCCGTCGCGATCCGCGCCGTGGACCGCGGATCGGGCGGCACGGATCGAGACGGGAACGATCTGCGCGCCATGGCAGACGGCAGGAATCGCGATCGGAGACACGAAGGACGGGGCGGATGCCGCAGCATCCGCCCCGTCCTCGTCGGCTCAGCGGGTCACGCCAGCGCGTCGATGATGCCGTTCAGCGTGGTGGACGGGCGCATGACCGCGGCGACCAGGGCGTCGTCCGGACGGTAGTAGCCGCCGATCTCGACCTTGTGCCCCTGCACCGCGTTCAGCTCCGCGACGATCTTCTCCTCGTTCTCGGCGAGAGACGCGGCGACCGGGGCGAAGGCCGCGGCGAGCTCGGCGTCCTTCGTCTGCTTCGCGAGCTCCTGCGCCCAGTACAGGCCGAGGTAGAAGTGGCTGCCGCGGTTGTCGATCGTGCCGAGGGCGCGTCCGGGAGAGCGGTCCTCCTCGAGGAACGTTCCGGTCGCGGCGTCGAGGGTCTCCGCGAGGATGCGCGCCTTCTCGTTGCCGGTGCGGTCGGCGAAGTGCTCGAGGGAGGCCGCAAGCGCGAAGAACTCGCCCAGCGAGTCCCAGCGCAGGTAGTTCTCCTCGACGAGCTGCTGCACGTGCTTCGGCGCGGAGCCGCCCGCACCGGTCTCGAACAGGCCGCCGCCGGCGAGCAGCGGGACGATCGAGAGCATCTTCGCCGACGTGCCGACCTCGAGGATCGGGAACAGGTCGGTGAGGTAGTCGCGCAGCACGTTGCCGGTCACCGAGATGGTGTCGAGGCCGTGGCGCATGCGCGCGAGCGTGTAGCGGGTGGCCTCCTCCGGCGCGAGGATCGTGATCGTGAGGCCCTTGGTGTCGAGGGTCGCGAGACCCTGGTGCACCTTGGCGATGATCTGCGCGTCGTGCGAGCGGTTCGCGTCGAGCCAGAACACGGCGGGGACGCCGGTCGCGCGGGCACGGCCGACCGCGAGCTTCACCCAGTCCATGACCGGGATGTGCTTGGTCTGGGTCGCGCGCCAGATGTCGCCCTTGCCGACCTCGTGCTCGATGAGCACGGTGCCCTCGCTGTCGAGGACCTGCACGACGCCGTCCGCTCCGATCTCGAAGGTCTTGTCGTGGCTGCCGTACTCCTCGGCCGCCTGCGCCATGAGGCCCACGTTCGGCACGGTGCCGATCGTGGCGGGATCGAGCGGACCGTTCGCGATGACGTCGTCGATCACGGCCTGGTAGACGCCGGCGTAGGACGAGTCGGGGATGACGGCCAGCGTGTCGGCCTCCTCGCCATCCTTGCCCCACAGCTTGCCGCCGTTGCGGACGAGCGCCGGCATCGAGGCGTCGACGATCACGTCGCTGGGCACGTGCAGGTTCGTGATGCCCTTATCGGAGTTCACGTAGGAGAGGCGGGGCCCCGAGGCGATGGCCTTGTCGAAGGCCGCCGCGATCTCCGCGCCGCCTGCGACGTTCGCGAGCCCCGCGAGGATCGAGCCGAGGCCGTCGTTCGCGTTCAGGCCCGCCTCGGCGAGCTGGGCGCCGTACTGGTCGAAGACGTCGGCGAAGAACGCCTTCACCACGTGACCGAAGATGATCGGGTCGCTGACCTTCATCATCGTGGCCTTGAGGTGCACCGAGTAGAGGACGTCGTCGTTCTTGGCGGCCTCGAGGGTCTCGGCGAGGAAGGCGTCGAGAGCGGATGCCGACAGGAAGGTGGCGTCGATGATCTCGCGGGGCAGGACCTTCAGCCCCTCCTTGAGCACGGTGACGGTGCCGTCGGCCGCCGTGTGGCGGAAGCTCAGCACGTCGTCGTGGGCGGCGACCCAGGAGCGCTCGTTGTGCTTGAAGTCGTCGTGCCCGAGGGTCGCGACGCGCGTCTTCGAGCCCTCGGCGAACGCCTTGTTGCGGTGCGGGTGCTTCTTGGCGTAGTTCTTCACGGCGAGCGGGGCGCGGCGGTCGCTGTTGCCCTCGCGCAGCACCGGGTTGACGGCCGAGCCCTTGATGCGGTCGTAGCGCGCCCGCACGTCCTTCTCCTCGAGCGTCGTGGGCTCGTCGGGGAAGTCGGGGACGTCGTAGCCGGCCGCCTGCAGCTCGGCGATCGCACCCTTCAGCTGCGGGATGGATGCCGAGATGTTCGGCAGCTTGATGATGTTGGCCTCGGGGAGGGTCGCGAGCCCGCCGAGCTCGGCGAGGGCGTCGCCCACCTGCTGCTCGGGCGTGAGCTTCTGCGGGAACGCGGCGAGGATGCGACCGGCGAGCGAGATGTCACGCGTCTCGACCTCGATGCCGGCCTGGCCGGTGTAGGCCTGGATGATCGGGAGGAACGAGGCGGTGGCGAGCGCCGGTGCCTCGTCTGTGTACGTGTAGATGATGGCGTCGTCGGTCACCGGGAGGTACTCCGTTCGCGGGGAAATTTGTCTCGATACCAAGATACCTGAGCGACCCGCGCACACCGCTCCCGTATGAGTTGTGGTCACTGATCCGGCCGAATCGCGACCATGACCCATACGGGAGCGGGGTCGACTCGGGAAGCCCCCATCCCAGGGGAAATATGCCGCCGCTGCGCATGCAGGGGGCCGCGAGGGGTTAGCCTGGGATCATGTCCGAACTGCGCATGGTCGAACTCTCCGCCGCGACGATCGTCGCTGTGAACAACCTGTCGCTCAAGCCGGGTCAGGAGCAGTTCCTGGCCCCGGTGTCCTACGGGATCGCTGCGACCGTGATCAACCCGCAGACCTCGTGGCAGCGCGTCATCCTCGATGGCGATGCCGTGGTCGGCTTCGTCAGTGCGAACTTCGACGCCGATGCGCCGGAGGAGCACTTCCGCTCCGTGCTCTGGCGCATCAACGTCGACGCCGACGACCAGGGCAAGGGCGTCGGCCGCTTCGCGGTCGAGAAGCTCGTCGAAGAGGCGCGCGCGCGAGGGTTCGATCACGTCAACGTGATCTACGAGGCGGGCAGCGAAGGCCCTGAGGCGTTCTTCCTGCGCGTCGGATTCACGCCCGTCGGCGAGACGGCCTATGCAGAGGTCGTCGGCGAGATCCGGGTCGACTCCTAGACCGGCGGCGGGGTCTCGAATCCCCTCCCCCATCGAGACCTCGTCGCCCTGGGGCGTCCGCTCGCCCGGCGTCGTGTTGCGCACGCCATTTGTTGGCAAAGGCCACAAAAGTGTTGCGCTCGGGAGCGCTCCCGTCCTATCATCGCTGGAGCAGCGCAGGCGAAGCGCTTCGACGACCAGACGGCGAGCGACGACGGAGTCCCGATGACGACGATCCACGAGGTGGCGAAGGCCGCCGGCGTCTCCATCAGCACGGTCTCGTACGCGCTCAGCGGCAAGCGCCCGATCTCCGAGAAGACCCGCCGCCGCATCGAGGACGCGGTCCTCGCGCTCGGATACCAGCCCGACGCCGGAGCCCGCATGCTCGCTGGGCGCCGCACGAGCATCTTCGCGCTCACCGAGCCGCTGCGCGCCGACACCCACGCCCCCACCCACATGGCGTTCGTGCTCGCGACGGCCGTCGCCGCCCGTCGCCGCGGGTACGACATCCTGCTCCTCACCGACGAGCAGGCCTCCGAGGGCATGAACCGGGTCACGGCGAGCAATCTCGTCGATGCGATCCTGGTGCTCGACGTAGCGCCCGACGACGAGCGCGCCGACATCGCCCGATCCATCCGCACGCCGGTGATCTTCATCGGCGTGCCCGACGACGCCGACGACCTCACCTGCGTCGACCTCGACTTCGAGGCGGCCGGCCGGATGGCCGTGGACCGTCTCGCCGACGCCGGCCATCTGCGCATCACGATGCTCGGCCAGACCGAGGTCGCCTATCGCCGGTCGAACTTCCCCCGGCGCCTGCTGCACGGGGTGCAGGACCGCGCGGTCGAGCGAGGCGTCGCCGTGGACTGGGTCGCCTCGGGCGCGATCGGGACGGATGCCGGAGCGGTGCGGGAGGCTACGGCATCCGCTCTCGACCGCGGCGATCGGGCGTTCCTCGTGCACGCCGTCGACGACGCGCACGAGGCGCTGCTGTCGGTGCTCGCGGAGCGCGGGCTCCGCGTCGGCGAGGACGTGTCGGTGGTCTCCGCCGCGGCCTCCTTCGACACCTCCACGCTGTCGACGGCCGTCGACACGATCCCGCTGATCCCCGAGCAGTCATGCGAGCTCGCCGTCGAGCTGGCCGTGCAGCGGCTCGAGGACGGCCGCGCGTCCTCCGGCGTGCACCTGATCCCCCCCGAGTACCGCTCCGCCGGATCGATCGCTCCCCCACGGGAATGACGCCGGCGGGCATCCTCCGAGCATGACCGTAATCGAAACGCTTCGACGACTGCTCGACGACAACTGAACACCCGAACCACAACGCAGTGTCCCGGCCTCAGGGCCACCGAGAAAGGAGTGCCGACGATGGCACGCAACATCCGCAGGACCAAGACGCTCGCAGCGCTGGCCGCGCTCACGGCGACGGGAGTCGCCCTGAGCGGCTGCACGGCAGGCGCCTCCGACGAGGGCGGCGACGGCCAGACCCTCAAGCTCTGGCACTACGAGAGCGAGGACAGCGCGATGGGCAAGGCCTGGGCCGAGGCCATCAGGATCTTCGAGGAGGAGACCGGCGCCACGGTCGAGTTCGAGGAGAAGTCCTTCGAGCAGATCCAGAAGACGGCCAGCCAGGTGCTCGACACGGACGCCGCGCCCGACCTCATGGAGTTCAACAAGGGCAACGCGACCGCCGGCTTCCTCGCCTCCACCGGCCTGATCACCGACATCTCCGACGCCGTCGACGAGCACGGCTGGGCCGACAAGCTCGCCCCGTCGCTGCAGACCACCGCCAAGTACTCCGACGACGGCGTCATGGGCGGCGACGCCTGGTACGGCATCCCGAACTACGGCGAGTTCGTGGGCGTCTACTACAACCAGGACGCGTTCGCGGCCGCCGGGCTCGAGATCCCGACCACCTACGACGAGTTCGTCGACGTGCTCGACGCCTTCGTCGCGAAGGGCGTCACCCCGCTGGCCGAGGCCGGCGCCGAGTACCCGCTCGGACAGCTCTGGTACCAGCTCGCGCTGCTCGACGGCGACCGCGGCTTCGTCGACGACTACCAGCTCTACGCGAACCCCGTCGACTGGCAGGGTCCCGAGATCACCTCGGCCACCGAGACGCTCCAGGAGTACGTCGACAAGGGCTACATCGCCTCCGACGTCTCCTCGATCAAGGCCGAGGACGCGGGCGTCTCGTTCATCAACGGCACCGCCCCCATCTTCGTCTCCGGCTCCTGGTGGTACGGGCGCTTCGTGAACGAGGCGACCGGCTTCGACTGGACGATGACCGCGTTCCCGGGTGCTGACCTCTCGCTCGGCTCCTCCGGCAACCTCTGGGTCGTCCCGGAGAACGCCGCGAACAAGGAGCTCGCCTACACCTTCATCGACATCACGATGCGTCCCGAGATCCAGGCGATCATCGGCAACAACGGCGGTCTGCCGGTCGCCGCCGACCCCGGCGACATCACCGACCCGAAGAGCGCCGAGCTGATCGAGACCTTCAACGGCATCCTCGACCAGGACGGCCTCTCGTTCTACCCTGACTGGCCCGCGCCCGGCTTCTACGACGTGATCGTGCAGGAGCTGCAGGGGCTGATCACCGGCGCGCAGGACGTCGAGACCACGAACGCGAACCTCGGCGAGGCCTACGACGAGGGCACCGCGGACTTCCGCTGATCCGATCGGGGCGGTGTCCGATCGGATGCCGCCCCTCCCCTCTGGAGTGTGAAGATGTCAACTGCAACCCGAACAGCTCGGGCGGCGCTGCCGCCCGAGCAGCCGCTCATCCCCCAGCGCAGAGGCGGCACGGCCGCCTACTGGCTCTACCTGCTGCCGGGCTTCGCCCTGCTGCTGGTCGTCGTGATCATCCCCCTCGTCTGGAACGCGTACCTCACCTTCACGAAGTGGAAGGGCGTGCGCTCCCCGGAGTTCATCGGCCTGGAGAACTGGCAGAAGCTGTTCGCCGACGAGGACTTCTGGACGTCGTTCCAGAACTCGGTCTGGATGATCATCGCGATGGTGGTCGTGCCGACCGTGATCGGCCTCGTCGTGGCCGCCCTCCTCTTCGACGTCGTGGGCCGCAAGTTCGGCGGGAAGGTCGGCAGCTTCCTGCGCGCCACCTACTACCTCCCGCAGATCCTCCCGATCGCCGTGGCGGGCATCGTCATCGGCTGGATCGTGCGCCCGGGGCCGGACGGGGCCCTCAACCAGATCCGCGGGCTCTTCGGCATCCCCGCCTACGACTGGCTGGGGCAGATGCCCTCCGCGCTGATCGTGCTCATGGTCGTGATGGTCTGGGTGCAGCTCGGCTACCCCGTCGTGGTGTTCATGGCCGCGCTCCAGCGCGTCGACCCCGAGCTCTACGAGGCGGCCGAGCTCGACGGGGCCAACTGGTTCCAGCGCTTCTCCGCCATCACGATGAGCATCATCCGCCCGGAGATCTTCGTCGTCACCCTCACCTGCACGATCGCCGCGCTCAAGGTGTTCGGGCCGGTCTACATCATCACCCGCGGCGGACCCGCCGGCTCCACCCTGGTGCCGGCGTTCTACGCCTATCAGGAGTTCTTCACCAAGCGGAACGTGGGATACGGGGCCACGATCGCGACCGTGCTCACGATCGTGGTCGTCATCGTCTCGATCGTGTTCATCCGGGTGCAGAACTCCGCCGAACGCAAGGAAAGGGCGGGACTGTGATGAGCGCCACCACTCTGATCGTCACCGGCAAGCCGGGCAGGACCGGCAGGGCCCGCGGCGGCATGACGAAGAAGCGCGGCATCGACTGGCTGATGCTCGCCCTCGTCGTCGTCGGCGCCCTGCTCGTGATCGCGCCGTTCTACCTCGTCGTCGTGAACTCGTTCAAGTCGCCGACCGACTACGCCACCTCGGGCCCGCTCGCGCTGCCGCACGAGCTCGACCTCACCGGCATCGTGAAGTTCTGGGAGCGCGTGGACTTCCCGCAGAAGGTGTGGAACTCCCTCCTCATCTCCGGGGCGGTGGCCGTGCTCGCCGTCGGCATCTCGGTGCTGAACGCCTTCGCGATCGGCATCGGGCGGGTCAGGGGCCGCACCTGGATCGTGCTGCTGTTCCTGCTCGCGAACCTGCTGCCTCAGGAGGCGCTGCTCTACCCGCTGTACTACATGTTCAAATCGATCGGCCTGTACGACAACGTGCTCTCGGTGATCATCATCTTCACCGTGATCCAGGCGG